>Ga0307299_10000206_pt1 | contig 20036 bp, 22 predicted proteins | sample ER_DNA_159_FD_194466 | JGI IMG/M metagenome (GOLD analysis project Ga0307299, IMG submission 194466) | Bulk soil microbial communities from the East River watershed near Crested Butte, Colorado, United States - ER_DNA_159 | ecosystem: Environmental > Terrestrial > Soil > Floodplain | place... | reverse complement strand
TTTCGGGCTCTACCTCTGGAGCCGGCTGTTCGAGCCGCTCGGTTGGATCTCACTCGTTGGTCTCCCATTCGCCGCCTGGGTCGCCTTCGACTCTCGGCGCATTCGCATACTCGAATACCACTCCAGCCTCGCCTATCGTCCGCTCACGCTGTTCCTGATCACGGCCTCTGCTCCCGTGATCGTGTTCCCCTGGTACCTCACCGCGCGGGACCTGATCAAGCGCGGTCAGACGCCTCGGCGCGTCAGTCTATGAATGCTCTCCCTCGCAAGTCGCGGCCCTGGATCGGACAGCTCATCAATGTCCTCGTGGCCATCATTGTGTTCCTGTGGTTCATTCAGATGCGACGGGCGCCGATGCAGCTCATGGAACGGCGCGCGTGTGAGCGTTTCTACGAAGACGCGCGCACGGCCGCCGAGACGCTCGCGATCGACGCCAGCCCTCCGATCCGATCCCAACGCACCGATACCCTAACGCTTACCTGCGGCGCCCTGCGCAAGGCGGGGCGGTTATGACGTTTGGTGCGCTTCCGCTTGACGAGGGGGGGTAGCGGTTAGCTACGTCAGGTCGATCATGACCGTCTCAACGCCAAGAGACCTGATCAGCGCCGACCGCTGGGCCATCGCGGAGACGACCGCTCCCGCGCGCCTCGGCATCATTCGCTTCCGGACGCCGGTGCTCGGCCCCGGGCAGGTGACGGGATACACTCGCTGTCTTCGGATCCTGTGGGGATATGCGGACGAGGGCACTGGGGCTCTCCCCGACGGCCCGACGACGGATCGCCTGCAGACCTTCGAGAATCGCTTGGTAGATGCACTCGAGCAGGGTGCCGTGGCGGTCCTGACGGCCGTTCTCACCTTCGACGGGGCTCGCCAGTGGGTCTTCTACACCGCCGATGTCGCAACCTGTGGCGCGCGGATCGACGCCATGCCCCAAGAAGCCGAGCCCTATCCGATCGAGATCGACGTGTTTAGCGACGCCGAGTGGCGCTACCTGCGGGACGAGGTCCTTGCGACGGTACCGCTCGACGCCTGAGCTACCGCGCGCCCCTCCAGTCGTTTTCTCCGAAACACACCGGCTCGCCCGATTTGGCCGATCCGAACGTCGTGTCGCCCCCGACGGCGACGGCGCAGTGGATGCCGGTAACGCCGGTTGTCTGCATTGTCGCCCACCAGCCGTTGGGGGTGATCGTGATCAACGGACCGACGTTGCCGCGAGAGGGCCCGGTCCAATAGTGCGGCGAGTGCTCGAACCGGAGGGTGCGTGGATACCCTGAGTCGGCCGTGAGCGCCGATTCAGCCGCCACGAGGCGTTGCAGGTCCGCGATCATCGCCGCGATCGCCGCTCGGCGGGCTCCGTAACGTTGCTGCACCGCGCCGTCAGACACGGGCTCCGGCTCGCCCGACAACTCACGGGTTTGCTCGGCGATCCCGGCGCCGAGCTGCTGCGCTCCAGGCGCAACGCGGCGATACGCGAGCGACCCCGCGCCGAGGACGACGATCACGATGAGTACGACCGCGAAGATGCCGGGACGGCGAGTGGCCATGACTCAAAATAATGCTTTGAACGCCGTACATTGGACGAAAGCCATCCCTAGGAGCAAACTCATGCGTGCCATCATGCTAGTGGTTTGCATCGCGACCCTGACGACGCCAGTTCTACGAGCCCAGACCGCCCAAGTGCCGCCGGTCATCAGGGCGGGCATGGAGGCGTACAAGGTCGGAGGGGCAGCCGCTGCGGCTGTGCGGTGGCTAAAGGATTCACCCATCACCGAGGCGTCCGGTAGCGCGATCCAGGGCTTCGCGCAGATCGAGCTCGCGTACGGCCGGATGATCGGATACGATGTGTTGCAAGTGGTCCACTTCGGCACGTATGCAGAGCGCACCTACGTGGTCATACTCTATGAGAAGGGCCCCGTGTACGCCTGGTTCGACTGCTACATGGCCAAGGACGACTGGATCACGACGGCATTCCTCTTCAACACGAAGGCCGACCAGATCCTTCCTCCCAAGATGATGACCAATTGACCGCTCCTCCGATGATCCGCCGTTTCGGCCTGCTGCATGCCACGGCGCTCAACATGACGAACATGATCGGGATCGGACCGTTCATCACGATCCCGCTGCTCATGTCCGCGCTCGGCGGCCCGCAGGCGATGCTCGGCTGGGTCGTCGCCCTCATCATCGTCCTGTGCGACAGCACGGTGTGGAGCGAGCTGGGGGCGGCGATGCCGGGCTCGGGCGGGTCGTTCGGCTACCTGCGTCAGGGGTATGGCGCCGAGAAGGTCGGCCGGCTGATGGGGTTCCTCTTCGTCTGGCAGTTCGTGCTCAGCGGCCCACTCGAGATCGCGTCCGGATACATCGGCTTCTCGCAGTACCTGGGCTACATCTGGAAGGGGATCACCGCGCGGGAAACGATGCTCGTCGTGACGATCATCGGGCTCGTGAACCTCGCGCTCCTCTACCGCCGCATCAAGTCGATCGCGACGATCACCGTCACGCTGTGGATCGGCACGATCGTGACCGTCGTCGCGGTGGTCGCGACCGGGGTGGTGCACTTCGACCCCAAGGTCGCCTTCGACTTTCCGCCCGGCGCCTTCAACTTCTCGCTCGGCTTCTTGATGGGCCTCGGCGCCGCGTCGCGCATCGGTGTGTACGACTACCTCGGCTATTACGATGTCTGCTATATCGGCGACGAGGTCGAAAACCCGGGCCGAGTGATCCCGCGGTCGATTCTGATCAGCACGATCACGGTCGCGCTCATCTACGTCGCCATCAATTTCTCGATCATCGGCGTCGTCCCGTGGCGTGAATTCGTGCCAGCCGCGTCGCACCCGCAAGCGAACTTCGTCGTCTCGATTTTCATGGAGCAGATCTACGGCCCCGGCGTCGCCACGATCTTCACGGCGATGATCCTGTGGACGGCATTCGGCTCGGTCTTCGCGCTGCTCCTGGGGTATTCGCGCGTGCCCTACGCCGCGGCGAAGGACGGCTACTTCTTCAAGGCGTTCGCGCGGCTCCATCCGTCGGGCGGATTCCCCTACGTCTCACTCATCGTGCTCGGCGTACTCTCGATTGTCGCCGGGTTCGTGTCCCTCGGCATGGTCATCGATGCCTTGATCACGACGCGGATTCTCGTGCAGTTCATCGGTCAGATCGGCGCCGTGACGCTGCTGCGCCGGCGCGCGCCCGACATGCCGCGGCCCTATCGGATGTGGCTCTATCCCCTGCCGAGCCTCGTTGCCCTGCTGGGATGGATCTTCATCTTCGCCACGACGCCACCGCAGGTCATCGCCTTCGGACTTGGCGCGCTGGCGCTCGGCGCCGTTTGCTTCGTCGCGTGGTCGTGGAAAGGACGCACATGGCCGTTCGCGGCCTAGTCCTGCTCCTGCTGCAGGCGCAGGCGCGCGGCGGTGTCGAGGGCCGCGTGATCGACCCCGCAGGCCGGCCGCTGGCGTCCGCCGAAGTGACGGTGGTTCGTTCGCGCGCCACGACCGACGCCGATGGCGCCTGGCGCATCACGTACCTCGAACCGGGCCGTTACCGCATCGTCGTGCGCCGGCTCGGATACCGCCCGGCACAACAAGACGTCCAGGTCGAGTCCGGGCGCACGGTGCAGGTCAGCTTCGTGCTCGAGCTGGTCCCGTTCACGCTCGACTCTCTGGTGGTGAGCGCCCCCCCATCCAGCATCTCCACCACCGACGCCGAGCTACGAGCAGTACAACTTCTTCGGCGCGTTGAGCAACCAGAGCACGTTCGACGGGAAGGTCTATCTCGGCGGCCTCCTGCCGGCGCGGTTCCGCGGCGGTGTGTTTTTCTCCTACGCGACGGGCGATCGCGTTACCCCCACGATGCCGATCTCCGGGCTGCTGACCGCGTTCGCCGTGCCGGTGCCGTCCATGTCGAGTCCCGGGACACTGGACACACTATCCTTCCATCGGTTTCTGTTCCGCAGCGTGAGCGGACACCGCATCTTCATCCAGCCTCGCGGGTCATACCGTTACGAGGGCCGCGCGTCGCTGGACCTGCACCTCGAGCGGAGCTTCCCGCGGGGCCGGACGGAGCTGTTGCTGATCGTCGATGGGTTCAATGTGTTGGGCGACCAAAGTGTCACGGGGATTCAAACCGAGGTTAACGCGATAGCAGGCTTCATGGGAAGCGACTATGGTCGGGTCCGGTCCCGCGTCCCGCCGCGCACGCTCCGGCTGGGAGCGGGCGTGAGGTTCTAACACTGATTACAGGAGGAGTCATGTCTGTTGCACTGATCATGGCGGCCGTGGTCGCGCTGCAGGCGCCACGCGTCGAGACCGGGTTTCTCGATCGCACGGTCAGCGTGGCGGGACAGCCGTACAAGTATCAGGTGTACGTCCCGGCGAATTACGCCAGCCAACCGCGCTGGCCCGTGATCCTCTTTCTGCACGGCGCCGGCGAGCGCGGCGCGGACGGGTTGATCCAAACGAACGTCGGCCTCGCCCCCGCGATCCGGCAGAATCCTACGCGCTATCCCGCGATCGTGATCTTCCCCCAAGTGCCCACTGACTCGCAGTGGGTCGGCGCGCCCGCCGAGGCCGCGTTCGCCGCCCTCGCGCAGACGATGAAGGATTACCACGCCGATCCCGCTCGGGTGTATCTCACCGGCCTCTCGATGGGCGGGCATGGGACCTGGTACGTCGCCTACCGGCACCCCGAGCTGTTCGCGGCGATCGCGCCTTTGTGCGGTTGGGTGGGGGAATGGGATCGCTTCCGCGGCTCCGTGCCTGTCGTGCCAGCCGAAAGCGGCGCCACGCTGCCGGCCCTGGCGCGCCGGCTCGGCAAGCTGCCGATCTGGATCCTCCATGGGGAGGTCGACGGAGCCGTGCCGGTGGCAAGCTCACGAGAACCCGCGGCCGCGCTCAAGGCAGCGGGGGCCAACGTGCAGTACACCGAGTTCCTCGGCATGAATCACAACATCTGGGACGCGGTCTACGGGTCGGACGAATTCACCCGCTGGCTCTTCGCGCAACACCGATGATCCTGCTCGCGCTGCTGGCCTTCGCGCAAGGCGTGGATACCATTCCGCTTCCCGAGCACCCGCGCCCCGACTTTCAGCGCACGGAGTGGATCAACCTCAACGGCCGCTGGCAATTCGCTTTCGATCCCCAAAACAGCGGGGAGCGCTCGGGATGGCAGAGCGGCGCCGTCCCGCTGGGGGGGGGGCGCGAGATTCTCGTGCCCTTCTCCTGGGGCGCTCCGCTCTCCGGGATCCCCGATAGCGGCGACGTCGGCTGGTATGCCCGCTCCATCACCGTGCCCGCGGGGTGGCGCGGCCGCCGGGTTTTCCTCGTCTTCGGCGCATCGGATTGGCGTACGACCGCCTGGCTCGATGGCCACGAGGTGGGCGAGCACCAGGGTGGCTACACACCGTTCTCGTTCGAGCTGACGCACGAGGTGCGGCTCGGGGCACGGCCGCGGCTCGTGATTCGGGTGGACGACACGCCGCATCCGTTCAAGCTCGAGGGAAAGCAGGGCTACGGGAAAGCGCGCGGGATGTGGCAGACCGTCTATCTCGAAGCGCGCGGCACCGACCCGCTGGAATTCGTGCACTTCACCCCGCGCTCCGATCTCTCGGGCGTCGGCATAGACGTGCGCCTGCGCGAGCCGGCCCCACAAGCGCTCACGCTGCGACTGACATTCACGAATCGCGCCGGGGGTGGGCCGGCAGTCACGCATCGCATCCCCCGCGGCGTGCGCGCCGCGCACCTCGACGTGCCGCTGCCGAATGCGCGCCGCTGGTCGCTCGACGATCCTTTTCTGCACGACGTCAGCGTGAGCGTGAGCGGCAGCGGACTCGCCCAAGACCGCGTCCGGACCTACTTCGGCATGCGCACGATCGGCGCCCGAGACCTGCCGGGCACGACGTATCCATACGTGGCGCTGAACGGCACTCCCGTTTATCTCCAGCTGGCGCTCGATCAGGCGTACCATCCCCAGGGCTACTACACGTTTCCCTCGGACAGCGTGCTGCGCGATGAGATCTTGCGCGCGCGCCAGATCGGGCTGAACGGGCTCAGGGAGCACATTAAGATCGAGGCGCCGCGCAAACTGTACTGGGCCGACCGGTTGGGGATGCTCATCATGGCCGATGTGCCGAACTGGTGGGGTCCGCCTGATTCCGCGGCGTTCCAAGAGCACGACGTCGCCCTGCGCGGCATGATCGAACGGGACTACAACCATCCGTCGGTATTCAGCTGGATACTGTTCAACGAGACATGGGGCCTCACCACGAAGGTCGATGGGCGCGATCGCTACTTGCCCGAGACCGAGCGCCGGGTTGCCGGCCTCTACCGTCTGGCGAAGTCGCTCGATCCCACTCGACTGGTCGAAGACAACTCGGTGTGCTGCGGCAGCGGCCACACGGAGACCGATCTCAACACGTGGCACGAATATGCGCCCGGCTGGCGCTGGGAAGCGCACGACCAGCGGCTGAGCGACAGCACGTTTCCCGGGTCGACCTGGAACTTCCGGTCGGGGTGGCGCCAGGCACGCCAGCCGATGTGCAACTCGGAGTTCGGCAACGTGTGGGGCTACGAGGGCAGCACGGGCGACGTGGACTGGAGCTGGGACTACCACCGCGCGATCGATGCATTTCGCCGTCACCCCAAAATCTGCGGCTGGCTGTACACCGAACACCACGACGTGATCAACGAGTGGAACGGCTACTGGCGCTACGACCGCTCGTGGAAGGAGACGGGACTGGGCGAGATCGTGCCCGGCATGTCGCTACGGGATCTGCACGCGCCGCTCTACATCGCGGTGGGCGACCCTGAGCTGAGCCGCGCCGTGCACCCTGGTCAGCGAGTCGAGGTGCCGCTTTACGCCTCGTTTCTGACCGGCAGCACGGCGTTCGGTGACTCGCTCACGCTGCGCGCCGAGTTGTACGGCTGGAACGGCCTAGGCGAGCGGCGCAGTTACGCCACATCCGTGACGCGCGTGCCGTACCGGCCGTGGCTCTCACAGCCGTTGCCGCCGCTGGCCGTCACCATGCCGAACGAGCCTGCCGTCCTGGTGCTCGCCACGCGCCTCGAGGATGCGAAGGGCTTGGGTCTGCACCGCAACTTCACGACGTTCATCGTAGAGGGCGTTGCGCCCGCGGCGGCGATGCTCGTGGATGGCCGCCGCGTGCGCATCGCGCGCGTGCCGGCGACCGCCGTGCGCGACGCGCGCTGGACGCTCAAGCAATGGACGGTGCTGGGCGATCGCAAACTGAATGGCGCCGGCAGCGGGTTCTTCGAGTACCGCATTCCTTGGCCGGCCGGGCTCGACGTGAACGACGTTGCGAGCGCGACATTTCTCGTGGAGGCATCTGCCAAACGGCTGAACGGCAAGGATCGCGACTCGACGACCGCGGACACCGAGGACTACATGCGTGGCGGCGGCTTCCACGATCCCAGCCGCAACCCCAACAGCTATCCGATGACGGGGGCGACGGCGTTCCCGAGCGCGGTCACAGTGCGCGTGAACGGCCAACTCGCGGGTCGCCGGGACCTGGCCGACGACCCGGCCGATTCGCGCGGCATCCTGAGCTGGCACGCACAGCCGCATGATGGGCACCTGTACGAAGCCGGGTCCCACGGGGAGCTGCTGCGCGTGTCGATCCCCGCGCCCGCGATCCGTGAGGGCGCGCGCACGGGTGAGATGATCATTAGGTTGGAGGTGGATGCGGCGTTGCCCGGAGGACTCGCGATATACGGCGCGCGATTCGGCCGCTACCCGGTCGATCCTTCGGTGCTGTTCGTGCTACGTGATACCATGAAGGTAACGCGCGCGCCGTTTGGAAAGCTGCCCGACGGGCAAGGCGCGGAGCAGTTCACGCTCACCAATGCGCGCGGCACCGAAGTACGGGTGATCACCTACGGCGCAATCGTCACCGCCATCCGCACTCCGGACCGCAGCGGGCAGCTCGACGACATCGTCCTCGGCTTCGACAGTCTCGCCGGCTATCTCGGCGCGTCGCCGTATTTCGGAGCGATCGTCGGCCGCTACGCCAATCGGATCGCGAACGCGCAGTTCACACTCGACGGCACCACCTATCGCCTCGCCAAGAACAACGGGCCGAATTCACTGCACGGCGGCGCTCGCGGGTTCGACAAAGTCTTATGGACCGGTGAGCCGTTCCAGGGCGACAGTGGCGTGGGGGTCACGCTGCGCTACACGAGCCGAGACGGGGAGGAAGGCTTCCCCGGCACGCTCGCTGCGCGCGTGACGTACACCCTCACCCCGCGCGATGAGCTGATCGTGGACTACGAGGCGACCAGCGACAAGGCCACCCCGATCAACCTCTCACAGCACACGTACTGGAACCTGCGCGGCAGTGCAGGGGGTGGGGGCGATGTCCTCGACCATGTACTGACCCTGGACGCGGCAGCCTTCACACCCGTCGATTCGACCCTGATCCCGACGGGTGAGATCGCCTCAGTGGCGGGGACGCCGTTCGATTTCCGCTCCGCCACCCCGATCGGCGCGCGCATTGCGCAACAGAACACGCAGCTGCGCCTTGGTCGCGGGTACGACCACAACTGGGTGCTCGACCGCGGCAACCGGGCGGGGGTGATACACGCTGCCCGCCTCGCCGAGCCGCACAGTGGACGCACCGTCGACATCAGCACCACGGAGCCCGGCGTTCAATTCTACTCGGGGAACTTCCTCGATGGCACGATTACCGGAAAGAGCGGGCGTGTGTACGTCCACCGCACTGGGCTCTGTCTCGAAACCCAGCACTTCCCCGACTCGCCCAATCACGCCGGCTTCCCCTCGACCATCCTGCGTCCCGGCCAGACGTACCGCTCGCGCACCGTATTCGCGTTCGGCGTGGAGCGCTGAGTGATCCTGCTCGCGCTGCTGCTCCAGGTACCGGAGTCGCTCCCGCCCAAGCCGGCGGCGCCGCCTGCGGCGTGGCTCCTTCTGATCGGCGCATACGCGTCGGATCACGACACACTATTCGTCTATGAAGAAGGCGGCGCGCTCGTCACGCTCCTCAGCCGGTCCCTTCCGCTGCATCTCGCTCAAGTGTCGGAATCGGTCTTCACGTTCGATTCTGGCGGGACCCACTCCCAGGTCGTGTTCCGTCGCGACGAGATCCAAGGGGGATTGATCACGCGGCGGCGGCTGCAGCTCGGCCCCGCTGATGGCGGGCAGCTGCGCCTCCAGCCCGTGCGATCGGTCGCCGCGCTGCTGCGCGCCGATCGCCACCTCACGCCGCCCGCGGAGAGCGGCGCCTTTTTGGCACCGGATCTCGTCGAACCTTCACGGTTTGATTCAACGATTCATCTCGATGTTCGTTATTCAACGACTACCAATTTTTTGGGCAGTGTCTTCTACTCCTCGGCCCGCGCCTTCCTGCAGCGGCCCGCCGCCCGGGCTCTGGTCCGGGCGTCGCAAGTGCTGCGACCGCTCGGCTACGGGCTCCTGATCCACGACGCCTACCGGCCCTGGTACGTGACGAAGGTGTTCTGGGACGCGACGCCCACGGCGTCGCGCTGGCTCGTCGCGAACCCCGCGCGGGGCTCGAAGCACAATCGCGGCGCGGCGGTGGACATCACGTTGTACGAGCTGGCGACGGGCGCGCCGGTCGAGATGCCGTCCACGTACGACGAAGCGACGCCACGCGCGCTGTCCGACTATCCCGGCGGCACGTCGCGGCAGCGCTGGCACCGCGCCCTGCTGCGCCGAGTGCTGGAGGCCGAAGGGTTCACGGTGAATCCGAGCGAGTGGTGGCACTTCGACTTTCGGGACTGGCAGCGCTACCAGATTCAGAACATCCCGTTCGAGGAGATCAAATGACGGTGATCATGTGGCTGGCGGCGATCGTCGCGGGCACGGTACACGTCGTGATCTTCGGCATGGAAAGCGTGTGGTGGACCACGCCGGCGGTTCGCACGCGCTTTCGCCAGAGTCCAGAACAGGCGGAGACGACGAGGGTGTTCGCGTTCAACCAGGGCTTCTACAATCTGTTCCTGGCGCTCGGCACGTTCGCGGGGCTCGGGGCGGTACTCACGGGCCAATCTCGCGGCGGATGGATGTTCGTGGCTTGGAATTGCTTCTGCATGCTGGGCGCGGCGGTCGTGCTGGCGGGCTCGGCTCCAGGGATGCGCCGCGGCGCGGTGATTCAAGGAGCGGCGCCGCTGCTGTTCTTGGTGCTCGCGACGCTGCGCTGGGCCACATGAAGCTCGTACGCGCCGGCCTCCTGACGGCCATCAGCGACGGCCTCTTTTCGACTGTCCTGGTGACGTTCTTCTATGGCTCGACGCCTGCGCGTCTGTGGCAAGGCGTCGCCTCCACGGTCGGGGCCTCCACGGTGTTGCTCGGCTTGCTGATGCACGTCGCCGTGGCGTTCTGGTGGTCCGCGGTGTTTCTCTTCGTCGTGCTGCGCGCGGGCTGGGTTCGCGATCTGCTCGCGTCACCGCACGGAACGGTCAAGGTCGCGGCGCTCTATGGACCCTGCGTCTGGTTGGTGATGTCGCTGGTGGTGATTCCCATTCTCGCGCATCACGCGCCCGCGATCAGCTTTCGCTGGTGGGTGCAGTTGATCGGACACTTTCCGTTTGTCGGACTCCCCATCGTGGCGTCGATCGGCGGCTGGCCGCGGGTCCAAGCGACGTCGTGAACGAGATCGAGCAGAGCCAGGGGTCGAACGTCGTCCTGCGGATCGTCAGCGGGTTCGGTGGCGTCGTCATCCTGCTCATCTCGGCGCTGGTCACCTTCGGCGCATCGTTGGCCGCGCCGGTCGGTGTGTTCGTGGCGCTGCGCCGGGCGCGTCGCAGAGAGCGCCCGTTCACGCGCTTGGTGTCGTGGCTCAGCGCCGTACTCGCATCCATCATCATGCTCGTGCTCGGATTGCTGGTGTTAGCGGCAGTCCTGCCCGAGAGCGCCTGGCAGGAGATGCAAAAGGGTGCGCCGGAAGCCCAGGTCGCTCGGGATACGGTCCGTTCGCCGGCCTGGATGACGAAGCTATTTCCCCGCACGGCGCAGGCCGATTCGGTCGCCAACAAGCTCGCGAATTCTTCCGGGGCGTTCGTCGTGGGGATGGTGTTGGGGGTGGTGTTCGTGTGCGTCGTCTTTGGCGCGATCGGCGGCAGCGCCGGCTGGCTGGCCTCGGTGCTGCTCCGCTACGCGTTTTGGGGCGTCCCGACGTGAGTTATGACGTTTGGTGCGGGTCGGGTTGACGACAGGAGCAATAACCCGTAGGTCCCACACGTGATCTCCCTTCGATCCCTCACTGCTGTCGCCGCAGCAACGCTGGCTCTCGGTTGTGCGGACCTGCGCGACCTCCTCTCGCTGCAACAGGGTCTCGTGCGCGAGTTTCACGAACCGGGCATCGGCATCAACCTCAACAACGCCTCCCTGACTGTGACGTTCTCAAACTCCGCTGCGGCTGACCTGTCGGAGGCCGAGCGCGTCGCGTTCGCCCGCCGCGTCGCCGAATACGTCCGGGATCACTATGCTCATTTCGACACCCTCGACGGCATTGCCGTCGGGTTCGCCACGGTCACCAAGACCGGTCCCATGACCTTCCGCAAGACGACGGTGCCATATCGATTCGCGCCACGCGACCTCGCGCCACCGAAGGTGTCGTCCAAGAAGAGCTTGACGTGACCGCAGCAGCTTCGTGAGCAGCGCTCACTTCCCCCGCAAGATCGGGTAGCTCTTCGCGTCCGCCAGCACGTCGTCCAACACGTTCCAGTCCACCACACCATCGTCCGACCGCGGCTCGAGCAGCGTGAACGCGAGCCGGCCCAGGGGTTGGTGCACGGCCACCACGACCGTGCTCTCCGGCAACGTCACCTCGGCCGGCTCCCAGTGCCCGTACAAGGTCCGCTCGCGATGTCCCTGGAATTCGTTCGGCGCCGCGGATTGGGAATCGATGCTGAATCGCTCCACAGTCCGCGTTTCGGCCCCGTTCAGGCGCTCGAGCCGCATCCCGTGCGCCTCGAGGAGGGCGATCACTTTCTTCAGGTCGGGCGGCACGTAGTAGAACGCGGGCGCCACAGCTGTTTCGGTCGGGCGGAACGTCTGGAACTCGGGCATCCGCTCGGGCCGCCGCACCTCCAGCCGCCGCAGCATGCGCTCACCGGTGTAGGGATGGCGATCTTCGGCAACCGCGCCCACGAGAATCGCCACTGAATCGGTGCGCTGGAACTCCTCGCGGAGGGCCAGGGTCCGGCCCGTCACGTCCGCTGCATCCGCCGCGGCCACGACGCGCCGCACCGTCGCCGCCTGCGCGCGCGCGTACGTCAGAATCTCCTCGACAAAACGGTAAGTGGCGCGGATCCGCTCCTCGAACGTGGCGTACGAGTACGCCTCCGACAGGATCGCGACGCGGTTCCGGAGGCCCACATAGTTGTTGTTGAATCGCGGCCGGGCGTCGAAGCTGTACCAGCCGCGCTCGAGACCCTGCTCGCGCGGGCCGGGGAAGTCACCGTAGTAGTAGAAGTCCCAACCGTCGCGCCGTTTGATGCTGCGCGTTACCGCCGGCAGCCAATCGTTCCTAAGCAAGTTCACGATGGTGCTATCGGTGTTGGGATGAAGCGGCGGCGCATAGGTGAGGTGATAGCCGTGGAACGAGCCGTCGGTCGTGTGCAGGTCGATCGCGATGTGGGGATCGTATGCGTTGAGCAACGCGACTAGTGAACGAGCCTCAGGCGACTCGAGCTTCATGTGGTCGCGGTTCAGGTCGAGGCCCTGCGCGTTGGCGCGCTGGCCCATCCCGCCGACCGGGCCGTTCTGCGGCCCCCGGTTGGTGAGCTTGACCCGCTCGTTGCCGTCGGCGTTGTAGATCGGCGCCACCAGCAGCACCAGCGAGTCGAACCAGGCCGCGTGCTCCCCGCGCGCCAGCGCGCGCAGCAACGCCTGCATCGCTTCCTTGCCCTCCACCTCGCCCGCGTGAATGTTCGCCTGAATGAACACGCGGATCTTGCCGCTGGCGCGGACCGCGGCCGGACTCGCGTCGCGCACCCGGCCGACCACCACCAGCGGCAACGCTCGCCCTTCCATCGTGTAGCCGAAGGTGGTCGGATGGAGCAGTCGGGGCGCCAGCGCGCTCGCGCGTCGCACGAAATCCATCACATCGGCGTATGAGCTGGTCTCGCGGTATGTTGTCCGCTCGGGCCGCGTGCGCAGCGGCGCGGGAGTCTGGGCGCCTGCGGCGGTCACCAGCAGGAGGGTCAAGAGCAGGGCTGCGGGGCGCGTCGCGTCCACGGTGGTCTTCCGATTGAGAAGGAGTTCATCGAATTTAGCGCGATGCGACGTTCTCGCTGGACCGGGCATCGCATTAAGGACATCCCAACGAGGTGTTCCGTGACCCGTTGCTTGAACGGCGCCGCTGCCGCGTTGCTGCTCGCGTTCCCTGCGGCCGGCCCACAGATCGCCCGCGCCACGCCGCGGCTTCCCGACGACGACCGCATCCGCCTGGCCGAGGTGCGGCGACTCGCGCACGCAATTCAGGATAGTGTGTGGCCCGGGTGGGAGGCGGCCCCCTTCGCGGTTCTGCTGGTGACCGACAGCGTCGAATTCCTCGTGTGGCATCCGCGGCCCTCGGCGGACTTCCAGGCGCTGGGGTACGACTCGCTGCTCGGCGGCGACGTGCTCGCGCGGCCACGCAGCCGTTCGCCGAACTCTCTGGCCACATTCCCCGCGGTCGGTGGCGTGCCCACGATCGTGGTGGGGCAACCCGCCAAGACGGGGAAGGGCTCCACGGCCTGGGTGTTGACGTTGCTGCACGAGCACTTCCACCAGCTCCAGATGTCACGCCCGGGATACTTCGACGCGGTGGATGCCCTTCAGCTGTCGCACGGCGATCAATCGGGGATGTGGATGCTGACCTATCCGTTCCCCTACGACTCGGCCCCCATTCAGCGGTACTTCGCGGGGCTCGCGCAGATCCTTCTGAGGACGGCGCTCGCCGATTCCGGGCCGCCCATCGGCGACGCGCTCCGCGCCTACGGCGCGACACGTCGCGCCCTGGGCGTCGCACTCGCGCCCGCCGACCTCCGCTATCTCGACTTCCAGCTGTGGCAGGAAGGCGTGGCGCGTTACGTCGAATACGCGGCCGCGCGCGCGGCGGCGCGGGGGTATGTGCCGGGCCCGGCCTTCGCCGCCCTGCCGGACTTCGTTTCCTATTCAGACGCCGCCCGCGGCCTGCGAGAGCAGCTCGTACGCGAGCTGCGCACCGTGGATCTCGGATTCAACAAGCGGGTGACCTTTTACCCGATCGGGGCGGCCCGGGCGTTGCTGCTCGAACGGACTACGCCGGAGTGGAAAGAGCGCTACTTCACGCGACTCTTCACGCTTGACCCGTAGCACAGACAAGGCTCGATTCTAGGCGACACTAACCGAGCCTGTCGAATGCCCACGACCGATTCCTCCAGCCCACTGTCGCGCCGCGAATTCGCGGAGCTCACCTCCCTCGTCGTCGCCGGCATCATGGTGCCCGGCGCAGGTCGCCGAACGCCGCAGGCGTTCGCGCTCGAGGAAACCACCGTCGCCCAGCTGCAGGACGGCATGAAGTCGGGACGCCTCACGTCGCGCGGCATCACGCAAGCCTACCTCGACCGGATCGCCGCGCTCGATCGCCAGGGCCCCTCGCTGCGGGCGGTACTCGAGACCAATCCCGATGCGCTGACGATCGCCGACGCACTCGACGCCGAGCGCAAACGCGGCAAAGTCCGCGGCCCGATGCACGGCATCCCCGTGATCGTCAAGGACAACATCGATACGCACGACAAGATGCAGACGACCGCCGGCTCGCTCGCGCTCGTCGGGAACATCGCCGTGCGTGATGCCTTCATCGTCGAGCGGCTGCGCGCCGCCGGCGCCGTGATCCTCGCCAAGGCGAACCTCTCGGAGTGGGCCAACTTTCGCTCCAACCGCTCGTCCAGCGGGTGGAGCGGGCGCGGCCGCCAATGCCGAAACCCCTACGTGCTGGATCGCACGCCATCGGGTTCGAGCTCCGGCTCGGCGGTCTCCGTGAGCGCGAATCTCTGCGCGGTCGCCGTGGGCACCGAAACCGACGGGTCCATCGTCAGCCCCGCGAACACCTGCGGCATCGTGGGCTTCAAGCCCACGGTGGGCTTGGTGAGCCGCGCCGGGATCATTCCCATCGCCCACAGCCAGGACACCGCCGGACCGATGACGCGCACCGTGGCCGACGCCGCCGCGCTGCTCACCGCGCTCGCCGGCGTGGACCCGCGCGACCCGGCCACAGCCGACGCGCAGGGCCATGTCGCGAAGGACTACACCGCCTTTCTCGATGCGAACGGCTTGAAGGGCGCGCGCATCGGCGTCCAGGCGCGCACCGGCAACAACCCGATCGTGGACAAGGTGCTGGAGCAGGCGATCGCCGTCCTCAAGGCCCAGGGCGCGGAAGTCGTGGACCCCGCACCCATCGAAACCGCCGGCCAGCTCGGTACGAACGAGCGCGATGTGCTGCAGTACGAGTTCAAGGCGGATCTGAACGCCTACCTCGCCACGATGCCGTCGAACGTGCAGGTACGCACGCTCGCCGACCTGATCGCGTTCAACTCGGCGAACGAGGAGCGCGAGATGCCCTTCTTCGGGCAGGAGACGTTCATCGCTTCGCAGGCCCGCGGGCCGCTCACCGAGCAGGCCTACCTCGACGCGCGCGCCAAGTGCATCGAGCTGACTCGCACCAAGGGCATCGATGCGACGATGGACAAGTTCAAGCTCGACGCGATGCTCGGTCCCTCCGGCGGCATCGCGTCGCTCGTTGATCTCGCGGGCGGTGGAGGCGGGGGCGGCGGTCCCGGCAGCTCGCAGTTCCCGGCGGTCTCCGGCTATCCGCACATCACCGTGCCGGCGGGCTTTCACATGGGCCTGCCGCTCGGCGTGTCGTTCTACGGGCGCGCCTGGAGCGAGCCCGCGCTGATTCGGCTGGCGTACGCGTTCGAGCAAGCCGCCAAGGCGCGCCGAGTGCCGGCGTTCACGCCGACGATCGCGCTGAGCTGACTATTGACGTGCGAAACCCGGTTGAGCGCGCTGTCGTAGTGCAGCCACATGCCAAAACGCAAGAAGCCTCCCCAGGACTCGGGGAACGAACAAGTGGTGGAGCCGCAGCCGTCGCTCCCGTCTTCATCCGCCCTGGACCTGCACCGTACGCCCGCCTTGGCGCGCTTCATTGAGGCGGTGCGGCAAGCCGTGGGCGCCGCGCTCGACCTGGCGGATGCCGCGGCCGACGCCGTGACCAAGAGCCTCCGCAAGACGTAGTGACGTTTGGTGCGGGGTCGCTTGACGCCTGAACGGGCTCATGCTACGTCAGGCATCATGAAATCCTCCCCGTGGACTAGACGAGACGTCATCAAGACCGGCCTCGCCGCCCTCGCCGCTACCGGCAGCCGGGCTGGTGGGGCGCTGTGGGGCCTCCAGCGCTCGGTCGCCGGGCCAGTGGTCCTGTTTCAGGGCGATTCCATCACCGACTGCGGACGCGATCGCGCCTCGCCCGACGCTAACCGCGCCGGCGCGCTCGGCACCGGGTATCCGCTGTTGATCGCGTCCGCGGAGTTGGCCGCGCGCCCCGAGCGCGGGATGAAGTTCTTCAATCGCGGCATCAGTGGGAACAAGGTCCCGGACCTCGAGCAGCGCTGGGCCGCCGACACCGTCGCCCTGAAGCCCGACGTGCTGAGCATCCTGATTGGCGTCAACGATTACTGGCACAAGAGAAACGGCAACTACACCGGCACGGTGGCCGAGTACGAGTCAGGCTTCGCCGCGTTGCTCCAGGCCACACGTCAGGCGTTGCCCGCCGTGCGGCTGGTGGTGATCGAGCCCTTCGTGTTGCGTTGCGGTGCGGTGGACGCGACTTGGTTCCCGGAGTTCGACGAGCGCCGCGCCGCCGCAGGCCGCGTGGCGCGGCGGGCGAAGGCGACGTTCGTCGCCATGCACGATGCGTTCACGGAGCTGGCGTCGCGCACGTCACCCGAGTATTGGGCCGCGGACGGCGTGCACCCGACGCCCGCGGGGCACGGGCTGATCGCGGAACGGTGGCGCCGCGCGGTGCGGCTGTGAGAGCCTGCGTGGTCATGCTGCTCGGCATCACGGAACTCGCTGCCGCGCAGGGTGTCGTAATCGCACGGGCCACGCCGACAGCCGTGGTCGACGCTCTGAAGGTCGAGCTGGTGCCGCAGGGGTTCCAAGTGGTTCACGCCGACGAGAAGGGCGCCCTCTTCGCTCTCGATCGCGGCATGGTTGCGCAGCAGGGTACCGGTATGACCAGCGGAATGGTCCACATCGTGCTCGAGTTCACCGTCCGATTCAAACAGAAGAACGAAGGCCTTCAGGTCACGGCGCGGGAGGAGGTCGTGGGCAATCCGCGCTCCCCCGTTCAGTTCCGCAAACCGGTCGAGTCACAAGCGGAGCGGAACAACATGCAGCGGCTGCTCGAGTCCATTCGGGACAGTCTCGAGGCGCGCCCGCCGGGGCCATGATGGGCATGCGAAGCCTTGCTGCCGTTCTCGTTCTGCCGAGCCTCCTCAGCTGCTCGTGGACCACGGATTTCGTCGTGGTGAATAGCACTAAAGAGGCGATTCGCGTGACGTATGCGGTGCGGCCGCTGCTGACGATTCCGGCCGTCACCGCTAGCGCAGCGCTGTCGAAGAGCGCCACGCCGTGGCGCGAGTTGAATGTGTCCGCCGCGCGCCCCGATTCGGATCTGCTCACGATCGCCTTAGGTCCGGACAGTGCTCTCCTCGTTGCTGAGTCCCGCAACGGCCGCCCGGGCGCGGGTGAGATCACGTCCCTCAAGATCATCACGCGCGGGGGCCAGCGCTCGTACACGGGGGACGAAGTGCCCAAGGCATTCGTCGAGCGCTCCCGCGTGCTCTCCGTGCTCGAGCTGTTTTGACGGCTGCCGCTCTCGTCGCGCTGCTGTCCCTAGCAGGCGCCGCTCGTCTCCCTGCGCAAATCCCCGACTCGATCGCGCGCTACGTCGAATCTGAGCTCGCGCGGCAGCACATTCCCGGCGCCTCCGTCGCCGTGCTGCAGGGCAATCGCGTCGTCCTCGCCCGCGGCTTCGGCCTGGCCAACGTCGAGCTCCACGTCCCAGCGTCGGACAGCACCATCTATCAGTCGGGGTCGATGGGCAAACAGTTCACCGCCGCCCTCGTCGAAATGCTGGTCGGCGAGGGGCGCGTGCACTTGGGCGACACGATCACGCGCTGGTTTCCCGAAGGGGCGCGCGTCTGGAACGACATCACCGTTCGGCATCTGCTCACGCACACGTCGGGCGTCGCCGAGTACACGGATTCGACGTTTGATGCGCGGAAGGACTACAGCGAGGACGACCTCGTGCGCCTCGCGGCGGCACGCCCTCTCGACTTCCGTCCGGGCGAGCGCTGGAGTTACAGCAACACTGGGTACCTGCTCCTCGGCGCCCTCATCCGCCGCGTCACCGGCCGGTTCTACGGCGACCTGCTGCGGGATTCGGTATTCCAGCCGCTACAGATGCACGACTCGCGCGTTATCTCCGAGGCGGACATCGTGCCCAATCGCGCTGCCGGCTATCGCCTGGAAGATGGCCAGCTGAAGAATCAAGAGTGGGTCGCGCCCTCGCTTAACACCACCGCCGACGGCGCCTTGTACCTCACGTTGCGGGACCTGATCAAGTGGGCGAAGGCGCTCGACGAGGGGCGCGTGCCGAGCCGAGCAGCGCTCGACACCGCGTGGACGCCGGTGCGGCTTGCCGATGGCGCCACGTATCCGTACGGCTTCGCCTGGTACCTGAACGATCAACGCGGCCACCCCCGCATTTCGCATACGGGATCCTGGCAGGGCTTCAAGACGGTCATCGCCCGCTACCCCGAGTACGGTATTACCGTGATCGTGCTCGCGAATCTTGCGGAGGCTCGCGTCGGGGCGATCGCCTATGGGATTGCGGGGATGCTCGAGCCCCCATTGCAGCCACCACATCGCATGAGTGCGGCCGTGAGTGGGGGCCGCCTGCCCCCGCGACCGATTCCCGACCTGGTGCGACTGATCGTGGCAGCCTCGGACAGCAGCCGGATCACCGCGCGCTTCGCGCGGTTTCTGACTCCCGCCGATCGCGGCGATTATCGCTTCCTGCTCGACGCGTCACGGCAGTGGACGTCGCTCGGGTGTGATGCCGTCGGATCTCGCCGCATCTCGCGTCTCGGCGCCGACGTGGCATTCGTGTGCCACGCGCGATCGGCGCGGACCGTCCGTGGTGGTACTGCAGTTTCGGTTCTGTATACGAAGGACTGGCGGGTTGCGGGAATCGACACGTATCAGTACTAGACGCGAAAGCGAATCGCGCCTTCACCCATCACGCTGCGTTCGCGCTCTTGAGACCGCCATCGTTGCGAGCGCGCAACAGTGGCGGCCGTCCAGACAGGACGAATACGTTTCCTCCTTCACCACTCTGTAGGTGGCCTATGCGCCCGCTCGCGTCCGCAATCCTCGTGTCCACGCTGGTCCTCCATTCCCTCGGCAATGCGCAAGAATCGCAACCCGCCAAGCGCGATGGCCGTCTGTTTCTCAGCGCCGGCTTCGGCTCGTCGCTGGCGTTCACGGGTCTCCACCTCGGTGCGGAATATCAACTGACCCCGGTCGAAAGAGTTCTTGCCGTGCGGGCGCACCTGGGGGCCTTTTGGACGCCGACCCAGATGTACTCCCGTCCATCGGCGCTGTACGGGCCTGGTTCAACCTTCGAGGGCTCCGGTCAGGTCATGCACGTCGACCTAGGCGTGACGGGATCGATCACACCTTGGCCGCGTGCGCGCGTGTCGCCCTACGTCTTCGGTGGCCTTGCTGCTCTGCAGCGATGGACCTACGGATCGGGCTACTATCGTCGCGCGGACGGGTCTGCGGCTGAGTTCCGCGCGCCGAGTGCGGGGACCACGGGACAGTTCGGTCTCGTTGTCGGTGCCGGCCTCCGCGTTCGAACCGGCGGGCGGGTGCTGCTGTTCGAGATCCGAAACCTGCCGGGCATCCAGTCGACCTACAACGTGGGCACGACCTTGCATTTCTAGCAGTAC
>Ga0307299_10000200_pt1 | contig 20181 bp, 20 predicted proteins | sample ER_DNA_159_FD_194466 | JGI IMG/M metagenome (GOLD analysis project Ga0307299, IMG submission 194466) | Bulk soil microbial communities from the East River watershed near Crested Butte, Colorado, United States - ER_DNA_159 | ecosystem: Environmental > Terrestrial > Soil > Floodplain | place... | reverse complement strand
CCAGAAGCTGCAGCGCCAGCTCTGGGGACTCGCAGGACAGGCGCTTGCTGAAGCACCTGTCGCGAGCGCACCGCGCCTGTACGTCGAGACCCTCAACACGATGATCGATCAGCAGACGGTCCGGATCGCGGCCCTGAACAATCGCGTGCCCGGTCCCGTGCTTGCCGTAGAGGTGATCTTCGCCGCCGTTGCGCTTGGGTTACTGGGCTTCTACCTTGCGATCCTCGGCCGCGGCGTGGTCCCCGTCCTTTTTGCCGCCGCGCTGATCTGTTTGCTGCTCCTCGTCACCTTCGACCTCGACCGGCCAACACGAGGACTGATCCGCGTCCCCGCGACACCACTCACCAGCCTCCGCGCATCGATGGAACTCCCGCCGGCAGCCGCCGCACCGTCCAGACCCTGATCAGCTCGTGCAAACCGGCGGGAGCCCGCTGACGGGATCCCGCCGGAATGCTCCGAACTACTGCCGCGCCAGGTGTACCCGCAGCTCCGCTTCGGGGTCGTGGATCAACTCGCCGCTCACATCGAGTGTGACCTTATGGAGCGTCCCCGTAAACGTGAACGGGCCCACATAGTCGGGTGTTACCGGAGAGCCCGGGTTGGCGCCGCAGGTGAGCGTTCCGGGATTGAACATGAACGGCGTGGTCACATCAGCGTTGGCGTCGCCGACCAGATCGCCGTCGACATAGAGCTGCAGCCTCCCTGGCGCACCCTTGCCCTGTTGCATGTCGGGCTTCCCGGTCGGTTCGAACTCGAAGCGAAGCTCGTGCTTCCCTGCGGGAACGACGTCCTCTGACTCGACGCCGAGAAGTTTACGTCCGACGTAGTTGTGCACGTACCGCAGCTTGCCGTCCTTGATGAACAACGAATACCCGCCCGCCGCGGTGCCCTGGCTGAGCAGCACGCCCTCGGCCCCCTCTTCGGGGATCTCGACGTCTGCTGTGATGCTGTGCGGGCGGTTGAGCACCTTTGGGGCAGCGAAGTTCGGCACCGACTGCGTGTTCGGCAAGTAGGTGTAGCTGTCGCGCGGCAACGCGATCAGCGGCTTCTCGCCGACCATCCGGGGGAGGCCGCTGCCGTCGATTGGCATGACGTCGTACTTACCGGCCTCGACGTACCAGGTGCCGATCATCGCGATCAACCGATCGCGGTTCTCGTCGGCGACGTTGTGGTTCTCTGCAAAGTCCTCGGCGACGTGGTACAGCTCCCAGCCCTTGGCGTCGAGCGCCGAGAGCGTGTCCGACGAGATCGGCTGGCCGAACCCCATCCCCGCTTCTTTGAACGACGGGCCTGGCCAGGCGCACACCGCCCGCCACCCGTCGTGGTAGATGGCCCGGTGTCCGAGCATCTCGAAGTACTGCGTCGTCCGCTTGCTGTTCGCCTTCGCATCGTCGAGCGTGTGCGCGAGGCTGACGCCGTGCATCGGAGACTGCTTGACGCCCCGAATCTTGTCGGGCGGCTGGATGCCGAGCAGGTCGAGCACGGTCGGCACCATGTCGATGATGTGCGCGTACTGCGTGCGCACCTCGCCCTTGGCCTTGATCCCCTTCGGCCAGGAGACGATGAACGGATCGGTCGAACCGCCACGGTAGGTTTCGCGCTTCCACCGGCGGAACGGCGTGTTGCCGGCCCAGGTCCAGCCCCATGGATAGTGGTTGAAGTGCTTGGGGCCACCAAGCTCGTCGATCAGCTTCAGGCTCTCTTCGATCGGCCCTAGCGCGTTGTTGAAGAACTGCGCCTCGTTCATTGTGCCCGTCGGACCGCCCTCGGCGCTCGCGCCGTTGTCGGAGATCACCATGATCACCGTGTTGTCGAGCTCACCCTGATTCTTCAGGAATTCGAGCAGGCGCCCGATCTGGTGGTCCGTGTGGCTGAGGAAGCCCGCGAACACCTCCATCATCCGGCTGTACAGCTGCCGGTCTGGAGCGGGAAGGGAGTCCCAGTCCGGGACGTCCGGATCGTGGCGTGACAACTCGGCGTCGGCGGGAGCGATCCCGAGCTCCTTCTGACGTGCGAAGGTCTGCTCGCGGTAGGCGTCCCAACCCTTGTCGAACACGCCCTTGTACTTGTCGGCCCACTCCTTCGCGACGTGATGCGGCGCGTGCGTCGCGCCGAAACACAGATGGAGGTAGAAGGGCTTGTCGGGGTCGGACTGCTTCGTGTCCGCGATGAACGAGACGGCCTTGTCGACCAGGTCCTCGCTCAGGTGATACCCCTCCTCGGGCGTCTTCGGGGCCTCGACCTGGTGGTTGTCGTAAACAAGGTCGGGATACCACTGACTCGTGTCGCCGCCGAGGAAGCCATAAAACCGCTCAAAGCCTCGACCGACCGGCCAGCGGTCGTACGGTCCTGCTGCGGTCTCCTGGTTGCTCGGCGTCAGATGCCATTTGCCGACCATGAAGGTGCTGTAGCCCTCGTCCAGGAGAATCTCGGACAGCATCCCGTTCTCGAACGGCATCACCCCGTTGTATCCCGGGAAGCCCGTCGCGAGCTCGGTGATGCACGCCATGCCGTTGGCGTGGTGGTTGCGTCCCGTGACGATGCAGGAGCGACTCGGTGAGCAGAGCGCAGTCGTGTGCATGCTGTTGTAGCGGAGGCCGTTCGCGGCGATCCCGTCGATGTTGGGTGTCTCGATCGGGCTGCCGTAGCAACCGAGATTGCCGTAGCCCGTGTCGTCGAGAACGATCATCAGGACATTCGGAGCGCCTTTCTTTGCGCGGACGGGTGCCGGCCACGCCGGGCTTGACTCCTCGGCGGTGCGGCCGATGACTCCGGGAAATGGCGCTCCAGCTTCGTACTCGACGATGGGCATCAGAAAGGCCTCCGTTCGCTAACGGTTCACGATTGAAGCCGATACTGGGTTGACCCCGGGCCAAAAACATCATCCGATCTAGGTGATCGGATGACTTGCCGTTTTAAGCGGACGTGTCGAGCGACGCGATCGGGCCGAACACACGCTCGCGGATGTCCTCGCCGCAGGCCACGCGGTCACCGAGCTCCCAGAGGAAATCGAGCAATCTGTAATCAGGCGGAGGGAGATCGGTCGAGAACGCGAACCCGGCCGTGCGGACGAACAAGACCATGTCGAGCAGGCGAGCGATCAGGTCGTCTGCGGCGTTTTGCAGCGTGTACCCGTCACCATGGGTCAGGCCACAAAGCGTGAGACGGCAGCGGCCGGCGTGCTCGGAGAGGTACAGCCTTGGAACCCACGGTTCCGCCATGCCCGCAGTGTGCTTCGTGGGTCGGAAGGCGCTGCCCTCTCACGACCAGGGGCCCAACTAGGGCATGCGGCAGACGATCCGCCCCGAGTACTGGCTCGAGTCGTCCAGCGGCTCGGTCCGGACGACCAGGCACGTGCCCAAGTTCGTCTCGATCGGATCGCCGTCAGCCGGAGATCTCGGTAGCTCGATTTCGTCGAGCTCGTGGAAGTTGGGCCCCTCGACCGTGAGGATGAATCGTGCCAATTACCGCCGCCGCGCCGTGCGACGAGCGGTACGCCGTGCGACTCTTCGTCCTCCGAACATCTTCGACCTCCTTGGTGGTGGCAACCTTTACGCGGTAGCGGGGACGGCTGCCTTTGTCTCCATCTCGTGATGCTCCTGCGCCTCGTCGGCGGCGATCAAGCCGATCCCGACCAGGTCGAGCGGACTGATGAACCCGTCGCTGATCCGGAAACCGCCTGCACGCATGACGGCATCGCGAAGCGGAACAGCCCATTGATGCTCGAGCAAGATCAGCGCAGCGGCCGAGTCGTTCGGAATGTCCTCGAGCACGTCCCACTCGTCTCCCCCCGAAAGCGGTTGGACGCCACCCTCTGCAGCAGCCTGTGCGCCTGCTGCCGCGCCGGCCTCGAGCCCTTCCTCTCCCTCGATGCCCAGTCCGATCAGGGCGCCGATGGTCGAGCCGAGCTCGATCGCCTCATCTTCGGTGAGGTTGCTCAGATGCGCGACTTCGAGCTCGCCTTCCGCATCCTTGTACACCGCGATCGAGTCGATCACGCGAACGGTGTCGCTCTCCCGCAGGCGCTCGAGCTCCTCGATGATCTCGCCGCGAAACTCGGGGTGGTCGAAGCCCAGAACGACGAGCTGAACCGGTCCAATTGCCATCTTGATCCTCCTGCTCTCTAGAGAACGACGCAAGCTGCACGTCTGCAGGGATTCTCGGGAGCCGGCGGGCGCGGCACATCATCCAGAAGGGATGAGGGCTCGAGCAGGCGGCTTCAGCCGGTCAGCCCGGCGACGCCGTTCCGAATGAGCGAGGCCGCCAGGAGCACGGCGATCGCCGCTGCGAGCACTCTCGCGTCCCGCTCCAGAAAGCCACGGGCCCGGCCGAGTTGGCGCACCGTCCAGTCGCGGGCAACCAGAAGGGAAAGAAGTGCGAGCCCGAGCGGGAGCAGAGAGACCAATGTGAAGAACAGCCAATCCACTGCGTACTGGATCGTGCTCGGATTCAGCTCTGAGATGTCCTTCAGGGCGATCGGGATGAATCCACCCGGGTTCGCGAGCGCAGCGCCGGCGCCCAGGATGACCAGCAAAGGAGCCGTGGCAAGCTTGCCCATCTTGTCGATCATGGCCTGCACTCTCGCCGGATCTCGAGGCCGGCGGAGAAACACCACGACGTAGACCAGCACGATCGCTCCCAGGATCAGATCGAGAACGGCAACCCAGGTCTTCGGCGTGGATGTGTCGGAAGCGGCGACGTCCCCGATGAAAAACGAGGCGACGACGCCGACCGCCAGGGTCGCCGTGAACGCCCCGAGGTAGAACCAAAATCCCGTTCGGAGCGGCCGGTCTCCGAGGACGAGCGCCAGGACGGAGAACGAGAGCGTCGTGGGAGAGAACATCGCCGCGAGGGAAACGAGGACGATCTCCCCGTCGATCCAGCTCACTTGGCGCGCCTGAGCAACCGCCTTGCACCGGACGGTTCGGCGCCGTCGTCTTCGGCGGCCTGCTTGGCCGCTTTCTTTGCCTGCTTCTTCGCCGTGTGCTGGGCCTTCTGGTCGGCCGCCTTTGCCTTAGCGTCCGTGTACGAGTCCCCGACCAGCTTCTTCCCGCCCGACCAGCCGAATGCCCAGGCGACGAGGACGATCGCGAAGAGAATGTTCCAGGCTGTGGTCACGAGCTGCTGCGCAACGGAGTAGGCGGTCGCGGTAGTCGAGTCGGTGACGCCGTTCAGCGAGGCGACGTTGAAGGCCTGGTTCACGCCGACGCCTCCCGGTGTCACAGAGGCCACATTCGCGATCGAGTTCCCACCGACGATCCGCATCACGGTGTGAAAGCTGACCGGAATGCTGTACGCCGCCAGGAACAAGGCGATCACACCGAGCTTGCAGCACCAGCCGAGGAATTCCGGCAGGAAGACGCGCCCGAGAAAGGCCTTCCAGTCGGCCAGGATCTTGCCACCCTGCTTGGCCTGGGCCCAGAGCTTCTTCAGCCAACGCCAGGCAAGCCGACAGAGAATCACGACTCCGAATACGACGCCGACGGCGATGATCGCGGTCGCCCAGGGATGCGCCGAGACCCAGCCGAACTTGATGTCGAAGGAGCCGCCCACAGAGGCGAAGAGATAGACGTAGACAACCGCCCCGATCACCGTGAAGAAGATCTTCTCGACGAGATAGCCGGCGAAGATCCCGGCAAACGTCGCTCCCACGACGATCGCCGTGTACATGATTAGCATTACGAGCGTGCCGAGATTGGCCGGAAGAAAGGTGTTCAGCGCGACGGAGGTCGCATAGCAGGCGATCACCTGTAAGGCGGGGACCCCTGAGTCCGGATAGGCGTAGCGAATGATCGCGAGCCACGCGACGGCGGTGAAGAGGGTCTGCAGAGTTTGAAGCACAAGCGCCGGGATGAGGTACTTGACCGAGATCTCCGTCAGCGTGTCCCAGAGCTGGCTGAACCAGCCCCGGATGTCCCAGCCGAGCAGGTACGCGATCGCGCCGATCGCGACGATCAACGTCAACCAGATCACGATGCGCCTCAGGTGGAACCGCTTCTCGGGCGGCGCGGCCGCTGCGACGGCCTCGGTCATACCTCCTCCGCCGCGAGCCTTGTCGGGCTGGCCGGCTGGGGAACAGCGCCGTGGCAGCGCTTCCACTTCTGCCCACTTCCGCAGGTGCAGAGATCGTTGCGGCCGCGCTTCGCGTCTGCAGCGGCGTACAGACCCATGATTTCGGCCGGCGCCCGATTACGAGCGAGGAGCTCGCCCATCACACGCATCGGCCCGTCGACGTGGTGGAAGAACTCCTTGAAGCCCGCACAGAGATAGTTCAGCCCGGCCTCGCCGTCCGGCGTACGGATGAAGCGGTCCTTCGGACAGCCACCGTGGCAGGCAAAGCGCACGTCGCAGTCGAGGCAGTACTGCGGCAGTGTGTCGCGCTTGTCGAGCCCGAACCGCGTCTGCTGGGCAGACGAGACGAGCTCCAGCATGTGACGTTCCTTGATGTTGCCGAGCAGGTAGCGCGGCTCGACGAAGTGATCGCACGAGTAGAGATCGCCGGTGTGTTCCAGCGCGAGCGCCAGTCCGCAGGTCTCCGAGTGGACGCAGAGACCTGGCGGCTCGCCGACCCAGTTCGCGAGGGCGACGTCGAACATCTGGACATAGACCGTGCCGACGTCGCGTCGTACCCACTCCTCGAAGACATCGACCAGGAAGCGGCCGTACTGCGCCGGGCTCACCGACCGACCCGTCACGACCTCACCTTCCTGGACGTAGAGCGGCCGGTCGCGCCACGACTTCCAGGGAACGGTTCCGTCCTCGGCCTGATCGGCGGCCACCCGCTCGATGATCGGGATGAACTGGATGAAGCGGGCGCCACATTCGTCGCGAAGAAAGCGGTAGACCTCGCGGCCGCGATCGCCGTTGGCGGCGTGCACGGTTGTCAGGGCATTCCACTCGACTCCCGCGTCATTGAGGAACGAGAGCCCACGCATCACCTGGTCGAAACTGCCTTTCCCGCCTTTGTTCACGCGATGGGTGTCGTGTAACTCGCGTGGCCCGTCGATCGAGATCCCGACCAGGAAGTCGTTGTCCTTGAAGAACGCGGCCCACTCTTCGTCAAGAAGCGTCCCGTTCGTCTGGATCGTGTACGTGGCCCGTTGGCCGGGCTGAAGATAGAGCTCGGCCAACTCGACCGAGCGGCGGAAGAAATCGACACCCATGAGCGTCGGTTCCCCGCCTTGCCAGGCGATCGCGACTTCGGTGACGCCGGCATGCGCCTCGATCAGCTGTTTGACGTACGCCTCGAGCAACTCGTCCGCCATGCGGAAGCGACTGCCTGGATAGAGCATCTCCTTCGAGAGGAAGAAGCAATACGAGCAGTCCAGGTTGCAGACGGCGCCTGTCGGCTTCGCCAAGAGGTGGAAAGCACGAGGTTGTGCGAGCACGCCTGGGGCGGCGCTCATACCAGCCCTACGCCTCTCCCATGGCCTGCCACTGCAGGAGCTTCCCAGCGGGTTCTGGCGGTCGCATCCTCCCGTCGGGATGAATTGTGGCCTCGAGGGCTGCTTTCACCCTGTCCGGACGATGTGTGTCGATGCTGTGACAGCGATCGTCACTCTCGTGCCAACTGCAGCTTCGAGGGGGTGAGCGAGGTGGTCGACGGTCAGGGGGACAAATCGGCAGCGCCGACGACGCGGCGGTCGCTGCTCGCCCTGGAGTACCCGGGCATGGGCGCTTTCGACGATCCGACGCAGGAGTGGCGACGACTCTTTTCTGAGCTCCTCGGAACGTTCTTCCTGGTCCTCGTAGGTGCCGGCGGAGCGGTGGTGAACGCTTCGAGCCACGGTGCGATCAGCAGGTCGACCGCCGTCGCGGCACCCGGGCTGATGGTGATGGCGATCATCCTCTTTATGGGCGCGGTCTCGGGCGCCCATCTCAATCCGGCCGTCACGCTCGGCTTCTGGTTGCGCGGAGACTTCCCCGGGCGTCGAGTGCCGGGTTACATCATCGTCCAGCTTCTAGGCTCAACGCTCGCCTGCCTCTTCCTGTGGGCCGTCCTCGGAAAGCTCGGCCGGCTCGGCGCCACGGAACCGGGCGCAGGCATCAGCGACTGGAAGGCGATGCTGTTCGAGCTGATCCTCACGGTCGGGCTGCTGAGCACGATCCTCGGCACGGCATCACGTGCCCAGAACGTCGGCGCGCTGTCCGCAGTCGCTGTCGGCGGCTACATCATCCTTGCCGGCTTTTGGTCGAGCCCGATCAGCGGCGCATCGATGAACCCAGCCCGCTCGTTCGGGCCGGACCTTGCCCTCGGCGACTTCTCCAACTACTGGGTCTACCTTGCCGGCCCGATTGCCGGAGCGCTGATCGCCGTTGCCTTCGCGTGGGTCCTGCGCGGGCCAGGCGGGGACGTCGGCGGCCTGGCGGCTGCGCGCGGGGAGCTCGACAAGCGTGTGGAGTCGGCAAGAGCACGGTCGACGTCAGCGGAGTGAAGGAGGAACGATGAGCACCAAAGAGGCCGGACCCGGCGAAGCGGCGCCACCGGGACAAACTGCCAGGACCACGAAGGGCGACGCTTACCTCGCCGCTGACGCGCGGGAAGCCCGCGGCAAGGCGGCCAGGGCTGTAGCTCCGCGCGCGAGCCACGCCGAGTTCGAGTCCGCGTCCGACCGTGATCCCGTTGCGATCGTCGACGAGGACACTCCTTCGCGCGTTCCCGAGCTCGTGCCGATCCGCTACGGGCGGATGCTCGTCACGCCCTTCACGTTCTACCGCGGCGCGGCTAGCCTGATGGCGAACGACCTCACCGCGACGCCTAGCTCGGGCCTCCGAGCGCAGCTCTGCGGCGACGCGCATCTCTCCAACTTCGGAGGGTTCGCGTCTCCCTCCCGAGATCTCGTGTTCGATCTGAACGACTTCGACGAGACGCTTCCCGGGCCGTTCGAGTGGGACGTGAAGCGGCTGGCTACAAGCTTCGAGATCGCCGGCAGGGACCGCGGGTTCAGCGAGTCCGACCGTCGAGCCGCGGTCCTGGCCTCAGTTCGGGCTTATCGCGAGTCGATGCGCCAGTTCGCAGCGATGAACAACCTCGGTGTGTGGTACTCGAGACTGAATGCCGACCAGCTCGTGGCACGGCTCCGAAGTGAGAAGGACAAGAAGCAGGCCAAAACGGTCGAGCGTGCGGCCGCAAAGGCCCAAACCAAGGACAGCATGAAGGCATTCGCGAAGCTGACGCACCTGGTCGACGGCGAGCCCCGGATCATTTCCGACCCACCCTTGATCGTGCCGATCGCCGAGTTCGCCGAGGCCGAGGGCCGCAGCCGCGACGAGATCACTGCCGCCGTGCTGGCCCTCTTCGACGGCTATCGGCGAACGCTTCAGCCCGACCGCCGCATGCTGCTGGAGGGCTTTCGCTACGTCGACCTCGCCCGCAAGGTCGTCGGTGTCGGTAGCGTCGGAACCCGCTGCTGGATCCTCCTGCTGCTCGGCCGGGACGACAACGACCCGCTCTTTCTGCAGATCAAGGAGACTGGGCCTTCAGTGCTCGAGCGCCACCACGGCCGCAGCCAGTTCCGCAATCACGGCCAACGTGTCGTCGAGGGTCAGCGGCTGATGCAGGCGGCGAGCGACATCTTCCTCGGCTGGTTGCGCAATAAGGAAGGGCTCGACGGACTGCCTCGAGACTTCTACGTTCGCCAGCTCTGGGACTGGAAGACATCAGTCGACACGGACACGATCCTGCCTCGGGGGCTCGAGCTGTATGCCAGCGCCTGCGGGTGGACGCTCGCAAGGGCGCACGCGCGCTCGAGCGACCGCATCGCGATCTCTACCTACCTCGGGAAGAGCGACGTCTTCGACCGCGCCGTCGCCGACTTCGCAGTCGCGTACGCCGACCAGAACGAGCGCGACTACGCAACCCTCGTCGAAGCTGCGAAAGACGGCCGAATCGAAGCGAAGGAGGGTCTATAGCCGTCACGGCCATACGCACCCCTCTCGCACTTGCGGCGGTAGTCCAGTCGGAAAAGTTCCTCAACCGAGAACTGTCATGGCTGGACTTCAACCGTAGAGTGCTCGCGTTCGCCGAGGATGCCGACCTGCCGCTTCTGGAGCGGGTCAAGCTCTGCGCGATCTTTTCGTCCAACCTCGACGAGTTCGCCGCCGTACGGCTTGCGGGAATCCGCCACCAGGTCGAGTCCAAGATCAAGCGCCGGTTCCCGGACGGACGTACCCCCGCGCAGACGCTTAGGGAGATGCGCGCCCAGATCGTCGAACTTCAAGCCAGGCAAGACCGCCTCTGGTTGGAGGACCTCCACCCCGCTCTCGTCGCGGAAGGGATTCGCGTCGGCGGTGTCGCCGATTGCTCTCCGCGCGAACTGCGCGCCCTGACGAAGCGCTTCGAGCGCGAGGTCGAGCCGCTGCTGACGCCGATCGCCGTCGGCCTTGCGGCCCCGTTTCCCTATGTCACCACACTTGCCCTGAACATCGGCCTGCTGGTGCGGGACACAAGGTCGGACGAGCAGCGTTTCATCCGCGTGAATGTGCCGGACGACCTCCCGCGGTTCGTCCCCGTCGGGAACCGGAACTTGCACGTCCCGCTCGAGGAGGCGATCGTGCACTTCCTCCCCGCGTTGCTTGGCTCCGTAGAGATTCTGAGCCGGTCGACGTTTCGGGTCACACGCGATGCCGACCTGTCGCTAACGGCTGACGCCGACGACCTGGTCGAAGCAGTCGAGACACAACTCGTCCAGCGGCGATCTGCTGACGTCGTTCGCGTCGAGGTCGGCGGCGACGCGTCGCAGGAGCTCATCGACACGCTCGGACGAGAGCTCAAGATCGGGACCGAACGCGTTTATGTGAGCAACGCTCCCCTTGGCCTCGGCGCACTGCTGGAGCTCACGGCGATCGACCGGCCGGACCTGAAGGACAAGCCGTGGGTGGCGAGGACCAGACGGCCGTTCGTGAGTAAGAGCCCTGCGGATCTGCTGGCTCGGATCCGACGCCGGGACATTCTCGTCCACCATCCGTACGATGCCTTTGACACCAGCGTCGAGGCGTTCGTGGCGGCCGCACGAGATCCGAAGGTCGCAGCGCTCAAGGGCACCGTCTACCGCGCCGGCGAGCTGTCGGCCACGCTCACCTCACTCGTCGAGACGGCCGAAGAAGGGAAACAGGCGGTCTGCCTGGTCGAGCTCAAGGCGCGGTTCGACGAGCGGCGGAACATCGAGTGGTCCAAGGCTCTCGAACGGGCCGGTGTGGACGTCGTCTACGGCGTTCCCGAGCTGAAAGTGCATGCCAAGCTCACGCTGCTCGTCCGTCGTGAGCGAAACGGCGTTCGCCGCTACGTCCACATCGGCACCGGGAACTATCACGCATCGCACGCGACCAGCTACGAGGATCTCGGCCTCTTCACAGCCGACGAGGACATCGCGGCCGACGTCGCGGAGGTGTTCAATGCCGTCACGGGGCGTACGAGCCCGACGGTCTTCCGCAAGTTGCTCGTCGGCCCGTGGTTTCTCCGCGACGGGATCCTCAGCGAGATCGACCGTGTTGTGCGCGCGGCGCGAGCAGGTGAAGACGGGCGAATCCGGATCAAAGTCAACTCTCTCGTCGACCCTGAGATGATCGATGCGCTCTATGCCGCTTCGGCGGCCGGGGTCACCGTGGAGATCATCACGCGTGGAATCTGCATGTTGCGCCCGGGCGTCCCCGGCCTCAGCGAGCGCATCACTGTTCGCAGTGTGCTCGGACGCTTTCTCGAGCACAGTCGGATCCTGTCGTTCCAGACCGGCGACCGAACGACGACCTGGATCGGCAGTGCCGACCTGATGCCCCGCAATCTAGACCGGCGCGTCGAGGTCCTCGTGCCGATCGAGGACTCCCGTCTGCGGTCGGACGTGGCGGAGATCCTGGACGCTTTGCTTGCCGACACGTGCTTCTCTTGGGAGCTGGATGCCGATGGGGCCTGGCACCGCACCCGACCGAAGGGTCGTGCGCAACCCGTGTCGGCTCAGGAGTTCCTGATGGCGCGCACGATCAGACGCGCGAAGAAGCGATAGGCCCGCACGCTCTCGCGAGGCCGGACTTCATCCTCTCGGGGTGATGAACGGGAGGCGCACGACGCTGAGACTCTTGAGGGAGGTCGCCTATGGGCGGCTCACATTCCTAGTGCAATGGAAGGAGCACGTGACGTGATCCTCTGGACCCTGCTCGTCGTCCTGTATATCGCCCTCTTCGTCAGCCTTGGCATGGCGACGTTCCGCAAAGGCCACCAGGTGCTCTTCTGGGTGGGAATCATCTTCCCCGTCCTCTGGATCGTCGGCGCGATCATGCCGCCTAGTGCTCGAGCCGAGGGCACTGCCTAGCGACGGAGCCTTTGCGACGCGAAGAGCAACGTTGCCAGTCCGATGCTGATCATCGTTGCTTTCGCGCTGCTCCTCTTCGTGCCGTCGCCCTGGAACCTCGTCGCTTTTCTCGTCACCACGCCGCTCGGCATCGTCGAGTTGCTCGTCTGGAACCGCACCGTTCGCCACCGAAAGAAGGCGGTCGGAGCACAAAACCTGATCGGTAGAAGTGCCGTCGTCGTCTCGTCGTGCCGCCCTGACGGCCAGGTACGCCTCGACGGCGAGATCTGGGCGGCCCGAAGCAACACGGGAGCTTCCGTTCACGAATCGGTAAACGTGGTCGGGCGTGACCGTCTGACGTTGATCGTCGAGCCGGCTCCCCACTGACCGGTCGAATCAGGTTCATCCCATCGGGACGATGAGCCGAGGTCGCCTCAATGGTCCACTCCGTCTTGCAGAACTTGCATGACCGCTGGTCCGGTCAATCCGCGAAAGAAAGGGCACCGGAATGTTCGTTGCTTCGAGCTATCCGTTCCTCGACATCATGTGGACGATGTTCATCTTCTTCGCATGGGTCATCTGGATCTGGCTCCTGATACTCGTCCTGTCGGACAACTTCAGGCGGCGCGACCACTCCGGCTGGGCCAAGGCGGGATGGACGCTGCTTGTGATCTTCCTGCCGCTAATTGGGGTGCTCATCTACATGATCACGCGCCCGCCGGAGGATGTCATGGGCGCGCCGATGACGACCTGAACGGCCCGCCTGCACGGTGAATCGAGCGTCACGAGACGATATCCGTGACGCTCGAGCAGGCGGTTGACTCGGAGAAGACTGCGGAGGAGCTCCTCGGCGAGCTCGCGCACCAGCTGTCGCTGCTCGTCCGCGCCGAGCTCGAGGTAGCCGCGGCCGAACGAGGACCGTGGCTGCATCGAATCGCACTCGAGCTTGCCGCTTCGCTCGGTGCAGCCGTGGCGATGCTCCTTGCGCTCGGCGCGGCGAGCCTCGCAGCGATGGAGGGCTTGCGACTCGTGCTTCCTGGTTGGCTGGCGGCTCTCGCGGTCGCGGTAGTCTGGGGCGGCATCACGGCGCTCCTCTTGCGAGTCGACCACCCTCGCCGACTCTGGCGTCGCCTGAGGCAGCAGACGCACGAGCAGGCGATGGCAACAGCGCTCGACGACCGCAGCACGGCCGAGGCGGACGTCCGGGCGGCAGCCGAACGGCTGAGCCACGCAATCTCGGCCGAGATGCGCGAGCGCGAAGCCCGGGCGATCATCGCCGGCGAAAAGCGAATCATCAGCGCAGGAGAGCGCGATGCCGAGGTCGTGCTCAAGGAGCTCATGTCGATCCTCGCGGCGCCCGGGCGAGCAGGAATCAACCTGCTCGAACGACTCCTGGAAGGCGATGCTTCAAAGCGGATGGACAGATAGTCCGAGCGGGTTGCGTGCGTCAGGAGTTGCCGCGAGCTCTCCGCTCGAAGTGCATGCGGCTGACCAGAACCGCGATCACAGTCACGAGATAGAGCTGTCCGATCAGTGCCTCGAGAACCGACAGCATGTGACCAAGGTTGCTCGCCGTGCTGTAGTCACCGTAGCCAACTGTCGCAAGAGTTACGAAGCTGAAGTAGAGACGCAGAGCAAGCGTGCCGTCGGTGCCCTGAGCGAAGAGCGGACCCGAGTCGACCACAGCGACAACGCCGTATGCGAACAGGAACAGCATTCCGAGGAGGAAGTAGATGCAGATCGCCCCGATCACAGATCGCTGGCTCACCGTCCCCTCGCTCATGATGCCGCGAACGATCACCACTATGGTCGCGATCACAAGCAGCCCACTAAAGGCTCCTACCGTGGCCGTCAACGCCTTGCTGTCGGTCAGAATTTGCAGCACAGCAATCCCAACTGTCAGGATCAACGCGGTGAGGCGAAGCTCAACAGGCCCACTGCGCGACGTCCAGAGCGCCGTGAGCAGCGTTACGCATTGGATCAGGACGAGCACGCCGCGCGACCAGGGCTCGTCCGGAGCCGTTGCCGTGAAAGCGAAGCCGACGAGGATCAGGAGTAGGACGAACGAGTAGCTGTGGCTTGCGCGCAGCTGCCTGACAGCCCAGGCGAAGCGCCGACTCGGCGACGGTCGAGGGCTTTGGGCCGCGCTCACGCCCTCCAAGACGATCCTTGCCGTACCCGGGGCATCGTTTCCCTACGATCGTCACCGTGTGGACGATGCGCATCCTCCCGTCGGTATGACCGTGATCATCCCGATCGAACGATGAGCCGGAAGCGCGCTCCTGGCTGAATCCAGGGGTGGACAGCGTGTCCGCGAGTGACAGGCCCACGGCAACCGACGGTGTAGCGGCCGCGCGGCCGGCGCCCCGGACGCCAGGGCTGATCCGACTCGTCGTCGCCCTCGGCGTCGTGCTCCTCGTGCAAGGCCTGTTCGTTGTCTCGTACGTCGGCGCCCTTCACAAGCCGCAGCCACACAACCTGCCTTTCGGCGTCGTAGGCGCGCCGGCGGCCGGTCTGGCGGCTGCAGTCGACAAACAGCTCTCGCTGCGGACAACGACGTACACCGATGCGCCGGCCGCCACACGGGCCATCGATCGGCGCAGCATCTACGGCGCGCTGATCACCGGCCCCTCTGGTACGAGGCTGTTCGTCGCCCCTGCCGCCTCGAACGGTGCAGCAATTGCTCTCACGACCGCTTTTACGAAGGTTGCGGCCGCCGACGGTCAGAAGCTGACGGTCGTCCAGGTGCATCCGCTTGCGGACGGCGATCGCGTCGGCATCGTCCCGTTCCTCGTCGTCATGGCATTGGTCGTAGGTGGCTATCTCTCCGCAACGATCGCCACGTCCGTGGGCGGCGCAGCCGCGATTCGCCGACATGCGCCGGTCCTCGCCGTCGTTGCGGTCATCGGTGCGCTCGCGACCTACTTGATCGCGGGTCCGCTCCTTGGCGGCATACCTTCGGGCCACTTCCTCGAGCTCTGGGGCATCTTCACGTTCTTGATGCTTGCGGTCGCTTTCGCGGCGGCCGCGCTGCAGATTTTGTTCGGGACGATCGGGACCTTGATCGTGGTCGTCGCCTTCGTGGTCTTTGGCGCTCCGGCAGCCGGTGGTTCCGTCGCGAGGCCTTTCCTCCCGAGCTTCTGGGGCACGATCGGCCCATTTCTCCCCCCGGGGGCGGGGACGACGGCCGTTCGCAACACGATCTACTTCGACGGCAACGGGATCGGGAAGGCGCTCATCGTTCTGGCGGCCTATCTCGTTGCGGGTGCAGTCGTCGTGTTCGGAATCCGCCGCCGCGCACCGCAACCGACCGACGCGGACACCGACATCGAAACGGCGGCCGGCGCCGCAGCAGTCGTCGTCTGAGCCTCGAGGATCAGCGCGCCGAGCTCGGAGCTGGAGCTCTCGCGCCCACAATGCTCGCTGGGCGTCTCCAGCGGTGGGGTGCGGCCGGGACGCTCTCCATCGCGGGCCTGCGATCGGCGGGATGGGATTCGAACCAGGACACGTAGCGTCGCGTCAGAGGAGCGGCCGTTACTCCGTGTGCGAGTACCGACAGCCCGACAGTCACGTACGTCGCTGACAAGATCGTCCCGACGTGAGGTAGGTGTGCGTCGTGGAGGACGATCAGTGCGAAGACGATGGAGGCCAGGCCGCGGGGACCGAACCAGCCCATGAACGCGACTGTCGGCCGACGAGCGCCTGTACCCATCGTCGCCAACGCCACCGGGAGCATTCGAACCACCGTCAGGCTTGCGATCGCGTAGAGCGCGATGCGCCAGCTCAGATCGTCGAGCGTCGGCAAGAGCAACACGGCCCCGAACACGAGCAGCGTCACTGCGTTCAGTACTTCTCCGAGCTCGTCGATGAGATACGTCACCTCGCCGCTGTCGGGCCGCCGCAACGCGCTGAAGATCATGCCGGCCAGGAAGGCAGCGATGAAGCCGGAGCCTCCGAGCGCCGCGGCAAAACCATAGGCAAGGACGGCGCCGCCGGCCGGCACGACCTGGAGCCAGGCGGGCTCGATCAGCCCACGCCGCGTACCGACCACGACGGCCGCCGCCGTGACCAACCCGCCAATCACGCCGCCGCAGACTCCGTAGCCGATCTGCTCGACGACTACTCGCACCGCATGTGCGTCACCGATGCTGCCGGCGTCAGCTTCGGCAACGGCGAGCGCGATGAAGAGCAGCGGCACGCAGATGCCGTCGTTGAGCCCGCTCTCGACGTTGAGCCCCTGGCGGATCCTCGAGGGTAGGCGTGGCTCCGTGACGACCGCCTGGCCGAGTGCGGCGTCGGTCGGCGCCAGCAGGACAGCGATCACGATCGCCTCAGTGAGCGAGAGCTGCTCGAAGATGAACGAGGCGCAAATCGCACCAAGGACGATCGTCAGCGGCAGTCCGATCCCGAGCAGCCGGGCGGGAACCGTGTACTCACGCCGGAGGGCCCGCAGGTCGATCCGTGACGCGTCTGAGAACAGCACGAACGCGAGCGTTGCCTCCGCGAGCACCTTCACGAATTCCCCGGTCGAGGGGGCGTCGAAGAGATCGAGCGCCTGAATCCCCGCGAGGAGCCCGACTCCCACGAACACGATCGCGGAGGTGATCGCGGTTCCGGCGAGCCGGCGCGAGACGACGGAGAAACCAAGCAGCGACGCCGCGATGACTACGAGCTCCCAGCCCACAGTGACCCTTACCTTCGCTCCGTGTTGCCAAAGTCCGCTTCGGTATGGCTAAGCCTGCCGACCGGGACGCAGTCCTGAGTAAGCTCAGCAGAAGCCATCGACACATCGTCCGATTCGGGCGATATCCCCTTTGGCAACCGAGACGAAGTCGGCGATCAGCACGCTGCAAGACGCAGGCGGGGCGCTGGCCTCGGCCTTCAAGAGCACCGAGTCCTGCCAGAGCCTCGGCGACTGACGCCGACTTTCTCTCAGACCGCAGCGCGTGCGGCGTAACCCTCCCAACGCGCAGTCAGCGCGTAGATGACGGTGACGTTCAGAGCGATGATGACGAGTGTCCACAACGGCCAGCTGGTCGAACCGAGAAAGCTCAGCTGACCCAGGATGTTCACGCCCGCGAGAAAGACCGTCAGCCACCGAGCCCAACCGGCACCTCCGCCGAGGGCGGCACCGACGATCACCAGCAGGATCCCGAAAATCAGGGTCAGCCAGCCCCACGTCCTCACATCGAAGACGATGATCTGGTTGCTGCTGACGACGTAGTACTTGCCGCGCACGATCGCGATCAGCCCCTCGAAGAAATCGAGCGTGCCGATGATCATCATCATGATCGCCGCGAACGAGATCCATCCTGACATCGGCTTCATGCCAACCTCCTCACTAGTTGTCCCCCTGTTGAAACCGGTTAGCCCTCGCCGGCTGCCGCCTTGACCTCCTCGGCGCTCTCCCTGTCGACCTTCTCCTTGGTGACTTTCCCGGCGTTCGAGAGCGCGCTGTCGATGTCGTCCTCCCACTGTTCCTCGAAGATCGCCACGACGCCCGAGCTGTTGAGCGGCAAGACGTCCTCGACGTCCGCCTTGATCTGCTTCTTCTGCCCATGCGACACGAGGCCGCCGATCCCGGCGCCCACGCCGGCTCCAACTGCAGCGCTCGCAAGGAGAGCAGGCGGGAAGATCACTCCGACGACTGCCCCGCCGACCGCTCCCCACTTCGCGCCCTTGCGAGTCTCGTGAAAGTCGTCGTCGACGTGGATCTTGCCGTCGGAGCGGCGGCTGACCAGGATGAGCCCGTCAACCTTGATCATGTCGTCCTTGGCAAGCTGTTTCAGCGTGTCCCAGTCTTCGCGCGCTGTGTCCGGATCCGGATAAGCGGCGATGTAGAGATCGACCGGGGGTGCACTAGTGGACGCCATACGTCCTCCTTCTTCGCTGTCCGGGCGAGAGAAGCGCACGACTCGGCCGCACGCTTACTCTCGCTGCGGGGTGATCAGGCTGCGTTGAGCTTCAGGCATCGCTCCCATGCCGAGCATCGTCCAGAAGGGGTGAAACAAAGGCCACTCGGCTTCTTCCCGGCAGGTTGCTCTAGCCAGGGACCGGCTGCGCAAACCCCGTTACGGCGCGTTGGAGGCGCGTCCAGCGCTCGTCCGTGCTGTGTGAGGACGCGAACCAGGCGAGCACGAGATTCCGCCGGTAGAGCGTCACGGCGATCCAGCCCCCGGCCTGGTCGGGCACCCAATGCACTCCCCGCTGGTCCCCGTGCGTTCCGTGCGTGAAGACGCGTCGCAGGTGGTCGACACGCGAGGGCTTCAACACGAAGAGCTGAAACTCGCCGAACCGGCGGGTGTTGTGCGGACGCGTCCGAAGCGAAGTTACTTCAGGTGTCGAGGCGGCCGCGAACCGAACAAGCGGCAGCCCCGCGCTGGCACGAAACGCGCTCTGCGCTTCGGAAACAGTGAAGTCGTGCGCACGTGGGACGAGTGCGACGAGGAGCGCGGCACCGGCGAAGGCCTTAATCACCAGACGATGTGCGTGCGTAGAGCCACGCGAGCGCGAGGATGATCGCGCCGTACAGGATCTGCTTCAACGCCTGCGACGCGTTGAGGATCGTCAGCAGCGAATCGAGCACGGTCAAGATCAACGCACCGAGGATTGTCCCGCCGTAGCCACCGCTTCCTCCGAGAATCGAGGTGCCGCCGATGACGACCGCCGCGACCGAGGGAAGCAGGAAGGGCGCCGCAATCCCGAGGTCGGCCGCGTCGTTGAAGCCGACGAGCAAGATGCCTGCCACCGCGCTGAACGCACCACAGAGCGCGTAGACGAGCAGCAGCACCTGCCACACCCGCACGCCGGCGAGCCGGCACGCGACGGGATTGTCGCCGACCGCAAAGATCATTCGTCCGAAGCCGCTGTAGCGAAGCCCGAGGATGATCAGCGCCGCGATCGGCGCCCACACGAGCAGGTCGTACGGGACGTACTTGAGGAATCTCGACGACCCGAGCGTGTTCACGATGTTCGGGACGAGCGCGACAAAGCGTTTCTGGCTGTAGATCGTCAGGGCTCCGAGCGTCACCGAGCTGATGCCGAGCGTCATGATCAGCGGGTTGACGCGGAAGATCGCAACGCCGATCCCGTTGACGAGCCCGATCCCGAAACCGAGGCCGAGCGCGAGGAGCAACGCGGTACCCGTCCCTTGGGCTTGCGCAGTCCCGGAGGTGATGAACGCGCCTGCGGTCGCGGTCGTCGCTACTGAGAGATCGACGCCGCCCGTCAGCATGACGAGCGTCTGTCCGGCAGCGAGGAGGGCGAGCGGCGCAGCGTAAAGGAACGTCGTCGAGACCTGAGTCGGCGTGAGGAACGCCTTGCCGGATTGTGCGCGGTTGACGATGTCGGTGACGACGAAGAGCGCGATGAAGATGAACGTCAGCGCGATCGCGGGGTTGTCCGAGAGCAAGCGCTGCGCCGCGCGGAGGCGTGCCGCCGGTGAGGCGATTTGCGGGGACCCCGCGCTCACGTTCTCCTCCGCTGCCGGATCGCGAGGCCGCCGATCATGACGACCACGATGATCAGCGTGCCCTGGATCACCTGCGCCCAGTTCTGGTCGACGCCTTTCAGAATCAAAATCGTCTTCACGAGCGTGACCACGAATGCGGCTGCGATGGGGCCGATCAGGCCGCCGACGCCGCCGACGAGCAGGACGCCGCCGAGCACCGCGGCGGCGACGGAGTTCAGTGTGTAGTACTGCCCGGCATTCGGATCGCCGATCCCGGACGTCGCGCTGAGCGACAGGCCGGCGAGCCCGCAGAACAGGCCGCCGAGCGCATAGGCGAAGATCCGCGTGCGCGCGACGCCGACGCCGGAAAGGTACGCGGCGTTGCGGTTGCTCCCGATCGAGTACAGCGCGAGCCCGGGTCGCGCCCACCGCAGCGGGAGCCAGAAG
>Ga0307299_10000191_pt1 | contig 20723 bp, 23 predicted proteins | sample ER_DNA_159_FD_194466 | JGI IMG/M metagenome (GOLD analysis project Ga0307299, IMG submission 194466) | Bulk soil microbial communities from the East River watershed near Crested Butte, Colorado, United States - ER_DNA_159 | ecosystem: Environmental > Terrestrial > Soil > Floodplain | place... | reverse complement strand
AACCGACCAGACATACGGACCGCACGGCTTCTCAGGGGTGATGAATTCGGCGCTGCCGAAGAAGCGCCTGATCGCGCACGTGCTGCTTCGTGATCTGCTCGGGCGGGTGCTGCTCTGCGAAACCCAGTTCAAGCCCGACTGGGAACTGCCTGGCGGCATCGTCGAGCCGTACGAGACGCCACGACAAGGCGCGATCCGCGAGGTCACCGAGGAGCTCGGCATCGAGTTGGCCGTCGGCAGGTTGCTCGTCGTGGACTGGATGCCGCCCTATCTGGGTTGGGACGACGCGATCGAGATGATCTTTGACGGTGGCCTCGTCGGCGAGGAGGACCTGGCTGCCTGGTCGTTGCAGCCGACCGAGATCAAGCGCGTTGCCCTGGTCGATCTCGACACCGCGGCCGAGCTGGTCACGCCGCTCGCCCATCGCCGGCTTGTGCTGGCGGCATCGCTCGGCCCAGATGAGATGGCCTACACCGAGGACGGTCGCACGCTGTGATCAGATCGACTGATCGATCGCATCATCGCACCAAGTGCTCAGACCTTGCCGAACTCAAGTCGTACGTCCTGGAGAGTGACGATCAGCGCGTCATTCGCGCAGGACAACACAGCCTTGCCGTCGGGGGCGAGCACACTTCCGACGTCCGCTATTGAGACCGAGCTCTTCGACGATCCCACGCTGAGCGTGGCCGAGCCGGTGCTCTCACCCATCGTAAAGGTCGCCTTGTCGCCCTCCACGCGATAATCGCCGCTGATCGTGCCGTTCACCAGCAGATCGGCAGTCTGTCCGGCCAGTGTCAGCTTGATCGGGTCCTTGCCCGCGCCGCGCAGCAGGTAGGACCCATTGTTAAAGGTGACTGTGACGTCTCCCCCTTCGCCGGTGCCGAAGGTTCCCTTCTCACCGGCGCCCACGAACCGGATCAGGCGATAGCTTCCCTTCAAGCAGTCGGTGACCGGTGCCGCTGCTGAAGGCGTAGAACTGCTCGCGGTTGCTGAGGATTCCGGTGGCGTAAGCGAGGGCGTGTCGCCGGGAGACGAGCCGCCCGAGCAGCTGGCCACCGTCAACATCAACGCCGCCACGGCGACGAGAAACAACCGCCTCATGTTGGTCTCCTGAGTCCTGAGAAAGAACCGCGCCAGCATATGCGGCTCGCGCGTGGAGGCTCAGAAGAGTGCGGTCATCAAGTCCCGGCGAGCCTTGAGGACCCGCTCGTCAGCGTTGCCGAGTGTCTCGAACAGCTCGAGCAGGCGTACCCGAGCTTGGTTTTGCTCGTCACCGGACAATCTCTTGATCATCTCAAGCAATCGGGTGAAAGCAGCTTCCGCCTGTCCAGAGATCATTTCGACATCCGCGGCTGCCAGCTGGGTGTCCACGTCGTCAGAGCCATCTGCGGCAGCGAGGGTGGACTGCGGATCAAGGAGCGCCGCACGAGCAAAGAGTCCCGCCTGTGCTCTGCCGGCTTGGGCCTCGGCGTCGTTCGGGTTGGCCTGCAGCAGCTTGTCGAACTCCTCCCGTGCGCCCGCGAAGTCACCGCGCTCCAGCGCCGCGTCGGCGGCGGCGTAGCGGGGATCCGCCTCGGGCTCTGGCTCAGCTGTTGTCGGTGATTCAGAACCGACGGGCTGAGCGCGTCCCACCATCCCGTTCGCCACCGCCGCCTTGAGGAGTTGATCAATGGCCGCCTCCACTTGATCCTTCGGCAGCACTCCCTGGAACAACGGAGCCAGCTGGCCGTTGAGGAGCGCGATAACCGTGGGAACTGCCTGCAGCCCAAGCGCTTGGACGATCGCAGGCGCCGTGTCCACGTTCAGCCGGGCCAGCAGAAACTTCCCTTCTGAGGCGTTAGCGATCTCGATCAACGCATCGGACAGCTGCTGACCGGTGGCAACGCGCGGCGAGTAAAGCTCAACGATCACAGGGTGCTTGACGGACTTGCGAATGGTTTCCGCTTCGAAGGTCTGCTCGGTGACCTCGACGACATAGGCGCCTTCAGCTCGCGGCCCAAGCGGTGGAGCCGGAGCCGACTGCTGTGCCCGCTGGGCGAGCTGAGAAAGATCAACGGCGCCAGGACGGTTGAAGCTGGACGAGCTCATGCTGCCCATCCTGGCAGAACCCTTCCTCGGCTCGTGCCCGGAGTTGAAGTCGCACGCAGAAGGGTCGCGCAGTGTGTGGGTTTGTCGGCAGAATGTGGCTTATGGCTCACCCTCGCGCCGGCCAGCCGGCCCTCCCTGAAGACCTCATCGACGTCGACGCTGTCATCAGCGCCTACTACGACCTCGTGCCCGACCCCAGCAATCCCGACCAGCAGGTGGCATTTGGAACCTCCGGACATCGAGGGTCGAGTCTCGACACCGCGTTCAACGATGCGCACATCGCCGCCACGACCCAAGCGATCGTTGAATACCGGGCGTCCCAGGGCATCACGGGGCCGCTCTACATCGGGAAGGACACCCACGCGCTCTCGACGCCGGCTTGGACGACGGCTATCGAGGTGTTGCTGGCGAACGGCGTCACCGTCTGCGCCGAGGACGAGGCGGACTACACACCAACACCGGCAGTCTCGCGCGCCATCGTCGTACACAACGCGACAGCGACGGCAAGTAACACGGCCGACGGCGTCGTGGTGACGCCTTCCCACAACCCGCCTCGTGATGGCGGGTTCAAGTACAACCCCCCACACGGTGGCCCAGCAGACACCGACGCAACGAGCGTCATCGCGGCGCGCGCCAACTCTTTACTCGCCGATGGCTCGGCGATCCGCAGAAGGCCATACGCGGACGTGGCGTCGGAGGTTCAACGCTTCGATTACCTCGGGGCCTACTGCGAGGACCTGGTCAACGCACTGAACCTCAAGGCGGTGCGAGACGCGCAGGTACACATCGGCGCCGACCCGATGGGCGGGGCCAGCGTGCAGTACTGGGGCTACATCGCGGAGAACCTCGGCATCGACTTGACGGTGGTCAACCCCAAGGTCGACCCGAGATGGTCATTCATGACACTCGACACTGACGGCAAGATCAGGATGGACTGCTCGTCGCCCAACGCCATGGCAAGCCTGATCCGCAACAAGGACGAGTACGACATCGCCACAGGCAACGATGCCGATGCCGACCGCCATGGCATCGTCACCCCGGACGCAGGGCTGATGAACCCCAATGCCTATCTAGCGGTCGCCATCCAGTACCTGTACGCGAACCGGCCCGGCTGGCGGCCGGACGCCGGGATCGGCAAGACGCTGGTCTCCTCGTCCATGATCGACAGGGTCGCAGCTAGTCTCGGCCGGAAGCTGATTGAGGTGCCGGTCGGGTTCAAGTGGTTCGTGCCAGGTTTGCGGACCGGCGACATCGGCTTCGGCGGCGAAGAGTCCGCGGGCGCATCGTTCCTAGCACTCGACGGCAGCACCTGGACGACCGACAAGGACGGCATCTTGCTGGCCCTGCTGGCGAGCGAGATCAAGGCAGTCACCGGCAAGTCCCCAAGCGAGCTCTACGCCGAACTCACCGCCGAGCATGGTGCACCGGCATACGCCCGCATCGATGCGCCCGCCAATCGCGAACAGAAGGCCAAGCTCTCCAAGCTTGACGCCTCCTCGGTCACCGCTACCGAGCTCGCCGGTGAACCGATCACCGCAATCTTGACCAAGGCGCCCGGCAACGACGCGCCCATCGGCGGTCTGAAGGTTGCGACGGAGTCGGCGTGGTTCGCTGCGCGGCCCTCCGGCACCGAGGACGTCTACAAGATCTACGCCGAGTCATTCAAGGGCCCTGAGCACCTCGCCCAGGTCCAAGAGGCAGCCCGCGCAGTCGTCTCTGCCGCTCTGGGCAGTTAGCGCCGCCGAACCGTGAACATCCCACGCAGCGTGGGATATTCACGCTGTGCATGGCGCGCATGCCGTGTACAGCGTCAAGTTCTCACGCTGCGTGGGATGTTGAGAGGCCCGTAGCGGAGCTCCGCGAGCAGCGAGCTCAGAAAGGCACCGCCTAGCCTTGAAAGGTGCACGCCGATGAGCTGGCGGACCTGCTCCGCTGGTGCGCGGCGCTCAGCACCAATCCAGCCGACCTGGCCGGAGAGGTACAGCTTGCCGCGGGCCAGCGTTGGTCGGCGCTGGTCGACTCGCCGGCCGACATGCGCGAGCTCACCGTGCGTACCTTCCTGGAGACGGCGCAAGCGCCAGGTTTGACTGTCCGCGACGGGATGGAGCGCGTGCCCGAAGAGCTCCGTGCCGTCGTCGCCGCTTACGACCAGCTGCCGAAACTCCAGCGTGCAGTGCTGATGCTCAGCTACTTCGAAAGCGTCACGAATTCAGAGATTGCCGGAATTGTGGACCGTTCGGCCACGCGCGTGCGCCACGAACTCGATCGCGGACTCGCCACCCTCGGCGGCGACCCTTACGCGGTGCGGGCTGCGTTGGACACCGCCAGCTGGCATCAGCCAACTCCCGCTGAAGTATCCAAAGCCTTCCAGCGGCACGCCAGGGCACGGGCGCGCCGACGACGCCGGATCGGGCTGGCCGGAGTGGCTGTCGGAACGCTCGCGGCTGTATTGCTCACGGTCAGCGCTGTGTACCGACCTTACGTTGAACCTCGCCAACCAGGAGTGTGGACGTTCTCCCACTCGGTTCGAAACCTTCCCGGCTGGTCGGTGCAAAGCCGAACCGTCGAGCGTGAGTGGGAGACGACCACCCTGCGCGCCGAGTCAACGGCAAGCGGCCGGTGCTCCGTCGCCGTCGGCGCCTCGGGTGCCACGTGGGTGCGACGGCTGCCGCGTCACCCGACAAAGGTTCGGGTCGGCACTCACTCGGCTTTCTACGCAGAGCGCGTCTGGCCAAACGGTGGCGGCGCGATGTTGTGGTGGGAGTACGCTGACGCCGCCTTGGTGATCATCGAGTGCGGCAATCTGACCACGCCCCGGGAGGTGCTGCCGAAGCTCGGAAGCCGCGTGGCACTTGCAGCTGAGCCGATCCTGCTCCCCTACCGCGTTCGATCAGTCCCCCGGCACTATGAATTCACCTCAGTCGTCAAGGGACTGGTGAGCCACTCGACGGTGACCTACTTGAGTCGCAATGACTATCCCGAGGGCATGATGCAGATCAGCATCCGCTACCCAGCGGGCTTGCCGATGTACGGGGTGCATTACTCATCCTTGGTCTCGCGTTACACCAACGGCCGACAAACCGCAGTCTGCCGGCCTTTCGGGGACAGCCATATCTGCGTACGAGGCGAACTCGACACCCCTGGTCGTATCGACATCGCAGCGCAACGCGGCGCACTTGCGGTGGTCGATCAGATCGCCTCCAACCTCGAATTTGCTCCGAGCGCTACCGATCTCGCTGGCTGGTTCGACGCCCGCCAAGCCCTGCCCTCTTGAGCCCCTTCTTTGGGGCGTTCGAGCATCGCGCGTGGAGTCTGCCGCGCGATTTCCGACGCTCACGCCCAGGAACCGGAGTCAGCGTCTACGACCAAAGGCAACCACCGCGACCAGGCCGATGATGAAGATGACGCCCAGAACCGTGCCCTCGACGCCATGCCCCGTCGCGATCAGATAGACGCATGCTGCCAGGAACGCAAGGGTGATCACCACGCCGTAGTTGAGGCCGCGGGCATTGAGCCGCACCTCGCGCTGATCAAGCGCAGCGATGCGATCCAGCTCTTTCTCGATCACCGCGCGCGTCTCAGCATCAGCCTCGGCGTAGACCTGCAGTGGATCCTGATAACGCTCGTACCGAGATGATCGCTCGCTCATTGTTCCTCACTTCGCGGTTGATCGAAGATGTCAACGACAGGTTCGCCGCCTTCGGCTGTCGAGCCAGTCGGGCTGTCCAGGTCCACCATCTGCTGCAGCGCCTGGCCGAGGCGCTCCGGTACCACTGATGGATCGACTGCTTCTATACGTGCGATTGCACGGTCCAGCCGGCCTCCAACGCTGTAGTGGACACGCGGGTACGTGAGCGGCGCGTACAGATAACTAAAGCCTTTGAGCAGTGAGCCCGCTGGTGAGTTGGAAGGAATCTTGAAGCGCGGCATCGTCAGGCGCCGCAGGGTGGGGCTCGGCGGCCGCCGCCGGCGTCCGGAGGGAATGATGAAGACCACCAGCACCGTGACGATCACCAGCGCAGTCCCGATTCCGATGAGCAGCCAGGCCCCGGTCCTCACGCGCACCTCCTCTCGCCCACCCTAGTGATTTGTCAGCGTTTCGGCGGGCTATAGCCCGCTGAGAGTCTGACAGGTCGGTCATGGACGCAAGTTCCTTCCTCAGAAGCGCGCCGGCTCGACGTACTCCCCCCACTCAGCCCGCAGTGCATTGCAGATCTCACCGAGCGTCGCTTCAGCCCGCGCGGCCGCCAGCATGGACTCGATCATGTTGTCATGGGTCCGGGCAACCTTGATCATCTCCGCCAGCGCAGCGTCGACTGCTGCGTTGTCCCGAGCACCTCGCCGGACGCGGAGAGCCTCACACTGCTGAACCTCGACCTCGTGGCTGACCCGCAGAATCTCCAATGGCGGGGTCACGGTGGCGGTGTGGACGTTGACACCGACGATCTTCTTGTCGCCTTTCTCGAGCTCGGTCTGATAGTGGAATGCGGAGTCAGCGATCTGTCCGGTGAACCAGCCCTCCTCGATGCCGAATAATAGTCCGGAGGTGATGGGGCCGATCTCGTGCTGCCGGGCAGAGCCACCGCCGAGTTCCTCGATTCGGTCGAGGATCGACAGCGCCTCGGCTTCGATCTTGTCGGTCAACGCCTCGACGTACCAGGATCCACCGAGCGGATCGACCACATTGACCACTCCAATCTCCTCAGCCAGGACTTGCTGGGTGCGCAGCGCAATCTCCGCCGACTCCTCGGTCGGGAGCGCCAGCGTCTCGTCCATGGCGTTCGTGTGCAGCGAGTTCGTCCCGCCAAGGACGGCAGCCAGTGCCTCGATTGCGGTCCGTACGACGTTGTTGGACGGCTGCTGCGCAGTGAGCGAGACTCCTGCAGTCTGGGTGTGGAATCGCAGCGACTGCGCCCTGACTGTCCTCGCGCCGTACCGATCGCGCATCCAGCGTGCCCAGATCCGGCGTGCGGCCCGGAACTTGGCAATCTCTTCAAAGAAGTCGATGTGCGCATCGAAGAAGAAGCTCAGGCCGGGTGCGAAACGTTCGATGTCCAAGCCCCGCGACAGCCCAAGTTCCACGTAACCGAAGCCGTCGCCGAGGGTGAAAGCAAGCTCCTGGGCAGCCGTCGATCCCGCTTCGCGGATGTGATATCCGGAGACGCTCAGCGGCTTGTAAGCCGGTATCTCGCGGCTGCAGTACTCCATCATGTCGCCGATCAGACGGAGGTGGGGCCCTGGCCCAAAGAGCCACTCCTTCTGAGCGATGTACTCCTTGAAGATGTCGGTCTGCAAGGTGCCATTGAGCGTGGCGATGTCGACGCCCTGCCGCTCCGCCGCCACGAGGTACATACAGAAGATAGGGACCGCCGGGCCTGAGATCGTCATCGACGTGGTAACGGCACCAAGATCAATTCCGGAGAACAGCAGATCCATGTCGGCGGCGGAGTCGATCGCCACGCCGCAATGCCCAACTTCGCCCAGGCTGCGGTCGTCATCGGAGTCGCGGCCCATCAACGTCGGCATGTCGAACGCGACACTGAGTCCCCCGCCACCAGCGGCCAAGATCATCTTGTAACGCTCGTTGGTCTGCTCCGCGTTGCCGAAGCCGGCAAACTGCCGGATGGTCCAGGGGCGCCCGCGATAGCCACTCGGGTACAGACCACGGGTGAAGGGAAACTCCCCGGGCCAGCCGATCCGCTCCATCCGGTCGTCGGCATCCTCGTCCTCCGGTCCGTAGACCGGATCGACTTCGACACCTGAAAGGGTGGTGAAGTCGGCGTCGCGAATCTGGCCATTCGCCTGAGCCTCTGCAAAGGCGGCCGCCCAACGCTCCCTGCCGCTGTATGCCGTCATGCGAACCTCCGGTCTAGATACTAGGGCGGCCTAGTAATACAGCAAAGGGGCAGAGCCACGAGCGACAATGGTGAATGAGATTCCACCGCGCGCGATCCTCCCGGCGGAGCGAGCAATCAACCACAGCGCGAGCAGCTCTGAATCAAAAGTCGCCCGCGGCCTCGCGCGGCTGGGTAAGCAACCACGTCAGCTGATCGCACTCCTCGTCGGTCAAGGCGCTCAGCCCGAAACGTGCACCAACGATTGCCTCGGTCGCCTTTTCCATCACGAGGCGGCCCTTGGGCGTGATCGAGGCCAGTACCGCGCGGCCGTCCTCAGGATGCGGCGTACGCCTGATCAGATCGGCTGCTTCCAGGCGCTTCACCAGCGGCGTCACCGACGTGGCATGCACCTGGAGGCGCTCGCCGATCTTGCCCAAGGGCAAGGCACCGCGCCTGGAAAAGGACAGCAAGACCAGGACCTCATAGCGTGCGAAAGTCAGACCCAATGGGCGAAGCAATTCATCCAGCTCGGTGAGCAGCAGCTGATGCACTCGCATCAGCGATGTGACGGCGCGCATCCGGGGCATCTCGCCCCACTGCGTAGCCCACTGCTTGGCCGCCTCCTCGACGGGGTCGAATGGCAGACGATGTCGTTCCACGGCGGTCATGTTCCGTCATCCTCTGCGGGCGTGGCAACCTGCTCGGGCAAGTCACCCTGCATCACTAGGCGTAGCACATCCTCGCACTGGTCAATGTCCTTGACGTAGGTGATCTGATTCAGACCCTGAACCTGCGCGGCAGACTCAAAGACGAAATGCCCGTAATTCAGCCAACGGCCGATGACGGGCTTGTTGACGGTGATGTCCAGGATCCTCAGCAGCGGCACACTAGCGCGTGCCGTAGAGATGACGCCATTGACTCGGAACACTCGCTGGTTGGTGATGACGAAACGATCACGGTACTCCTCGAGGATTCGATAGAGCGCCTGCACGCCAAGCACCATGCCAAGCACGAAGAAGACCCAGAACATAGCTCCCTGATAGGCAAAGGCACTGACGACGATCACAACTCCGATTGCGACGCGCACCGTCGGCCAGATCATCACGACCCAGTGCTTGTGGACTTCGAGAACTTTCTTTTCGCCGGCCGTACTCAAGATGTATTGGTCGACGTGCGGATCGAGCCAGCCCAGCACGCCCACTGCTAGCCAGCTAGTGACTGGAAGAACGTGATGATCGAGCGAAATACTCGCGCAAGGGCTCCAAATATCGCGCGAACGGCGTTCGCGGCAGCCTCAGGCTGCGCGATCAGATAAAAGAGGAAAAAGCCCACGACCAAGAAGATGATGATCCGCTTGAGCCACACCATGTCGGACGCTTCATCCTTCCGGTCTTCACCGCAGACTATTCGAACGCGCTGCCGCACGTACAGGCAAACGCCTGTACATCTTCCTTTTTACCCGATCCATCGGCAGATTGGGAGCAGGCACGCCGCCACGCTGTTGTCGCACGGCCATAGCGATCCGACTTGCGACCTAGCGGCCGACAACGACTCGGTCCGCCGCCGCGTACGGATCGAGCTCACCACGGCTCACCAGTTCGGCGAGACCGTCAAGCCCAGCCTCCCCATTCAAACGAAACTCCGCCCGCAGCTTGGCCAGCGCGATGCTCTCGACCTCTCGCCGGGCGCGCGCGACGCGGCGTGCGTCAGCGCGTCCAGTCTCCATTTGCGAGGTTCGGAACCGGTCGACAGCTTCCAGCAGATCCGCAATCCCACGATGCTCGTGCGCAACTGTCAGGACAATCGGTGGTTTCCAGTCCTGCGGACCTCGCTGGGCGAGGGCAATCATCGTGCGCAGTTCTCGTACCAGCGCCTGCGCACCGTCGCGATCACTTTTGTTGACCACGAAGATGTCGCCAATTTCAAGGATGCCGGCCTTGGCCGCTTGGATTCCATCGCCCATCCCAGGCGCGAGCAGAACAAGGGTGGTGTCAGCGGTTTGTGCGACCTCAATCTCCGACTGGCCGACCCCAACCGTTTCGACGATCACCGTGTCGAAGCGCGCGGCGTCGAATGCCCGTAACGCTTGAGGGGTAGCGACCGCAAGCCCGCCGAGATGACCTCTGGTCGCCATCGACCTGATGTAGACGTCGCGATCGAGCGCGTGCTCCTGCATCCGAATGCGGTCACCTAGCAGCGCACCGCCGGAGAAGGGCGAGCTCGGGTCCACAGCCAATACGCCGACCCGCTCGCCGCGGGCCCGGAGCGTACGGACGAGAGAGGTTGCCGTCGTCGACTTGCCAACTCCGGGCGCACCAGTCAGACCGATCACATGCGCTCGTCCCGTATCTGGCGCGAGCTCTTGCATGATCGTCGGAAGTGCCGGCGAGGCATTCTCGATCCAGCTGATCAAACGACCCAGTGCCCGCGGATTGCCCAACCGCACTTCGGCGACGACGTTGCGCACGTCGTCACGGTCAAGTGACAAGGACGCGTCCGCCTAGCTGCCGTCCGATGGAACGATGATGATCAAGGCGTCGCCCTGCCCACCGCCGCCGCAGAGCGCAGCTACCCCCGTACCACCACCGCGTCGCTTCAGCTCCATCACACAGGTCAGCACCAAACGAGCGCCCGAGGCGCCGATCGGATGGCCGAGGGCGATCGCCCCGCCGTTGACGTTCACCCGCTCGTCAGTCTCATCGGCGCTCAGGCCCAGAGCCCGCGCGCTGGCGACACCGACGGCGGCGAATGCCTCGTTGATCTCGATCAGGTCCAAGTCGGACACGCTGATCTGTTGCTTCTTCACCGCAACGTTGATCGCGTTTGCCGGCTGCAGCTGGAGCGAGGAGTCCGGGCCCGCGACGCTCGCATGCGCGCCGATCTCCGCGATTGGGGTGAGTCCCAAACGGTCGGCCGCTTCCTTGCTCGCCACAACCATCGCCGCCGCTCCGTCTGAGATCGGGCTCGACGAGCCCGCCGTGATCGAGCCATCGCGCCCGAATGCCGGCGGGAGCTTGGCAAGCGACTCAGCGGTAGTGCCCTCCCGAATGCCTTCATCCTTACTGATCACCACATCGTCTCCGCGACGCTGTGGGATGCGGACCTCGACGATCTCCTCCGCCATGGCGCCGCTGGCTGTCGCCGCCGCAGCGCGCTGATGAGAACGCGCCGCGAACGCATCTTGATCTTCACGGCTGACTAATTGCTCGCCGCGATTGCAGCCGTCGGTCAGAGAGCCCATGGCTTGGTCGGTGAAGGCATCCCAGAGGCCGTCGTAGGCCATGTGGTCGATCATCGTTACGTTGCCGTACTTGAACCCAGAACGCGAGCGCGGCAACAGGTGGGGAGCCTGGGTCATCGACTCCATGCCGCCCGCAATGACCACATCGCACTCCCCCGCTCGGATCAGTTGATCAGCAAGGGCGACCGCATTCAGTCCTGACAGGCATACCTTGTTGATCGTTACTGCCGGGACCGACATGGCGATCCCTCCCTTGATTGCTGCCTGCCGAGCCGGGATCTGCCCCGTGCCGGCCTGAAGCACGTGACCCATCACGACGTAGTCGATGTGCTCCGGGGAAACGCCTGAGCGCTCCAGAGCCGCCGCAATGGCATAACCTCCAAGTTCCGTGGCTGACGCGTCCTTTAGGCCGCCAAGCAGTTTGCCGATCGGCGTACGCGCACCGCCGACGATTACTGATCCCATGCTGTACCTCCCAGCTCGCAGCGCTGTCCTCTGACGATCACATCCGATGCTGTGTCCGAGACCAGTCTGGCACCCTAATGTCCATGACCAGAATGCCTTCCGATCTCGGTAGCGTGCTGCCCGGTCTGCTCGGTTTTGATCATGTCGGTATTGCAGTCGCCGATCTGGAAGCAGCGATGACCTTTTATCGTGACCTGCTCGGCATGCGGGTGGTGCATCGTGAAGACAACTTTGACCAACAGGTGGCCGAAGTCATGCTGACCACCGGCGAAGTCTGGGCCGTCAGCAACCAACTTCAGCTCTTAATGCCGTTGTCGGAGGACTCCGTGCTGCAGCGCTTTCTCGTGAGACGTGGAGGCGGCCTGCACCACGTGGCTTACGCTGTTTCAGATGTCCGGTCCGCATCCAGGGTTCTGCGTCACTACGGTGTGCGGGTGCTTTATGATGCACCAAGAGCCGGTACCCGCGGCTCGCAGATCAACTTTGTCCACCCCAAGGACACTGGCGGCGTTCTGCTCGAGTTGGTCGAGCATGCTGCGGCGGATCCGCACAGTGTCCAATCAAGTCGGGGCTGAGCGAATGGCTGTCGCTCACGCGGGCACAGACTCGGCGTCAATTCCTATTTTCGGAGAGGGTTTCTTGCGGTGAACGCATCAGACAACACGGGGCTCGGCCTGTTCGACGACACAGCAAGCGCAGTCGGCAACTTTCCCACCGCATTGCGCGGTTATGACCGAACGGCCGTTGACGACTATGTCCGGACGCTTGAGGACAGTGTTGTCAAGTCGCGTAGACACGCCACTCAGCTCGAGCAGCAAGTGACCATGCTCCAAGATGACATGGCATCTGGTGGTGATTCAACAGACTCCAAGGACGTCGATTACGCCAACCTTGGTGGGCGCGCCAACGACATTCTCCGGCTCGCTCAGGAGCAAGCGCGTGAGCTGGTGCAGAACGCGACGGTCGAGGCCCAGAAGCTCAAGGAGCAGGCGCGGCGCGAGGCCGACGGGCTGCGGACCTCTGCGGCCCGAGAGGGTGACGCCATCAAGACCGGCGGCGCAGCACAGATTGATCAGCTACGCAGCAAGTTGCGGGATGAGGTCAAGGCCCAGGTCGACAAGGCCAAGGCCGAAGCGGAGTCCCTGATCGCGGCGGCCCGCCGGCAGGCCGAGTCGGTACGCCGGGAGGCCGACAATGAGGCACAGGCGACGCGCCAGAATGCCTACCTCGACACCGAGAACCTACGTCGGACTGTTGAGCGCGAGGCCGCAGAGGCTAGATCCAAGCTGGCAGGCGAGCGGGAACAGGCCATTGGGCAGCTCAAGTTGGCCCATGATGAGGCGCAACAGAAGACCGCCGCACTGCTCGCCGAGGCAACCAAGTATCACCGCGAGTCCGGGGAGCGTCTGGAAGCTGACCTGGCCGAAGCCGCACGAATTCGCGCCGAAGCCCTTACCGAAGCCGAGCAGACCAAGGGCGCGGCTGCACAGGAAGCTGAGGCGCGGATCGCCACCGCGAAGAAGCAGGCCGCGGCCATCAATGAGCGGACCCAACAGGAGTTCGCATGGCGGAAGCAACAGCTGCGCCGTGAGACGGAGTTGCTGCACCAGCGCAAGCAGGCTGTGTTAAGCCAGCTCGCGAGCTTGTCGGCACTCGCCGAGCAAACGGCCAGTGCCTTCCCCGACCTGGACGACCCCAACGATCTGGAGGGCGAGGTCGGCGATCGCACCGTGATGCGTCCCGACATACTCCCACCAGCCGGTCTGGGCGAGGACAGTCCTGCCGCTAGCAGTGCCGGCTCGACTAGGAACGGTGGCAAGTCGACCGATGATGAAGAGGACGAACTTGAGATCGACGGAGATGCGACCGTGCTCGTGGCCCCGTCCGATCTGGCCGGCGAAGGAGCCAAGTCGAAGTAGCTCAGCTCCAGACCGCAGGCCGGCCGCGATGATCATCACTGCCTGACGACTGGCCCTCGGCTTCGGGTGCCGTTACCCTGAGATGACTCGGGGTAACGGCACTTTGGCGTGTAAGGAGCCGGCGTGAACATGCCCCCAGCAGTTGACCCGCATTTGGATAACGGCCGCTTTCCCGTGGCGCGCAGAGGATATGACCGCGAGGCGGTTGATCATTTCGTGCGCGCGACGCAAGCCCAGATCGCCCAGCTGGTGGAGCAATACGATTCCTTGATCACCTACAACCATGAGCTTCGCCAGGCGCTTGACGAGGCCCATGCCCGGGCGAGTCATGCAGACTTCTCCGGACTCGGCGCGCGGGCGCAGGAGATCCTCCACATCGCCGAGGAACAGGCAACCGACATCACTCAGGGCGCCATTCAGGAGGCAGATCGGCTGAGCGCACAGAGGCAGGCCGAAATTGACGAACTACGCCAGGGCGCGTACGCGGACCTAGCCGAGATGCGAGACGCCCAGCGGGCTGAGTTAGACGCCCTACGAGAGCAAGTGGAGCGAGATACGGCGCAATTGAGGGACCACGCGCGGACCGAGGCCGAGCAGCTGGTGGCGTCGGCTCGACTACAGGCCGGGGCCGTTCGGGCTGAGGCGGAGGCAGCCGCCACGGGTACGCGCAAGGCCGCCAGTTTTGAGTCACAAGAATTCCTTGCCGCCGCAGAACGTGACAGTGCGGCTTTACGCCAGGATGCTGCAGACCAACGCGAGCATGTGATGGCTGAGTTGAAGGAGGCGCAGGAATCGGCGAATCAGGCCATCCAGGCGATGCTGGCCGAGGCGACCGAGTTGCAGCGGGCCGCCGATGAGCGCCTGACGTCGGAAGCCGAGCGGGCCGCGAAGCTACGCAACGAGGCCCTGGCTGAGGCGGAACGCATCAAGCTGGGCGCCGGTGGCGACGCGGACGAGATCATTGATCGGGCGCGACATCATGCCGCGGTCATCGACGACCGAGCGCGCCAAGAGCTCGCGCTGCGACGCCGCCAGATGCAGGACGAACAGGACCTGCTCATGCGACGGAAACACGCGATGCTCAACCAGCTCGCTTCGGTGGGCGCGCTGGCGGTCGAGACTGCGGAGAACCTGCCTGATGTCCCTGAGACGGACTTTTCAGAGCTCGCGGCATATGGAGCCAGCTCAGAGCCCGGCAGCACCGTGGCCGAGATTGAGAGCGATCCGACCGTGGGCAATGCGACGAGCGAGGCCGGGGACGAACCCGGGCAGGACGTGGCCGAGGAGACTGAACAGCAGGCGGCGAATGAGGAACCTGAGGCGCGCGCTGAGAACGAGGAAAGCGGGCCCTCCCCGAAGGACGAGGAAGGCGAGCCGCGCGCGGAGGACCATGGCGACTTGTCCGGCGATAACGGCGATGAGGCGTCGCGCAGTGATGAAGTCAAGGGGAAAGTGCCGACCGAGGACCGTGAGTACGCCCAGTCGACCAAGCCGTAGCGCACGCAGGCGCAGCGCCCCTTTCACCCGCTCAGCGGAGAAGCGCTGGCAAATCACATGCGCTGCGGTGTTCCACCTGCACCTATCCAGCACTTTCTCGGGGAGCGTCGGTGATTGGCTCGTAGGGCGCCCATTGATTGCTGCCGGACTACCAAGCGGCCAGATCAGAACAATCGCGTTGACGGGTCGTCGAGGCCCCGGAGAGCGTCATAGTCCACGAGCTTGACTTCGATGCCCCTGTCCCCCGCAAGGGTCCGCGCCTGCGGCGCGATCGATTGAGCAGCAAGGATTCCGCGTACCGGCGTCAGAAGCGGGTCGCGGTTGAGGAGGTCAAGGTAGCGAGTCAGCTGCTCGACGGCGTCAATGTTGGCCTTGCGCTTGACTTCCACCGCAACGTGCTTCGTAGGATGCTGTTCCAGGCCGTGAATCTCTCCGCGACGTCTGATCTCGACCGCGACGTACGCCCCGGCGGCGTTCCTGCACAGCAAGTCGACTGGCCCGATTGGTGTCGGATGCTCGCGTCTGACAAGCGACAGGCCGGGTGCCAATGCCTCAGGATGTTCGGCGAGAAGCTCCTGTAGATGCGCCTCAACACCGTCCTTTTGAAGCCCTGGGTCGACGCCCAGTTCATGGGAGGTGTCATGGAACACTTCTGCCAGCAAGATCTGGAGCGTGTCGCCATCGCGGCCGCGGACTTCCCAACGGGCTGACAGCGGCTCGCCGCTTAGCGCCGAGTCATGGTCCAGCTCAGGCGGCCCCAGTTCGACCAGCGAGCACGGGGGGCTCATCCAGTTCAGCGGTTTGTAGGCGCGGTCGTCAGCGTGGATCGACACAGATCCGTCAGACTTGATCAAGATGAGCCGCGTCGCCATCGGCAGGTGGGCCGTCAGCCGCCCTGCGTAGTCCACTTGGCAACGGGCTATCACCAACCGCACGGAGACAAACTACCGGCTTGATCGGACTACCACTTGTGATTGAATCTCGAGATACCCGCCCAATCCCCCAGGGAGCTTGCTCATGGCCCGACGGCCGAGTAAACATCTCAGGCCGGCACGACCGCTGAGCTCCGGACATGCGACGTCGGTGATCAAGAGCGACGGGCGGTGGATTGTCCGCAGCGTGTCGGGTGCAGCAGCCACGAAGGCCTATCGGTGTCCCGGGTGCAACGGCGAGATCCGCCTCGGCACTCCGCATGTGGTGACCTGGCCAGACACACCTAGCCTGCTCTCTCAATCCCCGGTCGAAGAGCGCCGACACTGGCACACGAGCTGCTGGCAACGGCGGCCGTGAACGCGGAAGCGCCTCAGCACGGGCTCTTCACTACCCAACTGGGGACCACCGGTCCGCGGGTGGTGTTTCTCCACGGCCTGTTTGGACAGGGAAAGAACTGGAACACGATCGCCAAAGCCTTGAGCGACTCGGCCCGGGTCACGCTCGTCGACTTGCCCAATCACGGCCGGTCCGCCTGGACGGATCACTTCTCCTATCCCGAGATGGCGCACCAAGTTGCCGAGCTGCTGAAAGCCCGGGCCGAGGGAGATCGGTACGCCATGGTCGGCCACTCGATGGGGGGCAAGGTTGCCATGACGCTCGCGCTGCTCTATCCAGAGCTGGTGGAGCGACTCGTCGTGGTCGATGTTTCGCCAGTATCCACTCGCGAGATCAGCGAGTTCGACACTTTCATCCGCGGCATGCGCGCCATCAACCTGAAGGGCTTGACCGATCGGCGGGCTGCGGACGCCCAGCTTGCCGCGTACGTGAGCAATCCCGGCATCCGCAGCTTCCTGCTACAGAATCTCCGACGCGACGATTCCATCGCGGACGGCTGGAGGTGGCAGATGAACCTGGAGATGCTCGCCGACTACCTGAGCGAGATGGGCGGCTGGCCCGAGCTGCACGCAGACCCGTACGACGGTCCTGTCCTGTGGGTGGCCGGCGCCGCCTCACCTTATGTTCAGCCGGAATACGCTGCCGCCATGCGCGCGCTTTTCCCACGGGTTCAGCTCGTCACGATCAAGGGAGCCGGCCACTGGGTCCATAGCGAGCAGCCACAGGTGTTGCTCGCGATCCTGCGCCGGTTCTTGCATGTGTAAGCACAGTCGATGTTGAAGGGTGGAGCACGTCGATGACAGAGTTCGTGATGGTTGTGTTCGCTCTCATCCCGCTAGACGTGATGCCCAACCAACCGTCGGCGACGCCGCCAGCGGCAGCCTATCCCCACGGGAGCCAAGGTTTCGCCGCCTACATCGTCGGTGGCTTCTTTGGCTTGGGCATCCTGGTGCTAGCCATGGTGCTCCTCAACCGTCGGCCAAAGCGAGTTAATCGTCGTTCCTTGGACCAGTGAGCATGCGCCTTAGCGAGAGAGTCAAGCTCGAGTCACTGTCGTGATCTCAGAGGGGTTGTTAGGCCGGCCCGTGCCGTCAGAGTTGCTGCCGTCCTGACCTTCCTCGGCCATCGATGCCACGACGTCACGAGACGCCTTGTTCATCTTGCCGAAGATCGTATAGTTCGGGTTCTTGTCGAGGCTGGTCGAATCGGCCCAGACCAGGAAGAACTGTGAACCGTTCGTGCCTGGGCCACCGTTCGCCATGGCAACGGTGCCCTCCGTGTAGCTTTCGGTACCGTCGGTCTCGTCGGCGAACTCGTAGCCAGGACCACCCTTCCCTGTACCGGTCGGGTCGCCGCATTGCAGGACGAAGATCCCCGAGTCCGCCAGCCGATGGCACTTGGTGTTGTCGAAGTAGCCCTGGTCGGCCAACGAGACAAAGGAGTTGACCGTGCATGGAGCTTTCGTTCGATCCAAAGTGATCGTGACCTTGCCGTTCGTCATCGTCAGCACGTAACTGATCGTTCCGCTGGTCGGGACTCCGGTAGTGGGCGGCGGCGTGACCGGCCGCGCTGCGTCGGCGGACACGGAATACTCGCACGTGTCACCAGCGCCGCCACCTAGGCCGCTAGCGCTGGATACCGGCGACGGCACGACGGAGGCTGCCGGCGGATCCGGTGGTGGCGGTGGGCTGGGGATCTGACCGCAACCACTCATCAGCACCGCGACTCCGATGACAGTCACGAGTCCTCGGCAGGCGCGCTTATTTGGGCTGCTCACGCATCGCGCTCGATCCCCGCCGACGTCGTCGTAGCCCGCGGAGGAAAGGCGCCTCCACTCTCTCCTCCTCCGACCGGCGGCGCGCGATACCGACGCTCGCAGCCCGCTATCTGGGCTGCTCGCGCATCGCGCTCGCAGCTGGTTCACCGTTGTACTGTGCCACAGCGCGGAGCCGCTTCCTGGCAGCGACAAGCCCGCCAACCTGAAGTTGTCATCACCCGCGCCGGAACGTACCGGACCCGCTGCGTAGGGTGTGATCATGGTTCGGCTGACCCGCATCTACACCAGGACAGGCGACGCCGGACAGACCCAGCTTTCCGACCTGTCGCCGGTCAGCAAGACCGATCCGCGGGTTGCGGCGTACGGGGATGTGGACGAGGCCAATTCAGCAATCGGGGTCGTCCTTGCCGCCGGTGACCTGCCCGAGGATGTCGCCGCGGTGCTGCGGAGCGTCCAGAACGAGATGTTCGACGTCGGAGCTGATCTTTCGACCCCGCTACGAGTGCCCACCTCGACTGATCCCCCACCAGAGCTACGCATCACCCAGGAGTATGTCGAGCGGCTGGAGGCCTGGTGTGACCAGTTCGGCGACCCGCTACCGAACTTGAAGTCATTCATCCTTCCTGGGGGTTCGCCGGCCGCTGCGCAGCTGCACGTAGCGCGTACGGTGGTGCGACGCGCCGAGCGCGCAGCCTGGGCCGCCGCCGAGGCATACGGAACTGAGCCGGTCGAAGAGGCGCAGCTTCCGGGCGGGGTCGGCATGCTGGCGATGACCTATCTCAACCGACTGTCGGACTTGCTGTTCATCCTCACCCGGGTCGTTAACGGAATCGACGGCGATGTGCTGTGGGTACCCGGGGGTGACCGAAGCCACAGCTCGGCGCCGAGAAGCTAGCCCAACCAACCCTCAAGCCTCCAGGAGGATGCGATGCCGAGTGACTCCCGTCTGAAGGAAGCGACTGGCAAGGCCGACCCAGCTCAGCCGAGACCGGTTACGTTGTTCACCGGACAATGGGCCGATCTCCCCTTCGAGGAGATCTGCCGGCTTGCCGGGGGCTGGGGCTACGACGGGCTCGAGATCGCCTGCTGGGGTGATCATTTCGATGTCGTCAAAGCGGTCGAGGACGATGGCTACCTCCAAGGACGCAGAGACATTCTCGAGCAGCACGGGCTCGGCTGTTGGGCGATCTCCAATCACCTCAATGGTCAGGCCGTGTGTGAGGCGATCATCGACGACCGCTACAAGAACATGGTCAACCCACGGGTCTGGGGTGACGGTGACCCCGAGGGCGTTCGACAGCGGGCCGCCGAGGAGATGAAGATCACGGCACGCGCGGCGGCAGCCTTTGGCGTAGACACCGTCGTCGGATTCACAGGATCGGCCATCTGGCACTACCTGGCCATGTTCCCGCCGGTCGAGGACAAGGTCATCCAGGCCGGCTACGCCGATTTCGCCGACCGCTGGAACCCGATCATCGACGGCTTCGAGGAGGTCGGCGTCCGCTTCGCCCACGAAGTACATCCCAGCGAGATCGCGTACGACTACTGGTCGACGGTCGCCACGTTGGAGGCCATCGATCACCGTCCCGGCTTCGGCCTCAACTTCGATCCGTCGCACATGGTCTGGCAGGAGCTCGACTATGTCGGCTTCCTCTGGGATTTCCGGGATCGGATCTACCACGTGGACTGTAAGGACACCAAGCTCAGGATGAGCAACGGCCGCAATGGCCGGCTGTCCTCGCATCTGCCATGGGCGGACCCGCGCCGCGGCTGGGACTTCATCTCGACCGGTCACGGCGACACCCGGTGGGAGGACATTTTCCGGATGCTCAATCACATTGGCTATGAAGGGCCCATATCCATCGAATGGGAGGATGCCGGAATGAACCGCCTCGACGGGGCACCCGAGGCGCTCGACTTCATCCGGAGCATGAACGGCATCCGCCCGTCGGAAGCATCCTTCGACGCAGCCTTCGCCGCCAGGGGCTAGCTATTCGAAGCGGCGTACGCCGGGCTATTCGAAGCGGCGTACGCCTGGCGGTGCCGCTTCCAACCAGCTCAGTAGGCCGGTCAGCGACTCCTCGCTCATCGCCAGCTGCCATTCAGTGTCGGTGTGACCATCGTGCATCTCAATGCGGAGCACCTTCTCATCCGCGTTCAGTGCCAGCGCCTCGACGGGATCTGGCATCCGGGTCTCCAGTACGCGTACGTTGCGCCGCGGAAAGACGATGCGCGGTCGTAGCGAGTACGAGAAGAATCTGAACCACTCCAGGATTCCCTCGCTATAACGCCCGACTCCGAGCACCCAGCCGGCGCCCGGAGTCGACATCCGCAGCCGAAGACTGCAGTCGAATGTGCCACCGAGACGATCAAGCCATCGACGCCTGACAGCCAGCATCAACAGGCTTATGGCCATCAGACCAGCCAGCACAATGAGGATCTCGACGACCCCGAGCCAGCCGTGCATGAAAGTCCTCAGATCGCGCGCGAATGTTAGCTGCGACCCTACTGCGCCTTCTGCGCCGCGCGAAGCTGTGCCTCAGCGCGCAGGAAATGCTTTCGATCCTCGT
>Ga0307299_10000190_pt1 | contig 20739 bp, 19 predicted proteins | sample ER_DNA_159_FD_194466 | JGI IMG/M metagenome (GOLD analysis project Ga0307299, IMG submission 194466) | Bulk soil microbial communities from the East River watershed near Crested Butte, Colorado, United States - ER_DNA_159 | ecosystem: Environmental > Terrestrial > Soil > Floodplain | place... | reverse complement strand
TCCCCGACGACGGTGAATCCGGCCAGCGCCATCTCGGCGAATACCGCACGGGCAAGCGAAAGGTAGGAGTCGGGGTCAAGCCGCGCGGCGAGAGCGTACATCTGCTCACGCCACGTCCAAAACGTGCCGCCTGCTGCGTGCGTTCGGCCACGTAGCCCCCGATGGAAAGCGTGGCTATGGCCGTTCGCGAGCCCAGGGAGTGTGACGCCGCCAAGGATTACCGCACCGATAGGCGGTTCGACACCGGCTCGAACCGCTGCAAAGCGCCCATCATCTACATCAAAGCCGACACCGGCGAAACAGCCGTCCGGCAGCCAGGCGTACGCGGACCAGTACGAACTCACGGTTCCACTCCAGCGAGGTCAGCCAGCACCGACGCCAGGGCAGCGACCCCGGCAAGGCAGTCCTCGGGCTCGGCCCACTCGGCGGGCGAGTGAGAAATGCCGGTCGGGTTGCGGACGAAGATCATCGCCGCCGGCACGCCGGCATTGGCAAGAATCCCGGCATCGTGCCCTGCACCAGTGCTCATCACCGGTGCATCATCGAGCAAGCTGGTCAGCCGAGTGACGAGCGCATTGTCGAAGTCCGTGTGTGGTGTCCGCGACTCCTCGACCATGACCCCGCCAAGGCTGGCAACCTGCCCTGCAATCTGATCAACGGTGGCGCTGAGCGCAGCTTCATCAGCCGCCCGGGCATCAAGCCAGGCGGTCGCCAGACGAGCAATGGCGTTCACGCCTCCGGGCATGATGTTGATCTTGCCAACGGTCGCCAGACTCTCATGTGCCTCGGCAGCCGCCCGCGCCTCGAGCACCAGGTGCGCGCAGCCGATCACCGCGTCCCGGCGATCGTTCAGCCTCGTCGTACCGGCATGGTTCGCTTCACCAGGAATTTCCGTACGCCACCGGCCATGGGCCCATAGCCCGTTGCCAACTGCCACCGGACGACTGAGATCGATCAGTCCCCGCCCCTGCTCGATATGCAGCTCAACGAATGAGCCGATCCGAGAAAGAGCCTCCGGATCAGGGCCCAACTGCTCCGGTTGTCTCCCCACCGCCCGCATTGCATCCGCCATCGTCACGCCGTCGGCGTCACGCAATGCCAATGCCCGATCAGGACTCAGCACGCCGGTGATCATCCGGGACCCGGCACAGGACACGCCAAACCGGGCACCCTCCTCGTCGACGAAGTTCACTACCCCGATCGGGCGGCGCGGCGTCAAGCCGTCGGCCCTCAGCCGGTCGACCGCCAGCAGCGCACTGACGACGCCGAGCGGCCCGTCGAAGGCGCCGCCGTCCGGAACACTGTCCAGGTGAGAGCCGGTAACGATGCTGCCGGCCGTGGAGCCATCCGGATCACCCCACCAGGCCCATTGGTTTCCCATCCGATCCTCGGTCAGCTCGAGGCCGCGGCTCTCGCATTCGCCGGCAAACCATTCGTGCATCCTCACATCGGCTTCGCTCCAGGCAAACCGTCGGTAACCCCCCGTGACCGAATCGCGCCCAATGTCCGCGATCGCCGACCACAGCTGCTCAAACGCTAATTCGCTGATGCTGCTCCTCCAGAAAGTGCCCCGGGCAATGCGCCAACACTGCCGGGGTGAGACCCGGCTGTAAAGGAGCAAGTTCCCATGAGCAAGATCGATCGATGACTCAGCCTCACAGGCCGCCTCCTCCAATGCCTCAATATGCGCTTGAAATCCTTGTATTCCGCTGGTAGCCAGAGATCCGGTTTGGGGTGCATCGTCGCCATTCTCCTCATCACAGGCTTGCTACCTGATATCTAATTAGCGGGTTCGGAATGCATGAGTGATTGCGACCGCAAACGGCGACGACTCCGAAGCAGACGAGTCGATTCTTCGATACGCAAGCGCCTCGGCCTGACAACCGCTACCGTCACCTCGTGCACATCGCCGTCACTGGTTCCATTGCCATGGACCATCTGATGAAGTTCTCGGGACAGTTCGCTGAGTCGCTGCTCACCGAGCAGCTGGATCGGGTATCACTGTCCTTCCTAGTCGAGGATCTGCAGATCCGGCGCGGCGGCATCGCTCCTAACATCTGCTTCGGACTGGCGGCACTTGGATTGGACCCGCTGCTCGTCGGGTCCGTCGGCGAGGACTTTGGCGATTATCGCGCTTGGCTGGAGCGACACGGCGTGCAGACCTGGCCCGTACGAGTGTCCGAAACCCAGCACACCGCGCGCTTCATCTGTACGACCGACTCAGTGAGTGCTCAGATCGGCTCGTTCTACACCGGCGCCATGGCCGAGGCGCGCGAGATCGAGCTGCAGCCGATTGCCGAACGAACCAGCGGGCTCGATCTGGTCGTGATTGCTCCGAACGATCCCGAGGCAATGCGGCGGCATACCGCGGAGTGTCGCAGCTTGGGATTGGACTTCGTCGCTGACCCCTCGCAGCAATTGGCTTGGCTGGACGGGCCGCAGATCAGACGGCTGATCGATGGGGCAACGTACCTGTTCTCCAACGACTACGAGGACGGAATGATCCGTCAGAAGACGGGCTGGTCGCATGAGGAAATCCTGGAGCGAACCGCCGTCCGAGTGATCACTCGTGGAGTCAAGGGATCCAGTGTCGAGATCGCTGGTGAGCCTCGAGTGGACGTACCCGTTGCGCGGGAGGTCGGACGGGTTGACCCTACCGGCGTGGGCGATGCCTACCGCGCAGGGTTCCTCGCTGGACTCGCTTGGGATGTGTCGCTGGAGCGCTGCGCCCAGATCGGTTCCATGTTGGCGAGCTATGTGATGGAGGTCGTTGGGACCCAGGAGTATCGCTTCGGTGACACGTTCCTAACTCGCTTCGACCAGGCGTACGGCACGGAGGCCGCCGCTGAGATCGCCCCGTACACCTCTCGCTTCCGGCTGTGAACTTCGGGGTTGACTGGGGTCGGGTCCTGCCGAACAGCTGCCCATCATCCATGTTGACGCTGCAGTCGTGGTCGATCACCTGCAGGGTCTCCTCACGGCGACTAGGGAGAAGGCCGTTGCGAGTCGCGAGCAGTTAGGCATGGTGAGATTCGACCTGCTGAGTTCCAAACAGTCTGCTCAGCCTTGCCATATTTCTCACCCAGTTGGCCGGCTGCTATGCGCTAACTACTCGGCTCGTCGACGAGCGTTTCTGCCTGTCCAGGTACCCCACGCTTTCCCTGTGTCACCGATCAAGATGTCGTCCTAGGCGAAGCTCCGCAGGCCGGGCATCAGCAAGATCATCTCAAGAGGTCGCCACACGGAACCTCAAGTAAGGCCGTTCGTACTGAGTTCACTCCTCGATCCCTTCCTTCATGGGGATTCGGACGCCACGCTCAGCGGCGACCTGCTCGGCCCGCTCGTAACCGGCGTCGACGTGCCGGATTACTCCCATGCCTGGATCATTGGTCAGCACTCTCGCCAGCTTCTGCGCGGCCAAGTCCGTGCCGTCGGCGAGTGACACCTGACCGGCGTGGATCGAGCGGCCGATGCCGACGCCGCCGCCATGGTGGATGGACACCCAGGAGGCTCCCGAAGCAGTGTTGATCATGGCGTTCAGCAACGGCCAGTCCGCAATGGCATCCGAGCCGTCGAGCATTGCCTCGGTCTCGCGGTACGGGCTGGCCACCGAACCGCAGTCCAGATGATCACGACCGATGACAATCGGCGCACTGACCTTGCCCGAGGCGACGAGCTCGTTGAAGGCCAAGCCAGCTTTATCCCGCTCGCCATAGCCAAGCCAGCAGATCCGTGCTGGCAGGCCTTGGAAGCTGATCTTCGCCCGGGCGCCGCGCAGCCACTTCTGCAGTCGAGAGTTGTCGGGGAAGAGTTCCAGAACGGCTTGATCGGTGACCTCGATGTCGTGCGGATCTCCCGACAGCGCGACCCACCGGAACGGGCCCTTGCCCTCACAAAACAGCGGCCGGATGTAGGCAGGTACGAAGCCCGGGAAGTCGAAGGCCCGTTCGCAGCCGCCCAACCGTGCCTCGTCGCGGATCGAGTTCCCGTAATCGAAGACCTCAGCCCCGGCATCCTGGAACTCCACCATCGCCTGAACGTGACGCGCCATGCTGGCCCGGGCCCGGTCGGTAAACTCCTCTGGCTTCTGCTCGGCATAGATCGCCCAATCTTCAACACTGATTCCTTCCGGCAGGTAAGACAGCGGGTCATGAGCACTGGTTTGGTCGGTCACAACGTCGATCGGTACGCCGCGCCGCAAGAGCTCCGGGAAGACCTCGGCGCAGTTGCCGACGACACCAATAGAGGTTGCTCGCCGCTCATCTTTCGCCGCCACCGCGCGAGATACCGCCTCGTCAAGATCATCAGCGATCTCGTCGAGATAGCGATGATCAACTCGGCGCTGCAGCCGTGATCGATCAACGTCGACGATCAAGCAGACGCCCCCGTTCAGCGTCACCGCCAGGGGCTGTGCGCCGCCCATACCACCGCAGCCACCGGTGAGCGTCAAGGTTCCAGCCAAAGTCCCGCCAAACCGTTTCTCCGCGACCGCGGCGAAGGTCTCGTAGGTGCCCTGCACAATGCCCTGCGTCCCGATGTAGATCCACGACCCCGCGGTCATCTGGCCGTACATCGTCAGCCCAAGCTTCTCCAATCGGCGGAATTCCGGCCAGGTAGCCCAGTCCGGGACCAAGTTGGAGTTTGCCAAGATCACCCGCGGCGCCCATTCGTGGGTTTGCATGACACCAACCGGGCGCCCTGACTGGACAAGCATGGTCTCGTCAAGTGCCAGAGTCGACAGTGTGCGGACCATGGCGTCGAAGGCTCGCCAGTCCCGGGCGGCCCGGCCGGTGCCGCCGTACACGACAAGATCATCTGGGCGTTCGGCGTTTTCCGGATCGAGGTTGTTCATCAGCATCCGTAGCGGAGCCTCGGTAGCCCATGATCGCGCAGTCAGCGTCATGCCGCGGGGCGCACGTACAGGTCGGGCGCCTTCCATATTTGCCTCCCTTTGATGGGAGCTGCTCGCGCGCTGTCGACGCTCGCAGCTCGGGTGATTGTTGATTAATTGAGACGGCCGACCACCGACTCCGCGGCCGTCACGACGGCACCAGCTCTGATCAAATCAACTGCGGTGTCGATCTCGGGTGCGAGCCAACGATCTGAACCAGGTGCCGGGGCACCGGCAGCCCGGAGGGCCGCGATGACGGCGGCGCTGGCGGGTGCGGGTTGCAGCGGCCGGCGCAGCTCAATGCCACGAGCCGCTGTCAGCAGCTCGATGGCCAGGACCCGAGTAAGGCCGTCGAGCGCACGGCGCAGTTTGCGCGCCGCCGACCAACCCATGGAAACGTGATCCTCTTGCATAGCCGAGCTTGGAATCGAGTCCACCGAAGCGGGCACCGCCAGCCGCTTCAGCTCGGAGACGATCGCAGCCTGGGTGTACTGCGCAATCATGTGACCGGAGTCGACGCCGGGATCGGCCGCCAAGAACGCATTCAGGCCACTGTTGCGCGCCCTGTCGAGAAACCGGTCGGTGCGCCGTTCGGAGATGCTGGCGAGGTCTGCCACCGCTATGGCGAGGAAGTCCAACACATAGCCGAGTGGGGCGCCGTGGAAGTTGCCGTTGGACTCAACGCGACCATCGAGAGTGATCACGGGGTTGTCGATGGCAGACCCCAACTCGATCAATGCGACCCGCTCGGCATGATCAACGGTGTCACGTACGGCGCCGGCCACTTGTGGTGCACAGCGCAGCGAATAGGCGTCCTGCACGCGCGTGCAGGCCTCGGTACGGTGGCTTTCCCGGATCTCGCTGCCTGCCATGATCTTGCGTAGATTGCGTGCCGACGCGGCCTGCCCCGGATGCGGGCGCAGCGCGTGCAGATCATCGGCGAAAACGTCATCGGTACCAAGCAGACCTTCAACGCTCATTGCGGCGGTAATGTCAACGAGCTTGAGCAGCCGCCGGAGATCGATGATCGCGAGCACCAGCATGCCAAGCATCCCGTCGGTGCCGTTGATCAAGGCCAGGCCCTCCTTCTCGGCCAATCTGACCGGCGTTATGCCCGCGGCTCCGAACGCATCGCCCGTCGGTCGCAGAGTTCCCGTTGGATCTCGGACGATTCCCTCCCCCATCAGGGCCAGTGCGCAGTGGGCAAGCGGTGCCAGGTCGCCAGAGCAGCCGAGGCTGCCGTACTCATACACGACCGGCGTAAGTCCGGCATTGACCATCGCGACGTAGCACCGCAGCGTCTCCTCACGGATGCCGGTGCGACCGGTGGCAAGAGTGGAGATCCGCAACAGCATCAACGCCCGCACCACCTCGCGCTCGACCTCGGGTCCGGAACCCGCGGCGTGTGAGCGGACCAGGCTGCGTTGCAGCTGGCCACGAAGATCGAGAGGAATGTGACGAGTCGCCAACGCCCCGAATCCGGTCGATACGCCGTAATGCGGCTCTTGATCATCCGCTAGCGCCTCGATGATTTCCCGCGACTTGCCGACTTCAGCCCAGGCCTCGTCCCCAATGACGATCTTTGCGTCGTGCCGCGCCATTGCTGCTACGTCATCGAACGTGACCGGACCGATGCCAACTGTGACGCCGCGCTGTTCCATGAATCCAATTGGACCGCTATCAGGCCACGGCGCTGGCAGCGGGCCGCCCGCATAGGTGGTTGGCTCATTCAGAATTCGTGCGTCGTGCCCCCGCGGAGGTCGACAACCCGAGTGTTGGTCATCTCGTTGAGCCGGTTCAATGTCAGCGTCCGGCCCCGGTCGCTGAGTAGCTCATCGTGGACCGGAAACCCCTCTAGAGCACCGACGGCTCGCACGAAGTCGATGGTCTCCTTCATCGCCGCCCACGGCCCGTACGCGGGCACAGCGAGAATGTCGATCCCGTCGGGAACCGTATCCAGGGCATCGCCGGGATGGAACAGAGTGGGCTGGCCTTCAGATTGCAGCACATAACCCACGTTGCCGATTCGAGGAATATCGCGATGAATGATCGCGTGCTGTCCACCAACTGCGGTGATCAGGACGTCCCCAATGGCCACCTGATCATCCGGCGGCAGCGCAGCCGCCCTGTCACCGAGCGAGGGCAGTTTGCCAGCCTTGATCAACTCGAGAATCGACGGCTCAACCAAGATTGCTGCGGATGCGTTCGCAGCCACCAAAGTGGGCAGGTTGTCGGGATCCAGATGGTCAGGATGTTGGTGCGTCACGAGCACCGCGTCGAGATCAGTCAGCGAGTGCCAGGAGTCGGAGACGTTTCCCGGATCGAGAAGAATTCGCGCGTCGTCAGTCTCGGCCAGGACGGCCGCATGCCCCAGGTGAGTGATCCGCATTGCACCACCGTATGGGCAAGCGGTCTTGTGATGTTCGACTGGGTGCGTGGCGGGTTAGCCGCTTAGAAGCTTGCCGAGGAGCTGGCCGGCCGACTCACAGTCCGCCACGGTCACGTCAAGATGGGTCACGACTCTGATCAGGTACGGGCCGAGAGCGGAGATCCGGACGCCGCGCTCTGCTGCCGCGGCGGCAATAGGTGCGGCCGGAGTGTTGCCGGTGTTGATCACGACAACATTCGTCTCGACGAGCTCCGGGTCGACAGCAGTCGGGACATGGCTAGCCACCGCCTCGGCGAAGGTCCCCGCTGCTGCATGATCATCGGCCAGACGACGCACATGATGATCAAGCGCGTACAGGCATGCAGCGGCAAGTACTCCGGCCTGCCGCCAGCCGCCGCCTAGCCGCTTTCGCATTATCCGGGCGCGCGCAATGTTCTCTGCAGTGCCGACCAGCACCGAGCCGACCGGCGCCCCAAGCCCTTTAGAGAAACACACACTGACGGTGTCGAAAAGGCGGCCGTACGCCTCGAGTGCGACGCCGGTCGCGACGTGGGCATTCCACAATCGAGCGCCGTCGAGGTGATAACCAATGCCGTGCTCTCGGCACAACTCCCCCACTGCGAGCAACTCTTCGAACGGCTGGATCGTGCCGCCACCAAAGTTGTGGGTGTTCTCGACCGCGACCGCCGCAGTGGATACCAGGTAGGGACCGGCCGAGGGCGAAATGATCTTCGCCAGCTCGGCAAGCCGCACTTTCCCGCGAGTGGAAGGAAAGGTCCGCATAGTCACCCCCTGCAGGGCTGCGTGTGCCCCCATCTCCGCTCGAGCGATATGAGCCTGTACGTCACAGACCACTTCTTGGCCGGGTTCCACGAGCAGCCGAACCCCGAGCATGTTGCACATTGACCCACTCACGCAAAACAGTCCTGCCTCGTGACCGAGCAGTCGGGCGACACGCTGCTCGAGCTCGTTGACTGTCGGGTCCTCGGCATAGACGTCATCGCCCACCGGCGCGGCCAGCATGGCTGCACGCATCTGTTCGGTCGGCTTGGTCACGGTGTCAGAGCGCAGATCGATCACGGACAAGAGTCTGGACGAACTCAATTCGGCGTCTTTACCGGGGTTCAGCGGCCGTTCGAGTGCACATCAACCGCCAACTGGTTGGCCCGCGAGTCGTTCGGTGAGCGTTGGTATTACGCGATCCTAGAAAGCGAGCGGGCCTAGAAAGTCAGTGGCACGTACGCCTGTACCGGGTTGGTTCTCTTGATCCCGGCCCTGGTCAAGCGCTCGGCAACAAGGAAGGCCAGCTCCAGCGACTGGTTGCGGTTCAGTCTCGGATCGCACAGGGTCTGGTAGCGGCTCACCAGGTCTGCCTCGACCAAGTCGTCCCCGCCACCGACACATTCGGTGACGTCGTCGCCGGTCAGCTCCACATGGACCCCGCCCGGCCAGGTACCGAGCTCCTCGTGAACGTCGAAAAAGCCGTTGAGCTCGGCCATCACATCGGAGAATGCCCGAGTCTTGTAACCGTTCCTCGCCTCGAAGGTATTGCCGTGCATCGGGTCGCAGACCCAGGCCGCCTGCCGACCGCTGGCGGTTACCTTAGCCACGATCTCCGGAAGCACCTCCCGCACCTTCCCAGCGCCCATCCGCGTAATGAAGGTGATCCGTCCCGGTTCATGATCAGGGTCGAGGCGATCGGCCAATTCCAAGGTGTTGTCCGCAGTAGTCGTCGGCCCGAGCTTGACGCCGAGCGGATTACGAACATGCCGCAGAAGCTCCACGTGGGCCCCGTGTAGTTGCCGGGTACGCTCACCAACCCACAAGAAATGCCCGGAAGTGTCGTACGGCTGGCCGGTGCGGGAGTCGATCCTGGTTAGCGCGTGCTCGTACTCCAAGATCAGCGCCTCGTGGCTGGAGTAGAAGTCGACAGTTCGGAACACATCGTCATCGATACCGCAGGCCACCATGAAGGCGAGGGCGCGATCAATCTCGTTGGCCAGGTTCTGGTATTGCACGCCTGCCGCCGAGTTCTTGACGAAGTCGGCGTTCCAGCTGTGCACGCTGCGCAGGTGGGCGAATCCGCCGGTGACGAATGCCCGAGTGAGATTCAGCGTCGCAGCTGAGGCGTGATAGACCTCCAACAGCCGCTGGGGATCAGGCTGACGAGCCTCGGCGGTGAAATCGAAGCCATTCACTGCATCGCCCCGATAAGCCGGAAGAGTGACGCCCTCACGGGTTTCAGTGGCGGAACTGCGCGGCTTGGCGAACTGACCTGCCATCCGCCCGACCTTCACGATCGGCACTTGTGCGGCGTAGGTCAGTACCACTGCCATAGACAGCAAGGTCCGAAGCTTGCCCTGAATGTTGGCTGCCGTCACATCGGCAAAGGTCTCGGCACAGTCGCCACCTTGCAGCATGAAGGCCTCGCCGGCGGCCACGCTGGCCATCTTGCTGCGGAGCTTGTCGCACTCGGCAGCGAAGACCAGCGGTGGCAGTTTGCGAAGCTTGTCGACCACCTCAGCAACTTCGTGGGTTGAGGAATAGCCGGGCTGCTGCAGCGGATGCAGCGCATGTAGTGCTTTCAGCGAAGGGACCTGGCTGGTCAGAGACACGCAGACACTGTAGACGGTCGACCTTGCGCCAGCAGCTGAGTTATCGGCCGCTGGACGAGCAGGCGAGAATGGCAGCCGTGGTGCAACGCAGCTTCATTCTGGTTCCCGGCGCGGGCGGCAACGCCGGATATTGGCAGTTCGTGGAGCCGCTCATCCAGCAGGCCGGCTTTAACAGCGTTGCCGTTTCCTTACCGAACTGGCCCGGTGCCACCTTCGCTGATCATGCCGACGCCATCGTGGCAGCAGCGGGCTCGGCGGAGGAAATAAGCCTTGTAGCGCAGTCGATGGGTGCCTTCAGCGCCCCGCTGACCTGCGACCGGTTGCCGGTAGCAGAACTTGTGCTGCTGAACGCCATGATTCCGGCACACGGAGAGACCGCGGGCGAGTGGTGGGCGAATACCGGCCAGACGGAAGCGATGCGTGCCAACGACCAGCGGGAAGGTCGCGACCCCAACGCAGGCTTTGATCCGCAGGTGCATTTCCTTCATGACCTGACGCTCGATGTGCTTGCGGCGCTGACGTCATCGGGCGACGCGGAGCCGGTGGATTCGCTCTTCGAAACTGGCTTTGAGTTGAGTCGCTGGCCAGACGTCCCGACCACCGTCCTCGCTGGGCGTGACGACAGGTTCTTCCCATACGAGTTCCAGCGTCGCCTAGCCAAAGAACGGTTGGGTCTTGAAGCCGAACCGCTTCCGGGCGGCCACCTGCTTGCCCTCAGCCAGCCCGACGCGCTGGTCGCCCGACTTCTCGGCGATCTGTAGCGACCGCGCCACAAAGCCTTATGGACACGATTACCTTCATCGGCACCGCTACCACAATCGTGCGTTTGGGTTCGTTCACTGTGCTCACCGATCCCAATTTCTTGCATCACGGCCAGCGGGCGTACCTCGGCAGGGGACTTTGGTCGCGGCGACTTACCGAACCGGCAATGCAGCCCGCGGACTTGCCGGCGCTCAACGCTGTCGTGCTGTCACATCTACATGGTGATCATTTCGACCGGATAGCGAGGCGGGAACTGAATCGTTCGATTCCGGTGGTGACCACTGAGCATGCGGCATCTCGTCTCCAGCGATACGGGTTCAGCTGTCAGGGGCTGCGACCCTGGAACACATTCGAGCTGGCTCGGGGTGACGAATCCTTGACTGTCGAATCGCTTCCAGCCGTACATGCCTACGGCCTGATCGGTCACGTGCTGCCGCCTGTCATGGGTTCGCTGCTGGTCCACCGCGTGGCTGGCACCGTACGCCGGCGTGTCTATCTCAGTGGCGACACACTCACCGGCGATCACCTAGACCAAATCCGCGACCGGCATCCTGACATCGATACCGCAGTAGTCCATCTCGGCGGCACGCGCATACTGTTCTGGACCGTCACGATGGATGCCAACCAAGGCGTTGACTTCCTGCAACGAATTAGGCCCCGTCTGGCGGTGCCTGTGCATTATGACGACTATCGAGTCTTCCGCTCTCCGCTCTCGGAGTTCCTTTCCGTGATGAGACGCGACCTACCTGGTCAGTTGCTCGAGGCACCAGCTCGTGGCGAGACCGTGCCGCTCGGTGAGTGATCAGCGGCGTCCTACAGCGGTGCAGCCTCCCGCGAGCTACTGCGCCTGGCGGCGTGGGTGGTTCGCCGATACCAGGCCAGCCCGCCAATCGCGAGCATTGCGCCGCAGATCAAGAACGCGATGTCGTATATAGCTTGATTCGGCCCTGGTCGTACGTGGTGCAAATTCAAGATGTAGTGATCGAGCAGACCTTCCACGACATTGAACAATCCCCAGCCTGCAACCATCGCGGCAACCAACGCCCTCCATGAGCCATTCGCATCAGCTCGAGGGCTTCGACGCCACAACCAGAGCACACCCGCTAGAACGGCGAGCCATGCACCGGCGTGGAACACTCCGTCCGCGATCAGGTTGGTCCGCAAACTGACACCTGGACGGGCGGACAGCAGGTGATGCCACCGCAGCAGTTGGTGCAAAACAATGCCGTCCACAAACGCGCCAAGGCCGGTGCCAAGAAGCAGCCCCGGGCCCAAGAGCTTGGGACCGCTGGTTGCCTTCACGTCCTCGTGCATACCCGATTGCATACCGCTAAGCCTGCGGTGAGACTTCGTCGACCTCGTGCGCCTTGGCTTCTCGGGCCGCGGCCTCCTTCGCCGCAGGTGCGTACATGTCCACGTACTCCTGGCCGGATAGCTCCATGATCGCGTACATGATCTCGTCAGTGATGGAACGCAAAATGAAGCGATCTTCGCTCATGCCCTCATAACGCGAGAAATCCAAGGGCTCTCCGAACTTCACTGTCGGACTGACGATCTTGGTGATGACCTTGCCGGGCGGCGCAATGATGTCTGTGCCGATGATGGCCGACGGAATCACCGGCGCCCCGGATAGCAATGCCAAGCGTGCAACGCCGGTCCGTCCCTTGTAGAGGCGCCCATCATGGCTGCGGGTGCCCTCGGGATAGATGCCGAACAACTCGCCCCGCTGTAAGACCTTCAGCCCGGCTCGCAGCGCGCTTTCACTCGCCCGCCCGCCTGATCGGTCGATAGGCACCTGCCCAGTGCCTGCAAAGAATCGCTTCTGGAACCAGCCCTTGAGGCCGGCTCTAGTGAAGTAGTCGGATTTGGCGACGAAGGTAATTCGCCGGTCCAACACAAGGGGCATGAACAACCAGTCGGCAAAGGACAGGTGATTGCTCGCAATGATCGCTGCACCCTCGTCCGGAACGTGCTGCGCGCCTTCCTGAATCGGGTTGAAGACCTTGGTTATGACGGGCCCAAGGAGCACGTTCTTCAACAGCCAGTACACCGCGCGGCCAGGACCGGAACCCGACTCGATCGTTACGTTGCCCCGGGAGTCCACTGAAACAAGATCATCGCTCGCAGCATCTCGCGCTCCGCGGTTGGCGGGCGCGTCGCCGTTGCCGTCCGAAGTCGCTTCATTCCCAGCAGGCGGCGAGTCGTCTCGCCCCTTACTCACACGTTCACGTCCGAAACCGGTGGCACGTCGAGGGCAGCTGGTCGGATGGGGATAGGCGGGACCGCGCGTCCAGCACCTGGTCGGTGACCAGCGCTTGCCGGGAGCTGCTTGCCTTCCTCGAGTGCGGTTTTGGCCACGGTGCCGTAGACGTCGACATACTCCTGACCAGACAGCTCCATGACCGCATTCATGATTTCGTTCGTGATCCATCGCAACACGTCGCGATCATTGCCTGCTGCGGCGTACGCGCTGAAGTCCATCGGCTTGCCGATTCTGATCTTCGGCCGTCGCATCGTCGGGATCTTGAAGAACCGCGATGGCACCAGCTCGGTGTCGATCATGGCTACTGGGACGACTGGCACGCCCGCTTGCAGGACCAGCCGAGCTACGCCGGTTTTTCCCTTGTAAAGACGGCCGTCTGGAGAGCGGGTGCCCTCCGGATAGATGCCGAGCAGATCTCCGCTACGCAGTACCCCCAGCACACCTTCCATGCTGGTGCCACTGGCCCGCCCACCGGAGCGGTCCATCGGGAGCTGGCCGACGCTCTTGAGGAACCGGGCCAAAATTCGGCCACGCATGCCTTGACCTTGGAACAGTTCGACCTTGGCCGGAAAGGTGAGCCGACGCTTGATCATGGAAGGCAGCAGGAACGTGTCGCCCGCGGAGATGTGATTGCTGACCAGAATCGCGCCGCCGGACTTTGGGATGTTCTCGGCGCCGCTCACCGAGGGTCTGAAAAGCAGCCGGCACAATGGCGCAAACGCCACATATTTGAACACCCAGTAGAGCAAGACCGACCTCCGCTTTCGTCCCCATCGTAGGGCGGAACAACCCTAGTGGTGAGGCCTTCGCCAACGCGGGGATGCCTTGGCTTTAACTGCCCGCGCAGACGTGCCACGATTCGCTCGTGACCCCCGCAACGCCACCGACCAGAAGCTTGATCAGCGGCCGCACTCGGCGCCGCAAGCCTGCGCCTCCGGTCGCGACGTCCGTACACCCCAATGCCCAACCGTACGAGGGCGGCGGCGGGTCGATAGGAGTGCTGCTGTGCCACGGCTTCACCGGCTCTGCGAAATCGATGATCGGCTGGGCTAAGCATTTGGAAGCTGCAGGATTCCGTGTCCAACTGCCGTGCCTGCCAGGCCACGGCACGAGCTGGCAGGAGCTCAACGAGACGACGTGGATCGACTGGTACGACTGTGCCGACGATGCGTTTGCCACCCTGCAGACCCAGTGTGATCAGGTGTTTCTCGCCGGCTTGTCGATGGGAGCTGCGCTGTGCCTGCGGCTAGCCCAGCAGCACGGCCCGTCGGTATCTGGCTTGGCACTAGTCAATCCTGTGATCAATATCAGCGATCCACGGATGCGCGCCCTACCGATCTTGAGGCTCGCGCTGCCTTCGCTCGGCGGGATCGTCAACGACATTGCCAAGCCTGGCCAGGACGAATGGGGTTACCAGAGACTGCCGCTGCGCGCGCTGTACTCCCAGACCTTCCTCTGGGCCGACGTACGGCGAAATCTCGGCCGCGTTGACCAGCCGCTGCTCGTCTATCGGGCTATTCATGATCATGTGGTCGATCCGTCGTCGGTTCGGTTGATCAAGGCCGGCGTACGATCCAGCGACCAGAGCTACGTCGAGCTGGAACGCAGCTACCATGTAGCCACCCTCGACTACGACGCGGAGGATATCTTCGACGGTAGCGTTGCGTTCTTCCGCCGACTCACCAAGGAGGCCGATGGGACTGCCGAGTGAGGATGACCGGGACGCAATCGATCGCGCTTTTGCCGAGCTCGTTGCGGGCTACCACCTGACTGCCGACCAAACCGATCCGGCCAGCCCCGAGACATTAGACGAGCCGACTGTTACGTCTCCGAATTCAGATGTCGGCGACAGCGTGGTCAATTGGGCGGCTGATCATCCTTTGTTCGGCTTCGTGGGAGGGCCAGCCGAGGCGCCAAAACCGGCAGCAGAACCAACCGAGGAACGCTACGTCCCAGAGCCACTGCCGCCGCTGCAACGACCGGGCGTGCCGGCCTTACTCGGCTGGATCGGCATTGGGTACGCGATCGTCATCGTCCTCGCAGCGACCCTAGGCGCCCGTTTTCCGGCCTGGGCCGGATGGGTCGCAGTCGGAAGCTTCGTTGGTGGATTTGGCATCCTCATGACCCGGCTTCCTCGGGAGCGACCGCCAGGCTCGGGCGACGGAGCGGTGCTCTAGCGCTGCGACGGGTCTAAGGCCGAGCGGAGCAATCAAAATGCCGACTCGCGGCGTGGCCGGGGCTTGCGCGGCCTCCGCTTGCGGCGGCGCGGCCAGAAGGCAAATTGCGCCGAGGCGGGTGGCTCGATCATGGCATGCCGGGCGAGGTCCGCGGCTCCGATCAGTCCGGCGTCGTTGCCGAAGTGAGCCAGCACCAGCCTCGCCTCCTCACGGAATCCGCGGCCCGTCAAGGTACGGCTGAATGCTCGTTGCGCAGGCTGTAAGAGCAAATCACCCGCTGCGCTGACTCCGCCGCCGATGACTACCACCTCCGGATCCAAGGCCGCGGCGAGGTTGGCGATCCCCTGGCCGAGCCAGGTACCGACATCGGTAAGCAATTCCACTGAGGTGGGCTCACCCGAAATCGCAGCAGCGGTGACATCTGGCCCGCTGATGTTGTCCGGATCACCACCAACGATTTCTAACAATCGGTACGCGGTTGGCGAGTTCGTACGCGCCAGTGCCCTGGCATCGCGGACCAGCGCATTGCCGGAGGCGTACTGCTCCCAACAGCCGCGGTTCCCGCATTCGCACCAGTGACCGTTGGGGACCGAGATCATGTGGCCCCATTCCCCCGCCATCCCGTAAGCGCCGCGGAAGAGTTTCCCACCAATCACCAGACCGCCGCCGATGCCGGTGCCAAGCGTGAGGCAAACCATGACCGACGAGCCGCGACCTGCGCCATAGCGATATTCCGCCCACGCAGCAGCGTTCGCGTCGTTGTCCACGATCAGCGGAAGGTCGATCCGACCGCTGAGCCGTGCCTTGAGCGGCTCGGATCGCCAGGCGAGGTGTGGCGAGAAGCGGACCACCGCTTGATCGTTGTCCACCCACCCGGCTGCACCAATACCCACCGCCTCGACTCGGTGCCGCTTTCGGAGCTGCTCGACAGCACGCACGATTGCATCCTCGACAGCCTGTGGGCTGTGCGAGGGCGTTGGTTCCTGCCAATGATCGAGGATCTCGCCTGACTCGTTGACTACGCCGGCTGCAACCTTTGTACCGCCAATGTCGACGCCGATGCTGAGCAACGGCACCGGCGAGATCCGGGCCATGCTGCGACGTGTTGCCGTCCCGAAGGTGGTCAGCCTTCGACCCTCTTCTTGAGGCCCTTGAGCGCACTGTCGATGATCGTTTTCTCTGCTTTGCGCTTGAACATCCCGATCATGGGCATGTTGATGTCGACGGTCAACGTATAGGTCACGGTGGTTCCGGCGCCGTCGGGCTTCAGCGCGTACGAACCATCCATGGCCTTGAGCAAATTCCCTTCGATGAGCTTCCAGCTAACCGTCCGCGGCTTCCAGTCGTAGGCCAGGACGTAGTCGTCCTTGACCAGCGTGTGATCAAGCACCATGCGAACCGTTTTGGTCTTGCCTCCAGCAGAAGTGAGCACTTCGGCGCTCTTCATGGAGTCAACCCAATCGGGATAGTGCTCGAAGTCGGCGATGACCGCCATGACCTCATCGGGCTTTGCCGCGATGTTGATGCTGGCGCTCGTCCGATCCGCCACAAGCCATAGCGTACGGGCGAGTCGACATCAGGGCGCAATGGACAGCGCCTCACCCAGCCTCGCTCGAGCTACCGCGGTGCTGAAATGTGCAGCCACATACCGGCGGCCGCGAGCTCCCATGTCTTGGGCCAGAGCCGGATTGTCGAGCAGCAGTATGAGCCGCTCCGCCAACAGCGCATGATCATCTGACGGTACGACGAACCCGGTCTCGCCCTCGCGTACGGTTTCCGGCGCACCACCCGAGTCGCCAACGATGACGGGTAGCCCGCAGGCCGCGGCCTCAAGCGCCGCCAAGCCAAGTCCCTCCGGGTTGAGGCCGACCAAACGAGTGCGGACCGGCAGCGCAAAGACGCTGGCTTGCTGGAGCTCACTGATCACTCCGCTAGACGGCAACGCCCCCACTAACCGGGTGGAGGCTGACAGCTTCAGTCTCTGGATCGTGCGCTCCAGCCGCGGCCGCAATGGCCCCTCACCGACGATGACCAACTCTCGCCTAGCGCCGCTCCGGCTCCGATCGAGCACTATCCTCCAGGCCTGTAGCAGTGCCTCCACACCCTTCTGGGGAATCAATCGAGCGACCGCAATACAGCGACCGGCGCTGCGGATGTCGGGTCTGGCTGGTGGTCGGAAACGCTGCACGTCAACCGGAGGAGCGAGCCGCAATAATCGCGCGCGGGCGCTCGGGCTTAGGCCGCTGGCAATGCGGCGTTCGGTATAGCCGGAGATGGTGGTGAGGTGATCACAACTGTCGCCGATCCGCCGTAGCAGCCGACGTGCTGCAGGCACCTGCGCCCACCACGTCTCGTGGCCGTGAGTAAGACCAAGGATCTGTTGGGCGCCGGCGCGCCGCAATGAGGGAGCCAGCAGACCAAGTGGAGCCGCAGCGCCAAAGATCACGCGCGTGCTGCCAAATTCACGGAGCAGCGCCGTTGCACGAGCCGCAACACGGGGGGTCGGCAGCAGTAGCGGGCCGTCGCGGATGACAGGAAAGGGTCGGTCGTGATCAGAGGCTGCGGCACCGGCGGATCCTGAGGCGTACACCACAACGTCATGGTCGAGCAGCCTGCAGAGCTCACTGACGAAGGACTCGATACCGCCAACGCGCGGCGGGAAGTCATTGGTGATGATCAAAGTCGACGGCACTGCTTAGTACCGCGCCAAGCGGTCCAGGTAAGCGCGCCACTCGGCGGTCAGCTCAGTCTCGCTGAGGTGCAGAATTGACCGGCTCGCCTGATCCAAGGAGTTTCCAGCCGCGAGCTCGGCGTAGAACCGCCCCAACTGCGATTCGGAGTACCGGTCAGCAATGAAACGGCACGCCAGCCAGGCTTCGGCGTAAGCCAGCTCGAGATTGCCGGCGCCGGCATCGAACCGCCGGTCAGCCGGGAACGCGCGTGGCGCACCGTCGCTGCGTACCCGTAACAGCAGCTCATCGGTACCACCGCTTCGTTGCCCGGGATGGGCACGCATCGAAACCCACTCGGCCAGGCCTTCCTCCGCCCACATCGGCGCGGCGGTATCCGGTGAGCGGGTCGCGACGTGAACCATCTCGTGCTCCAGCACTGACTGCAATTCGCTGGAGGTGAGCCGCGCAGCCTTCGGGTTGACGACTATGCGGATGGCATCACCCGCACCACCAGCACGATGTGTGACGGCAGCAATGGAGGCGTAACTGCCGGTCGACTTGCCCAGCACTGCCTCAAAATCGCGCTGAGTTGCCGGCACCTCGATAACGACTTGGCGGTTCCAGGACTCCCCTAGGCCGTTCGGCAGCTGTTCGCGCACGTTGCTGAGCGCGGCTGCGGCCAGCTTGGCCCAACGATCCAGTGCCTGGCCAGAGCCGGCCAGCACGGTGACCCCGCCCCGCTCGCGAGCGTTGAACGGCCCTAACCACCAGCTGGGCTTCTGCTCTGGGAGACTGCCGGTCGGTTCATCGATGGCACCGGCGATCTTTACCTCGCCGCCGGCTTCCAGGAACGTCAGCCAGACCCGATGTTCCACCTCGTCACCGTCGCCGGCGAGTCGCCAGGTGACTATCACACGCTGCAGCCAGGCACTCGGACCGAGCAGCTTCCGACGCGCATCCGAGAGCGCGACCTCTGTGGGCTCGACCCGCATCCGAAGCGTGGTCAGTGGCAGCGAGCTGAGGTTGTCATAGAGCAGCCGGGCGCGGTCGGGAAAACTGGAATCGCGATTGCTGATCAGACGATCAAAAGCCGGACGATCACCGGTCCGAGCGGCCTTAGCGAAGGCATCGACCGTCGCTCTTACGAGGTTGAGCCGCGAACTCACCGGCGCCGCCGATCTTGTCTCGATCGACGAAGGAGCGGGCGCCTCGGAAGCAGAGCAGGCAGCCAGGACCAGCGTCAGCGCAGCCAGCGCCAAGCACCGCGCAGCGGAGCAGACGCGGGTTGACACCGACACAAAGGGCAGGGTACGCGAGAGCTCTGCGGCGCGAAGCCGAAAATCAGCCCGGCCGGCCAGCTCCGGCGTATGTCATGTATGACATCTTGATGTATTCGACTGACTTGCCAGGGCGGGGAGCGTGAATAACTTGCCCATTACCGGCGTAAAGGCCCACATGGCTGATGTCGTTATAGAAGAACACAAGATCACCTAGTTGGAGATCCGACTTCGCAATATGCCTGACCCGGCTGTACTGCTGTCCAGAAGAGTGCGGCAGGCTTACTCCGACCGATCCCCAGGCGCGCATGGTCAGCCCCGAGCAGTCCCATGAATTCGGTCCAGCGGCATTACGCACATAGGGCTCTCCAAGCTGAGCCTTGGCGAACGCGAGCGCCTTGGCGCCCTTGCCGCTGCCAGTAATGGGCGCACGGCTGGCTTGCCGGGAGGTTGCTGCCCCAGCCGCATTAGCACGGGCGGTCGCCCTCTTGTCCGCATCGGCGATCTTCCTGCGCTGACCCGCCGTTAGCTTGGCCAGCACCTTCTTGGCCTCAGCGAGCTTCTTGTCCGAAGCGTTGGTGAGGGACTTGAGCTGCTTCTCCTTCTCCGCTAGCGCGGCGAGGTCTAGCTCCGCGGAATGCTCGAGCGCGGCGAGATCGGCTTGGGCCTGTTGGTAGTCCTGCAGCACCGAATTCTGATTCTCATTGACCTTCTGCACAGTCGAAATCTGGCTGAGGAATTTGTCGGTGTCTGGCGTGACGAACAGCTGAGCAGCGGTATCGAGACTCCGGTTTTGGAATTGGGCGAGTGCTACCTGGCCGACCTGGAGTTTCATCCGCGCGACCTGGTCTGTCTGTGCTTTGACATCGGCCTGCTTCAGCCTAAGTTGCGCCTGGCCCTGCTTGATCTGCTCTCGAACCCCCGCGTACTGCTGGTCGATCGCACCTGAATCAGTTTGCAGTCGCGCGATCACTGATTTCGCCTCTTCCACCGTGAGCGGTGGGTCAGCGGCGGCCGGCAAGCTGGTCGGCACGACGAAGAGCGCGGCCAATGCCACGGAGACAAGGCCCAGCGCGGCCGTGCGTACCCCGCCATAGATCGATGTAGTGCGGCTAGCCCCGGATGCGCGTGAAGTCACGCGCGCAGTTAATTTCACAGTCCCCCGACTCCTGCGTTCCCCGAACTCCTGCGCGCAGCTCTGGCTGTGCTAGCCCAAGCCTCCCCAGGCCCGAACTAGCGAAGAGCTGTCATGGACATGCCTACCATCCGACAGACAACACGACTTGTGAGAAACCCACCGTTGTCATCTTCGTCATCAGACAGTCGTTGACACATTAGGTCACGATTAGATCACTGGCAATTAGGATCGCCGATATTTGGTCACCGAGTCGTCACGCGCATTCGGCATCACGCCCAATCGTCGCTACGCATAGTCCTGCCACTCCAGTGATGTCTGAACGTCACGCACGGGACGCGCGCCTGGAATCAGGCGAAGGGGTGGCACGAGGCCGGAGTCGGCCAGCGTTCTCAGGGCAGCCTGCTCATCTGGGTCCAAATCGACGACGCCGATTTGAGATGAACCCTCCGACGCACCGAGCAGCACAGTCACCACACAGTCGCCACATGCCGCGCCCCTCGCGACGCAGGTATCGCAATCCACGTGCAATGTGCCCATTTCGGTGCCCATCTCGGT
>Ga0307299_10000187_pt1 | contig 20777 bp, 20 predicted proteins | sample ER_DNA_159_FD_194466 | JGI IMG/M metagenome (GOLD analysis project Ga0307299, IMG submission 194466) | Bulk soil microbial communities from the East River watershed near Crested Butte, Colorado, United States - ER_DNA_159 | ecosystem: Environmental > Terrestrial > Soil > Floodplain | place... | reverse complement strand
CATGTCCTCAGGGACGATGAGGAGGGCGTTCGCGCGTGCCATGCTTGTGAGAATGCCGGAACCCTGCGGGCCTGTCAAACGCGCACCGAGCGATCCTCCGGCGTCGGCCGCTTGCACGATCGCGCGCAGGTAGTGCCGCAATTTGGGACCGAGCGTGATCGCTTCCTGCACCACGACCGGCACCGTGCGCCGGAACGAGAGCGTGTGACCCGCGAGCCGCCGGATGGCGGGGCGCACGAACAACTCGAACGTGACCATCGTGCTCACGGGATTGCCGGGGAGCCCGATCCAGGGCTTGCCGTGCAGCGAGCCGAAGCCGAGCGGCGCGCCCGGGCGCATCTGCACGCGCCACAGTTTCAGCTCGCCGCCCAGCTCCTGCAGTACCTCGCGCACCAGGTCGTGCTCGCCGACGCTCACGCCCGCGGTCGTGACGAGGAGATCGGCGTCGTTCTCCCGGGCGCGCTCCAGGTGCTCGCGCAGACTCTCCTTGGTATCGCGCGCGATGCCGAGGTCGATGGGCTCCGCGCCGGCGCGACGGATCATCCCACTCAGCGTGTACGAATTCGAGCTCGCGATCTTGCGACCGGCCAGGATGTCGGTCTTGCGATCGAGGTCCACGATTTCGTCGCCCGAACCCATGAACGCGACCCGTGGCGTGCGATAAACGACCGGCAGCTCGTGCGCGAGCGAGGCGAGGACGCCGAGCTGCGCCGGCCCCAGCACCGTTCCCGACGAGAGCGCGACGGCGCCTTTTTTGATATCCTCGCCGCGGCGCCGCAGGTTCTTGCCGGCGTCGCGGGCGTTGCGGATCGCGACCCGTCCCGGAGGGAGGGCCTCTGTGTCTTCCTGACGGATGACGCCGTCGGCGCCGTCGGGCAGGGGCGCGCCGGTGAAGATGCGCGTCGCTTGGCCGGGCCCGACCGGTTTGCGGGGAAACTGCCCCGCGGCGACCGATTCGATCACCTCGAGCTCCACGGGGCCTGTCACGTCGGCACTGCGCACCGCGTAGCCGTCCATCGCCGAATTGTCCCACGGCGGTAGGTCGAGGGGGCTCCTCACCTCCTCGGCGAGCACGGCGTCAAGCGCCTCGCGCAGGGGCCGGCGCACGGTGTCCAGCGGCATCACGTGCGAAAGGATGAAACGGGCGGCGTCGCCCGGAGTGAGGGGGGGGGTCACGGCGGCAGGATCTTGGCGCGATCCCAGGCGAGGTTGGCGATAGTGACGAGCCAGGCGGTGTCGCTGAACCGGAACACGGGGAACGGCGCGCGGAAATCGGCGTCGTCGGTGACCATGGCGATCCAGTCGGCGGGATCGTGCGCCGCCGCGTCGAAGATCGGCTTGGGCCCCGCCACGCGGCGGTACACCTCGATCTTGGGGAGCGGAAAGCGCTTGAACCCCTCGACCAGCACGATGTCGGCGCCCGTCAGATAGCGCCGGGCCAGCGCGACGGGATCCGATTCCTCGCGCGTGCGCTCGAACAGCACGCGCTGGCCCGGCGCCTCCATCAGGACCCGCTCGGCCTTGCCCTCGTGCCAGTGGCGCCAGGTGTCTTTGCCCTGCTGATCCATGTCGGCCGTGTGCGTCCCGTGCTTGATCGTCATCACGCGAAACTTGCGGCGCGCCATCTCCGCGGCGAGGGCGACCAGAAACGTCGTCTTGCCCGCGTTCTTGAGACCGATGATCGAGATCATCCGCGTTGCCGCCACACCGCCTCCGCCCGATCCAGATCTTCGGGAGTGTTCACGTTGAAGAACAGCTCGTCCGGGTCGCCGAAGCGCCGCACCTCCTGGAGGGGGAGGATACCGACCCGCACGTCGCCGTGGAAGGCGATGGCCTTGAAGTCGCCGGCATCCAGCCGGCGCTCGATGGCCCGGCGGCACGCCGGGCCGTACACCGCGCACAGCGGCTCGACGCCCCGCCTGCCATCACTCTCGGGGAGAAACGCGTCCCAGCCCGCTGAGCCGGTGGTCAACGCCCGCAGCAGGCGCTCGTCCACGAACGGCATGTCCCAGGCGACGCAGAGAACGGGCCCGTCCCCGGCGGCGAGCGCCGTGTAGATCCCGCCGAGACTGCCGCAATTGGGGCGGGCGTCTGGAATCGTGGTGAGGTCGGAGCGCCAGGAGGCGGCGCCCTCCGCGTTGGCGACGAGGAGGGGTGGGGCGCCGGTGACCGCGGCGACGGTTTCGACGACGCGGTCCAAGATGCGGCGGCCGCCGACGTCCAGCAGGCCCTTGGGGCGTCCGCCGTAGCGGCTCGCCGCGCCGCCCGCCAGCACGGCGCCGCGCATCTAGTAGCGCCGACCGCGCTTTCTCTCGAGGACGATGCCGATGCCCAGGGTCAAGGCGAAGTGATGGTAGTAGCGTGTGGCCGTCGGCGCGACCCCCAGGGCATTGGCGGGGCCGGTAATCCGTTCGAGCGAGACCATCGCGTCTCGCACTTCGATCCGGAACTGGTAGCCCGGGTTCAGCGGCGTGGTAAAACCGGCCCCGGCGCCGAGCATCAGCGAGGTGCGCCCCTGTTTCGGGTCGCCGATCACCAGCCGCTCGTGGAAGCCCGTGGCGTCCGAAAACGCCCCAACCACTTCCGTGGTGCTGCGTGCCTGATTGACGAACCCCACGCTGGCCCGGATGTAGGGACTGATCGCGCGCCGCGCCGCGGCCCGCAGCACGACCCCCGCAAACGCGCTGATGGCGCCACCGCCACCGGTCTGCGACTGGAGGTCGCCGCAGAGCTGCTCGTTCTTGTTCTCCGAGTCGGTGTTGTAGAACAACCCCGTGCAGCTGGCATCGCTCGGCAAGCCGAGGTACGACAGCTCGGCGTGCACGCCGACGTGGGGCGACGGGAAGTAGGTCGCGGAGACACCGAGCGCGAGACTCGAGCCGATGGCCCGAGCCAATCGCAGCGTATCGTAGTTCGAGCTGCACGCTCCCCCCCCGCTGGGAATGACGCAGAGCGGCTGCTTGTCGATGGTCCACAGGTTGTGCCCTGTCACCGCCCCGCCGAGGATCGTGAGAACCAGGTTCGACTCGGAGCCGGTTTGGGCTGCGGCGGGAACAGGGAGGGCACAGGTGAGCGCGAGCGGAACGAACCAGAAAGATCGCATCAGACCTCGAGGATTCGGTGTTGGACGGCGAGACAGCTATCCATTACGATCGGAATGCCGGCAGCTTCGGCCCGCGCCGCCGCCGCCTCATCCACCACTCCCTGCTGCAGCCAGATCAACCGCGGGTGCAGGGCGATCGCTTCGTCCACGACGGCGCCCGCATGTTCGCTGCGACGAAAGACATCCACCACATCGATCGTGTGATCGCGCGCCGCCGCGGCGAGCGTCGGGTAGCTCGGCTCCCCCAGCACGTTCACGTGGCCCGGATTGACCGGCACGATGTGGTACCCCGCGCCCTGGAGATAGCGCGCCACGCCGTGGCTCGGGCGGTCCGATTTGGGCGACAGGCCCACGACGGCGATCGTGTGCACGTCTCGCAAAAGCGCCCGCAGGGCGTCGTTCGTCATGCCTCGGGGCGGTGCAGGTGCGGCGTCCCACTCACCGCCCGGCCCACCACGACCATCCCCGAGCGCTGCGCGATCGTCAGCGCCAACGTGGAAGGCACGCTCGGCGTCGCCACCCAGGCGAGCCCCGCGCGCGAGGCTTTGAAGGCCAGCTCGGCGGAGATGCGGCCCGTCACGAGGAGGCCGCGGCCGACGATCGGCGTGCGGGCGAGCACCGCGGCGCCGATCACCTTGTCCACCGCGTTATGCCGCCCGATGTCCTCGGCATGGAACAGCAGCGCGGCGCCGTCGGTCAACGCCGCCGCGTGGATCCCGCCCGTCTCGTTGTAGCGGGTCCCCGTGGCGAACAGGGTCTTGAAGAGCGCCCGTAATCCCTCGGCCGCCGGAGGTTCGCCGCGCGCCGGCGTGTGGCGGATGCTGTGCGGATCGGCGAGCAGCGTCGTCACGGCGCCGCACCCCGACGCCAGCACCGCCTTGCGGTTCTCTCCTTTGACCAGCGCGACCCGTTCCGGCTTCACGTCCGCCCAGAAACCGAGATCGGGCGCGCAGGGCCGGAGCTTCAAGAGGTCGTCGAGCGACTCGATGTAGCCTTCGCCGTGCAGCCACCCGACCGCCAACTCCTCGAGCTGGTCGGGCGTGCACATCCACGTCACGACGGGATCGCCGTTCACCTCGAGCCAGACCGGCCACTCCTCGACGGCGGCGGAGTCGGCCTGCATCCGGCCGCGGCGGGAGCCTTCAGGTTTCACCACGATACTCGGAGTAGAGATGGGGCCCCTCTTGCACGTGCAGCGCGTGCAGCGTCACGCCGTTGGGAAGGTGAGGCTTGATCCGCTCCCAGAAATACACCGCAAGCGCCTCGCCGGTCGGGAGCCAGCTGCCGTCCGCGAACGCCGGCACGTCGCGGTTGATGTTGCGGTTGTCGAACGGCAGGACGATCTCCCGTGCGAGCAGGTCGTCCAGAGTCTTGAGACTCATCACGCCGGCGCGGACGGGGTCGAAGGGACCCCGCACGGTCACGTGACACTCGTAGCGGTGGCCGTGCTCGTGCGCGGCGGCCCCGAACTCGGGTCCCTGGGGGAACCGGTGCGTCGCCGTGAACTCCACCACTCGCGTCAGATAGGCTGTCGGCATGCTCAGAACACTCGCACGGCGCTGGCTTTGAAAGAGAACACCACGGGCACGTCGGGCGCGAGCGCCAGCTCGCGGGCAGCCTCGGCGGTCACGACGGCGACGAGCTCGACGCCGACGTCGGCGGTGACCGCGACGCCGCCGCCTCCACTGGATCGGTGGGCGGCGATGCGCGTGACGCGGCCCGCGAGCACGTTGCGCGCCGAGGACGGGAGGGCCCCTAGGCTGACAAAGATGTCGGTCGGAGGCACGGCGAGCACCACGGGGCCCGTGCGGTCGGTCGTGACGGCGATGTCGATCGTGCCCACGCGCGCGTGTTTCGTTTCCCCCGTGCCCGCCGGGAGCTCGACGCGGAACAGGTTCTCGGGCGTCACCGGAGAGAGGCGCCCCTCGGCGAGCGCGCGGATGTCGTCGGCCCAGCGGTAGGCATCCTCGAGCTGGTGCGACGCGATGCACACGGCGAACGGCCGCATCGCCTGCGCCTGCGCGAGAGCGCGGTACAGCGCCCCCGACGCGGCGCGGTCCGCCGAGCTGGTGGGCTCGTCGAGCAGCAACACATCGGGCCGCACGGCGAGCGCGCGGGCGACGGCGACGCGCTGCACTTCGCCGTCCGACAGCTCGTGGCGGCGGCGCTCGAGCAGGGACAGCAGTCCGAGCTGTTCGGCCACTTCGGCCGTCCGTTTGTAGGCTTCGGTTTCCGCGACTCCCCGGGCCCTCAGCCCGAATCTGATATTCTCGAGAACCGTGCCGCGCAGCAGAATCGGCCGCTGCTCGACGAGCGTCACGCGGCGGCGCAGCGCGATGGGCGGCCGGTGCGATACTGGAGCGCCGTCCCACAGCACGTGGCCTTCGGTGGGCGCTTCGAGGAGGGCGAGGAGGCGGAGCAGCGTGCTCTTGCCCGCGCCGTTGTGGCCCACCACCGCAAGCAGGGCGCCGGCCGGCACCGCGAAGTGGTCGAGATTCAGCACCAGGCGCCCGTCGTAGCGGTGGCGCACACCGCGCAGCTCAATCACCGCCTTTTCCTTGCAGCATCTGCAGGGTCACATTCACCGCGATGGCGATGACGATCAGGAAGAGCCCGAGCGCGACGGCGAGGCCGAAGTCCCCCTGCGACGTGTACAGCGCGACGGCCGTGGTGAGCGTGCGGGTCGAGCCGCGGATGTTGCCGCCCAGCATCATCGCGGCGCCGATCTCGGCCACCACCTGGCCAAAGGCGGCAGTGATCACGGCCGCCAGCGCGAAGCGCGCCTCGCGCGCCACGGTCCAGGCGGTGAGCCACCGGCCCGCGCCCAGCGTTTGGGCGGTGCGGCGCACCCGCGGATCGACGCCCTGCACCGCGGCCGCGGACAGCGCGGCGGCGATGGGGAGGGCGAGCAGCACGTCGCCGACGACGATCGCCTGCCACGTGTAGAGCCACCCGAGCCCGCCCAGCGGACCGTGGCGGGAGAGCAGGCCGTAGAGGATGAGGCCCACGACGACGGTGGGGAAGGCGAGCGCCGTGTTGACGGCGGTGAGCGCCGCGCGGCGCCCCCAGAAACGGCGCGTGGCGAGGAAGTAGCCGAGTGGCAGACCGATGCCGCAGGCAACGGTGGTCGCGACGACGGCGATCTTGAGGGTGAGCAGGGCGATGCCGAACACTTCCGCATCGCCTGAGAGGAGTAGCGCGAGGGCGCGCCGAAAACCCTCGGCTAGAAAATCCATCCGATGCCGAGGCTCACCCAGGGATGCGAGGTCCACTCGGTCAGCGGCTGGGCAATCGAAACCACCCGGCTGCCGTCAGGCCCCAAACTGTGGAAGGACAGGGGATACTTCAGGCGCCAGAAGACCATGCGTCCGTCGAGGTGCACGGTCATCTTGCGCGCGACGTGCCAGCGCACGCCGGTGGCTCCGCTGAACGTCAGCTTCGTGCCGAACTGGTAGCCGCTGTCCGTCGTGTCACCGGGGGAGTGCGTGTCGAAGGCGAGGCCGATGCCGCCGCCGAAGTAGGGCGCCAACCCGTGCCACGTCTTCCCGCCGGTCAGGCGCAGCTGTAGCGCGAACTCGGTGAACAGGAGGTCGGTGTCCACCGGACCGGTGCGCCGCGTCGCCGCGGTGTCACTCACGAAGGGGTTCCTGATGAAGCGGTCACCCTTCAGGTAGGCCACGGTGAGCTGCGCCACGGTCGCCCGGCCGAGGGGGAGCTCGTACCGCGCGCCGATACCCAACGCATTACCCGGGCCCGCGTCCCCCCGGCCGCGGTCGCCGCTCAGGTGCCCGGCGAAGAACACAGGTCCCACGCCGCGTTGGATGTCCCGATAGGGAGAGGTCGCGGGGTCGTGGCCGACCTGGGCGGAGAGCGGACGCCAGGACGCCAGGACGCCAAGGCACATGAGCGTGGCGGCGAGCGTCGTCTTGGCGTCTTGGCGTCGTGGCGTCATAGCGTCTCCCGAAGGTCACGCCCCGTCATCTCCACCGGGGGCTCGATGCCGAGCAGGTGCAAGATCGTCGGTCCGACGTCCCGAAGCGAGCCACCGGCGCGCAGCGGACCGCGGGTGTCCTTCCCCACCATGAGGAAAGGCACCGGATTGGTCGTATGGGCGGTGTGGGGACCCCCTGTCTGGGGGTCGATCATCAACTCGCAGTTGCCGTGGTCCGCGGTCACCAGGAGCGTCGCGCCCGCGGTGTCCGCCGCCTTCAGGACCTGCGCGAGGCATGTATCCACGGTCTCGACCGCCTTGACCGTCGCGGCTAGTACCCCGGAATGGCCCACCATATCCCCGTTGGCGTAGTTGCACAGGATGAAGTCGTGCTGCTTGTCCGCAATCGCCTTGCACAGCACGTCGGTGACCCCGGCGGCGCTCATCTCCGGCTTCAAGTCGTATGTCGCCACCTTCTGTGACGGCACGAGCAGCCGCTCCTCGCCCGGGTAGGGCGGCTCGATCCCGCCGTTGAAGAAGTAAGTCACGTGCGCGTACTTCTCCGTTTCGGCGGTGCGGAACATCGTCTTGCCGCGCTCGGACAGGACCTCGGCCACGATGCGCGACAGCACCATCGGGCCGAACGCCACAGGGAAGGGGAAGGTGGCGTCGTACTGCGTGAGCGTGACGAGCGTGATCGCGGGCCTGTCCGATACGTCGAACCCCTCGTTTCGACCGAAGTCCGGCATCGCGATGGCCCGCACGATTTGGCGCATCCGGTCGGCGCGGAAGTTGAAGCAGAAGACGCCGTCGCCCGCGCGGATCCGCGGGGTGTTCGCGATCACACGGGGCTTCACGAACTCGTCGGTCTCGCCCGCCTCGTACGCTTGCTTGATCGCGGTGAAGGGATCGGGCGCCGGCGCGCCGATGCCATTCACCATCGCGTCGTACGCGAGCTTCGTCCGTTCCCATCTCTTGTCGCGATCCATCGCGTAGTAACGTCCGACCACTGTGGACACGACCGCCGGTCCGCCCTTCCGCCCGACCGCCTGAACGAGCTCCTCCATGAACCCCAGCCCCGACTTCGGCAACGTATCGCGGCCATCGAGCCAGGCATGAATCGCCATCGGGACTTTTTCGCGCCGGCCCAGCTCCACGGCGGCGAGCAGGTGCTGGTCGAGCGCGTGAACGCCGCCGTTGCCGATCAGCCCCATGAGGTGCAGGGTGCCGCCGGACTTGCGGACCTTCGCACAGAGATCGACGAGCGGCTGCAGGCGGAAGAAGTCGCCCGATGCGATCGACTGCGAGATGCGCACGAGGTCCTGCGCGACGACGCGGCCCGCGCCGAGATTGAGGTGACCGACTTCGCTGTTCCCCATCTGGCCGTCGGGCAAGCCGACGGGAAGCCCGGACGCTTCGAGCAGGGTGTGTGGCGCACGCTCCCACAGCTGGTGCCACGTGGGGGTGCGACCCAGCTCGATGGCGTTGCCCTCGCGCGCGGCGCGGAAGCCCCAGCCGTCGAGCACGATCAGGACGACCGGGATGCGCCCGCCGCGGCTCGTTGTCATATTGAAGGGGATGCAAGTTAGCCAGATCGTTCGCGCCCTACCAGTTGTGCTCTGCCTCGCGGCGCCCCTCGCCGGGCAAGGCCGCTTTCGCGTCTCCAACGACGGCGAATGGTTCTATCAGGAGCCCGGCGGGCGCCGTCTGGCGCGACTCGCGCGCGGCGCGATCGTCGGCGGCGGTGAGACGCGCGGCGAGTGGAAGCAGGTGACGCTGGAGGGCTGGATCTTCGCGACGTCGGTGGGGCCGAGTCCCAGGCCCGACTTCGACCTCGCCGTCACGCGCGCGCCGGAGGAGAACCTCCGCTCGTCGGCTGGCGGAGCGCTGGTCGCGAAGCTCGCGGAAGGCTTCGGCCTCAAGAAGGTCGGCCAGGACGACCGCTGGGTGCATGTCACGCGCGACGGCTGGGTCCAAACGAGCGGATTGGCTGTTGTCCCGGACGTGAACGCCACGCGCTCCGCATCCGACTCCGACTCCACATCTGCCCAGGGTGGGCTGACCCCGGGCCGGCGGCCCGGGGTGGACAGCACTCCAACCACCTCCCCCCGCGCGCCACCCGCTCGCCCCACGACGCTCTACCGCGCGCCCGACGGCCCCGAAGCGGGAACGGTGACGGCCGAGACGCCGCTCCGCGTCATCGGCCGCTCCGGCGACTGGGCCCGCGTGCAGATCGAGGGGTGGGTGAAGGCGACGGATGTGCAGGCGGCGCCACCGGGGGGGGGGGTGCAGGTCGGCGTGAGCGCCGCGGAGCTGCGCGCCGAGCCGCAGCGCTACGCGGGGCAGGTGCTGCGTTGGACGCTGCAATTCATCGCCGTGCAAAAAGCGGATGACTTGCGTCCCGACATTCCCGCCGGCGCGACCTACGTGCTGGCGCGCGGACCGTTGCCCGAGCGGGGCTTCGTGTACGTGATCATCCCGGATGGGAAACTCGGATCCATCCAGGCGCTCGCGCCCCTCGCGACCATCCAGGTCACGGCGCGGGTACGCCAGGGTCGCAGCCGCTACCTCGGCAATCCTGTGGTTGACCTGATTTCGCTGGAGGCATCACCGTGAACGATGTATTGGCCGAGCGCATCCGGCGCAGGCTGGAGACGCTGTCCGACGAGCAGGCGTATCAGGTGCTCGACTACGTCGAGTTCCTCGAGTCGAAATACGCGCAGCGGGCGGCAGGAGCGCCGGCGTTTCAGAAGGTCGCCGAGACGTTGGAGGACACGCTGCGCGCCGGCCGCGTGCCGCTGAACATCATCCGCGGCACGATGGACACCGTCGGGAAGGCCGGGAAGTTCCTGGAGGGCCTGGCGGCAGCTGGGAAAGCGGCGGTCGAGGACGCGACGCGCAAACAGACCGATAAGGTGACCGACAAGGCGACCGACAAGCCTGTTGAGGAATCCAAGCCCCCCGCATAACTTTCGCCATGGGAACCTTCCGGACCGACGTCGCCCTCACATTTGACGACGTCCTGCTCGTGCCCCGTCATTCGACGGTCCATCCGCGCAACGTCGCCGTCACCAGCCGCTTCACCCGCTCGATCTCGCTCAACATCCCGCTCGTCTCCGCCGCCATGGATACCGTGACCGAAGCGGAGATGGCGATGGCGATGGCGCGCGAAGGCGGGATCGGCGTGATCCACAAGAACATGCCCATCGACCGCCAGGCGGCCGAGGTGGACCGTGTGAAGCGCAGCGAGTCGGGGATGATCCTGAACCCGATCACCCTCGGTCCCGACCACGCGCTGCGCGAAGCGCATCACCTGATGGCGCGCTTCAAGATCTCGGGCGTCCCGATCGTGGACGGCGCCGGCAAGCTGATCGGCATCATCACGAACCGCGACTTGCAGTTCGAGCGCGAGCTCGACCGGCCGATCCGCGACGCGATGACCAAGGAAAAGCTCGTCACCGCCCCCGTCGGCACGACCCTCGACGAAGCCGAACGCATCCTCGCCAAGCACCGCATCGAAAAGCTTCCCGTCGTGGACAAACAGGGCGTCTTGAAGGGCCTGATCACCATCAAGGACATCTTCAAGCGGCGCCAGCACCCCAACGCCAACAAGGACGCGCACGGCAGGCTGCGGGTCGCCGCGGCGATCGGGGGCACGCCCGACGCCAAGCCGCGCGCCCAGGCGCTCCTCGCCGCCGGGTGCGACGTGCTCGTCGTGGACTCGGCGCACGGCCACGCACAAGGGGTCCTCGACACAGTGGCCCTGCTGCGCGATGCGTTCCCCGACGCGCAGATCGTCGCGGGGAACGTCGCCACCACCGCCGGCGCCAAGGCGCTGGTGGAGCGTGGCGTGGATGCGGTGAAGGTCGGCGTCGGCCCCGGATCGATCTGCACGACGCGCGTCGTCACCGGCATCGGCGTTCCCCAGGTCACGGCGATCGTGGACGCGGTGCGCGGGGCAGGGGACATCCCCGTGATCGCCGACGGCGGGATCAAGTATTCAGGCGACGTCGTGAAGGCGCTCGCCGCCGGCGCCGAGAGCGTCATGATGGGCTCGATGCTCGCCGGCACCGAGGAGAGTCCCGGCGAGTCGTTCCTGCTCGAGGGACGGCGCTTCAAGGTGATCCGCGGGATGGGGAGCCTCTCCGCCATGGAGGAGGGCTCGGCCGATCGCTATTTCCAGGAAGGTGAGGTCTCGGCGCAGAAGCTCGTGCCCGAGGGCATCGAGGGGCGCGTGCCGTTCCGCGGCCCCGTGTCGGACGTGATCTTCCAGATGGTCGGCGGCCTGCGCAGCGGCATGGGCTATTGCGGCGTGTGCGACATCAAGGCGCTGCGCACCGAGACCGAGTTCATCCGGATTACGACGGCGGGGCTCAGGGAATCGCACCCACACGACGTCGTGATCACCCGGGAAGCGCCGAACTACAGCATCTAGCGGGATTATGACGTTTGGAGCGCCCACCCTTGCGTGGGCCCGTACGGCCGCTCCATCTCTATATATGCGCGCGATCCCCTTCGCCGCCCTCTTCTGGCTCGCTGCCTCACCCGCCGTAGCTCAGACCGCCGGTGATTCCGCGGCAGCCGCCCCCAGCCTCGACCGCTACGTCATCGATGCGGCGAAGCTCGTCCGCGAGGGCGGCGTGTACTCGCTCGCTGACCTCCTGATCAGTCGGGTACCGGGGCTACTCGTCGTACCGGGGTCGGGGCTGACGGGCGCGGGAACGCGCATTCGCTTTGCCGGACCGCGCGCCCTCGTGGGCGATCCCGCTCCGCTGATCCTCGTCGATGGCATCCGCGTGGATGCGGCCGAGGATGCCGCAGGTGTGAGCACGGGCGCCCTGCCGTCGCGGCTCGATGACTTGAGCCCCAACGACATCGAGTCGATCGAAGTCCTCCGCGGGCCCGCCTCGGGCGCGATCTACGGCGCCGGGGCTTCGGCCGGCGTCATTCTGATCCGGACCAAAGGCGGCACGTCGGGGCCGATGCGCTGGGAGGGCTACGCGCAGGGCGCGCTGGGATTCGAGCGGTCTCGCTGGCCCGCGAACTACGGCGGTGTGGATCTCGACAATCCCAACGCGTGGGCGCGTCAGGGCGGCTGCGCTCTGACCGAGCAAGCCGCCGGTCGGTGCGTGCAGGATTTCGTGCAGACCTTCAACCCGCTCGTGGATCGCAGTCCGTTCACGACGGCGTTCCGGCGCCAAATCGGGTTCAGCGGCTCCGGCGGTCCCCGATGGGGCGCCTTCCGCTTGGCGGGGAACCTCGACAACGACGACGGCGCGTACTCCGTTCCAGGGATCGCACCCGCGGATGTCGATCGGCGCTGGAACCTGCACGCCAGCGGCACGGTGCTGCCCCTCACGGGCCTCCAGGTCACCGGGAGCGTCGCGCGGATATCCGGCGACACGCGCCTCCCGATGTACTGGCCGGTTCAGGGCGCCCTGATGAGCTCGAGCGACAGCACCGCCTTCGCCTGGAGCCGGCTGTTCATCGACCCCGGGAAGGAGACCCTCGACCGGTGGTCTGGGTACCTCGAGTGCGGGGCACCCCGGCGCCCGGCCTGGCGATACGCGGTCTCCTGGGGCTCGATGACGTCGATCAACTCGATGTGAGTCAGCAGGGCCACGACTGGTACGACAGCCACCGCCAGGTTCGGCACAACACCACCGCGCTCAGCGCGTCGCTCGTCGGTCCCACGGGGCCCGGGGGGGGCCTCCGGTTCGAAACCACGCTAGGACTTGAGCGCCGCACGTATCGCCTCGATCAAATCGAACGCTTCTGGATCGACACCGGCACCTTCTGCGTTTTGCCGAATCCCTGCCAGGCGCAAGGCGTGGTGATGCGCCAGCGCACGAGCAGCGCCTACCTCACGGAGCAGGTCGCTCTGCGCGACAAGCTGTTCATCACGGCGGCGCTGCGACGCGACCGGTTCAAGGAGTTTCGTTGGACCTCCTGGCAGCCCAGCGTGGCCGTCGCCTGGCAGGCGCGGAGTCGTCTGCGCCTGCGCGCGGCGTACGGCTCGGTCGGCGCGCCTCCGGACTATCCAGTCTTGGCGTTTTTTACCTACGGTCCCGGTCCCGCCGCACCGCTCCGGCCCGACAGGACGAGGTCTTTGGAGGTGGGCGGCGATGCTGGGTTGTTGGGCGGGAAGTGGAACGGGCGCGTGACCTTCTACGACATGCATTCCAACGTCACCTACCCTGCGCCGCTCCCCTCGCCCAGCGGCGTCTTGCACGGGTACGTGCCCGGCGCCGAGATCTCGAACCGTGGGGTCGAGGCGACGCTTGCCGGGGCCCTGCTCGATCGGCCCACGCTGCGCTGGGACGTGCGGCTCTCCGTGTGGGGCAATCGCAATCGGCTCATCAGGCTGCCCAGTGCACCGTTTTTCGTCACGCCCCCCGGGATTTCCGAGTCCTGGCAGCAGCTCCGCGCCGGATACCCGACGGCCGGCTACTGGAACATCCCAATCCAAAGCTTCGCGGACGCGAACGGTGACGGCATCATCGAGGCGTCGGAAGTCGTGATGGGCGCGAGCTACGTGCCGGCGGGAACGCCGTACCCCACCCAGGGGCTCGCGCTCACCTCCAAGCTGCACGTGGCGCAGCGGTGGCGCCTGTCGACCACACTCGACTATCGGGCGGGGCAGACACTCTTCAACGAGGCGGGGTGGGTACGCTGCTTGTTCGCCACCTGCCGGGAACGCAACGATCCGGCTACGCCGCTCAGCGCTCAGGCGGCCGCCATCGCGACGTGGGCGAGCGCCTCCAACTACATCGAGGACGCGGACTATCTGAAGATCCGGGAAGTCGCGGTCGCGTTCGATGTCTCGCCCGCAGCGACGATCACGTTGACCGGACGCAATCTCTTCACGTGGACCGGCTACTCGGGTGGCGACCCGGAGACCGGGAGCTACGGGATCCTCGTCCCCGGCCAGCCGCGCATCTTCCAGGACGACGGGTCGGTGCCCCTGTTGCGATCGTGGACGCTGCGGGTGCAGCTCGCCTACTGACGGACGTCCGCCACACACAATCCGAGCTTGACACTCCGCAGGCCTGGGTCTACTCTAGCGCCCGGCAGTCTGACGTTTCGTCGGCCCCGGCCCCACCTGACACCCGAGGAGCGCATGGATCTTTTCCGACGGAAGAGCGTCACCGACCTGCAGAACGAGGCGGCCTCCGACCATTCGCTGAAGCGGGCCCTGAGCGCGCTCAATCTCACCGCGCTGGGCATCGGGGCCATCATCGGTACCGGCATCTTCGTGCTCACCGGCACCGTGGCCGCGCTCAATTCGGGACCCGCCGTGGTGCTGTCGTTCGCGCTGGCCGGCGTCGCCTCGATCTTCGCCGCCCTGTGCTACTCCGAGTTCGCCTCCCTCGTCCCCATGGCCGGCAGCGCCTACACCTACGGCTACGCGACGCTGGGCGAGCTGATCGCCTGGATCATCGGATGGGATCTGGTGCTCGAGTACGCGCTCGGCGCCGTCACGGTCGCGATCGGCTGGTCGGGGTACGTCGTCTCGTTCCTGCACGACATCGGGATCGACATTCCGGCGGCGCTATCGGCGGCGCGGGGCACCGTCCTGATTCAGACGTCCACGGGATGGCAAGCGGTCAATGACGCGCTGTTACAGAGCATCACCGCGAGCGGGGTGGACCCCAGCACGCTGCCCCACGTCACCGCCATCTTCAACTTCCCGGCCGTCATCATCATCGGCCTCGTCACGACGCTCCTCGTCATCGGCATCAAAGAATCGGCGAACTTCAACAACGTGATCGTGATGGTGAAGGTCGCGGTCGTCCTGCTGTTCATCGTGTTCGCGGCCCACGCGATCAACCCGGCCAACTGGCATCCGTTCATCCCCGATCAGACCGTCAAGGACGGCCTGCCGGTCGCGGGTGAGTACGGCTGGAGCGGTGTGTTCACCGGCGCGGCGATCGTGTTCTTCGCCTACATCGGGTTCGACGCGGTGAGTACCGCAGCGCAGGAAGCCAAGAATCCGCAGAAGGACATGCCGATCGGCATTATCGGGTCGCTGCTCATCTGCACCGTGCTCTACATCCTGGTCTCGGCAATCGCGACCGGCATCGTGAGCTACAAGGAGCTGAACGTCCCCGACCCGATCGCCGTCGTGGCCGACCGCGCCGGGCTGGGCTGGATGTCCACCCTGATCAAGCTGGGTGCTATCGCCGGCCTCTCGTCGGTGATCCTGGTGATGCTCCTGGGCCAGTCCCGCGTGTTCTACTCGATGGCGCGCGACGGGCTGCTGCCGGCGTTCGTCAACAAGGTGCATCCCAAGTTCCAGACCCCGTATCTCACGTCCATCGTGACGGGCGTGGTCGTCGCCTTCTTCGCGGCGATCCTGCCGATCCGCGACGCCGCCAGCCTGGTGTCAATCGGCACGCTACTCGCGTTCGTGATCGTCTCGATCGGGATCCTGGTCCTGCGGGTGCGGGAGCCCAACCTGCCGCGCGTCTTCAAGACGCCCTGGGTCTGGTTCGTGGCCCCGGCCGGCGCCCTGTCCGCCGCCTACCTGATGAAGTCGCTGCCCCCGGTCACCTGGGAACGGCTCGCCATCTGGTTCGTGATCGGCATGATCATCTATTTCTCGTACGGCGTGCGGAAGTCAAAACTGGCGAAAAGCGTATAAGAGGACCGTACAAGAGAACCGTGTAAGAAGACCGTGAAGAAAGGGCGTTGGGTCGGACTGTGGACCGTGCTCGGTCTGGTCTCGAGCGCCCAGGTCTACTTCGCGCACCACCGCCTCGGCACCAATCCCTACTCCTGGCCCCAGGCACTGCTCGCCGGTCTCTCCTTCTGGTACCTGTGGGGTCTCCTGTCGCCCGCGGTCGCTTGGTTGGGCCGCCGCTTTCAGGTGGACCGCGCCAACTTCGGGCGTCACTTCTTCATTCATCTGGGCGCGAGCCTCGATCTCGCCGTCTTGCACCTCGTCGTCACGGCGTGGGTGCAGGGACCAGGCCTGTTCACGCAAAAACTCGTTGACGATTTCGCGCTCTACTTCCATTGGAGCGTCGTCGTCTACTGGGGGATGCTCGCGATCGTGCACGCGCTCGACTACCATCGCGTCGTCGAGCAGCAGCGCGCGCAGGCCGCCAAAGCCCACGCCCGGCGGCCCGCCGAGCGGCTGCTCGTCGCCGACGACGGGCGCAGCCTGTTCGTGCGCACCGCCGACGTCGAGTGGATCGAAGCGGCGCGCAACTACGTGCGGTTGCACGCGGGGCCCAGGTCCTACGTCGTGCGCACCACACTGGCGGCGCTCGAGGCGCAGCTCGATCGAGAACGCTTCCGCCGCACGGGACGGTCCGCGCTCGTAAACGTGGACCGGGTGCGCGAGGTGCAGCCCTGGTTCCACGGCGACGCCATCGTGATCCTCGAGAGCGGCGCCCGCGTCACCCTGTCGCGCCGCTACCGGTCGAACCTGCTGGGAGCCCCCGTCCCCTAGTCCCACCCGCGCCGCAGCGAGTCCCACTCGTCCCGGAGCGGTCGCGCCGGGCCTGCCGGTCCCCACATTGGCGTGGATGAAGACGCGCCTCTTCGCTACGAAGTCGATCGCCGCGCTGCGCGCGGAGGCCGACGCCGTGTCCGACCACTCCCTGAAGCGCACCCTCGGTCCCTTCAACCTCGTCGCCCTCGGCATCGGGGCCGTCATCGGCGCCGGGATCTTCGTGCTGACGGGGCAGGCCGCGGCGCTGCACGCGGGGCCCGCGGTCCCCATCTCGATGGCGCTCGTCGGCATCGCCTGCACCTTCGCCGCGCTGTGCTACGCCGAGATGGCGAGCGCGGTCCCCGTCGCCGGCAGCGCCTACACGTACGTCTATGCCACGATGGGTGAGCTGGTCGCCTGGGTCGTCGGGTGGGACCTGGTGCTCGAGTACGCGGCGGGAGCCGCGGGGGTCGGGGTGGGTTGGTCGGGGCACTTCGTGTCCCTGCTCAGCCTCTTCGGCGTGCAACTGCCCGAAGCGCTGACGGTGTCGCCGACCGCCTGGTGCACCCCGGCGCAGGTCGGCACGATGGCGGCGCCGCTGTGCGCGCACCCGGGACTGAACTTCACCGGCGCCATCATCAACTTGCCCGCGGTCTTCATCGTGGCGTTGATGTCCACGGTGCTCGTGATCGGGATCCGCGAATCGGCGCGCGTGAATAACCTCATCGTCATTCTGAAGGTCGCGATCGTCCTGCTCGTGGCCGTCGTGGGCTTGGCGCACATCACCCCGGCCAACTGGAAGCCGTTCATCCCGCCCAACACCGGTGAATGGGGCACCTTCGGCTGGTCGGGGGTGCTGCGGGGGGCCGGACTCGTGTTCTTCGCCTACATCGGCTTCGATGCCGTCTCGACCACGGCGCAGGAAGCAAAGAACCCGCAGAAGGACATGCCAATCGGCATCCTCGGTTCGCTCGCCATCTGCACGCTGCTGTACATGATCGTGTCGGCGGTGCTCACGGGGATGGTGCCGTACACCGAGCTCAATCTCCCCGCGCCGATGGCGTATGCCATGCAACGAATCGGCGCGCCGTGGGGGGTGCGCATGGCGATCGACCTGGGCGCCGTGCTGGGATTGGGGTCGGTGATCCTGGTGATGCTGCTCGGCCAATCGCGCGTGTTCTTCTCGATGTCGCGCGACGGCCTGCTGGGCCCGTGGGCCGGCAAGGTCCACCCGCGGTTCCGCACGCCCTATCTCTCGACGATCTATACGGGCATCGCCGTCAGCCTCGCCACGGGGCTGCTGCCGCTGCAGCTGCTCGGTCAACTCGTGAACATCGGTACTCTGCTCGCCTTCGTCCTGGTGTGCGGCGGGGTCTGGATCCTCCGCACCAAACGCCCCGACCTCGACCGGCCGTTTCGGACGCCCTGGGTGCCGTTCGTGCCGATCATGGGGATTCTCTGCTGTTTTGGACTGATGCTGACGCTCCCGGCCGATACGTGGATCAGACTTCTCGTCTGGCTGATCATCGGCTTTGCCATCTATTTCGGGTATAGTCGACGGCATTCGGTTTTGCAGCAGGAGATTAAAGGCGTACAAAAAGAGGCGTAGAAGAAAGGCTTCCACGCCTTCCTTTTACACCTTTCTTGTACGTATTTATCTTCCCATGCCTACGAACGGTGTTGACGTACCGCCAGCCCGTGAGCGCTCGGCCCAAGAGATCGGCGCCGTCTTAACGCCCGACCGGCGCGTCGTGCTTACGACCCACGTCAATGCCGATGGCGATGGCGTGGGGAGCGAGATCGGGCTGTGGCATCTGCTCAAGGCGCGGGGCGTCACCGCCACGATCGCGAATCCCACCGGCATTCCCGAGCGGTTCGACTTCCTCGTGCCTGACGGCGCCGACGCCTCGGACGGCGCGGTGCGCGAGATCGAGCGCGCCGACGTGATCGTCGTGCTCGACATCGGTGATCTGGGCCGGCTCGGCGATCTGGGGCACGCGGTGCGGCAGCGCGCCGCGCCCACCGTCTGCATCGATCACCACGTCAGCCCGGGGTCGCTGCCGGCGGGGCCCCGGTTGATCGCCCCGGAGGCCACAGCTACGGCCGAGCTGGTCTTTGATCTCGCCAGCGCCCTGGGATGGCCCCTTACTCCTGCAAGTGCGCGGGCCCTATACGTTGGCATCCTCACCGACACCGGGGGCTTCCGGTTCTCCAACACGTCGGCGCGCGCGCTGCGCGTCGCCGCGGCGTTGCTCGAGCGGGGCGTGGATCCCGAGGGGATCTACGAATCGGTCTACGCCAGCGCGCCCGAGGGCCGGGTCCGGCTCACCGCCGAGGTGCTTCAGACGCTGGTCGTGGAGCCCGAGGTGGGACTCGCCTGGGTCACCGTGCCGCCCGACGCGCTCGACCGCCACGACGCCACCGCCGATGACCTGGACGGCATCGTCGAGTTCCCGCGGTCGATCGCTGGCGTGCGGCTGGCCTTACTCTTCCGCCAGATCGCGAATGGGCGCATCAAGGTGTCGTTCCGGTCGATGGGCGCGGTGGACGTGGCCGACCTGGCGCATCAGTTCGGCGGGGGCGGTCACAAGAAGGCCGCCGGCGCGTCGTTCGAGGGCTCGATGGCCGACGTGGAAACGACGGTCCTCAGCGCTTCGCGGGCCTACCTCAAGACGCACGGCGAACGGCGGGCGGTGCGGCGCTAGAGCGCCGAGTTGCGAATCAGCTGGATGTAGAAGGCGATGTTGCGCGCGTAGTCGGCGATCGCCACCCGCTCGTTGGTACCGTGAATTCTCCCCAAGTCGGCGGGTCCGAGCCCCATGGCTCCGGTTCTGAACACGTTCGGCGTCAACGCGTCGAAGTGACGGGAATCGGTGCCCCCCACCACAAGCCACGGCGTGACGATTACGCCGGGCGCCACCTGGCTCAGCGTGCGCTGCACCAGGCCGAAGCTCTCCGATGATGTCGGGGACACGGGTGAGGGCTCGTTGGCGCTCCCCGTGAGCACGCGGATGGTCACGCGAGGATCGCCAATCGCGGCACGGGCGTGCGCTAGCACGCCGGCAATCGAATCGCCGGGCAGGATCCGGAAGTTGACGACCGCGCGGGCGCTCGAGGGCAGCACGTTGTCCTTCACGCCCGCCGCGAGAATCGTGGGAGCGGTGGTCGTGCGCAGCATGGCGTTGCCGCTCGGCGTTGCGCCAAACTGCCGTTCGATCAGAAGGCCGAACAGCCATCGGTTCGAGAGGGCCAGGCGGCGCGAGAACGCCATCTCCGGGCCGATGTAGTCGAGCATCGCGGCGGTCGCGCCGCGGATGTGGCGCGGCATCTGATGGGCTTCGAGTCGCGCCACCGCCGCGCTCAGGATTCCCGTCGCGGTCTGCGGTGGCGGCATCGACGAGTGCCCGCCCTCCGCTTGCACCGTCAACTCGAGGCTCAAGTAGCCCTTCTCGGCGATGCCGACGAGCGCGACGGAGCCCGAGACCCCCGGCACGAGACCCGTGGTGATTGCGCCGCCCTCGTCGAGCACGTATTCGAGCCGCACGCCGCGCGATGCGAGCAGCGCCGCCGTGCGCGCTGCGCCGTGACTGCCTCCGACTTCTTCGTCGTGCCCGAACGCCAGGTAGATCGTCCGCCGCGGCGTCACGCCGTCCGCCACGAGCCGCTCGACGGCCTCGAGCACCGCCATGAGGTTGCCCTTGTCGTCCATCGCGCCGCGGCCCCACACGTAGCCGTCCGCGATGCGACCGGCGAAGGGCGGCTCGGTCCAGCGACTCTCCGTTCCGGTTTCGACCGGGACGACGTCCTGGTGCGCGAGCAGCAGAATCGCCTTCAGGGTGGTGTCGGTCCCGCGCCACTCGTAGAGCAGGCTCGACCCGCTCGTGACCTCGCGCGTGAGGCGGGCGTGGAGCCGCGGGAATCGAGACCGGAGATACTCGTGGAACCGGGCGAACTCGGCGGCGTCGAACGCGCTCGAGTCGTCAGAGGAGATGGTGCGGAACCTGAGCGCGCCGGCGAGCCGCTCGGCGGCACCCGCCGTGTCGAGCGCGAGCGCCGCGACCGGCGCAGCGGAGACTTGACGCGACGTGAATCGGGCGGCGCGATACAGCAGCACCGCGACGACGAGCAGCACGCCTATGGCGACGGCAACGACGGCCTTCTTCACCCCATAAGACTACTGTGGATCGATCGGCGGCGCCTGCGACTTCGGTCCCATCCCCAGCCCGCCGATCGTGCCGTCGGGATTGATCACCCAGCGCAGCAGGAGGGGCTCGGCAAAGTCGGTGAACTTCGCGGTGCGCCAG
>Ga0307299_10000183_pt1 | contig 20887 bp, 32 predicted proteins | sample ER_DNA_159_FD_194466 | JGI IMG/M metagenome (GOLD analysis project Ga0307299, IMG submission 194466) | Bulk soil microbial communities from the East River watershed near Crested Butte, Colorado, United States - ER_DNA_159 | ecosystem: Environmental > Terrestrial > Soil > Floodplain | place... | reverse complement strand
ACAATCCCAGCATCGCGTTCGAGGCTTCGACTCGCGCGCGCACCAGCTCCTGCGCCCGCGCCAGGTTACGCAGGTCGCCCACGCGAATGCCACGGCGCCCGTACTTGTCTTCGTACGTCGGCCCGATCCCCCGCCCCGTCGTGCCGATCTTCTCTTTCTTTTCCCGGGCCCGGTCCAGCAGCTTGTGATACGGCAGCGTCAAGTGCGCCCGGTCCGACACGTGCAGCTTGTGCTCGGTCCGCACCCCCCGCGCAGTGAGCGCGTCGAGCTCGGCAAAGAGCTGCTCGGGGTCGAGTACGACGCCGTTGCCGACGACGCACACGGCGCCCTGGAGGATCCCCGACGGGATCTGATGCAACACGAACTCCCCGCCCCCATCGGCGCCGGTGTCCACCGTGTGGCCGGCATTCGCCCCCCCCTGATAGCGCACGACGAGGTCGGCGCGCTCGGCGAGCACGTCGACGATCTTGCCCTTCCCCTCGTCGCCCCACTGGGCGCCGACCACCACCACGCAGTGCGTCTTCGGTCCGAACACGATTCCCCCCAAAGAAAAAGGCCCCCGTCGGGGGGCCTGCATCCTCTGAAAGAAACTAGGGGGAGGTCAGCGCCCGCGCCACCCCCGCCACCACCTGGCGCACCCCCTCGAGCGTGAGCCGCTCGACCACATCTCGCGACGTATGCACCACGCGCGCCGTCCCCCAGTTCCCCTTCACGATCGTTACGCACTCTCGAACGGGTACCTTGCCCAATGCGATCCCGTCCACGATCACCGGCAACCACCGTCCCTGTAACGCCCCCAGCTCGGCAGCCACAGCCCGACCGACGGGGCCGGGCTGGTGCAGGAACGCGATGGACCCTCCGCGATCATCCAGGCTGTCGAAGTTGATGACTGCCGCCCCTTCGAGCAGGGCGGCCCGCTCCGCCACCAGCGCACGCGCTCCCACGAGGCCGAACTCCTCCGCATCGAGAAAGAGCACACCGACATCGGCGTTGGGGGGCAGCGCATCGAGGATCCCAACAATCGCGACGAGCCCCGTAGCGTTGTCCAACGCGCCCGACGACCGGTCGCTGACGCGGTTCCCCGCAAGAATCGCCACGCCGATGGCCAACACGATGAGCGCGGGGATCAACGTCCAGCCGGCCGCGAGCGCAGCGACGATCCCGACCGCTCCGAGAACGGCGGCGCTAGCACCGACGATTCGCGTCGCCATCGAGATCGGTTGGCCCTTCGAGTCGTAGTGGGCGGCGAGCCAGATCGACGGACGGCCTCGTTGCGCGATGAGGTTTACGCCGCGAATAACCGACGGAGTGCCGAGCAGCATGCGCGAGGGACGGCCCGAAAAAGCATGCTCCTCCACGGCAAACCCGCGCGCGGTGAGCTCGTGCTTCAGTCTTTCCCGGACTTGCGCGTGGTTCGGTGTCCCGACGAGGCGCGGGATAGCGAGCGCGCGGAGCAGCGCCGCCGAATCAGTCACCGCGCACGAGCAGCGCCACGCGCTCGCGCTCGGCGGGGCCAAGGGGCGCGAGCGGCGGCCGCGGGGGACCGCCGTACAGGCCGACCGCGTCCATCGCGGCCTTCACGCCGGCCGGCCCGAGCTTGCTCACGATCTCCTTGTCGAGCGGAATGATCCGGTCCTGGAGCGCGGTGGCCGCGGCGCGATCGCCGGCGTGGAACGCCGCGGCGAGGTCGGCGCACAGCCGCGCCGCAAAGCAGGCGACCGCCACGATCCCCCCGTCGCACTCGAGCTCGAGCGCCGGGAGCAGCAGCGACGCGGAGCCGACGAACACGGCCCACTCGGGCGCCGCTTCCCGATACGCCGCGAGGTTTTTCAGGTCGCCCGAAGAGTCCTTCACTCCAACGACCCGCGAGTGGGTGGAGAGTTCTTGCAAAAGCTCGGCAGGGAGCGAGACGTGCGTGTACTTCGGGATGTTGTAGACGAGCACCGGCACCGGACTGGCATCGGCGATGGCCCGGTAGTAGTTCGCCAACGCCCGCGCGGCAACGGGCGGGAAATAGCTGGGGGGCCGGACCAGCACCGCGTCGGCGCCCTCGGCCGCCGCGCCGCGCGTCAGCGCAATCGCCTGACGAGTCGACTCCGCGCCGGTCCCCGCGATGAGCCACTTGCCGTCGGGAGTTGCCTCGCGCGTCCACGCGACGGCGCGCCGCTGCTCATCGGGATCGAGTAGGGGCGCCTCACCCGTGGAGCCCGCCACCACCGTCCCATCTAACCCATTGGCAAACAGACGGGCGACGTTGGCCTTCAGGTGCTCAGGGGAGACGTCGCCGCTGGCGGCGTCGAACGGCGTGGTGATGGGGGCGAACACCCCCCCGAGGTCACGCCTGGTCACGACGGCGGCAGCAGACTCGACAGGTCGTCGGCCTTCACCTCTGCGGGTTCAGCGGGCTGCGCCTCCGCGGCAGGGGGAGAGGAGCGGCGCCGCAGGGAACGCGTCTGCCGCTCGAAGTCCGCCCGATTCGACGCCGCGGCGACAGCGGCCTCGTAGCCCACCACCCCCTCGCTGACGAGATCAAACAGATGCTGATCGAACGTCTGCATGCCGTACTTCTCGCGCGAGTCTCCGATGTAGTCAGGCAGCTCTGAGGTCCGCTCCGCATCCTTGATCATGTCCCGCGCGATCTCGGTGCAAATCATGACCTCGAGCGCCGCCACGCGCCCGTGCCCGTCGCTGCGCGGCAGCAGCCGCTGCGACACGACGGCGTGCAGCGCTTCCGACAGCCGCAGCCGCGCGATCTCCTGATCCTCCGGCGGGAACATGGAGATAATGCGATTCACCGTCGTCACGGCATCGGGCGTGTGCAGTGTGGAAACGAGGAGGTGCCCCGTCTCGGCAGCCTTCATCGCGGTGTCGATCGTTTCGGCGTCACGCATCTCGCCGATCAGCACCACGTCGGGGTCCTGGCGCAGCGCCGCGCGCAGGCCCATCCGGAAGTCGTCGGTATCCGTCCCGATCTCCCGCTGCGTCACGGAGCAGTTGATGTCGCGGTGCAGAAACTCGATCGGGTTCTCGAGCGTGAGAATGTGCCGCTGTTGGTTCTGATTGATGTAGTTGATGATCGCGGCCATCGTCGAGCTCTTGCCCGACCCCGTCACGCCGGTGACGAGAATCATCCCCCGCTCCGCCGAGGCGACCTGGGTGAGCACGGCCGGGAGATGCAACGACTCGAAGGTAGGCACGTCGAACGGGATGACCCGCATCACGATCATGAACGAGGAGCGCTGCCGCAGGATGTTGACCCTGAACCGCCCGATCCCGGGCATGCCCCAGGAGCAGTCGTAGTCGCGGATCTTCTCGATCCGCGCCCGATCCTCCTCACTGGCGATGAGGCGGAGGGCGATCGCCTTGGTCTGATCGGGGGTGAGGCGCTGCTTGGTGAGCGGCACCAGTTTGCCGTTGATGCGCGCCCGGAACACGTCCCCCGCCTTGATGTGGAGGTCCGACGCCCCGCGATCCACCGCGGCCTTGATGATCTTTTCCATGCGGTCAGTACCCGGCTTCCAGGTCCACGACGTTCGTGAGGGGCGCCCCTGCAAGATAGCGCTTGATGTTGTCCACGATGAGAGCCGTTTCCCGCTCCCAGAACCGATCTGTGACGGCGCTCACGTGGGGGCTCACCAACACACGCGGATGGCCCCAAAACGGGTGGCCGTCCGGCAAGGGCTCGATGCCGAAGACGTCGAGCGCCGCCCCGCGCAGCCGCCCCGCGTCAATCAGCTCGAGCAGCGCCGCCTCGTCGAGCAACGAGCCCCGCGACACGTTCACGACCATCGCGCCCTTCGGCAGCAGCTCGAGCACGCGCCGGCTCACCGCGCCCGCCGTGGCGCCGGTGTGCGGGGCGGCGATCACGAGGCAGTCGCTCTCGGCGGCGAGCCGCGGCAGCTCGTCCAAGAAGCCCACCCAGCGCCCTCCTTCTGGACCGCCCTGTGTCGCGCGCCGCCGCACGCCCGCGACCGACATCCCCAGGGCCAGCGCCCGCCGGGCCACCGCGCTGCCGATCCCGCCGAGACCGATGATGCCGACCCTGAGGTCGCGCAGCTCGCGCACCGGCAAGGTGAGATCGGTGAAGTCGTCCTTGGCCCAGCGGCCCAACGCCTGTGCCTCGACGATGCGGTCGAGACCGCGGGCAAAGTAGGCGATCGCGGCGATCACCCAATCGGCCATTGGTTCTGCGTGGATTCCAGCCGAGTTGGTGAGCACGATGCCCGTGCCGCGCAGCTGGGGGAGGCTGGACCCGACGCCGGCGGTCCCGGTGTGGACCCAGCGGAGCGTCGGCCGGCCTGCGTCCACGACGCCCGACGGCACGCCGTAGCCAAGGTAGATCTCGGCGCCGCGCGTGGCGGCGATCGATTCGGGAGATCCAGAGCCGCCGTCGCCGTCGGACGCGGCCGGCGCCCGCACCTCTAGGGCCTCCCAGCCCGCCCCCAGGGCAGCGCGGATCGCGGCAACGCTCGGCTCCGCGATCCTCCAAACGGCGCGCGGCGAAGCCAGGTCGACGACGAGGCGCCGCGTGGCCGTGGCCTTCACTCTCCCGTCGAGACGGTGCGGACGGCGGGATGATGCAGCAGGGCGATCATCACCTGGTCGTGCAGCCGTTTGGGGCCGCTCAGGTCGAAGTCGATGACGAGGTCCACGTTCTCGCGACGACTCTCGTGGCGGACGATCGTCAGGCCGGTACGGCGGATGACCGTCTCCAGCTCTTCGAGCGGCTCCTTGTCGGGGCGGGCGTGCACCGTGAGATGGCTCTTGGTCGAGTGGCGCTCGACGACGATCTCGATGCGGCCCAGGCCTTGGAGCACGATCAGCACGACCAGCGTGGCGAGCAGCGCTTCGGCGTAGTGACCGGCGCCGAGCGCCACACCGATCGCCGCCACCACCCAGATCGTCGCCGCGCTGGTCAGCCCGACGACGGCACCCCGTGCGTGCAGGATCGTGCCGGCACCGATGAACCCGACCCCCGTCACGATCTGACCCGCGACGCGCGACGCGTCGCTGCCCGCCGGCACCATCGCCAGCGAGAGCTGCGTGTAGAGTGCCGACCCGATGCAGATGAGGATGTTGGTGCGGAGCCCGGCGGGCTTGCCGCCCAGCTCGCGCTCCAGGCCGATCGCGCCCCCGAGCAGCGTCGCGAGGCCGAGCTGCAACAGCAGCTCGAGCTTGAAGACGTCGATGAAACTCTCGAGCATCAGGTCTCCGCCGGCTTGAGGAACCCCATCCGCTCACGCACTTCCGCGATCGTCACGCGCGCCAGCGCGCGTGCCTTGGCGGCGCCGGCCCGCAGCCGCTCGATCAGCCCGGGCGGATCGCGCCGCAACGCCTCGGCCCGCTCGCGGATGGGAGTGAGCGCCGCTATCATATTGTCCGCCAGCACGCGCTTGCAGTCGAGACAGCCCCAACCCGCCGTGCGGCACTGCTGCGCGACCTCGGCCTGCGTCGCCGTGGGCGAGAAGCCCTGGTGGATCGTGAAGATGTTGCAGATGTCGGGGTTGCCCGGATCTTTGCGGGTCTTGCGGGCCGGATCGGTGGCGGCGGGCCGCAGTTTTTCCCAAATGGCTTCCGGCGAGTCGAACAAGCCGATCGTGTTGCCCAGGCTCTTCGACATCTTCGACTGGCCGTCGAGCCCAAGCACACGCTTGGCCTTGGTGAGCAGGGGCTGTGGCTCCGGAAAGTAGCCTGCGCCAAAGCGCGTGTTCCAGCGGCGGGCGATCTCGCGCATCAGCTCGAGGTGCTGGACCTGGTCCTCGCCCACCGGGACGAGACCGCCCTTGTAAAGGAGCACGTCGGCGGCCTGGAGGATGGGGTAGTTCAGCAGCCCCGCCGGGATGCTTTCCTGGCGCTGCGACTTGTCCTTGAACTGCGTCTGCCGCTCGAGCTCGCCGAGCGGCGCGACGGTCGTCAGCAGCCAGTTCAGCTCGCTGTGCTCGGCCACGTGCGACTGCACGAACACGATGCATTTCTCGGGATCGAGGCCGGACGCATAGAGCCCCACGGCCATGTCGAGGGTCCGCTGGGCGAGGGCCCTAACGTCGTAGCTTTGGGTGATCGCGTGCAGGTCCACGATGCAGAACAGGCAATCGTGCTGGTGCTGCAGCTGCACCCAGTTCTGCACGGCGCCCAGGTAGTTGCCGACATGGAGCTCGCCGGAGGGCTGGATGCCGCTGAAGACGCGCGTCATAGGGGTCTCAAGGTGCGAGATAACAACGACTTAGTCAAGGTCGCCGAGCGCGCCGCAGCACGCGCCGCCGCGTACATTCGCAGCGCGCGCCGGCCTCCCGCGGCGGACTGGACCGAGAAGGGCCGGCACGATTTCGTGACGGAGGTGGACCGCGCGTGCGAAGCGCTCATCGCCGAGGCGCTGACGCGCGACGTTCCCGGATCGCGCGTGGTGGGCGAGGAGCTGACGCCCGAGCTCGCCTCGAGCGGTGACGTCGTCTGGATCGTGGACCCGCTCGATGGGACGACGAACTACCTACATGGGTATCCGCAATACGCGGTGTCGGTCGGGTGCGTGGTGCGTGGTGCGTTGTGCGTGGGGGTTGTGCACGATGTCGCTCGCGATGTGGTCTATCGCGCCGCGACGGGAGCGGGCGCGTGGGTGGGGGATCAGCGGCTTGCGGTGTCGCCCGAGACGGAGCCCGGACGCGCACTGATCGGCACGGGGTTTCCGTTCAAGCAGGAGGGCCTGATCGCGGCCTATCTGCGCCAGTTTGCCGCCGTGATGGAGCGCACCAGCGGGATTCGCCGCGCCGGCGCGGCGGCGCTCGACCTGGCCGACCTCGCTGCCGGGCGATTCGACGCCTTTTGGGAACTGTCGCTCGCGCCCTGGGATGTGGCCGCCGGCGTCGTCCTGGTGCGTGAGGCAGGTGGGCGCGTCACGCGGCTCGACGGCTCCGAAGACGTGCTGGGCCACGGCGCGATCGTCGCCGGGAACTCGACGCTGCACCCTTGGCTGATCGACCTCTTAAGGAACGCCTGATGCCGTCACCGCTCGTCGAATGCGTGCCGAACTTCTCCGAGGGGCGCGATGGCGCCGTCTTGGGCGCGCTCCACGCGGCGATCGTCGCCGTACCCGGAGTCAAGTTGCTCGACGTCCAAGCGGACTCGGCGCACAACCGGGCCGTGTTTACGCTCGTGGCGCCCCCCGCGGCGGCCGTGGACGCCGCGTTCGCCGCGATGCGCGTCGCCACCGAGCGCATCGACCTGACCAAGCACACCGGCGAGCACCCGCGAATGGGCGCGACCGACGTCGTGCCGTTCGTGCCGGTGGCGGGCATCACGATGGATGAGTGCGTCGCGCTCGCGCGCCAGCTGGGCGAGCGCGCGGGGAAGGAGCTCGGCATCCCCGTGTTTCTGTACGCCCGAGCCGCGCAGCGCACCGACCGCGTGCTGCTCCCCGACGTGCGCAAGGGAGAATTCGAGGGAATGAAGGGCCGCGTCCTGGAACCCGACTTCGGTCCCAACCGGGTGCATCCGACCGCCGGGGCCACGGCGATCGGCGCGCGTCCCTTCCTCGTCGCGTACAACGTCTATCTGGACACGCCAGACGTCTCCATCGCGAAGGAAATCGCCAAACAGATACGCACCTCGAGCGGAGGGCTGCCTGCCGTGCAAGCGAGCGGCTTCGAGGTGGAGGGACACGCCCAAGTATCCATGAACCTGCTGGACATCGACATCACCCCCCCCGTCGCCGTGTTCGGGGCGGTCAAGGCGCTCGCCCAGAAGCGCGGTGTGGACGTCACGAAGAGCGAGATCGTCGGTTTGATCCCGGAGCGAGCCGTGATCGGCGCCGCCGGCGCTGGATTGAAGCTGCTTGACGCGGCCGACCACCTGCTCGAAGCCAAGATCCGCGCCGCGGAGGGGCCGACCCTCGACGGTTGGATCGACGAGCTCGCGGGAGGGTCGCCGACGCCGGGCGGGGGGAGTGCGGCGGCGCTCGCGGGGGCTCTCGCCGCGGCACTCGTAGCGATGGTCGCGCGGCTCACGATCGGCAAGAAAGCGTACGCAGCCGTCGAACCCCGCGCCCGCGAGATCCTCGCCGAGGCCGATCGGCTCCGTGGCGAGCTGCGGCGTCTCGTCGACGAGGATGCCCTCGCCTACACCGCGGTGAGCCAGGCCTACAAGATCCCCAAGGACGACCCGAAGCGGGCCCGCGCGGTAGACGATGCGCTCGTCGGTGCGGCGCGCACGCCCGCCGAAGTGGCCAACCGGGCCGCGCGGGTGCTCGCGTTAGCGGCAGAGATCGGCAAGATCGGCAACAAGAACGCCACGTCCGATGCGAATGTGGCGGCGGGGTTGGCTCGGGCGTCGGTGTCGGGAGCCGTCGAAAACGTGCGGGTCAACGTGGCGGGGATGACGGATCCGGCGTTAGGTCGGGAACTGCTGGCACAGGTGGAACGCGTCGCCGCGGTGTAGACACGGTCTGCCCCTACCCGCCGCGCATCAATCGGCCGTCGTCAAAACCCTCGGCGGCGTGCCGTTCTCCCCGATCGCCACCGTATGCTCGAAATGCGCCGACAATGACCCGTCCTGGGTAACCACCGTCCATTTGTCGTCCAGGGTCCGAATCTCAGCCTTACCGATGTTGATCATGGGCTCGATGGCGATCGTCATCCCCGGCACGAGGCGCGCTCCGCGTTTAGGTTTCCCGTAGTTCGGCACCTGGGGCTCCTCGTGAAACGCCGCGCCGATGCCGTGCCCCACCAGCTCCCGTACCACCGAATAGCCCGCCTTGTCAGCCACCTGCTGCACCGCGTAGCCGATGTCCCCCACGTGATTCCCTGCCCGCGCCTGCGCGACGCCGGCGGCCAGCGCCTCGCGCGTCACCTGGAGCAGGCGCGCGGCGTCGGGCGAGACATCGCCCACCGGGAACGTGGCGGCGGAGTCGGCGTGCAGGCCCTCGAGCCACGCCCCTACGTCCACGCTCAAGAGGTCCCCTTCCTTCAGCACGCGTGTCGGCGAGGGAATGCCGTGCACGATCTCGTGATTGATGGAGGTACAGAGCGTGGCGGGAAAGTCATACAGCCCTTTGAACGAGGGCCGGGCGCCCGGATGGCTGCGGATGAAGTCTTCGGCGAGGCGGTCGAGCGCTGCGGTGGAGATCCCGGGGCGGACGTGCTGCGAAACCAGGGCGAGGGTTCCGGCGACGATCCGGCCCGCGGCCGCCATCGTCTCGATCTCTCGCGGGGACTTGATGGTGATCATCGCCCGATGATCCGCTTGATCTCCTCCGTGATCTGCTCGACGGTGCCGCCACCCGGCACGCGATGCACGATCCCGCGTTGACTGTAATGCGCGATCAGGGGCGCGGTGTCGCGGCGGTAGACGTCGAGTCGGGTCTTGATGGCCTCGGGCGTGTCATCGGAACGCCCCTCCTGCGTCGCCCGGGCGGACATGCGGTTGACCAGGACGTCCTCGTCCACGTCGAGCAGGAGGATGTGGTTCAGCCGGTGGCCGCGCTCGGCCAGGGTGCGGTCCACCATTTCCGCCTGGGCGGCGGTGCGCGGGAAGCCGTCGAGGATCGCCCCGTCCTTGGCCTCGGGCTTCGAAAGCTCACCCTTGATCAGATCGAGAATGACGGAGTCGGGGACGAGCTGCCCCTTGTCGTAGAACTGCTTGGCCTGCTTGCCGAGGGGCGTGCCGTCTTTCATCGCGGTGCGCAAGATGTCGCCCGTCGTGATCTTGGGGAGGCCGAGGCGCTCGGCCAGGATCTTGCCCTGGGTCCCCTTGCCTGAGCCCGGCGCCCCCAGGATGAGAATGAACATGACCTAGCGCCGGAAGCGAACCCGCGACGTGCCGCTGCCCCCACCGGGGCCCTTCATGAAGCCGTCGTACTGGCGCAGCAGCAGGTGTTGCTGCACCTGTTGGACGGTGTCCAACGCGACGCCCACGACGATCAACAGGGCGGTGCCGCCGAATCCGAACGGCATGTTCAGCGTGTTGGTAATGACGATCGGCAGCATCGCGACGAACGTGAGGAAGATCGCCCCCGGCAGTGTGATGCGCGACAGCACTTCGTCGATGTAGTCGGCGGTCGCCGCGCCCGGCTTCACGCCCGGGATGAACCCGCCCTGCTTCTTGAGGTTCTCCGCCAGGTCCACCGGGTTGAAGATGATGGACGTGTAGAAGTAGGCGAAGAAGATGATCAGCACGGCGCTCGTGAGCACGTACCAGATCGATGTCGTATTGAAGTACTCGGCGACCCGTTTCAGCCAGGCGTTGCCGATGAACGTGGCGATGGTGCCCGGCACGATGATCAGTGACTGGGCGAAGATGATCGGCATCACGCCCGCGCTGTTGATGCGCAGCGGGATGAACGTCTTCTGCCCTTCGCGGATCCGCCCTCGTCCCATCACCTTGCGGGGGATCTGAATCGGGATGCGGCGCGCCGCCACCGTCACCGCCACGGTGCCCGCGACCACGAGCACCATCATGGCGAGCACCACGAGCAGGATCGGGAGACCCAGCGTCCCCGTTTTCAGCGCTTCGATCGTGCGCAGCGACTCGGGCAGGATCCGCTCGACGATCGAGAAGAAGATGAGCAGGCTCATCCCGTTCCCGATGCCGCGTTCGGTGATCTGCTCGCCCAACCACATGACGAACACGCCGCCTGTGGTGAGCGTCAGCACCGTCGTCATCCGGAAGGCCCACCCGGGCTCCGCGACCGCGTTGGGGAGCTGCTCGGTGAAGATCGCGAAGCCGTAGGCCTGGAAGAGACAGAGCACGACCGTGAGATAGCGCGTCCACTGCGTGAGGCGCTTCTTGCCCTCTTCGTCGCGCTGCATCTTCTCGATGATCGGGAACACCGGTCCCGCCAGCTGGAACACGATGCTGGCCGAGATGTACGGCATGATGCCGAGCGCGAAGACCGTCGCGCGCGAGAAGCCGCCGCCCGCGAACAGGTCGTACAGGCTGAACAGGGTGCCCTGCCCCGCGTTCGCCAGGAAGTCGGCGAGCGCATCGACATTCACGCCCGGCGTGGCGATGTGCGCGCCGATGCGGTAGACGACGAGGCACAGGAGCGTGAAGAGCAGCTTCTCCTTCAGCTCCGGAACCTTGAACAGATTCGGAATCGGGGACGTCACTCGATCGTTCCGCCGGCTTGCTCGATCTTGGTTTTGGCGCTGGCCGAGACTGCGACCCCCTTCACCAGGAACTTGCGCTGCACCTCGCCCATGCCGAGCAGCTTGATCGGCTGGTCGGGCCGGCGCACCAGCCCCGCCCCGAACAGCGTATCGGGCGTGATCTCCACGCCTTCGGCGAGGAGACTGAGGTGGCGCACGTTCACGACCTGGGCGTCCTGCTTGAAGGGGTTCGTGAAGCCGCGCTTCGGGATGCGGCGGATGAGCGGCATCTGTCCGCCCTCGAAGCCGGGGCGGATCTTCTTGCCGGTGCGCGCGGTCTGACCCTTGCCGCCACGCCCAGCCGTCTTGCCGATGCCCGAGCCGGGCCCGCGGCCCTTGCGGATGCGCCCGCGATGCGAGCCCTTGGGGGGTTTCAGATCGTGCAGCGCGAGCCGCGTGACCGGCGCTGCTTCCTTCACTTTCTTCTTGGCTCTGGGTTTCGCGGTAGCCATTACTTCGAGCCTTCCTTCGCTGGCGTCACCTCGACCAGGTGGCGCACCTGTTGAAGCATCCCGCGCAACGCGGGGTGATCCTGCTTGATCAGGACTTCCTGATGGTGCTTGAAGCCCAATGCTTCGAGCGTGCGCTTCAGGCGCGCCGAGTGGCCACTCCCCGAGCGCACCTGCTTGATGCGCAGCTTGCCCTTACCTGGCGGCGGCAACACCGGGTCGCGGCCCGATTTCCGCTTGCGGTATTTCCGAGTGGGGGGAAGCCTACCCATGGGTCACCCCGGCCTGCTGGCGGGCCCGGTAATGAATCGCCTCGAGCTCGACGCCCCGCTCCTTGGCGACGCGACGGGCCGTCGTCAGCCGCGCCAACCCATCCATGGTCGCGCGGACCATGTTGTGCGGGTTGGTCGAGCCGAGGCTCTTCGTGAGAATGTCCCGCACGCCGGCGCACTCGAGCACCGCGCGCACGGGACCGCCGGCGATCACGCCGGTTCCCGTTGCGGCGGGCTTCAGGAGCACGCGCCCCGCGCCGTGCTTGCCGATGATCTCGTGCGGGATCGTGCTGCCCGTGAGCGGCACCTCTTTCAACTTGCGGCGCGCCGACTCGACAGCCTTGCGCACGGCTTCACTGACTTCGTTGGCCTTGCCGGTGGCGATGCCGACTTGTCCCTTTCCATCCCCCACCGCCACCAGGGCGTTGAAGGAGAAACGGCGACCACCCTTCACGACCTTGGCCACGCGGTTGATGGCGATCACGTTCTCGACGAACCCGTCGCCCTCACGCTGCCGCTCGCCGCCCTGGCGATCGCCGCCGCGTCCGCGCCCGCGACCACCGCGACCACCGCCGCCACCACCGCCGCCGCCGCCACCTCGACCGCCGCGCCCCCCCCCTGTCCGATGTTCGGAGGGAGGGGCAGGAGGAGCGGAGGCCGCGGGCGCCGCCGCGGGCGCTGCAACGGGCTCCGGCGTCGTTTCTGGTGCCGCTTGTTCGTTGTCCATCAGAACTCCAATCCGCCTTTGCGGGCGCCGTCGGCCACGGCCTTCACGCGCCCGTGATACTGGTAACCGCCGCGGTCGAACACGACCTTCACGATGCCCTTCTCCTTGGCCTTGACCGCGATGAGCCGGCCGAGCGCGAAGCTCCGCGCCACCTTGCCCTTGCCCTCCACCGACAGCCCATCGGAGGTATCAGCGGCGCCCGCCAGCGTGACGCCCTTCTGGTCGTCCACCAGCTGCGCGTAGATGTGCTTCGAGGAACGGAACACGACGAGCCGCGGCCGCTCCGGCGTGCCCTGGACTTTCTTGCGGACGCGGAGATGGCGGCGATAGCGCTCGTGCGCCGATGTCTTGATCTTGTGAATGGATCGCATGGGTTATTTCGCCGCCTGAGCGGTCTTGCCGGCCTTACGCCGCACCTGTTCACCCTGATAGCGGATGCCCTTGCCCTTGTACGGCTCGGGGGGCCGGACGTTGCGGATCTCCGCCGCCACCTGGCCCACCAGCTCCTTGTCGATGCCCTCGATCTTCACCAGCACGTTGTTGTCCACCGAAATTTTGATGCCCTTGGGCGCGTGGTAGGGGACGACGTGCGAGAACCCCACCACCAGCTGCACGCCGAACGGCTTCGGCTCGGCCTTGTACCCGACGCCCTGGATCTCGAGCGTCTTGGCGTAGCCCTTGGTGACGCCCTCGACCATGTTCGCCACGAGGGTGCGGGTCAGGCCATGCAGCGCCTTGTGCCGCGTCTCGTCGGAGGGGCGCCGCACGATGACGGCGTTGTCCTCGAGCGCGAGCGCCATGTCGACGTGGAGCGTGCGACTGATCTCGCCCTTGGGCCCCTTCACCGTGATCTTGTGCCCGTCGATGTCCGCCGTGACGCCCTTGGGCAGCGGAACCGGCTTTCTCCCGATACGCGACATGAGCCCTCCTACCAGACCACGGCGAGCAGCTCGCCGCCGATACGGGCGGTGCGCGCTTCGCGGTCGGTCATCAAGCCCTGCGGCGTGCTCAGGATCGCCATGCCCAGGCCGTTCTTGACCCGCGGAATCTCGCGAGCCTTGACGTAGCGTCGCAGGCCGGGCGTGGAGATGCGTTGCAGCGCGCGAATGACGGGCGCGTCGTTGTGGTACTTCAGGTAGAGCCGCAGCAGCCCGTGACGCCCATCGTCCAGGACTTTGTAGTCCTGGATGTAGTGGTTGTCGCGGAGGATCCGCCCGATCTCGACCTTCAGTTTCGACACCGGCATGTCGACCCGGCGGTGGCCCGCCGCACAGGCGTTCCGCACGCGGGTCAGCATATCAGCGACGGGATCAGTTGCGCTCATCAGGCCTACCGTCCTTTACCAACTGGCTTTGCGCACGCCGGGAATCTCCCCGCGCAGCGCGAGTTCACGGAAACAGATGCGGCACAGCTTGAACTTCCGCAGTGTGCCTCGACTCCGCCCACAGCGCTGGCAGCGGTAGTAGCCCCGCACCTTGAACTTGGGGGGCCGTTTGATCTTCTCGATCCAACACTTCTTCGCCATGTGGTCTCCTAGGCCGCCGCCACGGGGGTCTCGCCCCGGAACGGCATCCCCAGCTCTCGGAGGAGGGCCAGGGCGGAGTCATCCCGACCGGCACTCGTCACGAACGTGATATCCATCCCGTGAATCCGCTCGACCTTGTCGTAGTCGATCTCCGGGAAGATCATCTGCTCCTTGATGCCGAGCGTGTAGTTGCCGCGCCCGTCGAAGCTCTTCGTCGGCAGCCCGCGGAAGTCGCGCATCCGCGGCACCGCGACCGTGATGAACCGGTCGAGGAACTCGTACATCCGGCCGCCGCGCAGCGTCACGGCGCAGCCGATCGCCTGCCCTTCGCGCAGATTGAAGTTCGCGATCGACTTCTTGGCCCGCGTCACCACCGGGTGCTGGCCGGTGACAGCGCCCAGCTCGACCACCGCCGCGTCGAGCCCCTTCGGGTTCTTCACCGCGTCGCCCATGCCGACGTTGAGCACGATCTTCAAGAGCCGCGGGATCTGGTGCACGTTCTTGAAGCCGAACTGCTGCTGCAGCTTCGCGCGCACGCGCTGCTCGTAGAAGTCGAGCAGCCGCGCCCGAGGCGCGGGCTCGGCCGGCGGGCCTTCGGGCTCGGGCGCCGGGGCTTTATCCCCTTTGCCGCCCTTGCCGCCCTTACCGCCCTTGCCCTCTTTCGGCCCCTTCGGCTGCTTCTTTTCTGCCCGCGGCATGGCCGCGGGGTTCGCCACCTCGGCCTCAGGCTTCGCCACCTCGGCCGCGGGGTTCGCCGCTTCGGGCTGTTCCTGTTCGTTCGGCTTGTCCTGGTCCGCCATCGCTACCTCACTCGCGGAATCGGCTGGCCGGATTTCACCGCGATCCGTTCCACCGTTCCGTCCTTGTCCTTGCGGCGCCGCACCCGCGTGGGGTGGCCCGACTTGGGGTCGAGCAGCATCACGTTCGACGCCGCGATCGGGGCCGGGAACTCGATGATCCCGCTCTCGCCCTGTGGCGTCGTGGCCCGCTTGTGCTTCTTCACGATGTTCACGCCCTCCACGACCACCCGGAACTGCTTCGGATAGACGTGGAGGATCTTGCCTTCCTTGCCGCGGGCTTCGCCGCGGATCACGCGCACGGTGTCGCCCTTGGCGACGTGCAGCTTGTGCCGGATGGGCTCCATGCCCCGGACTTTGCGCGACTTCTTGTAGACGAGCGGCTTCATCTCAGATGACCTCCGGCGCGAGCGACACGATCTTCATGAACTTCTTGTCGCGCAGCTCGCGGCCCACCGGGCCGAAAATGCGGGTGGCCCGCGGCTCACCCTCGTCGTTGATCAGGACCGCGGCGTTCTCGTCGAACCGGATGTAGGAGCCGTCCTTGCGCCGAGTCTCCTTGGCCGTCCGCACGATCACCGCCTTGACCACCTCGCCCTTCTTCACTTGCCCGGTGGGGATGGCGTCCTTGATCGTGACGACCACGACGTCGCCGAGCCCCGCGTAGCGGCGCTTGGACCCCCCGAGCACGCGGATCACGAGCGCGCGGCGCGCGCCCGAGTTGTCCGCGATCTTGAGCTGCGTCTCCTGCTGCACCATGGCTACTTCGCCCTTTCGACGATTTCGACCACGCGCCAGCGCTTCCGCTTGGACAGGGGCCGCGTCTCCACGATGCGCACCGTATCACCCGTCTTGGCGCCGTGCTCGTCGTGCGCGGCGACCGTCTTGGTGCGGTTGATCTGCTTGCCGTAGAACCCGTGCGCGAAGCGACGCACCATCGAGACCGTGACGGTCTTCTGCATCTTGTCGCTCACCACGACGCCCGTCCGGACCTTGCGGCGCGTCCTCTCCGTCCCGCCCGTCATGCCGACGCCCTTTCCTTCAGAATGGTCTGAATCCGCGCGATGTCGCGGCGGATCGTGCGCAGCTGCAGCGGATTCGTCAGCGCCTCGGTGGCCCGGCGGAACTCGAGCCGGAACCGCTCCTCGCTCAGGATCACGAGCTTCTGCGCCAGCTCCTCGGTCTTCAGCTCGCGCAGCTCCTCGGGCCGGTTCTGTTTCGCCGTCGCCATCTTAGCGCTCCTCCCGCTTCACGAACTTCGACCGCACCGGCAGCTTTGCCGCCGCGAGCGCCAACGCCTCGCGCGCCAGATGCTCCTCGATCCCCTCGAGCTCGAACATGATCCGGCCCGGCTTCACCACCGCCACCCACCCCTCCGGGTTGCCTTTGCCCTTCCCCATCCGGGTCTCGGCGGGCTTCTTGGTGATCGGCTTGTCGGGGAAGAGGCGAATCCACACCTTCCCGCCCCGCTTCATCTCCCGGGTCACCGCCACGCGCGCCGCCTCGATCTGGCGGTTCGTGACCCAGCCCGGATCGAGCGACATCAAGCCATAGTGGCCGAACGCGACGGTGTTGCCGCGCGTCGCCATCCCGTTGGTGCGGCCCTTGAACCGCTTGCGAAACTTGACTCGCTTCGGTGCCAGCATCGTTCAGACGCCCGTGGAATAGGTGCGGCCGTGCAGATCTTCGGTCCGCTCGCCCTTGAAGATCCAGACCTTCACGCCGATCGTGCCGAAGGTCGTCTTGGCGGTCGAGGTCGCGTAGTCGATGTCGGCCCGCAGCGTGTGCAGCGGCACGCGCCCTTCGTGATAGCCCTCGGTCCGCGCGATTTCGGCGCCGCCCAAGCGGCCCGCCGTTTTGATCTTGATGCCCTGCGCGCCCATCCGCATCGCGCTCTGCACCGCCCGCTTCATCGCGCGGCGGAACGAGATGCGCTGCGTCAGCTGGTGCGCCACGCTGTCGCCGACGAGCTGCGCATCCAGCTCGGGCCGCTTGATCTCCTCGACGTTGATCCCGACTTCCTTGCCCGTCAGCTGAGCCAGCTCGTCGCGCAGCTTATCCACCTCGGCGCCGCGCTTCCCGATCACCACACCGGGCCGGCCGGTGTGCACCGTGACGGTCACCTTGCCGGGCTTCCGCTCGATATGCACGTCGGCGATCGCCGCGTGACTGAGCCGCGTCTTCAAGTACTTCCGGATCAGCTCGTCTTCCTTGAGCAGCTCCGGGAAGTTGCGGCGCGCGTAGTAGCGGGAGCGCCACTGCTTGACGATCCCGAGACGGAACCCATAAGGGTGTGTTTTCTGGCCCACTTACTTGCTCGCTTTCTTAGTCTTTTTCTTGGCCGCGGCGGCCTTCTTCTTGGGCTTCGCCTTCGCCTTGGCCTTGGGCTCGGCGTTCGTCGCCTGAGCCGGAGCGGCCTTGGCCGCCGGTGCAGGCTTCGACTCGCTCGCCACGTGGATCTCCACGTGACTCGTGCGCTTCTTGATCGGCGTGGCGCGGCCCATCGCCGCGGCAGTGAAGCGCTTCAGCGTCGCGCCCTCGTTCACCACGGCGTACTTGACCCGCAGCTGGTCGGCGTCGAACGCCTCCCCCTGGCGCTGCGCCGCCTGCTGCGCGTTCGCCACCGCCGACCGCAGCACCTTGTGGATCTGCCTGGCGGCGCGCTTCTTCGAAAACCGCAGGATGGCGTCGGCCTCGGGCACCGCGCGCCCCCGGATCAAGTCGATCACGAGGCGCATCTTGCGCGCCGACTGCCGCACCGTCCGCTGAATCGCTCGGGCTTCCATTTACTTCTTCTCCCCGCCGCCACTGCCCGCGCTGGGTGGAGCGCCGCCTGCAGGAGCAGCCTCGGCTTCGCGTTCCGCCGCCGAGCCCTTGGCGCTGTGGCCGCGGAACAGACGCGTCGCGGCGAACTCGCCCAGCTTGTGGCCCACCATGTTCTCGGTGATGTACACCGGGATGAACTTGTTCCCGTTGTGCACCGCCAGCGTGTGGCCAATGAACTCGGGCGTGATCGTGCTGCGCCGCGACCAGGTCTTGAACACCTTTTTTTCGTTCTTCTCGTTCAGGGCCCGCACCTTGACGAGGAGCGACTCCTCGACGTAGGGGCCCTTCTTGACGCTGCGTCCCATTACGTCGTCGCCTTCCCGCGCTTGCGGCCGCGCACGATGAGTTTCGTGGAATGCTTCTTCTTGTGCCGCGTCTTCTTGCCTTCAACCTTGCCCCACGGATTGGTGGGCGGCCGGCCGCCGGAGCTCTTGCCCTCGCCGCCGCCGAGCGGGTGGTCCACCGGGTTCATGGCGACGCCGCGCACGCGCGGGCTCCGGCCCAGCCAGCGGCTCTTGCCCGCTTTGCCGATCGAGAGCAGCTCGTGCTCGGCGTTGCCGACCTCGCCGATCGTGGCGAAGCACTCGCCGCGGATCATGCGCATCTCCGTCGAACGGAGCCGGAGGGTCACGTAGTTGCCTTCCTTCGCGACGACCTGCGCGCTCGTGCCGGCGCCGCGGCACAGCTGCCCGCCCTTGGAGATCTTCAGCTCGACGTTGTGCACCGCGGTGCCCAGCGGGATCTCGAACAGCGGCATCGCGTTCCCGATGCGGATGTCGGACCCCGGCCCGGAGACGACCGCGTCGCCCACGTTCAGGCCCTTGGGCGCCAGGATGTAGCGCTTCTCGCCGTCGGCGTAGTGCAGCAGGGCGATGCGCGCCGTCCGGTTCGGGTCGTACTCGACCGCCGCGACCTTCGCCGGGACCGCGAACTTCTCGCGGCGGAAGTCGATGCGCCGGTACTGGCGCTTGTGCCCGCCGCTCATATACCGGCTCGTGATGTGGCCCTTGTTGTTGCGCCCACCCGTCCGCTTGAGCGGCTCGAGCAGCGACTTCTCGGGCTCCGTCTTCGTGATGTCGGCGAAGTCGGAGACCGAGCGAAAGCGCGTGGCCGGTGTCATCGGCCGAAACTGTCGGATGCCCATGTCAGCCCTCGAACACCTCGATGGCGTCGCCCTCTTTGAGGGTGACGATCGCCTTCTTCCAGGACGGCCGCCGGCCGGCGTAACGCCCGTACGTTTTGCGCTTGGCCCGCACCACCAGGGTGCGCACCCGCGTCACGGAAACCTTGAACAGCGTCTCGATCGCCGCCTTGATCTCCGGCTTGCTCGCGTCGAGATGCACCTTGAACGCGTATTCCTTGCGGGCACCGTAGGCCGCCGACGATTTCTCGGTGACCACCGGTGCCACGATCGTGGCGTGCAGGTCAGGCATCGGCCGCCTCCTCTTCTGTCTCCTGCGCGGCGGCCCCACCCTGCTCGAAAGCGGGCAGCTCGACCACCACCGCCTCAGACCAGAGGATCTCGTAGGCCGTCGCGTCCGCGAAGCGCATCACCTGCACGTCGGGGATGTTGCGGCCCGACAGGTAGACGTTGTAGCTGTGCTCGCCGCCCGCCGTCAGCACCAGCACCTTCTTGTCGGTGAGTCCCAGCTTAACGAGCAGCTCGGCGAACGGCTTCGTCTTCGGCTTCTCGTAGGTGAACACGTCCACGACCAGCACGGCGCCCTCGCGCGCGCGCGCGTTGAACGCCGACTTCTTGGCCAGCTGGCGCATCTTCTTCGGGATCCCCAGCCGATAGCTGCGCGGCGTCGGGCCGAAGGCGATCCCACCGTGCCGCCAGTGCGGCGCGCGGGTCGAGCCCTGCCGGGCGCGCCCGGTCCCCTTCTGCTTCCACGGCTTCGAGTTCCCGCCCGAAACCTCGGCGCGGGTTTTGGTGCTGTGCGTCCCCTGCCGCTGGTTGGACAGGTACGTGATCACCGCGCGGTGCAGGAGATCCTCGTTCACCGTGCCGTCGAACAGCGCGGCCGGGAGCGTGACCGCCTTCTTCTTGGCGCCGGCGGCGGAAAAGTGCGGAGCCTCAATCATGGCGGCTCGGGCCTCCCTGCTTGCGGACGGTGAGCAGCCCGTTCATGGGGCCCGGCACCGAGCCGCGCACGAACAGGAGATTGCGCTCGGCGTCCACCTTCACGACGCGGAGCCCCAGCTCGGTGAAGTTGCGCGCGCCCATGTGTCCCGGCATGCGCTTCCCCTTGATGATGCGCGAAGGATCGGTCCCCGGTGCGATCGACCCAGGCTTGCGGTGACGCGTGTTGCCGTGCGTCTCCGGCCCGCCATGGAAGTGATGGCGGTGCACCACGCCCTGGAAGCCGCGGCCCTTGGTGATCCCCGTGATCTTCACGCGGTCGCCCTCGGTAAAAATGGCCACCGTCATCGTCTCCCCGGCCTTGGGCGTCGCATCCGCCGCGGGGAAGAAGCTGCGGATCACGCGCGGCGCCGTCTCGAAGCCCGCCTTTTTCACGTGGCCGGCAAGCGCCTTGGGGGTCCGCTTGGGCTTCTTGGCACCGAAGCCGAGCTCGACACGACCTCCCTCGGCGACGGCGACGACGGGGCATGGCCCCGCCTCGATCACCGTGACGGGGATATGCGTGCCCTCGGCGTTGAAGACCCGCGTCATGCCCAGTTTGCGTCCGATCAGTCCGTTCATGGCCCTATTCAACCTTGATTTCGACGTCCACCCCGGCGGGCAGATCGAGTTTCGTCAGCGCATCAACCGTCTGCGACCGCGAGTCGAGAATGTCGATGAGCCGCTTATGCGTCTTCAGCTCGAACTGCTCGCGGCTCTTCTTGTCGATGTGCGGGCTACGGAGCACCGTCCACATCTGCCGTTTGGTCGGCAGCGGGATCGGGCCCGAGACCTGCGCCCCGGTCTTTTCCGCCGTGCGCACGATGTCGGCCGCCGCCTGATCGATCAGGGCGTGGTCGAATGCTTTGAGCCGGATGCGAATCTTGCCCGCCATAGTGGCCTCGCTACTTCAGGATCTTCGTGACGACACCAGCACCCACCGTGCGGCCACCCTCACGAATGGCAAACCGCAGCTGCTCCTCCATCGCGATCGGCGTGATCAGCTCGATCGTCATCTTCGTGTTGTCGCC
>Ga0307299_10000181_pt1 | contig 20967 bp, 25 predicted proteins | sample ER_DNA_159_FD_194466 | JGI IMG/M metagenome (GOLD analysis project Ga0307299, IMG submission 194466) | Bulk soil microbial communities from the East River watershed near Crested Butte, Colorado, United States - ER_DNA_159 | ecosystem: Environmental > Terrestrial > Soil > Floodplain | place... | reverse complement strand
CCGCCACTCCCAGCGCAATCAACAAATGCTTCCATCGAGGGGACATGGCCGCCACAGTGACAGCACAAGGCATTGATCGCAGTCATCCGTTTGGTCTGGATCCGCAGGAAAGCCGAAATCGGACAGTGCGGCTTTATGCGGTGTCCCTCGCCGCGTCAATGATCGCCGTGTCGCTGGCCCGGGTGACCGCCTCACCGGCAACCACAGTGCCCGGTGAGCGGATCGGCTCAGGTGCCTCAACCACCACCCTCGCGTTTGCGGTCACCGCCGGCCGGGTCCACAACGCCTGAGCGACCGCAGCGACCGCCACAAGGGCACCCAACAGTGCGTCCGGCAAAGCCGGGGTTACGAGTATGCCGATTGCCCCGAGCAGCGCCACCACAGCCACCACCGCGCCGCGCCACAACGCCGGGTCCAAGTGAATGATGCGCCACCACACCGTGTCTCTGTCCATGATGGATCCTCTCACTGGTTGTTGGGTCGGCGCCGCCGGCTGCCGTTAGGTCGCGGCGGATTCTGTGCGGCAGCAGCTGGTGTGCCGCCCGGGTCGGCATGCCACTGGACATGCCGGTCCATCGCATCGCGTAGCTCGACAAGCCTCCGCTCCACATCAGACAGCCGTGCTGGCACACTCGGAATACCCTTCACCGCGTCACCGACAAACAGCTCATGCTGGGCGTTGACGTTGCGCAGGGTGCGCCGAAGGTATCTCCACATCGGACGCACCACCCTTCGGAATACCTCGATGACTGCGAGAATAGCCCCAGAGATGATGCCGAGCGCTGTCCACATTTCGATACTCATAGCGGCCCGTCCACCTCGGGTTGTGCCGCCCACGGCGGGGTCCAGGCCGCGGGATCGTCCTGTGCAGTTCAGCGGGCCAGCAGAATAACCAGACCGACTAGCGCAACCAGCGCCGCCACGCCCCCGAATATCGCGCCCAGATTCAACCGTGCTTCGCCCACATTCGACTTGACACCCTGCGCCTCATACTGTGCACGGCGCAGGTCTGCGATGTCTTTCTGTATCGGTTCCAACGCCGCAGCCAGAGCTACTGTCGCTGCGGTGGCTGCTGCTGCTACCTGTGTGCGTAGAGTCTCCGCAGAGGTGGCCACCTGCGCGGCCAGCGTCGTTGCCTGCTGCGCGGACACCTCAGCCGCCCGGTTGACCGCCCCGACGTCGACAGCCCGGATAGCATCGATGCGTGCAGTCTCGGCCTTGCGTAGTTCCTCGTCATATCCGGCCCGCAGTGCCGCTATCTCGCGGACGTGCCGGTCGGCCTGCTCACGCAAATCGTCCTGACGTTGGATCGCAGCCGCGACCAGCTGCAAAACATTCTGTGTCGGGTCAATCACCGGTTTGCCTTGCGCATCCACGCCGGGTCCGGGCGTAGACCGGGTCGGGTCGGTCATTGGATCTATGGCAGGTCGGGTGCAGCTGCGTCCGCGAACACCTCGCGTACAGCCAGCTCGATGTCTCCGCGAGTCATCGTCGAGGCGACGCCTCCGTCCGGCAGCTTGGCAATGATGGCCTCAACCAGATCGGGTGCGGCCTGGCGGATCGCCTCCACCGACGCCGCAGCGCTGGCCTGTTTGATGGCGTCCAGCTCAGCCGGGTCGATGTCGACCTTTTTGGCTATCGCAGTAAGCGCGGCCTCGATGCGGGCCACCGTCTCGAACGTGGCCGCTACCCGGTCGCGGTCAAACTTCTCATACATGTCAACCTCCGATGTAGACGGCGTGGCGGCACCGGCCTTTGTGGTCAGTGCCAAAAGCTGGGCACGTGTGCCCAGGTAGACGTTCAGGTCGACCTTATTGGCGAGGCTACCCGCATCACCCTTGCTCGTGAACTGCAGGAAGGTTGCCCGCGGCCAACCGCCATAGCCCGGTGTCCAGTACGTCGCGGGGATGGCCGCAGCTACCGCCGCGGGGTCGTCAGGTGCCGTGTCTGTGTCGGCTGTGATGTACCGCGAATGCCACAGGTACGGGGTCAGGTCGACCCCGCGTACCGGCCTCATTGGACGGTTCGGGTCGTTCCACCACCATGCCCCGCTGTAGATCAGGAACGGGTGCCCGCCGGTCAACCGCGCCCACTCTGCCGTCCATGCCCGCATCTGCGGGCCGTAGCCGTTGTCCTCGCAGTCGAGCTGGATGAGCATGCCCTCCGGCCCGCCACACTCCACAACCTTGCGGTGAAACCACCTGGCCTGCACCGCACCGTCGCTGGAGTTGAGCCAGTGATACCCGCCAGGGATCAGGCCTGCATCACGGGCAGCGCGCACCCAATCGTCGCCCATGTCCCGCGTGTAGTCGGTGCCCTGCGTCAGCTTGACCGCAGCAAACGTGTAGCCCTGCCGTGCGAGCACAGGGAACGACAACCCAGCCTGGTATCCGTCATGGACGTCCACACCGTACAGCGCCATTTCGTCCCTCCCTTTTGGAGCAGCCTACGTTGTCCAGCTGCCATAGACACTGGTCCCATTGACCCCTACTGCCAGGACGCGGTATTCATACGAGACAGAACTGACTGCCCGCCAGTCGTTGAGTGTGCCGCTGTTGGCGATCGCTCCACCGACCCGTATCCCGTCGGAGGTGTCCCCGACAGTGCGGCGGTAGATGTCGTTGTAGGACACAGCGGGGCGGCCACCGGACGGTGTGGGGTTGGTGACCACTACCGCGATCCAGCCCGATGCGGGCACCGGCGTATTCACATTTGTCGGCGTGTTGGGTGCCAGGAATGAGACGGTGACGTTGCGGGTTTGTGCAACCGAGCCCAAGCCCTCGTTGTTTTCGGTTTCGAGTGTGACTGTGTAGGCGCCGCCGTTGAGCAGCACCACCGGCACAGTAAAGGTGAGCACTGTGCCGGCTACCCAGCCCGTGTCGTACAGCAGCGCACCCGACGTGATGGACAGGGTGATCCGGTAGGCGATCTGCTCTGCGGCTGTCCACGTGAGCGTCACCGAGTCGCCGGTGAGTACCTGCGCCGGGGTTGGTGTGACGATGGCGGGGTTGACGATTGTTGACGCGATCACCACCAGCGCAGCCGAGTAGGCCGATGCTGTCCCCCCTGCGTCCCACACTTTTACCCGGTAGGTGTGCGGCGCATCAGTGCCGGCCCCCCACGACGCGGCGAGGGTGCGCGCCGACGTGGCCGACGTGTTCTGCACCTCGGCAACCTGCCAGGTGCTGTCGCTCACCCGGAAGTAGGCAAGCGCGCCGGCACCTATCTGCCGCGACAGTGCGAACGAGCCCTGTGTGTCGCCCGGGTCTGCGTCGATGAAATTCCAGTCCAGCACAAGGGACGCTGCGACGTCAGCGGCCTGCCCGGTCGTGTTGACCCACGTCGGTGTCGACGGCGCATAGGTCAGGGTCTGGTTGGTGTGCACGAGCGCATTGGATGCGTGCGCGGTGTACACGTCGTAGCGGGCATCCCCGAAGCTGGAGCGCCGCACACCCCATTGGTCACCGGTCGTGCCGAGCACAGCCGTTGCGGTGACCGTGGCCCACGATGTCCACAGGCCTGTGGCACGCACAAAATCGATGTAGTACAGCACTGTGGTGGAGGTGCCGATCGCATATACCCGGGTGTCCCGGGTCACCACGTTGTACGACACTCCACAGTGGCGGATCACCCCGGTCGTGTGCGGCGGCGTCGTACGGGTGATCGTGGTCGTGTTGGCCTGGTTGCGTTCAATCAGGACCACCGTGTCCGTTAACCCGGATAGTGGGTTGGGTGCCACCATCAGCCATCGGGCACCGTCCCACCGGCCCGACACATAGTCATGCGCGGCCATGCCGGTAAGAAGCTCCTGCGCAGACACCGGCCCCGACCAGCCCCCGCCCACATAGGCGAGCTTGACCATCAGGATGCGGTCGCGGCCGAACGTGACCCACAAGTTCGGTGTGGTGGAAGACTTGCCGTCGCCGGTGTGCTCGATGTCGATGGACGGCCCGACCCGGCCCGACCCGGTGTACAGCCAGCGCCGGTTGTTGGGCAGCGGGTTCATCGTCACCCACGGCACCCCCGCAGTGGACCAGTACACAGACAGTAGGGTCACGCCCACCTGAGACCCGACCACAATGCCGGCGGCGATCACCGCGTACTCCTGGCCCGACAGCGTCCACTCGACCAGGTCTAATCCTGTGTAGACGGCCCCGGCCGCGCCGCCGTTGGCCACCGCGTCGACAAGGATCTCTGTGTCCCACGCCCCGTTGAAAAGGTTGAGCCGCCGAATGTAGATACGGTCCTGCGAGGACTCGTTGGTGCGGTAGCACCAGTACAGCCAGTTGTTGGCCGACACCCACACCGAGCCCAAGTCGACCAGGTTGCTGCGTGACGTGGAGGTATACGCGGTCCACGACGACCACGGGCTATCTGAAATGAAGATCTGATATGTGTTGGCCGTCGTCACTTTGATCATTGCCAGGAGGCGGCGGTCACCGGGCCGCATGTCCATCAGCGTGTTGCCCGGGTATTGGAACGGTGTCGTGTTGGTGCTCGTCGTGATCGTACTGGCCACAGTGGACGCTCCTACATCGCGACTTCGACAGTGTGTGCGCTGATCCAGTCATCGGAGTTGCGGGTGATCGTGCCTGTGCCTGCCGAGCGCCGCCAATAGGCGAACGGCACATATGCGCCGGCCGGGATCCCGCTGATATGGCTGTAGCCAAACGGCGCAGTGTGATGCTCTGTGATCGTGTTGAACCAGTGTTTGGTGATGTCGGTTTTGGTGCCGCCTATGTCGATGCCCGCAGTGAAAGACGTGTTGACCACACTGGACGATCCGGCAATGCTCAACGTCAGCAACACGGCCGTATCGTCATAGTTCTTGCGGAAATTCCAGCCAAACTCATTCAACGCCACATTGGACGTGGAGGTGAGCGAGTCCGCAGCAGCTGTGCCGTTGATCCCGCCCTCACTCATCGGCGTCATGCGATGCCGGGTGCCGTCGATCTCATCAAACATGGACACGCTTACCGGCGCAGGGGCCCCGGACGGTTTCCAAAACTCGACGTCGTGATCCTTGAACACTGTGGCCTTGGTCTGCGCCCACATGCCCATCTGGAAATTGCATTTGACGTCCGCTGCTGTGGCTGTGTCCGGACGGCCCGCGGTTGGGTAGGTGACGTTGCCGAACCCGAGCGCGCGGAACCCTGGTGCGGGCGCGTCGACATGGTTGGACTGCCCGATAAAGAAGTAGCCCACCTCCAACCCGGATGTAACATCGGTGACGTAGAAGAGCACAGCCACGGACACACCGAAAGACGCAAGCTCGGGTGGTGTGTCCGCCCCGTACACTGTGCGCTGCTCACCCGTGGTGGCACCGTCGGGCATGGTTATCTGCCTGCGCCGGGTGAACGTCCCGATGATCGTCCAGTCCACACCAAGGCGGGCGAGCCCGACCCGGTCACCCTCGTCGACGTTCACATCCCCGAAGCATTTGACCGGCACCGCCAGAGCAGACCCGTCGAATGTGATCATCGCGGTGGTGTTGCCGGTACGGGTCACCACGGTACCCACCGCAGTCACCGACGCCTCGTGCTCGGTGATGCGTGCATCAATCACGTCGATGAGGTCTTTGCCGAAGTAGGTCACAGTGCTGTCCATTCGTGGGTTTGGTTGCCGCCGTCAAGCGGCAGGCTCCACTGTGTATCCATCGCCTCAAACGGCGGCCCCATCGCGGTGTCGTCCACTGTGATGCGGTCGAAGTGCCAGTGCAGCGGGTTAGGCGATGTCGATACCCGCATCGTCGACTTGACATTGATGTCAGCGTCGATGGACACCTGCGCCGCACGCACGAGCGCATCCTGGTCTGTGGCCTCAATCGGTAGCCTGCGGGTGATGACACGGCCGCCGCGTGCCTGTACAGATGTGTCTCCCACGAACTCGTTGGTGTAGGTGAATATGCCGGCGCCTTCCACCGGCGCCGCACCATCCACATTGTTGGTTCGCACCGCAACCCACCGGTTAGGCGCCTGGAAATAGTCCCGCACGTAGGTGCGGTCGGGGTCCAACATGGCTGTTGCCGGGTCTGTGTCGTAGGTCCACTCCGACAGCCGTGTGATCGGCGTTGCGTAGGCCTGCAGGCGTAGGTAGCCGTCCCAGTCCGACCAGATGCCCTGATAGCCGATCGACCCCAACAAATCGTTGACGACGGTGAGCCAGGTCGCGTCATCGTCTATCGGCCACACCCGCGGTGCCGGCAACACCGACGCGGCGGCCGTCTGATCAGTCAGCACGTTGGTGAAGCCAAGAGCGGTGAGAATGCTTTGGATTTCCGTTAACACCACTGCGCCTGTGTCCAGTGCGAACGACTCACCCACAGGGGTGTTGAGGCCGTGGATGAGGTCGAAGCCGGTCACGTCAAATGTGGCCGGGCTTTCCACAGTGGACGTCGCAGGCACCGAAGTGTAGTAGGCGCCCAGGTTGAACCGTGCAGTGATTGTGCCGTCCGACAGTGTCATGTACGGCCGCACGACAGCCTGACCCCAGTCAAGGCGCCGGCTGATACCCAGCGTCGCGGTGCCGTGCAGCGTCGCATACGAGTTGCGGCCGACGAAACCACCGGCGAAGTCGTCTGTGATGTCGGCCAAAACATTGAGCCCCGTGTCGATCAGCTCACACCCGGCGCCCACCGCAATCGATGGGGCGTCACGGATCAGCGCAGTGATCTGCGCGACTGTGAACCCGCTGCGGGGGCCGGCATTCGGGTACTGCACTACACACCCTCCGCTGTGGTCACCACACGCAGGTCGATGGCCACGTCGTACAGGGCCGGGTCCCGGGCCTCCCCCACGTCGACACCAAAGTAGACACCGAAGAATCGTTGCCCCCTGGCGTCGCGAACTTGCACCGCCAGGTTGACCCAGCCGCGAAGGATCTCCACCGTGGCAAGGGACACGTCGGCCATGGCGAACGTGAACACACCCCGCTCACCGGCTGTGGACACGGCACGCTGCCGGCCGCCCGCGTAGGTGCGCACCTGCCCCACCACATCGTGGCTACGGCCGCGCCGCACCCCGGACTGTGCCGACACGGCGCTACCGGTCGCTAGTAGGTTCACAAACACACGTGTCAACGTGAGTGTGGCCATGTCACCTCGCCCGGGATAGCTGGAAGGATGCGGACACTGCGCCGCCGAGCTGGCGGCCGACGCCGGGTGCGACCCGCTCAACGGCAGCCAACACAGCCAAGGTGGCGCGGGTGTTGGCCTCAATGGCGGCCACCACGTGGCCGCTGCCAGCCCAGCCGGCCAACCCTGCTACACCGGCCACCCCGGTCCCGCCTGTGCCGCCTACGTCGCGTACAAGGCCGTAGCCGAAACTGTGAGCAACTGTTTCGAGGATCTTTGTGGAGCGCGGCCGTTTCGCGGGCGACAGCGGAATGTAGGCTTCTCCGCCGGCCTCATCCTCGCCGAAGATCCGCAGCGTCCCGGCCTTCACGATCTGCGCCACGTGGTCCTCGATACCGCCGGAGGCGAAGAACTTGACGATGCCGCCCTCGGCCAGTGCGAGGCTGTTCAACTTCTTCTGCACCTGCGCGATCGAAGAGCGCAGCACCACCGAAAGGTTCGCGGTCACGTCAATGTTGCTGTGAACGTTTTCCGGGATCCGGAATAGCTCATCAGCCAGCGCTTTAACCTGGTCCTTGTTTTTGCCGGTTGCCCCGGTCGCCTTGACCGCCTCATCTTTGAACTGTGCCAGCAGGTGCGCAGCCTCCGCCGCAGAGTGACCGTTCTCCTCATATTTCGTGGCCGCCTCGACCGCTTTACGTGCAGCCTGCTCCAGCTCGACACGGTTCTCCGAGCTTGCCAGCGACATGCCGTCGATGGCTTTGCCACCCTCTCTGAACGTGTCTTTCAAACCGTCGATCGCGCGGCGCGCATCAAGTACGGCCTCGTCTGCGGTGGCCATGACACCGTGCAGCCGGTCCCATGCGTCGAGGAGGGATTCGCCTTTCTCCGCAGCCTCGCCGGTGGCGTCGGCCAAATCGTGGGCGCCGCGTGCGATGCGGTGCAGCGATGTCTCAGCGGCAGGGCCGTCACCGATCAGGTTGTCGACGACACCGCCATCGCCGAACACCGCATCGAAAGTGCTTTTGTCGTCGGCCACCTTGTCGGAGAAGGCGCCCCAACCTGCGGCCATGTGGTCAAGGTCGTCGCCGATCTTGCGCAGTGTGCCGTTGCTTTCTGCGGCAGTCAACGCAGTGAACGCCAGACCGAACGCACCGGCCACCCTGCCGGCCGATGACGCAGTTGCATCCAGTTTCAGCCCCAGCACACTTTGTGCAGTGCTCAGAGCCTTAGTCGCGAGTACTGCGGCTGCGATCGTCGCAGCCAACGGCACAAGCCAGTCCTGGTTGCGGATCCCGAACTGCAACACCCGGTTGAGTGTTGGCAGCAGCTTGTTACCCAGATCCTCCTGCAGGTTGCCCCAAGCTACCCGCGCCTTGTCTGCCGGGGATGCAGCCGCCGCAGCTGCCCCGCCGAACTGTGTCGTCAGCTCACCTAGAATGATCTTCTGGGCCTCCATGATGTGCCCAGTTTCCACAAAGGATTTGATGGACTCCTTCTGCTGATCTGTGAGCTGGATACCTGCCTTCTTCAGCGCGGTCAGCCCACTGATCGGATCGTTGAGTGCCTTACCAACCAGCAGTGTCGCAGCCTGCAGGTCTGTGCCCAATGCTGCAGATAGGTTGAGCGCCGCCTCTGTGCCCTGGTTGAAGATGTCGTTGCCGCGCCCAGCCTCGTTGCGCACCTTGGTGAAGGTGAGCAGCACATTTTCGCTCGACTGAATGACTTCATCGTCGACACCGGCCAGATTGGACAGACGGTTGGCCAGATCCCCGATCTGTGTCGCGGTCACTTTCGCTGTGCCGCCGGTCGACTTGATGACAGCCTCGGTGAGTTTGCCGACCTTGGCCGCTTCCTGCGCCTCTGCGATCGCACCTTTCAAGAAGCCCAGCACCGCGATACCCGCGACGGCCGCGCCGATCGCGCCGACCATGCTCTTGCCGAACGTGGTACCGGTCGACTTGCCGACGCTGCCTGCGGTCGCCTCAGTCTTCGACTTGAGCTCGGCGCCGAACTTCGACGCCTCCGGCCGGATCGCTACGAACGCGGTTGCAAGTGTGGCCATCAGCTCACTCCCCTCAACCCGATAGCGATCAGCAACGCCTGCTGGTCTGTGTCGACCCGCTCCGGTGGCTGCGCCAATGCGGTGTCGAAACGTTCCCGGATCTCAAACCAGTCGGGCACCTCACCCGCGCCGGTGAGCGCCCGCGCGAATGCTGCGGCCTGAATGTGTGCCACTGCGATGTAACGCAGCTCGTCAAGCATGAGCACATACGCGACGGCGCAGACTGTTGCTGCGTCTAGCTCGCCGCCGCCTGTTTCTGCCGCCGGTCCAGATAGTTCTGATAGACGATCATTTTGAGATCGCCACGGCCCTTCAACTTGTCCATTGTGGTAATGACCGCCGTGGAGTACGGATCGGCCCCGGATTTCGTGGTGGTGTTCGGCGGCCCATCCGGCGAGTCGGATGGCCGCCCAGTAGGGAAGCGCGCCACCGCAACCACGATCACCTTGGCCACCTCCAACAGGTCCAACGTCTGCTGGTTGTTGGCCACAGCTACACGCATGAACTCGTCGAGATCGTCTGTGTGGATGAGCCCTTGCAGGAACTCCAGCACGATCAGCATTGACGACACGTCGTCGAGTGTGTCGATCTTCTCTGCCCTGCGTGCAAAGTCCATCAGCAGCAGCGGATTCCCGGCGTTCGGCGCCACCCGGATGGTGACGCCGAACCACGGAAAGTCCATGTCGACCGGTGCCCGCTTCGTGCCCATCGCAGGAAGGTGAGCGGTGGCCACAGCGATCACGTACCGAGCCGTGCGGCGCCGGCGGCGTACAGCTTGAATGGCTGGTTGGGTGCACCCGCAGGCACTTCGAAGTTGAACACACACGGAATCGTCATCTTCGACGGTGACTTGGCGAATGCGGATTCGATCGTCCCCGAGTTGATGCACTGGTACATGATCGCCCGCAGGGTGTGGTCTGTGGACTCCCACCCGAGCATGGCCCGCACCTCAGCGCCGGCAGCCGGTGGCAGCAGCGACGATGACAGCGTCGCACCCGAACCGGATACGGTGGCGACTGTTGCACCGTTGTAGGCGCGCTGCAAATTCTTCAACGTGGCGGAGGCCAGGTTGAATGCCATGGCGCCCTTGCGTGCCGTGGTCGCCCACCGGATCGGATCGAAGAACTCGGCCACCATCACCGGCTCAACCGTGATCTCATAGCTAAACTTGCTGCCGTCTTCTGTGGCGCCGAGCGGGATCCACGACGCCGACCATGCGTCGGCGTCATAGGACGACGCCAATGCGGCCATGGTGGGTTCCGCGGTCAGCAGCGGCGCCCAAAACAGGTAACCCGGATCCTGCAGGATCAGGGGTGTTGCCACCGTGAGCGACATCTACATTCCACCTTCCGCAACTACTGTGTCGGCGTCTTCGTCGTCGATGGGTGGTGCCTTACTCTGTGCGGCGGCCTTGGCCTCCCGGGCCTCCCGTTCGCCGATGAGCACCCGCATTTCCTGCGGGTGGTCCTTGCCCTCGACCAGGTCGACCTGATTGTTAAACCAGTAGCCGTGCAGGACCACGTTGGCCACCGGCACCTGATGCCCCGGCGCGTAGGCGAGGGCGTTGCCGGCGTAGATATGCTGGTTGGCCACATAGTGGCCGTACTCGCGTTCCTGTGCCTTGATCTGCGCCTGCAGGTCGGGATCGTTGTCGAACATTTCCTGCAGGTCTACGCCCGTAAACGGCGGTGCTGGATTGGCCATCGTGTTCTCCTCACATCGTCAGGCTGGGCACAAGGAACGGACGCGGGTCGATGTACTTAGTGCCGCGCTCCTGGAAAAACATGTAGAAGTGGATCCGATCCCAGGCGACCCGCACTGTCTGTTCCCCGCGGTCGATACGCGGTTTGGCCTGGATCGACGCAGCACCTGCACCTGTGCGTTTCGGCGCGGCAGCCCGCGCCCGCCCCACGGGTGGCCCCGCCGCCTCTAGGAGGATCGCCTTAACCTCAGGGCCGCGCATGAAGCCTCCGACAGCAACCTTGTCGACCACAACCCGCACATCAGCCACGGCTCACCCCCAACTCAGCCGGGACGTCGTACGCACCTCATAGCCGTGCACAGAGGTGGTTTCGTCATCGGTGCGGGAGTAGTCGCCCTGCCCGGCATAGATGCCGGTGATGGACAGACCGCCGCCGGCCAGCCGGGGGTTTGCCTTCAACACTGCGCCAAGTGCTGTGGCGATGCCGTCTGCGGCCAGGTCGGTTTCCTCCACGTCGCATGCCGGCCGGGACAACACCCGCACATACAGGCTGTAGAACACGGTCTCCACCACGAGCACACCCGGGGTTTCGGCAACGTCGTCCTCGGCCGTCATCCGCCACCCGCCGCCGTACACCGACCGCGCACCCACGTTGCCGTTGTAGGCGTAGTGCACCTCGACTCCGTCTAACAGCCCGGCCGGTGCTGCCTGCGCCTTCAACAGGTCGATCAGCGCCTTCTTACCCGTGGTGGCATTCGTCGTGGGCATCTACGCGAACACCGTCCGTTTCGGACCCGGGTGCCGGGCGTAAACGGCGTCAACATCGGGGATGCCGGTGCGGTCCGCCGCAGGTGTCGACAGCCGGTAGGTACCGCCTTCTGCAGCGGTGAACGACAGTGCACGGTACGGCACAGACGTGTCGCCCAGGCCCAGCTTGGAGCGCAGTCGCACAATGCCCGCGGTACCGATCTCGTCGGGCGGATAGTCCAGACCATGCTCATATTCGACGACGATGTTGCGGAACCCGAGCGGCCACATCGCACCGCCCGGACGGGTCAGGACACCTGTGTCTGTGAACCCGACTGCGGCCACGTCCGGCGCCGACCACGCCACCCCCGACACTGTGATCGTGCGCAGGGTGCGCAGCATCGTATGTCCGCCGGTTTCGCTGCGCGGTATCACCAACCGTGCTATGCCGCGCCCCGACAGTGCGACCCGGGCGTAACGCGGCACGAACGCCTGCCCGCAGATCTGTTCGCACTCCTGCTCAACCTCGATGCGTTTCCTCGCCACAGTGGACACAGGATATTTGACCGGATCCAACACCGGCTTCATCGCGTACGCCTCCGGCAGCCCGAACAGGAACCCGCCCACAACTTCAACAAAGTCGCGGCCGGTGAACGCTGCCCCGCCAAACGTCCCAGTCCAATCCACCGTTAGCGTGTCCAGCGTGGCCTGTGCCGGTAGTGGAAACGTGTAGATACCATCCCCGACCGTCCCCACGCTTGCGGTGCCGGCCGTCACTGCTGTGCCGTCGAGCCGCTTCACCGCCACAGTGACCGCACCGGCCGCGTCAAGTGCTGCCGCGTCCACAGCGAACGTGTGCGACAGCGTCACCGCCGATGTCACCGCGACCCGCATCAAAGCCATCCGGCTACCTCCGCCCCGATGGATGCGGTCATCGCGGCCAGTTTCGCCACGTCTGTAGCCAGCCCAGATGCCTGCCAGGCCTCAAACGCGGCACGGTCTGCCGCATACCGTGCAGGTGTGTTGGAGGCCCGGTAGCTTGCATCCCAGGCCGTTTTACCCGCAGCCGGGTGCACATGCTCGACGATGACCTCCGGGCAGTAGACGATCCGCCCAGCCGCCCGGCCGAGTGCAAGGATCGCATTGTCCACATACATGTGCTCACAGTCCGGCAGCATCATCCAGCCCAGCGCGCGCACCACATCAGCGGACACCACCCACGCAGTGGGCATCTGCTCACCCTGCAGCAGGTCGTTGCCGTAGGCGAACCCAGACCCGCCGGGTAAACCCTCGATGGCCTCGATCAGCGCGCGATCCCAACCCGGTGTGCGGGGCAGGTGGTCATCGCCCAGCGATGCCAGATAGCGGGGCTGATCGCGGAACCTGCCGGTATCGTTCAACGCCCTCAACGCCAGCTCGTTTGTCCACGCAGACAGCGAACGCCGCTCGCCACGCACCGCCATGACCATCTCTTGGCCCGGGGTGTCCTGTGCTGCGGCGAAGTAGTCGCAGGTGTCGTCGACGTCCAGACCCGCCCATATTTCGACAGTGCAGACGGCCGTACGTCGGACAGCTGCGACCATCGCGGTGAACCGCTCCGGGCGGCCACGGGTCGGGGTGATGATCGCCAGGTCAGCCACGGCGCATCCCCTCCGGCACCGGCACGCCGGGTGCGGCCTCTGAGTGCACCGAGTGAGGCAGGTCCCGCCCGCAGACACAGTTGCCCGCACCGGATTGCACGTCGCGTGCATACACGTGCGGCCTGCCGTACTGACCCGGTCCGGGACCCAACGATCCCCCGTACCCTGGCACGGAATAGCGGTCGTCAGCCATTGCGCACCCAGTAACCGGCCGGGTTGGACGACACCGGGTGTGCCCGTTCGATCGCGATGTCCCGCGACCAGTCCGGGTTGGTGGCGAGGTTCAACGCGATCGCGTCCAGCGGCGAACCAACCATGTCGCAGAGTCCCTGTTGGACACGGGCGGACTCGCCGTATCCGAATATGCCGTCCTCCACCACCAGGTAGCAGCCGGGGGACACCATCGGCCCATACAGGTCGATCTCCTTAGCCACATGCGGGCCGGAGTGGTCTGAGTCAAGCGACACCATGCAACGGCGTCCTGCGACCAGCTCTGCCACACGCGCGGCCACCGCCGGGTCCACCGAGCTGCCCATCACCTGCGTGACCCGGTCACGGTAGGGCAGGCCGATCACTGCCTCGCGGACGTCAACTGTGATGACGTCGACGCCCAGGTCTGCAAACCACCGCGCCGACGCACCGGTATGTGTACCGGTCTCCACCACCACCTCAGGCCGGGTGGCGTCGATGATCTGCGCGTAGCGGGCCAGATCCTGGCGGAATTTGAGCATGCCGTCATGGACATGGTCGTAGGCGGCCAGGCTGGCGAACGACGCAGCCAAGTGGATGTGCAACGGCAACTCGGGGTGGATCTCCTCCGGATCCGCAGTTGCGGACTGCCGGATGTAATCCTCCTCGGACAGCCACACCTCTTTGTGGTGGGTGGTTTTCACCCCGGTGTGGACTGCGGGGATGATGCCGGCCTTCAACACCCGTGCGCAGAAAGCGATGTCCTCACCGATGACATCACCGGCGCGGTCATACATTTGGTCAAACCAGTGGTCCCCGTGTTCTGCGCGCAGCTTCTCCAACACACCACGGTGGATCAGCAGGAATGCGCCACCGGTCGCGGCCACCTGCACAACCGTGTCGTCAGGGTATTCGCCGAAGTAGCAGAACGACGCCTGCCCACCCTCCACTGTGGTGCCCAACTTGTACATGGTGGGAACGATCGTGCGCCGCCACCCGCCCATGCCGTCGTAGGCGGCTTCCATGTAGGCGAAACACAACGCACCAACAACGGGCCGATCCGCAGCGTCTGCGACGTCGAGCAGCCGGTGAACCGCGTCCGGGTCGCAACCCATATCTGTGTCGACCCACAGCAGCCACTCATGGTCTGTGTTGTCCAAAAACAGGCGGGCACCGTAGTTGCGGGTCTGCGCCACCATGCCCGCACCGCAGCGCAGATTAAGCGGGTCCTCCGCGATACGGTGCCCCGCGGCCTGGTCGTGTTTGCGGATGCGCCGCATCGACTCAACCCACGAGTGGCTCACGTGTTCGTTGTGCAGGTACGCCACCTGAACGACTCCATCGAGTCCATTCACCGGGCACGCCCTTTCTTGGTTGGGATAGCTGAAGCCCCGGCCCGCCGGCTATCCCAGGCGGCGGGCCGGGACGTTGGTTAGCTGCCGGAATACGTGACCTTCGTGACCGCCTTCGGCCTGCGGCCGAACGTGACCGCCTCGTAGCCCCAGATACCGACCCGGATGAGGGCAGGCCCGGCCGGCTGGTCGAACTGGAATTGCATCGGCGGAGAGATGGAGAAAAGGTGTTCCTGCGAGTTGATGATGAACCCCGTCGACGCGGCAACCGTCGGCGACGTCACCACCTCAAGGTTCTCCAGCGTGCCCTGAATCGGCGAGCGGAACCCTTGCGTGGCGCCGCCCTGACCGATCGCATTGGCTGGGTTGTATGCCTGCGCCAGAATCAGCGGACGGCCGGTCGTATCGGTGAACTTCAGGTACGTGGTCCAACGCGCGGTGCGGCCGACAAAGAAGTCGGCGTCACCCGCGGGTGCATCAGAGATCGCGGCGATACCGTCGAGCAGGCCGGCGCGCTGCAACGCAATGTCGGTAGTGGTGAGCACACCGGCCGACACAGTCACCGCGTTGACGTTGGCCTGACCGTTGAGCGCAACGATGCACTCCAGTTCGGCATTGTCATAGAAATCCCCGGTCAGGTCGCCCCAGATGATGGCATCCACAGCCGGGTTCGAAGCCTCCAACATCTGCCGGGAAACCTCTGTGTAGCCCATGATGGGCTTCGGGGTAACGGTCAGGATCGCGTACGCCGGATCCGACTCTGTGGTGTTGACACCCTCGGCAACGGTCGACGTCTTCGCCACGGTGCCGGCAACCGGGATCGACCACGCGAACGGGCCAGCCCACGGAACCTGCCGCAGCACTGACGCCACCCGCAGCCTGCGGTGCAACACGGGCGCGAACTGCTCGGCCAGCCACACCGGCGGCACCAGGCCCGCACCGAACGTGGTAGCACCCGCGCCGAGCACGTCACGCAGGTGCACATCGCTGCGTGCCAGGTCGACCAGGATGCGCGAATGCTTGACCAGCCGCTCAGCTGCCGCAGTCTCACCCATTCTGGCCGCACGGTACTGGTCACCGACGAACGAGTACTCCGAGCCGCGGGTGTAGAGGCCCGGGTCGCGTTCCTGAGTCTTGGCGCCGCCCAGCTTCACAGACCGGGTACCGTCATCGGTCCCGTCGCCCCCGCCGGCACCGTCATCGCCGCTGGTGTCGGTGCGGTTACCGGTCAGTGCGGCGAGGACCTTTGCCCCCATCGCCTCAACCTTGGCGTTGCGCAGCTCGATCTCAGACAGGTCTTCGATCTGCGTGTACAGTGCCTTAGCCTTCTCGCCCTGCTCGACAACCGACCGCAGCTCTTCGTTGGTCATATCCCGCTTGGCTTCGGCTGCGCGGATCTGCAGCCCTTCAATGCTTTTCTTGAGCGCGTCGTACTGCTCGCGCAACGCTTTCAGGTAAACGTTTTCGGCCATACCGGCCACCCACTCCCCATTCACAAGAAACACGGAAGCTCCTTGCGAGTGATCGGGGTGGTCGCGTCGATAGGCGACGGTGCCGGCGTCACATTGAGTCTGCCGGGGTGGTCGCGTCGATAGGCGAGGGTGCCGATGTCGAGCCGTTTCGGCCTACGGTAACAGAAACGGGCGGATGTCAGCCCGGCATGCCGAGGCGGATGGAGCGGATCGCCAGCTCGTGGTCGGGCGGCTCGGGCAGCTGCCTCAGATACTCCTCGGCCTTTGCCCGGAGTTCAGCATCTGTGGCTGCCAACACTGCGTCCCCATGTGCGGAGCGCACACCGGCCGCCGCAGCCAAATCACCGTACGCGCCTTCCAACACGACTGCGACCTCTGCCAGGTGTGCTTTGACCCGCTCAGTGACGCCGCCGGCCAGACGCCGGTTTTGGCGCTCTTCAAACATGATGGACAGTTGGTTGAGCGCACCATCGCGCACAAGCTCAATCGTCTCGTCGCCGACCGGAGTTTTCGACGCCCGTAGCTCCCCGTACAGTCCGGCCCCATCATCGCGGAACATCATGCCCGCGCCGATCAGCGTGCCACCCAACAGCACATGTTCACGGGACAGTTTGACCCGCGACGGCGCCGCCAGCTGGTGGTTGAAGGCGCCCCGGGCGAACGACTCCACCAAGTCTTGGTTGATGCGGGTGGGCGCGTTGTACGGCACCACGATGCCGTAGATCGTGCGACCGTCCCCACCGGACCGGACTTCCAGGTCCGGGCGGAATGAGCGGTACTGCATCTCAGCCATCTGCCCGGAGCCTTCCGTCCGCACGGTAGCGCATCGCATGCGCAGAACAGATGACCCCGTTGACGGCCCGGCCAGTGTGCGGCGTGCCGTCGTCGACAACACATTCCCCAGCCTGACGGGCCTTCTCCGCCTTCGCCTCCGCCTTGTCCGCAGGCTTGGCCTCCGCCTTAGCCTCGGCCTTGGCCGCCGCCTTGTCCGCAGCGATCAAACGTTCAACCAGTTCAGGTTTGCTGCCAGACACAGGCAGTTCCCGGCTACGCAGCAACTCCTGTAGCTCGGCAACCGTCCAGTCCTCATACGTCTCGTTCATGGCTGCTCCACTTCGGTCGGTTCGCCTGCGCAGGTGTCGTCACCATCATCCGCTACCACGGCCGTATTGTGTGCAGGCAGCACGGGCAACCGTTCCCGCAGGAACGGCTCTGCGTCGGCACGGACTTTACCCTCGGCAGCGATGACGGCACCCGTGTCTAGCACAGGTTCGGCGGGATCCTCGGGCATGTGAAGAAATTCGCTGGCCCTGGCCAACAGTTCGCCGTAATCCCCGGCAGGCCCGGTCACGGCTGAACCATCTGCGGCATCATCTGCGGCTCTGCGAACGTGTCGAGCGTGGCCGGCTTGTCCGGCAACGGCGCACGGTGCTCCAACTCACGCACCTCATCCACAGACAGGAACGCCTTATCCAGTGCGATCGCATGCGCCTGGTAGCGGGTCAACGTGTCCGCTCTCAACACAGAATCCAGGTTGGCGCGTACCTCTGTGCCGCGCGGAAACGCCAACGAAAGTGTCTGCTCAAACCGGGCCAGGTGCCCGCCGAGGGAAAACTTGAGCAGATTTACGGCGTCCTGCTCGATGTTGGAATACTGGCGTTGACTCGACATTCCCCCGAGCCAACCCACGGGCAGGCCGAAAATCAGCTCCAACTCGCCGAGCGTGTACTTGCGTGCCTCCACCATTTGCATCTCGTCGGGGTTCCACGACAGCGGCTCAAACGTCGTCGAGGCGTTCAACACTGCGACCGTCCTCGACGACTGCGACGCCAACCACGCCAGCTTCAGGTTTGCGGCCTCCTCGTCGCTCAGGTCCGGATTCGACGACGTCAACACCCCGGTCGGCACACCATGGTTGGAAACCGACTGTGCCTGCCTGCCCTGGTCCAACGCCAGATTCAGTGTGGACAGTTGCGTCTCCAACACACCCATGCCGCGCACCGCCCCCGGCCGGCACGGGCCTTTGATGTGTAGGACGTCCTGGCTACCAAGGCGCATGGATCCGATCGAATACTCCAAAGCGCCCACAGGCAGCGGCGAATCAACGAACGGGGTCACCCGGCGCACCGCCACGTTATCGGCCGGCACCGCGATCGCAGCCGTAGGCCAGCCCTGGAAGTTGCGTGCGGCGATCACACCAACTGCGTTGCCGTGCCAGATCAGATCCAGCGCCCACGATGAGAAGGTGGTCATCCGCGTGTCCGGCGGTACCGGCTGCTCAAGCAGCGGTGGCCGTGGCAACAGCATCTGCTCAGGCTGGCCCGCTATCTGCCGGTAGGCATTCCACGGCACCTCACCCAACAGGTCCGACAGCAGGATCGCGGCCCGCCACGCACCCGGGATTGTCATACCGGCCTGATAGGTGCCGATCGTGGCGAACTGCGGATTCAGGTTGTCGAGCACCGTGAACGTAGCTGTGGCGCCGGTGATGGTGTCGGTCGCCGTATACTGCGTCGAGCGCGTCAGCAAACGCCCCAGTCCCATGTCTAGACCTTTTCAGCCTCTCGCAGTGCCCCGAGGACAACGGTGGTGATACCACCTGCGATCAGCGTAATCGCTAAACCCCACAGCAGGAACACGCCGACCAACGCAGCAACCCCACCGCACACCTGCGCGAGCAGCGGCATCGACGGCACAGCGCTGAACCGAAACCCACGAACCCTACGCCGCCTCGGCCTGGCTGCGGTTTCCTCCATCGTCGGCAGCCACATGGTTTCGTCCGCCTGAACACTCATCGCCCAACCCCTTTCTGTCACCAAATTTTGGAACGCGGGATCGGCTTCGTCGACATGACCTCAACGCCATGCATCGCCAACGTCACGCCATACAGTGGCGACAGGGTACCCGCAGACCCGCGCTTAACGAACGTGAACGCGCCACCACTACCGGTATCCAGCCTGCGTGCCGCACCCAACGATGCGTCAAGCTCGGGCTGGCCTAAGTGGAACATGCGCACACCATCATCCTCCTCCCGCGCAGCATCCCCTGTAGCGTCATAGAACCGTCCACACGCCGCCGCAGAGTCCAGCGTGTTCGGTGTGAGCACATGCACGCCCGCCTTACGCAGCGGCACAATCAGCGACGCCGCCGGCCTGCGCGGGTCGATCACCACAGTGGACGGTTTCCACTCCTCCACCAACTCCAAAGCACGCGGCAGCATCCACGTTGTGCCCATAGCCTCCGGCCCGGTCACCCGATGGCCCGGCTCAACCACCTCAACATGCCAATGCCCATCCGTGCGGTGGCCAGCTGCCAGAATGTATCCGAACGCGCGATCCTCCGTGATCTCCAGGCAGAGCGCAGGCACGCCGTCGATCGTGCTCATGGGATCCTTCAAACCCTCCCACGTCTTCTCACGTATCAAGCTCCACCCCGGGGTAGTGGTTTCCGGTTCCCAACCCAGATACTCCGCACAAAAATCAACCGGGTCCATGGCTGCGAAGTCGTCACGAACCTTTCGCTCCGCAACAGTCCGGCCCAAGCCCGGCATGCACGACCACCACGTTTCAGGGTCGCCCGGATCCATACCCGGACGTGCACTGAAATCGAAAAACGCCATACCGTGCCGCACACCGGCCTCAACCCTCGCCCGGCCCACCTGCCGCTTATGGCGCAGATACGGCCACTCGCCAGGCTTGGCCCGGGACAGACCCGGAATCATCGACGCGACGATGAGCTGCGACCACGGCCGCGTCATCATGGCCGGACGCATACCCAACTCTGTCCGGCTATCCGGACGCGACCACGCCTCATCGATCACCGCCATGTCGAGTGTGTCGCCCGTACCGCCCTTCTTTCCCGTCGTCGAACCCGGCGACCACATCGACCCGTTAGCCCAAATGAAGGCTTCCTTGTTTTGCGTCAACCGGGCAGAAAACCGACGCCCCAGCTTGGGAACATCCCTCAACCGTTCCAAGTGGACATCCCGCCACTTCAACCGGGCGTCATCAGCCGTCTGCGCCGTATACAGCACACGCTGTGGACCGGCATGCTCAAACCCGATACAGCGATGCGTCAACATCGGCAACAGCCACTCCGTCTTACCCGTCACCTGACGCGGCCCGATGATCACCACCTCGGGGTAGGCGAGCAACCCAGTCTCCGGGTCAATCTCCAACGCCACATCCGCCATATACGCCTGATGAGGCATGAACGGCCGCCCCATCATCGCGGCAATCTCAGCCACCTTAGGGCCAAGCGTGGCCCGCTCAGGAGAGCGTGGCGTCCCGTACAGGGGTGGACATGTCAGCAGCGAACGCGCTGTCATCGTCGCCGTCATCGCCGCCACCCTTCCCCAATGCAGTCATACACGCGCGTAGCTCACTCACCATTTTCGAAACCATCGATGGCGCCGGCCCATCATCAATCGCCCGAGCCAACACGAGCGCCAACGCCGCAAGCGTCCCACGTCCCGGCCGCGCACCCATCGCCTTGATATCGCGCTTTACCGCCAACTCCACAGTCCCAGACATCCGCCGCCCCGCCGCCATACTCACACGACCCGCCGGACCGACCACGCCACATCACACAGCGTAGCCATAGTGGCAGGTGTGCCGATCTTCCCCCGACCCACACGCGGCCACAATGGACAGACACACACACTGTGCAACGCCCTGACCAGCCAAAACAGACCGGAAAACCGTTCCGGATATATAAAATCACGAACGG
>Ga0307299_10000174_pt1 | contig 21269 bp, 16 predicted proteins | sample ER_DNA_159_FD_194466 | JGI IMG/M metagenome (GOLD analysis project Ga0307299, IMG submission 194466) | Bulk soil microbial communities from the East River watershed near Crested Butte, Colorado, United States - ER_DNA_159 | ecosystem: Environmental > Terrestrial > Soil > Floodplain | place... | reverse complement strand
ATCGTCCGCGGCTTCGACCACCGGCCCAATGAAGAGCTGCACCGCCGGCTCTTCCAGGCGCTCGGAGCGACGCCGCCCGAATTCGTGCACCACGGACTGATCCTCGGCGAAGACGGCAAGAAGCTCGCCAAGCGCGCACCGGGCGCGACCGTCGCATCATTGCGCGAGGCAGGCATCCCCGGGGAAGCGGTGCGCAGCTACCTCGAGGAGCTGGGTATCCCGCAGCACGACGTGCACTACGACCTGTCACGCATCCGGCGGCTCGCGATCGAGGCGATCGAAGCGATGGACGACGACGAGCTCGCACAGCAGGCCGACGCGCCGGTCGAGGTCGTGCCGGCACTGCGCGGCGCGCGGGACCTGAACGAGGCGCGCGAGTACGCCAAGGCGATCCTCACGGCGCCCGAGCCGGTCAAGGTCGACGCCGCGGAGACGCTCGAACGTTTCCGCGAGCTCGTCGAGCGAACGAACGGCACGCTCGATGCACGCGCGCTCGTCCGCGAGCTCAAGGCAGTCGGCGGCAACCTGAAGGCGGTAAGGCTCGCGCTGACCGGCCAGGAACGCGGCCCCGAGTTGTGGGCCGTGATCGCCGCGCTCCCGCGCGACGAAGCACTGCGCAGGATCGATGCAGCTCTATGACACGCTGACACGGAGGAAGCAGGAGCTTCCGCCGCCGCCCGCACCCGTCCGCATGTACTTCTGCGGGCCGACCGTCTACCAGCGCGCGCACATCGGCAACGCGCGGCCGTACATCCTCGGCATGTGGCTGCGCAGCTGGCTGCGCTCCCGCGGCTACGACGTGACGCTCGTCCACAACATCACGGACATCAACGACCGCATCTACGAAGCCGCGCCCGGCGCGAGCGCCGAGCTCGCCGCGCGCGCAACCCAGTGGTACCTCGAGGACACCGACCAGCTCGGGCTCGGCCGCCCCGACGCGCTCCCGAAGGCAAGCGAAGTCGTGCCGCAGATCATCCGCTTCATCTCGGAGCTGATCGAAGGCGGCCACGCGTACGAGTCGGAAGGCGACGTCTACTTCCGCGTCGCGTCATTCCCGGAGTACGGCCGCCTCTCGGGACAGCGTCCCGACCAGGTCGAGGAGCAGGAGCCGAACCCACGCAAGGAGGACCTACGCGACTTCGCCCTCTGGAAGGCGAACAAGCCCGACGAGGACACGTGGTGGGACTCACCCTGGGGGCGCGGCCGGCCCGGCTGGCACATCGAGTGCTCCGTGATGGCGGAGGAGCTGCTCGGACCGGCCTTCGAGATTCACGGTGGCGGGCTCGACCTCGTCTTTCCGCACCACGAGAACGAGCTGGCGCAGTCACGCGCGCTCGGCCACGACTTCGCGCAGATCTGGACGCACAACGGCCTGCTTCGGTTCACCGGCTCGAAGATGTCGAAGTCCGAGGGGAACGTCGTCACGATCCGCGACGCGATCGCGCAGTGGGGACGCGAGGCCGTGCTCGTCTACTTCCTCACCGCGCACTGGTCGAAGCCGATCGACTTCTCCGACGAGACGCTCGCCGCAGCGGCCGCACGGGTCGTCGGGTTCCGCGAAGTGTTCCGCAGCCCACCCGAACCCGCACCGGCCGGAGAGTGGGAACGCTTCGAGGCGGCGCTCGAGGACGACTTCAACACCCCCGAGGCGCTTGCCGTGATGCACGGCTGGCGCGACCACGAGCTCCTGCGTCGCGCGCTCGACATCTTTGGGCTCGCGTCGCTTGCGGAAGAGCAGGAAGCTCCGAGCGAGATCGTCGAGCTCGCAAAGCAGCGGCAGGAGGCACGCGCCGCGCGCGACTTCGACGAGGCTGACCGGCTCCGCGCCGAGATCGAGGCCTCAGGCTGGGAGGCGCGCGACGTGGCCGACGGGTTCCAGCTCGTCCCGCGATGACGCGCGACCAGCTCTATGGACGCCGCCCGGTGCGGGAAGCGCTGCGCGGGCCACGGGAGGTGCTCGAGCTCTGGGCCACGGAGCGGGCGGTGAAGTCCGAGCCCTGGCTGAGCGAGGTCGAGCGTCCGAGGCTGCAGGTGAAGCCCGAGCGCGATCTGAGCGAAGCCGCCGGAACTCGTGACCACCAGGGCGTGGTCGCGTGGTGTGAGCCCTACAAGTACGCCGACGGCTGGGAGCTCGCAGCGGCAGAACGGCCGCTTCTAGCCTGCCTGGATCAGGTCACCGACCCGCGCAATCTCGGCGCGGTGATCCGCAGCGCAGAGGGAGCGGGGGCGACCGGCGTCGTCGTCCCGGCGCACGGCTCGGCAACGGTGACGCCCGCGGTCGCCCGCGCGTCGGCGGGTGCGATCGAGCATCTTCCGGTCGCAGTCGTCCCGAACCTCGCGCGCTACCTCGGCGAAGTGAAGCGAGGCGACTTCTGGATCTACGCAGCGACCGGTGACGCGAAGACGTCGCTGTGGGACGCCGACCTGACCGGTGGCGTCGCCCTCGTGTTCGGTGCCGAGGGCAAGGGACTGCGCCCGCTCGTGCGTAAGACGTGCGACGACGCGATCTCGATCCCGCTCGCCGGCAACGTCGAGTCGCTGAACGTCAGCGTCGCCGCTGCGCTGATGCTCTACGAAGCTAGACGGCAACGTGGCTGACCCGACGCTCTACCTCTTCGACGGGCACAACCTCCTCCACGCCGGGAGCTACAAAGATCTACGCCAGCTGCGTGACGAGCTCGCCAGCTTCGTCGCGCTGAAGGGCGCGCGTGGCTTCCTCGTCTTCGACGGCTCCGGCGCCGACGAGTCCTACGGGCCGCTCGAAGTGCGCTACGCGAAGAACGCGGACACGCTGCTCGAGCGCTTCGCCGCCGAAAACCGTGACACCGATGTCGTCTGCCTCGTCTCCTCGGACGTCGCCGTGCGTGGGACAGCCGGCCGCGAGGTGCAGAAGCAGTCGTCGGCCGCCTTCCTCGGAGATCTCGAGGCCGTCACGCACAGCGAAAACCCGCCGCACCATCTGCGCGACACGCTCGACCCGGAGACGCGCGAAAAGCTAGAGCGAATGCGCCGCGGCGGGGGCTAGCCCGCGCAGTCTCCTTCTTCGACCGCCTCGCCGGCGCCGGGCAGCCGACCGAGCAGGCGGCCGAGGGTGTCGATCTCGTCCGCGCTGAAGCGCTCCTCGAAGAACGTCCGCACCCCGTTGATGTGCGAGTCGGACGCCTCCTGCAGCTTCGCCCGGCCGGTGTCGGTGAGGACCGCGTAGGCGACGCGCCGGTCGCTTGCGCAGGACGCCCGCTCGACCCAACCGGCCTGTTCGAGGCCGTCCAGGAGCCGGGTCACCCCCGAGGGGGTCAGGATCAGCCGTTCGGCCAGGTCGATCCGCCTCATCCGGCCCTCGTCGGCCTGAGCCAGGTGGAGGAGGCACTCGTAGTCGTTGATCGTCAGCCCGTGCTCGGCCACGAGCTGGGCGCTCATGGCCCGGGTCGCCGAGGCGTGCCCGCGGAGGAGGCGCACCCAGGTAGTCAGGGCAGAAGCTTGTGGGGTCAATACTTGACTAGACAATCTTTCCTCGCTATATTGCTTGCGTACTCAACTATAGCGTACTCAAGGAGGAGTGTAAATGAGCACCACGACAGACACCCAGACCGCGCTGCCCGTCGGCACCTGGACGCTCGACCCGATCCATTCGACGATCGGCTTCGAGGTCGACTACCTCGGCGGCACCTTCCGTGGCCAGTTCCGCGAGACGGAGGCAAGGCTCGTCGCAGAGGGCGACAGCCCGGTCCTGACCGGCTCGGCGAAGGTCGCAAGCGTGGACGTGAAGGACGAGAACCTGAACGCCCACCTGCAGTCCCCTGATTTCTTCGACGCCGAGCGCTACCCCGAGCTCAGCTTCGAGTCCAGCGAGATCGCCAACGAGGGTGAAGAGGTCGTCGTCCGCGGCGGCATCACCATCCGAGGCGTCGAGAAGCCAGTCGAGCTCAGGGGCACGATCAGCGAGCCGATCACCGACTACACCGGGCGCGAGCGGATCGGGCTGCGGCTCGAAACGACCGTCGACCGCACCGAGTTCGGTGTCGACTGGAACGCACCGCTTCCCGACGGGAACCAGGCGCTCCAGAACGACGTCTCACTCGCCGCCGAGCTCTACCTGGTCAAGGAGGCGTAAGAGGGATGAAGGTTCTTGCGATCTCGGGCAGCCTGCGCCCGGACTCGTACAACACGAAGCTCCTCCGCGTGGCGGAGGAGCTTCTCCCTCCGGACGTCGAGCTCGAGCTCTACGACGGGCTCAAGGCCGTGCCGCCCTACGACGACGAGGACGACGTCGAGCCGGCGCCGCCCGCAGTCGCCGCTTTGCGTCAGGCCTTGGCCAACGCGGACGGCGTCCTCATCGCCACGCCGGAGTACAACTCGTCCGTTCCGGGCCAGCTGAAGAACGCCCTCGACTGGGTCTCACGCCCGCTGATGAAGAATCCGCTCCGGAACAAGCCCGTCGTCGTGGTCGGAGCGAGCACGGGAGCCTTCGGCGCGGTCTGGGCCCAGGGCGAGCTCCGGAAGGTCCTCTCGGCGATCGGCGCGCGGGTGGTCGACGCCGAGGTTGCCGTCGGTCACGCGCATACGCGGTTCGACGAGGACGGCCGGCTGACCGACGAGTCGTTGCAAGAGCAACTCCAGGAGTCGATCGACGCCTTGCTGTTGGAGATGCACACACGGGCGCTCGTTCTGGTCTGACGAACATACGTTCGTAACATCCTGGGTCCATTGCAAACGCCTTGTAAAGCCCGGCGGTCCTTGCTATCTTCTCCCTCAACCTTAGGGTGAGACTTCGCGTCTTGCCCCTGACCCCGGGGGAGGCCAGGATGGCCGCACGACCGGCGACCGCCGCGCAGAAGGCCGAAAGAGAGCTCCAGGATCTTCAGCTCGTGATGCGTGCGCGGAACGGCGACAGCGGCGCCCTCGATGCCCTGATCCGCCGCTACACCGGGTTCGTCCGGCTGAAGGCGAGCTCCTACTTTCTCGCCGGCGGCGACTCCGAGGACCTCGTCCAGGAGGGTCTGATCGGGCTCTACAAGGCGGTTCGGGACTTCCGGGCCGACAAGGAGACCTCGTTCAGGAGCTTCGCGGAGCTCTGCGTCACCCGCCAGATCATCACGGCGATCAAGACCGCCACCCGGTTCAAGCACGCGCCCCTGAACACCTATGTCTCCTTCAGCCACACCCCCGCCGGCCAGGAATCGGACAGCGAGTGCACCCTCGGGGACGCCCTCCCGGGGCCGAGCGTGAACGACCCCTCCGTTTGTGTCATTTCCACCGAGGAGCTCCAGAGCCTCGTTTTCACCCTTGGGAGCGGGCTTTCCGAGCTCGAGGCGGACGCCCTCCGGCTCTATCTGGAGGGTGAATCCTACGAGCAGATGGCGGAAGATCTAGGCTGTGACACGAAGACGATCGACAACGCGCTCCAGCGGGTGAAGAGGAAGATTCTCCAGCACCAGAAATCCCGGCAAGTCCTGCTTTAAATCGCTGCAAAACGGGAATCCTGGGGCACATTCGTTCGTTATTACACGTACGAGGCCAGGAGGCGTCGTCCGGATTGGACCGCCGCAAACGGGCCCAGAAGTAAGAACCAGGAACCAAGAGAGGAGCTGAACGAAGCTGACGAACCTTGCTGAACTTGATCTGCAGTCGTTTCTCCATGAGGCCGAGGATCTCGGCAGCATCGAGGAGACGACCCTGGAGGCGTTTGCCGTGGCGAACGAGCTCGAGGAAGAGGACCTGATCGAGCTCCGCGCGGAGCTCGAGGAAAAGGGCATCGAAATCGTCCCTCACGAGGACGACACGCCGGCACCCCGCGTGCGGGCTGCTGCAGCAGAGATTTCCGGAACGACGGACAGCCTGACGCTGTTCATGAACGCCGCCGGTCGATATCAGCTGCTCACCGCCGCCGAGGAGGTCTCGCTCGCCAAGCGTGTCGAGCGCGGTGACCGCGCTGCCAAGGAGCGGATGATCAATTCGAACCTCCGGCTGGTGGTCTCGATTGCGAAGCGCTACCAGGGTCGCGGCATGCAACTAGGCGATCTGATCCAGGAGGGTGTGATCGGGCTGAACCGCGCCGTCGAGAAGTTCGACTGGCGTCGTGGTTACAAGTTCTCGACCTACGCCACCTGGTGGATCCGCCAGGCGTGTCAGCGGGCGGTCTCGAACCAGTCCGCAACGATCCGGATTCCGACCCACGTGCACGAGCGGCGCGTCAAGCTGTCCCGCGCGCGGTCGCGGATCCAGGCGGCGACCGGTGAAGACCCGACGGTCGAGGAGCTCGCGAAGGCGACCGGGCTCGACCTGGTGTACGTCGAGGAGGCTCTCGGCGCGGTCGAGGCATCCGTCTCGCTGAACCAGGCGATCGGCTCCGACGGTGACGGCGAGTTCGGCGATCTGTTCGCCGACGAGAGCGCCGTGGATCCGTCCGAGGAGGCCGGTGACGCACTGCGCCGGAAGTTCGTCCGGGATGCGCTCAAGCAACTGCCCGAGCGTGAGCGTCGAGTGCTCGAGCTGCGGTTCGGTTTCGAGGGACAGTCCACGTCTCTCGAGCAGATCGGCCGCGAGCTGAGCATGAGCCGCGAGCGAGTGCGTCAGGTGGAGCGCGACGCGCTGGCCAAGCTGCAGCACGAGCTGGCCGGTGTCGTCGAGATCTCCGTCGACGATCTCGCCAGCGCTGCCTAAGTAGACCCGGGGTCAGACCCTTGCCGTTCGGGACGTGGTCCCAAGGGCGAGGGTCTGACACCAGCCGTTCCGGAGGAGGCCATTCGACTTGGGCTTCGCCTACCATTCGGGGCACGCCGGAGTAGCTCAGTTGGTAGAGCGCAGCTCTTGTAAAGCTGATGTCGTGGGTTCGAGTCCCGCCTCCGGCTTCTGGCAACGAGCGGGCTTCAACGAGAAGCGCCCCGGCAGAGCCGGGGCGCTTCGAAGCGAAGGAGCGGTGGAGGGCTAGGCGCCCAGTGCGGGAGCCGGGGCCGCCTCGGGAGACGCCTCCGGAGCGCGAGTCTCGTGCTCCAGTCGGGGCAACCACTCGAGCCACTTCGGCAGGTACCAGTTCCAATCGCCGAGCAGTCTCATCGTTGCGGGCAGGAGGACCGCCCGGACGATCGTCGCGTCGATCAGGACTGCGGCCGCCAGGCCGATGCCCATCTCCTTCATGTCGAGGATCGGCATCGTCGCGAAGATCGCGAATGCTCCGACCATCACCACGGCCGCGCTCGTCACCACGCCGGCGGTCGTCTTGATGCCGTGCTCGACGGCGTCCTCGGTCTTCATGCCGCGGTCGTACGCCTCGCGGATACGGCTGAGGATGAACACGTGGTAGTCCATCGACAGGCCGAAGAGGATCACGAACATGAACAGCGGCAGCCAGGATGCGATCCCGCCGTTCGACTTGAAGCCGAGAATCCCCTCGCCCCAGCCCTTCTGGAAGACGAGCACCAGCACGCCGTAGGCAGCGCCGACGGAGAGCAGGTTGAGGACGATCGCCTTCGCCGCGATCACGACCGAGCGGAACGAGACCAGCAGCAGCAAGAACGCGAACGCGAGCACGAAGCCGAAGACGTATGGCAGCGCGCCCTTCATCTTGCTGTTGAAGTCGTGCGAGGCCGCCGTGATGCCCGTGACTGCGTACTCCGCACCGTCGACCTTGCCCACGGTGGACGGGACGATTCGGTCGCGCAGGCTCGCGAGCGCTGCGTTCGACTTCGCGTCCGTGCCCTTGCCCACGAGCGGGATCGTGATGCGGGCGACCGTGTTGTCGGCGTTCCGGGTGACCTCGATCGGAGTCAACATCTGACCCGAAGCGAGCGCCTCCCGCTTCAGCCCTGTGATCGCGTGGCTGACGGCGGGAGAGCTGACGTCCTTCGCCTTGACCACAACGACTGCCGGCTGCGGCCCGCCTGGGAACGCATCCTGCACCGCGTGGATGGCCCGGACTTCCTTCGTGCTGTTCGGCAGGGAGTCCAGCCCGGAGATGGCCGTGTGCACGCCGAGCACCGGGGAGGCGAGGGCGACGAGCGCCGCGCCCGCGATCACCGCGGAGATCAGCGGCCGCCGGAGAGCGGGGGTGAGGATTGCGCTCCAGACCCGGTTCTCGCCGCCGTCCTTTCGCCGCAGGCGGCCGATGAATGGGATGCGTCCCTTCTCGACCTTGTCGCCGAGCTTCGACAGCACCGCCGGAAGCACGGTGAGGGAGCCGAGCATCGCGATCGCAACGACGGTCATCGTCGCGACGGCGAACGACATGAAGCCCTTGTCGCCGGAGAAGAACATCCCGGCCATCGCGATCATCACCGTGACGCCCGAGATCAGCACCGAACGGCCAGACGTCGCCGCCGCCGCCTCGAGCGCAGCTTCCGCACTTCGTCCCGCTGCGCGTTCTTCACGCTCGCGCTTGAGGTAGAAGAGCGAGTAGTCGACGCCCACCGCGAGCCCGACGAGCAGGACCACGGCGGAGATGTTCGGGTCCATCGAGATCAGGTGGCTCGGCAGTGCCAGCAGGCCGATCGTCGCGAACACCGCTGTCAGTGCCAGAAGGAGCGGAATGCCCGCCGCGACGACCGCGCCGAACACCAGCACCAGGATCAAGAGTGTCAGCGGGATCGACCGCTCACCGGCACTCGCGAGCTGCGAGTTGAAGAGCTTGTCGAGCGCCTTGCCCGTGGAGATCGAGCCGGCCTCGGAGACGTAGAAGTCGGGGTGCTTCGCCTGGACGCCGTCGGTTGCCTTGACGACCGGGTCGATGACCTTCTTCGCCTCTTCGTCGGTGCCTTTCATCGTGAACTCGACGAGCGCCGTGTGGCCGTCGTCCGAGACCTGCGTGCGGTTCCTCGGGTCGAGCGGCGACTTCAGGTTCGTGAAGACCGCGCGGTGCGGCTGCACCGCCACGATCGTGTCCTGGACGACGCTCTTGAACGCAGGGTCGTCGAAGGTGCGCGTCTTGCTCTGAATCAGGACGAACTCGGTCTGCGGGTCGATCTGGAATCCCGCGTCGAGCAGCATCTGGTCGGCGCGGTGGGCCTCGCCGACGTTCGAATTGTTCTGGTCGATCTGCTTCGTCCCGACGAACGCGCCGATCGCGACCGAGAGGACGACGAACGCAAGCCACCCGAAGATCGCCTTCTTGCGGTGGGTTGCGCTCCAGCGACCCATCCGGGCCGCGATGTTGTTCGAGCGCTGCAGGGGTGACATTTCGGTTCAGCTCCTTCGCTTGGGATGACAGAGCTCAGCCTCGCAGCGCAGCAAGCGCGGGAGAATGGGGCCAACAGGCGTCTTGCCGGTGGGGAGAACCGCACCCCGGACAGGCGAAAGCCGCCAGAGGGTGGGCGGCTTTCACGCGGGGAAGGAGTGTGGGTCTAGGCGACCCGGTCGGGGGTGTCTGACCCGACAGACGCATATGCCAGCTTGTGCTGCAGACGAACGGTCTCGCGCTGGTTTCGCTCGAGGACGTCCGCCGCCGCTCCGCGGTCGTCGAGCTCAAGACGCTCGAGAACGAGCCAACGAAGTCTCTTGTTCAGCTGGTCGACGGTCATGTAGACAGGGTCGCACTACCGGCCGCGCTGAGCCAGGCGGCTAGCTGGCATCCTGTAGTGCGGTTAACCGGAGGACTGCAGGTAAGTCAAAACGGCGAGCACGCGCCGGTGATCCTCTGCGGTGGCCGGGAGCCGGAGCTTCGAGAAGATGCTCGTCACGTGCTTTTCGACGGCACGGAGGGTGATCACCATCTTCTCCGCGATCGCCTGGTTCGAGCGGCCCTCGGCCATTGCCTCCAGCACCTCGCGCTCGCGGGGGGTCAGCTCCTCGAGCGGATCGTCACGTCGGCGTCGCCCGACGAGCTGCGAGACGACGGCGGGGTCGAGCGCGGATCCGCCCTCAGCGACACGGCGCACCGCCGCGGCGAACTCGTCGACGTCCGAGACGCGGTCCTTGAGCAGGTAGCCGACGCCCTCGGCGTTCTCGCCGAGCAGCTCCATCGCGTAGGCGGGCTCGACGTACTGCGAGAGGACGAGCACGCCCGTTTCCGGCCACCGCTCGCGAATCTGCTTCGCCGCGACCAGTCCCTCGTCGGTCTGCGTCGGCGGCATGCGGATGTCCACGAGGGCGACGTCGGGCTTGTGCATGCCGACGTGGCGGAGCAGGTCCTCGGCCGTGCCGCTCTGGGCGACCACCTCGAACCCGGCGTCCTCGAGGAGACGCGCGATTCCCTCGCGCAACAGGACGGAGTCGTCGGCGAGGACTACGCGCACGCCGCGAAAGCCTCTGCGAGCCGTGCTGAGCGGGGGGAACGTCGAAAGCTGGCCCGGGACGTTGAGCTGATAGAGGCGCTCCGGCTCTCCGAGCCCCGGCAGCTCGTGGTCGCCGAGATCCTCGAGCTCGTGCGTGGAATCGAGCTCGTCGCGGGTCCGCTTCGAGACCAGGATCTGGCCGCCGCTGCCCGCCTGCGCGATCCGCGCCGCCCGATGGACGTCGATGCCGTAGTAGGCGCCTTCGCGAAAGGTCGGCTCGCCCGTGTGCATGCCCATGCGCACGCGCAGTTCCACACCTTCCGGCCACGCATGAGCTGCAAACGCGCGCTGCGCCTCCGTGACGGCCTGTGCAGCCTGCTTCGCATCCGGAAAGACCATGAAGAACTCGTCACCTCGATGGTCGACCACGTGCCCGCTGCAGCTCTCGACCGCCGCGCGCAAGAGCTTGCGATGGTCGGCGAGGACAAGGGCATAGCCGTCGCCGAGCTGGCGCACGAGCTTCGTCGAGCCCTCGACATCTGTGAAGACGAGTGTGATCGTTCCATCTGGGAGATTCGAGGTCAGAGCCTACTCCAGTGGGATCTCGGCACGGATGCGCGTTCCTGCGCCTGGTGGACTGTCGATCACTAGCTTGCCGTTTAGCGAGGCCACGCGGTCAGACAAGCCGCTCAGGCCCGAGCCGCGAGTGGGATCCGCTCCCCCGACACCGTCGTCCGCGACCTCGACGAGCGCATAGCCGTCGACCTGCCCGATGCTGACCTTGACCGCGGAGGCTCCTGCGTACTTGGTGATGTTGGCGAGCGCTTCCGACACGACGTAGTAGGCGGCCGCCTCGACGGGAGGAGGGAGCTCGACGTCCGGAATGCAGTCGATCTCGACCGGGAGGGCCGCGCGGCCGGCGAGCGCCTCGAGGGCCGCCTCGAGGCCGCGGTCGGTGAGGACTGCGGGATGGATGCCGCGGGCGAGCTCGCGAAGCTCCTCGAGCGCCTGCATCAGCTCTTCGCGAGATGCTTCGAGCAGCTCTTCGGCCCTCGCCGGGCTCTTCGCAACCTGATTCTGGGCGAGGCGGAGCGAGAGCGAGAGGGACACGAGCCGCTGCTGCGCGCCGTCGTGCAGGTTCCGCTCCAGCTTTCGCCGCGCGGCGTCGCCTGCCGCGACGATCCGCTGGCGAGACGCCTCGAGCTCTTCCTGTTGCTGCTTTCGTTCGGTGATCTCCCGAACGATCATCAGGAACTCGTCGTCGCCACTCGCGGCGAAGCGTCCTTCGTAGTGGCGCCTGCTGCCGTCCTCGAAGTCGAGGTGGTACTCGATCACGCTGGGGTCGCCGCCGAGCGCCGCGCGTCCCGACTCGAGCACGCGGTCGGCCAGGTCCGTCGGCAGTCGATCCCAGAGCAACTTCCCAACGACCTCGCCGTTCACGAGGTCGCGCTCGTTCGGCGCGTTGTAGGAGATGTACCTGCCGTCGCGGGAGATCCGGAACATGAGGTCGGGCATCGCCTGTAGCAGGGCGCGATAGCGCTGTGCGCGTGCGCGTACCTCGACGAGCAGCTTGTCCCGCTCGAGTGCAATCCGCGCCGCATTCGCGACCCCCTCGAGGAGCTCGGGCTCCTGTAGAAGGGAGGCGTCGTGCACGATCGCCGCGACCGGCTGTTCGCCGTAGTCGAGCCGGGTGACGACGCGCCGGCGGGTGTCCTCCGGAAGATCGAGGCGGTTCCCTTCGACGTCGACGTAGTGTTCGTCCTCCTCGTACCAGTACGCGACCACCGCCGTTTCGTCGCGCAGAGCGGTCCTCAGACCCTCCTGAACCTCGCCGGGGCTTGCACGTTCGGGAACGGAGCTGAAGATCGCACCGACTCCGGCGCCGCGTGCGATCGCGGTCCCGAGCAGGCCGGCGAGGAAGATGAACGGCACGGTCGTGAAGGTCGCGATCAGGGCGACGCTGACGAAGATCGCTCCGACTCCCGAGAAAGGCGTCACGACGAACCCGATCGCCAGCAGCACGATGCTGAGGCCGCCGAAGAGGTAGACCGACCGGAGGATGCGACGGAGCCCCGGTGTTGTCTCGCGCCAGCGACCGAGGAGCAACACGACGACGGCCGCGAACAGCAGGACCGAAGCAGCCGTCCAGACGGCGGTCGCGACGACGTGCGCGGCATGATCGTGGGAGACCAGCACGAGGTTGTCGGGACACGCGTGCGGCTTGCAGGTTTCTCGTGCGGCGAACATCGACTCCGCGAGTGGGGCGAGGAACGCGATCGCGTAGCCCGCACCGACGATCACTCGCGCGCGTCGACTGAGCAGGTGGCCACTTGGATACGCCAGCAGCAGATGCACGAAGGCCGCGATGAAAAGACTTCCGAAGAGTGCGCCGAGGGTGAACGGGATCGAATGATTCGCCTCTCCGAGGACGCCGATCAGCACGCCGAAGCCGACCCCGACCATCAGCCCTCCCGTGCGGTTCTGCGGCCGCCGGGTCCAGCCGATCAGCCCGGCGAGGATGAACGACGAGCTGACGAACAGAACCAGAGCAATCGCCTGCTCGGGGTGTTGCTCGTGGTCGCTCGTAGCTATCAGGGCTACAGCGAGCCCAGCGGCGATCAGCGCAGCCGGGCCGAAGTACAGCCAGGGGCGCCAGGCAAGCGTCACGCTACGAGCAGAGCCGCAATCGCGGCTCCGGACAGATCTGCCTTCGGGACGAAGCCGCAGGCGCCGCACACGTTGATGCAGGGCCCATAGTCGGCTCGGTCGCGGCTCGAGGTGAGGACGACCGCGGGTGGGTCGACCAGCCGGCGAAGCTGCTCGGCGACTTGGAAGCCGTCGATGTCCGGCAGTTGCACGTCGAGGAGAACGAGGTCCGGCTGAAGCTCTTGCGCCGCCTTCACGGCGTCGGCCCCGTTCTCGGCTTCGCCGACGACCTCGTACCCCTCCGACTCGAGGAGCGTCCGGGCGCTGGCCCGGAAGCTGGGGTGGTCGTCAACGATCAGCACTGTCATACCCACAGTCTCGTCCGCCCCAGGCCTCTGCCGAATACGGTTAGCCACACTCTTTGTCGCCGCCTTCCTGCCTCTTCTTAGGGGAGTTTGCCCGAGTTTCTGATCGAGACGGCCGCCCGGGCAAAGCCCGGTCGGCCTCTCTGCGGCGCCGCCGAGTCGGCGCCTTCTAGGCGCTTGCTCTAGCCCGTTTGGGGGAGTTTTGGGCCTCCGAGGGTACGGCAGCCGGAATCTCGACGTGGAAGACGGACCCGGGGCCATCGTTGGGCTCGACCCAGATCCGGCCGTCCACCCGCCGCACGAGCTCCCGGGAGATGTAGAGGCCGAGGCCTGTGCCTCCGATCCCGCCCGTCATGTCGGGATCCAGACGGTAGAACTTCTCAAAGATCCGGCCTTGCTCCGCAAGGGGGATCCCGAGGCCCTGGTCGGCGACCGTGAAGCGCACGTACCGATCGACGGGCTCGAGCCGCACGCGAACGTCGCCGCCGCCCGGCGAGTACTTGACCGCGTTGTCGACGATGTTGGCGAGCACCTGGCGCAGCTGCCCTTCGTCGGCGGCGACTCGCGGGAGCGGGTCCTGGACCGATTCCAGCTCCACCCGCATCCCCTCGGGGAGATGAGTGCGCGCTGCCTCGAGGACGCTCTCGGCGAGCGTGTGCGCGTCGCAGTCCTCGATGTGCACCTCCAGACGGTCCGCGTCGAGCTGGCTCGCGAGCAGAAGCTCGTTGACGATGTCCGCGAGTCGGCTCGACTCTTCGACGATGACCTCGAGGAGCCGCTTGTGCATCGCGGGCTCGAGGTCGAGGTCCGGACGTGCCAGCGTCAGCGCGGAGCCGTAGATCGCTGCGAGTGGAGTGCGCAGCTCGTGTGAGACCGTCGAGACCAGGTCCTGTCTGATCTGCTCGAGCACGCGCTCCTCGGTGAGATCGCGGAACGCGTAGACGGTGCCTTCATCGAAGGCGACCCCTGTGATCGAGAGCCAGCGTTCCTCGCCGTCGAGCTCGAGTGGGACCGTCGCTGCTACATGCTCCCAGCCGGGCAGCACGTCACCGGCCTTTTTGCCGACAACCTCGGAGCGCGGGAGCTTCGTGATCGACTCGGCCGCGCGGTTCCAGAGCCGGACGACTCCGTCCAGATCGATGAGGAACACGCCGTCGCCGACCGTCTCGAGCACGCGCGCCGCCTGCGCCCGCTCTTCGACCTCCCGGTACAGCTGCGCGTTCTCGACGGCGATGCCGGCGCGGCGGGCGAGCTCTTCGGCGAGAGCAAGGTCGTCCTGGCCGTAGCGGCGCCCGGACTCCGCCGCCACGAAAGAGATCACGCCGAGAATCTGGTCGCGGACGACGAGCGGGACGCCCATGTAGCTCTGAAAGCCGAGCTCGCGCACGAGCCCGAGGTGAAGATCGTCGACGGCGAGCTCGGCAACCCTCTCTTCGGTGATCTCGGTCATGAGCTGGCTCTGACCGGTGCGCAGGACATATGGCGGGCCCTGCCCGGCTTCGGGATCCTCGGGATAGCGGCGGCTGAGCTCGAGTGCGAGCTCGACCTTGCGGGCGTCCACGTGCTCGACGGCAAGTGTTCGCAGCTTCCCGTCTTCCAGGATGTCCACTCGGGCCCAGTCGGCGATTCGCGGCACTGCCATCCTCGCGACGGCGGCGAGCGTGGCGCGATAGTCGAGCGAGCTGCCGAGCGTTGCACCCGTTTCGACGAGAAACCGCTGCGCCTCCTCCGCTCGCTTCTGATCGTGGATGTCAGTGTTCGAGCCGAACCACTTCACGATCGCGCCTTGTCGGTCGCGCATGGGCAGAGCGCGCGCCAGGTGCCAGCGGTACGACAGGTCTGCGGCGCGCTGGAGGCGGAACTCGTTCTCGTAGGTCTGGCCCGTTGCGAGCGCGTTCTGCCAGTGCTCGAGAGTGTGGGGGAGGTCCTCGGGATGTACGCCGTTCATCCAACCGGACTCGACGAGCTCGGCGAAAGGCAGCTCGAAGTAGTCGAGTGCGCGCTGGTTCACGTAGTCGAGCTCGCCGTTCGGGAGGGCGGTCCAGATCTGGTCGGGCTGTGCCTCAGCGAGGAACCGGTACCGCTCCTCGCTCTCACGGCGAACCTCCGCGAGCTCCTGATCTTTCAGGAGCTCAGTCTGGCGCTGCAGCTGCGCGGTCTTCTCGTGCAGCTCGATAAAGACTGCAACCTTCGAGCGCAGGACGTCCGGGTTGAACGGCTTGAAGACGTAGTCGACAGCGCCGGTCTCGTACCCGCGGAAGACATGCTCCTCGTCCTTCGAGATCGCCGTCACGAAGATGATCGGGATGTGCCGCGTCCGCTCGCGCTGCTTGATCAGCGCCGCCGTTTCGAAGCCGTCGAGCATCGGCATCTGCACGTCGAGCAGGATCACCGCCGCGTCCTCGTGGAGGAGCCGGCGCAGAGCGTCTTCGCCGGAATGGGCGTAGAGGAGTTCCTGGCCGAGCGGCTCGAGGATCCCCTCGAGTGCGAGCAGGTTCTCCGGCCGGTCGTCGACGAGGAGGATCTTGGCCAATCAGGCCTCCGTCGCTTCCCGCACCGGCGCGACTTTCACGCAGAGTCCGTAGACGAACTTGCCGATCTCTTCGAGCGGCAGGATCGCGTCGGCCACGGTTCCCGCGATCGCCGCGTCGGGCATCGTCCGCCGGGCTGCGCCCTCGGGATCCTGAATCAGAGCTACTCCGCCGCTCTGCTTGATCCGCGCGAGCCCGCCCGCCCCGTCATCGTTCGCACCGGTGAGGATGATCCCGATCACGCGTGCGCCGTACGCGTCGGCAGCCGATTCGAACAGCACGTCGATCGAGGGTCGCGCGAACCGGATGCGTTCGTCCACGGAGAGCGCGAAGGAGCCACGCTCGACGAGCAGGTGATAGTCGGGAGGCGCGACGTAGACGTGTCGTGGCTCGATCTGCATCTTGTCCTCGGCATCGAGCACGGGACGTTCGATCTGCGCGCGTAGCAGCTGCGCGAGGCCGCCTTCCTGGGAATCGGGGTGGCGATGCTGGGCGATCGCGATCGGGACGTCGATGTCCGCGGGCAGGTCCGCAAGCACCTGACCCACGGCGCCGAGACCGCCCCACGATGCGCCGATGCAGATCAGGTCGTACACCGCTAACCGATCTTCCGATAGAGCTTCTCGCGCGCGTCGAGCTCCTCGTAGCTCTCCTCGTGCGGGCTGAAGCGGATCGATTCCTTGTGGCCGAGGCCGAGCACGCCGAACGACGCGAGGCTCTCGTAGAAGAGCTCGTGCACGCGGTTCTGGAGTGTGCGGTCGAAGTAGATCATGACGTTGCGGCACACGACGACGTTGAACTCGTTGAAGGACCGGTCGGACACGAGGTTGTGCTGCGCGAACACCACGTTCTCGGTCAGCGAGCGTTGGAACTGCGCGCCGTCGTACTTGGCGAGGTAGTACTCGGAGAACGCCTGTGTCCCGCCCGCCTTGATGTAGTTCTGCGTGTACTCGCGCATCTTGTCGAGCGGGAACACGCCCGATCGCGCTCGATCGAGCACCGACTCGTTGATGTCGGTCGCGTAGATCCTCGTCCGCTCGTAGACACCCTCCTCCTGCAGGAGGATCGCCAGGGAGTAGACCTCCTCACCCGTCGAGCACCCGGCGACCCAGATGCGGGTGAACGGGTAGGTCCGGAGGAGAGGCACGACCCGCTCCCTGAATGCGATGTAGAACGAAGGATCGCGGAACATCGACGTGACGTTGATCGACAGGTCGAGGAGGAAACGCTCCATGCAGGCGGGGTCGTGCAGGAGCTTCTCCTGGAGCGCGGAGATCGTCTGGAGGCCTTCCGCATGCACGCGTCGCCAGACTCGTCGCCTCAGCGAGGCTGGCGCGTACTGACGGAAGTCGAAGCCGTAGTGGCGGAAGACTCCTTCGAGCAGAAGTGAGAGCTCGACGTCCTCGAGGTCGCCGCGGGCCGGCGGGGGCTTATTCGTACCCGCCGGTTCTCGCGAAGCGCCCACGGAAGACATATGAACTACTTGTACAGCCAGACTCGCATCAGGGAAAGCAGCTGATCGGTATCGACGGGCTTCGTGATGTAGTCCGAGGCGCCCGAGGCGATCGACTTCTCGCGGTCGCCCTTCATCGCCTTGGCGGTCAAGGAGATGATCGGGAGCTGTTTGAAGCCCTCCTCCGAGCGGATGGCCCGCATCGTCTCGTAGCCGTCCATCCCCGGCATCATGATGTCCATCAGGACGAGGTCGATCTCGGGGTGACGCTGTAGGAGGTCGATGCCGTCCTCGCCGTTCTCGGCGTACATCACTTCCATGCCGTGCGACTCGAGGACGCTCGTGAGCGCGAAGACATTCCGCACGTCGTCGTCGACGATCAGGATCTTCTTGTGGTTGAAGACCTCCTCGGCGGAATGAAGCTGCTCCAGCATCTTGCGCTTCTCCTGGGGGAGCTTCCCCTCGACGCGGTGGAGGAAGAGCGACGTCTCGTCGAGCAACCGCTCCGGCGAGCTCGCGTCCTTGACCACGATCGACTCGGCGAACTTCTTGAGCTTCGTCTCCTCCCGGCGGGTCAGCTCCTTGCCGGTGTAGACGATCACCGGGATCGAGGAATAGCGCGGGTCTTCCTTGAGCTTCTCGAGCAGCGCGAAGCCACCCATCTCCGGAAGCTTGAGGTCGAGCACCATGCAGTCGAAACGCTGGAGCTCGAGCGCCTCGAGCGCCTCCTCGCCGGACCCGGCCGCACTCACCTCGACGTCGTCGCCACCACCGATCAGCTCGATGACGGCATTGCGCTGTGCCTCGTCATCCTCGATCACGAGCACGCGCTTCAGCTCGCGGTCGATGAAACTGCGGATCTCGCCGAAGGTCTCCTCGAGAACTTCCTTCGAGATCGGCTTCTCGACGAACGCGACCGCTCCGGCTTTCAGCGCGTTCTGGCGCCCGTCGCCCGCGGAGACGATGTGCACGGGGATGTGACGCGTTTCCGGATGGTGCTTCAGGTGATCGAGGACCGTCCAGCCGTCCATCACCGGCAGCTTCATGTCGAGGATGATCGCGTCGGGCTTGTACTCGTGCGCGAGCGCGAGCCCGGAATCGCCGCGGAGCGCAACGATGCCTTTGAAGCCGCGCTCACGGGCGACCTCGAGCTCGGTGCGGGCGACCTCGGGGTCGTCCTCGACGATCAGCACGACGCGGTCGTCGTCCTGGATCTCGTCGCGGTCGTCGCGCACGTCGCTCGGCAGCAGCAGCGCCGGGTCGAGCTCGGGAGGCTCGTGCGCGGGTGGCGCCGTGCCGTTGCCGTCGCTCTCGACCGGGAAGATCACCGTGTCGTCCACCGCATCGTCCACAGCCGGGTGCTCGACGTGGCGGAACGACGCCGGCAGGAACAGCGTGAACTTGCTTCCCTCGTCGACTGCGCTCTCGACGTGGATCTCGCCGCCGAGGAGCCGCGCGATCTCGCGGCTGATCGAGAGACCGAGGCCCGTGCCGCCGTAACGACGGCTCGTGGTCCCGTCGGCCTGCTGGAACGCTTCGAAGATCAGGCGCAGCTTGTCGTGCGGGATGCCCACCCCCGTGTCTTCCACGGAGAACTCGAGCACCGCCTCGGCTCGCGACAATGCTTCGCTCGCGAACTGGCGGCCCTCGGCCAGGCCGATCCGCAGCTTGACTTTGCCGGACCTGGTGAACTTGAACGCGTTCGAGAGCAGGTTCTTGATCACCTGCTGCAGCCGTTGCTCGTCCGTCTCGATCGTGGGCGGCACGTTTGCGCCGTGCACCTCGATCTCGAAGCCGAGGTCCTTGTCCTCCGCGACCGGCCGGAACGAGCGCTCGACGAAGTCGCGCAGGTCGGAGAGCTTGACGTCACTGACGTTGACATCCATCCGGCCCGCCTCGACCTTCGAAAGGTCGAGGATGTCGTTGATCAGGCTCAGCAGATCCGACCCGGCACCGTAGATCGTGTTCGCGAACTCGATCTGCTTCTCGTTCAGGTTCGACTCGGGGTTCTCGGACAGGAGCTTCGCGAGGATCAGCAGCGAGTTCAGCGGTGTGCGCAGCTCGTGCGACATGTTCGCGAGGAACTCGGACTTGTAGCGTGAGGAGACCGAGAGCTGCTCCGCCTTCTCCTCGAGTGCGGCCCGGGCCAGCTCGATCTCGCGGTTCTTGATCTCGATGCGGCGGTTCTGCTCTTCGAGCAGTTGCGCTTTCTCCTCGAGCTCCTCGTTCGTCTGCTGCAGCTCTTCCTGCTGGGTCTGCAGCAGCTCCTCCGAGGCCTTGAGCGAGGCGGCCTGTTCCTCGAGCTCCTTGTTGGTCTGCTGCAGCTCTTCCTGCTGGGCCTGGAGCTCTTCGGACTGGCTCTGCAGCTCCTGGGTCAGGTCCTGCGACTGGACGAGCAGCTCCTCGGTCCGCATGTTCGCCTGGATCGTGTTCAGGACGACGCCGATCGATTCGGCGAGCTGCTCCAGGAAGCTCTGCTGCACCGACGAGAACCGTTGGAACGACGCCAGTTCGATAACGGCCCGTACCTGGTCCTCGAACAGGACGGGGAGGACGATGACGTTCACCGGCGCGCCCTCGCCGAGGCCCGAGCTGATGCGGACGTAGTCGTCGGGCGCCTGCGTGATCAGGATCGGCTTCTGTTCGAGTGCCGCCTGGCCGACGAGCGCCTCGCCGATCTTGAACTTGTTCGGGACGTTCTTGCGCTGCTTGTAGCCGTAGGTGGCGATGAGCCGGAGCTCGAAGTCGTCGCCCTCGCCGTCAGGTGACTCCATCATGAAGAACGCGCCGTGCTGCGAGCCGACGAGTGGCGTCAGCTCGGACATGATCAGTCGCGACACGGTCTCGAGGTCGCGCTCGCCCTGGAGCATGCCGGTGAAGCGGGCCATGTTCGAGTTCAGCCAGTCCTGCTCGTTGTTGACGCGTGTCGTCTCGGCGAGGTTGTCGATCATCTGGTTGATGGTGTCCTTCAGCTCCCCGACCTCCCCTTCGGCCTCGACCGCGATCGAGCGCGTCAGGTCGCCCTGCGTCACGGCCTGTGAGACCTCGGAGATCGCACGCAGCTGTGTCGTCAGCGTGCCGGCGAGCTGGTTCACGTTGTCTGTGAGGCCTTCCCACACTCCCGAGACTCCTTCGACCTGAGCCTGGACGCCGAGCTTCCCTTCGGTGCCGACCTCCTTCGCGACGCGCGTCACCTCGGCGGCGAACGTCGAGAGCTGGTCGACCATGGTGTTGATCGTGTTCTTGAGCTCGAGGATCTCGCCGCGTGCGTCGACGGTGATCTTCTTCGAGAGCTCGCCCTTGGCCACTGCGGTGGTGACCTCGGCGATATTCCGCACCTGGTTGGTCAGGTTGTCGGCGAGCTGGTTGACGTTGTCCGTCAGGTCCTTCCACGTGCCGCTAACTCCCTTGACCTTGGCCTGGCCACCGAGCTTGCCCTCGGTGCCGACCTCGCGGGCGACGCGTGTGACCTCGTCCGCGAAGGAGGAGAGCTGGTCGACCATCGTGTTGATCGTGTTCTTCAGCTGCAGGATCTCGCCCTTGACGTTGACCGTGATCTTCTTCGACAGGTCGCCGGTCGCGACCGCGGTCGTGACCTCGGCGATGTTGCGCACCTGGGTCGTCAGGTTGTCGGCGAGCGTGTTGACGTTGTCGGTGAGGTCTTTCCACGTCCCGCTGACGCCCTCGACGTTCGCCTGGCCGCCGAGGCGGCCTTCCGTGCCGACCTCCTTCGCGACCCGTGTCACCTCGGCGGCGAACGAGCGCAGCTGGTCGACCATCGTGTTGATGGTCTCCTTGAGCTCGAGCACCTCGCCGCGGGCGTCGACCGTGATCTTCTTCGAGAGGTCGCCGTTCGCCACTGCGGTCGTCACGTCGGCGATGTTCCGCACCTGGTCGGTGAGGTTGCCGGCGAGCGTGTTGACGTTGTCAGTCAGGTCCTTCCACGTGCCGCTGACGCCCTTCACCTGGGCCTGGCCGCCGAGGCGGCCGTCGGTGCCCACTTCGCGCGCGACGCGCGTGACCTCGTCGGCGAACGTCGAGAGCTGGTCGACCATCGTGTTGATGGTGTTCT
>Ga0307299_10000170_pt1 | contig 21475 bp, 24 predicted proteins | sample ER_DNA_159_FD_194466 | JGI IMG/M metagenome (GOLD analysis project Ga0307299, IMG submission 194466) | Bulk soil microbial communities from the East River watershed near Crested Butte, Colorado, United States - ER_DNA_159 | ecosystem: Environmental > Terrestrial > Soil > Floodplain | place... | reverse complement strand
GCTCGGCCTCGTCCTCGCCACCGACGAGAAGCGTGAGCGTGCCGCCGCGCTCACGCGAGAGGTGTTGCAGCTCGAAGTCCTCGATGTTGATTCGCTCCGCGCCGAGCGCCTGCGTGATGCCCGCGAGGACACCGGGACGGTCGGGCACGTGCACGCGGAGCCGCTGCAGCATGCCCGACTCCTCATACGCATCAGCGAGCATACGGCGTTTGTTGTCCGACGCCTCGCCGATCCAGCGCGCGAGGAAGCCGGCGTCGCCCTCCGCGAGCGCGCGCTCGACCTGCTCGATGCGCCGGCGATGCTCCGCGAGTGCGGCTGCGAGAGCCTCGGCGTTGTCGAGGAAGATGTCGACCCAGATCCGGGGATTCGCGCCAGCGACGCGCGTCATGTCACGGAGCGATCCACCCGCCGCGGCGAGCGGCTCATGGCCGTCGACGCGCGAGGCACCCGCCTGATTCAGGAGCACGTTCGCGAGCGCATGCGGCAGGTGACTGGTGAGCGCGACGAGCCGGTCGTGCGCCTGCGGATCGACGGCGACAGGAACCGCGCCGAGCGACGCGACGAAGCCGTGCAGCATCCGGTAGCGCTCCGGATCCGTGGTCGTGTCCGGCGTCAGGAACCAGGTGGCCCCGCGAAACAGCCCGCCGCTCGCGTGCTCCGGGCCGTGCGCCTCCGAGCCGCAGACAGGATGGCCACCGATGAACCGGGCGTCGCTCACCGCCCGGGTGACAGGCGTCTTCGTCGAACCGACGTCCGACACCGTCGTCCCGTCGCTCGTCTCGTCGAGCACCGCCCCGACCTGCGCAGGCAAGGCCGCCACCGGTGCAGCCACGATCACGAGCTCGGCGCCCGACACCGCGGCGCCCAGAGAGCCCGCCGCGTCCACCGCTTCGCGCTCGACTGCGGTGGCAAGCGCAGCCGGATCGAGGTCCCACCCGCGCACGTCCCCCACTCCGGCAGCACGCGCCGCGAGTCCCACAGAGGCACCGATGAGCCCGGTGCCGACGATCGCGAGTCGCTCGACCACAGCCATGGAACTCAGGATACTTTTGTCCGTCAATGCGGATCTTCAGCGGTATCCAGCCCAGCGGTGACCCTCACATCGGGAACTTCAGCGGAGGCTTCCGGCAGTACGCCCAGACGCAGGAACGAGGCGAGGCGTTCTTCTGCATTGTCGACCTGCACGCGATCACGATCCAGCACGATCCGGCCGCGCTGCGGGAAGGGACGCTCGACATCACAGCGATGCTCTTCGCGACGGGGCTCGATCCGGAGCGCTCGACCGTGTTCGTCCAGAGCCATGTGACCGCGCATGCCGAGGCGGCTTGGCTGCTGGCGTCGGTGACGAGCTACGGCCAGCTCGGACGGATGACGCAGTTCAAGGAGAAATCGGAGGACGAGGACTTCATCTCCGCTGCACTCTTCACCTACCCGGTGCTGATGGCCGGCGACATCCTGCTCTACCGCACCGACATCGTTCCGATCGGCGAGGACCAGCGGCAGCATCTCGAGCTCACCCGTGATGTCGCCCAACGGTTCAACTCGCGCTACGGCGAGACCCTCGTCGTGCCCGAGGGCGTCTTTCCGGAGACCGGCGGCCGCGTGATGAATCTCCAGGAGCCGGACGTGAAGATGTCCAAGTCGCGCGGCTCCGAGAGCGGAACCGTGCTCATGCTCGATCCAGCGGACACGATCCGCAAGAAGATCAAGAGCGCCGTCACGGATTCCGGCAGCGAGGTGCGGTACGACCCGGAGCAGAAGGCCGGCATCTCGAACTTGATAGAGCTCATGACCGTCGTCACCGGAGATTCGATCTCGGACGTCGTGGCGCGGTATGACGGTTCCGGCTACGGCCGTTTCAAAGAAGACGTCGCCGAAGCCGTCGTCGAGTTGCTGGCCCCGATCCAGCAGCGCTACCAGGAGCTCCGCACGGATGTCGGCGAGCTCGACCGGATGCTCCAGCTCGGCGCAGAAAAGGCACGTGAGGCGTCGGCGCCGACGCTCGAACTGATGTACGAGCGCATGGGCTTCGCCAGACCGTAACCGCTTCGATATTGAATCGCCTCCCTCCGTGGGCCGAGGCGTTGTAGGTTGCGCACGTTCGTCAAACGGAGGGGAGGACAGCTCATGAAGGGGAGAGGGCTGAGAATGTTCGGCCTCATGCTGGTTGCGGCTCTCGTCGCAACGGGCTTCGCAGCAGCAAAGGTGCAGTCAAACGGTGGCGGTGCGTCCCGAGCGCTCGCCGCGTCGGGCTGTCAGCTCAACTCGGTGGGCGGCAAGATCAAGCACGTCGTCTACCTGCAGTTCGACAACACGCACTACGCACGCGACAACAGCACCGTTGCGTCCGACCTCGAGCAGATGCCGCACCTGCTCAACTTTCTCAGGTCGAACGGAACACTCTTTACGAACGACCACACGATCCTGATCTCGCACACCGCGGGCGGCATCGTCTCGACCCAGACCGGTCTCTATCCCGACCGGCACGGGCTCAACGTCACGAACAGCTACTTCTACTACTCGCCAACCAAGACTCCGTTGTTCAGCACGGCGTTCAAGTACTGGACCGATCTCGTCGACGACTCGACGGGCGCGAACGACGCATTGCCGAACATGGTCACGGACGGGCAGAAGACGACGCCTGCTCCCTGGGTCCCGTTCACACGGGCAGGTTGCGACTTCGGTGCCATCTCGCTCGCGAACATCGAGCTCGAGAACACGGGCACGGGGACGTTCGGCGACATGACACAGGCGTTCGGCTCCGGTTCGCCCGAGTGGAATGCGGCGGTCGCGTCCAACGCTGCTCCCTCTGGCACGGCGGCTCGCGCCAAGGCCCTAACGGACTACGTCGGCATCGCCGTTCATTGTGCGAACGGCGGGGGAATCTGCGCCTCCACGCCGAGGGAGATCACGAACTCGAGACCGGACAACCTCCCCGACGAACCCGGCGGCTACGTCGGCTACAAGGCGCTGTTCGGTGCGAAGTACGTCAATCCCGCGATCACGAACGGGAATGCCGCCGTCAACGACACCTCAGGGCATCCGGTCACCGACCCGTTCGGGCAACCGGGCTTCCCGGGCTTCGACGGAGCACTCGCGAAGAACACCCTCGGCTACCTGGCCCAGATGCAGGAGGCGGGGATCCCGATCACCTGGGGCTACATCTCCGACGCCCACGACAACCACACCTCCTCGTTCCCCGCTCCCTTTGACCCGGCGTTCCCGCGGGCGTCCGGACCGGGGGAAGCGGACTACAACGCTCAACTGAAAGCCTACGACGACGCCTTCGCTACCTTCTTCGACCGCCTGAAGAACGACGGCATCGATCAAAGCAACACGCTCTTCATGGTGACGGTTGACGAGGGCGACAAGTTCGCCGGCGGTATCGGCACGCCGCAGCCGGATGGTTCGCTGGCCTACGCGCACACGAACTGCTCGTGGACCACGACACCGGCGTGTCCGCCGAATCAGATCGGGGAAGTCAACTACAACATCAAGGCGAAGCTGCCGGCCGGCACGCCGTCGTTCCAGCTCCACCGGGACTCGGCACCGACGTTCTACGTCAACGGGCAGCCCGCCCGCACCGACTCGACGCTTCGCCAGATGGAGCGGAACGTTGCGGGACTGAACGCGATCGATCCATACGTCTCGTCGAGCCCGACACCCGTGTTCGAGCGCATGGCTGACACGGTCACGGAGAAGACGTTGCACATGGTGAACACCGATCCGGCCCGGACGCCGAGCTTTACGGCGTTCGGCAACCCGGATTACTTCGTGACGGATGCCGGCCCGTTCTGCGGCAGCAACCCGTGCATCGATTACCACTTCGCGTGGAGCCATGGTGACATCCAGGACGTCATCGGCATGACCTGGGTCGGGTTTGTCGGCCCCGGTATCGCCACTAACGGCGTCGACTCGTCGACGTGGACCGATCACACCAACGTCCGGCCGACGATGCTGTCGCTGCTCGGGCTTCAGGACGACTACGGACACGACGGGCGCGTGCTCATCGAGGCGCTCGACAAGGCCGTCATTCCCAAGGAGCTCAACCAGCACAAGAAGACGACCACCGATCTGGGCGCGATCTACGAGCAGCTCAATGCCCCGTTCGGTCAGTTCGGCATGGACATCCTCGTTGCCTCGACCCGCGCGATCAAGAGCACCGACGAGAGCCTCTACAACTCGATCGAAGGCTCGATCGCGACGCTGACGACCCAGCGCGATGCGCTGGCTGGTCAGATCAAGTCGGCCCTCGGAGGCGCCGCCTTCCAGGGCCAGCAGATCAAGGAGCAGGACGCGAAGAACTGGATCGCGCAGGCTCAGAAGCTGTTGAACCAGGCCGCGGCCCTCAAGGCGGGCTAAGCCGTTTCACCTCGGAGGGCTCGAGCTCGCGCCACCGGCCGGGCTCGAGCCCTTCGACCGTCAAGCCGGCGTAACGGCTCCGGTGGAGTCGCACGACTGGGTGGCCGACGGCCTCGCACATCCGCTTGACCTGGTGCTTGCGCCCCTCGTGCAGCGTCAGCTCGAGCTTCGCGGGGCCGAGTCGGCGCACGTTCGCGGGCTCGGTCGGACCGTCGTCGAGCTCGACGCCGCCTGCGAGTTGCTGCAGTGCGGCGTCATCGGGCTCGCCTTCGACGTCGACCTCGTACACCTTCTCGACGCCGTAGCGCGGATGCGCGAGCCGATGGGCGAGCGGGCCATCGTTCGTGAGGAGCAAGGCGCCGGTGGTGTCGGCGTCGAGGCGGCCGACCGGAACGACCCTTTCCGGGATCTCCTCGACGAGCTCGACGACCGTGGGGCGGCCGTGCGGGTCGCTGGCGGTCGTCACCGTTCCCGCGGGCTTGTGAAGCAGCACGTATCTAAGTGCCTGCGCCGTGACCTGTTTTCCGTCGACCTCGACGCGGTCGCCCGTGTGGACGTACGTGTTTAGCTCCCCTGGGACGTCGTTGACGCGGACGCGGCCGGCCTTGATCAGGTCGTCCGAGGCGCGCCGGGAGGCGATTCCGGCCCTCGCGAGATAGGCGTTCAGGCGCATGGCGTCATATATTCGCGGCATGGCCCATTACGTGACCCTGATGCGCTTCACATCACAGGGCGTTGCCGGCCTGCCCAAATGGCGTGAGCGAGTCGAGGAGGGCGAGCGGATCATCACCGAGGCGGGCGGGAGCATGGTCGGCGTCTACGTCACGCTCGGACGCTACGACGTGGTCGAGATCTTCGAGGCGCCCGATGACAACGTCGCGATCGAGATCCTGATGAAATTGAACCGGTACGGCGCGGAGCACACGGAGACGCTCCGCGCGTTCACCCGCGAGGAGGCCGAGGAGATCGTGCGCAAGCTATGAGCGGATACGCATTCAGTTCCGTGGACGAGCTCGGCGAAGGCGTCGGCTTTCGCAAGGTGCGACGCGCGCTCGGCGTGACCGCGTTCGGCGTCAACGCAATCGTGTACCCCCCGGGCTACGTGGGCTTCCGGCACTGGCACGACAAGCAGGACGAGCTCTACTTCGTTCATCGGGGCCGGGCGCGCGTCGAGGTCGGCGACGAAGTGCGGGAGCTCGGCGAGGGCGGCCTGCTCCACGTCGAGTCGACGACGCCGCGACTCCTCTCCAACGCAAGCGAAACCGATGATCTCGTCCTGCTCGTCGTCGGCGGCAAGGACGGCTATGTCGAGCGCGACGGACATCTCGTCGATGTGGAGCGCGATCTGCCGCGCCGGCAGGCCTTTGGAAGCTAGCGGCCCGTCGGTCGAAGATCTCGAGCACTCGCGCTACTTCCTGACGGAGTGGATGCCGCCGCTCCTGCGCGAGACGGCGGAGCGGTCACCGCCGCGCGTGCTCGCCGACCTCGGCGCCGGCGACGGTGGGACGCTGTGGCCGCTTGATCGTGCAGGTCTCGTCGGCGAGGCGATCTACGCCGTCGACATCTCTACCGAGCATGTTGCGCTGTGTGAGCGGCTCTCCCCCAAGGTGCGGGGAATCGTCTCCGACCTGACGCACGTCGACGAGCTCGAGGACGGGTCCGTCGACGCCGTCGTCTCGTCGCAGGTCATCGAGCATCTCCCGGACGACATGGTGCTCGCGCCCGAAATCGCGCGGATCCTCCGGTCCGGTGGCTGGTTCTACGTCTCCAGCGTCATCCGCGGGCCGCACGCGTTCTGGTTGTACAAGGGCAAGCCGCCCGCGCCCGAACGCTGGCAGCTCGATCCGACTCACATGCGCGAGTACGCGTCGGAGCAGCACTTCCGGTCGGCGCTCGAGCACCCGGATCTCGAGCTCGACGTCCTGCGCTCATCACGGTTGAAGTTTCCGCTGACGGATCCCCTGTTCAGGATCGCGGCGATGACGCACGTGATCAAGCGAGAGCAGTTGCCGGAGATCTATCTACGGCTCCCACGGCGACTGCGAGGCGCGCGTCGGGCGCTGGGCGTCCCGATTCCCGGGTATCGCTGGGTGGAGGCAACGGGCCGCAAACAGAGCTGATCCCCCTGTTGGGGGGGTCGAGGGCACAAAAGCGCTCCCATGATCGGTCGAGGCCGTCGAGAAAGGGGTTGCTCGTGTCCATTCGCCGTTTCGTCCAGATCACGTTCGCCGTGCTCGCTCTCTCCCTCGTCTCGAGCGCCGGTGCGACACCGCCCGGCACGAACGGGCGCATTGTCTTCGCGTCTACCCGGAATGGAGGCCACGAGCTTTATTCGATCGGGCAAGACGGGACCTCGCTGCGGAGGCTGACGACAACGGTGCACATCGAGCAGGCGCCGGACTGGTCGCCCGACGGCACGAAGATCGCGTACGAGCGCGCGCTCGGTGGCGATCACTGGCGCATCTGGGTGATGAACGCGGATGGCAGCGCGCAAGCCCCGCTCACCCCGGAAAGCAACTACTCCGACGACACCAACCCTACGTGGTCGCCCGACGGAAGCCGGATCGCCTTTGCCAGCACGCGCGGGGGAACGTGGAACATCTGGGTGATCAATGCCGACGGCACGGGTCTTCGCAGCCTCGGCACCGTGTTCGCGAGCGATCCAGCATGGTCGCCGGACGGGACTCAACTCACATTCAGCGGGCTGAGCGGAATCGGGGTCGTCAACGCCGACGGCACGAATCCTCACTTCATCAGCGGGCCGGGAGGTTCGCCGAGCTCGCCATCGTGGTCACCGGACGGGAGCCACATCGTCTTCTCTCGAAATAACAGCGAGGGCTATCCGGGCGAGCTCTACCGCGCTGCTCCCGACGGGACCGGCGAAACTCAGCTCACGAGCGGCGGATTTCGCAACGCGCAGCCCCAGTGGTCGCCGGACGGCACGAAGATCGCGTTCCAGCGGTTCGACGCGGCGTCGGCCCTCTGGAACTTGTGGACGATCGGCGCGAATGGACTAAACGCGCAGCAGCTGACCTCGGGAACAAACGATCTGGGTCCGGCCTGGGGAACGTCGCAAGTCGTGCCGGAGCCGGAGGCCTCGCCCCCCGACGCCCCACACATCGACATCTACTCGCCGACCGGCGACGGCGTCTACTTCCCAGGCAGTCCGGCCGCGGCCGCCGGCGTCTACTACGCCTGTTCTTCCACGGTGTCACCCATCGCCAGCTGCGAAGGCGATCTCCCTCTCTTTGCCGCAGTCGACGTCTCGACTGCCGGCCCGCATACGTTCACCGTTCGCGCCCGTGATTTCGACGGCCGCACGGCGACCAAGAGCGTCACGTACGAGGTGCTCGACGTTGCGCCACCCCAGATCGACCTGCGCGCGCCGACCAACGAAGCCTCATACGACCTGAACTCGAACGTGACAGTCGACTACTCGTGCAGTGATCCGGGCGGCAGCGGCGTCATCTTCTGCGGCGGTGATCTCCCTAGCGGAGCAGCACTCGACACGAGCTGGGCGGGCCTGCACAGATTCGGCGTCACTGCTGCCGACAAGGCCGGCCACGTCGCCGAGACGCACGTGACGTACACGGTCGTAGACCGCAGTCCGCCGAGAGTCGTCATTCAATCGCCGCTCGAGGATCACTCCTACTCGCTGGGCTCTGCATGGTCGACGAACTACTACTGCTGGAGTCCTGGAAACGTTCGCATCGTGTCGTGCGACGGCCCCGTGCCGAGCGGCGATCCTCTCGACACGACCAGCCTCGGACCGCACGTGTTCGCGGTGACGGCAACGGACGGGAACGGCAAGACTACGACGGTCAGCGTCCCGTACCGGGTGATCTACCTCTTCAAGGGGTTCGACTCCCCGGTAGACACGGGTGGCAACCTCGACGGAGTCAAGGCCGGCGACGGCATCGCGCTCAAGTTCTCGATCAACGGCGATTACGGCCTGAACGTCGTCACGCAGACAACGTGGCAGGCGGCAACCTGCGGAGACTGGATTCCGACCGGACCGGCGACCCCTGCTGATGGAAAGCTCAGTTACAGCGCTTCGACCGACCGCTATAAGGAGATCGTCACCAGCAGCTCGAGCTGGAAGGGATCCTGCAGGCTCCTACGCCTCGACCTAGAGGACGGCACGCACCCCGAGGTCCGCGTCCACTTCAAGAAGTAACGGTCTAAGCGCTGCGCTGCTCGGCGACCGAGTGCAACCGCTCACGCAAGTCGTCGACATCGCCGGGCAGGTCGTCTAGCCGCGGCAGCTGCGACAGGCTCTCGAGGCCGAACACGCGCTCGAACATCGGCGTCGTCCTGTACTTGACCGCGCCGCCGTGCGCGCCGTCCTCGCGACCCGCCTCGGCGATCAGTCCTCGCTCGGTCAGCCCCGCAACGGCGGAGTCCGCAGCGACACCACGGATCCGCGCGATCTCCGGCCGCGTGCACGGCCCGAGATAGGCGACGATCGCCAGAGTCTCCAAGGCGGCCTGCGACAACCCACGCTGCACGGGCCGCTCGAACAGACGGCCGCACGCCTCCGCGGCGTCACGCGAGGCACGGAAGGCCCAGCCGCCGGCCACTGACTCGAGCACGATGCCGCTTCGGCCCTCGTGATAGCGATCCGCCAGCAGGCCGAGCGCCATTTCGACGCGCTCGCGGTCGTCGTCGGCCGCAGCCACCAGTTCGTCCACAGGGAGCGGCGCGCTCGCCACGACGAGCAGTGCCTCGAGCGTCCGGGCGAGCTGGTCGAGCGGATTGGCGGCGACTAGGCGGAGCGGACGTTCCACGCGTTGGTCCTTTCGTTCACGGCGGCCATTTCCTGCCGGACCTTACTGACACGGATCGGAGCAAATGGAGCCGCCTGGCTGATCCTGATCTCGTCCGAATGGCGTAGGTCGAGCAGGGCCAGAAACGCGATCGCCTGCTCGGCGCGCGACAACCCATCGAGCTCGGAATCGAAGTCGAAGACGGAACGCCGCGTGAGCAGCGCGCGAAAGCGTTCCAGGAACTGCGCGACCGGCGGGAACCGCAGCTCCATGTGCGCCAGCGACACTGTGGGCGGCTCCGCGGCGAGCAGTCGCACGACGTTCGCGAGCGACTCCGGATCCTGAGGCGCGAGCCGCCGCTCGGGCTGAGGCGCCAGCGGCGCGGGGCCGACCCGGAAGAACCGGTCGCGCTCCGACGAGAGCCGCTCCGCCAGCCAGCCTGCCGCCTCCTTCATCCGCCGGTACTCGGCGAGCCGTCGCGCCAGCTCCTCCGCCGCCTCCTCGGGCTCGAGCTCGGCGAGCTCCGCCGCCTCGTCCGCGAAGAGCCCGCGCGCCTTCAGCTCCAGCAGTGCAGCGACCAGGACGAGGAATTCCCCGCAGGCGTCCAGATCAAGGGCCTCCCGCTCGGCGAGCCGCTCGAGGAAACGCACGACGATCCCGGCAACGTCCACGTCCGCGAGGTCGACCTCCTCCTTGAGCACAAGCGTCAGGAGCAGGTCGAAGGGGCCCTCGAAGGCGTCCAGATCCAGGTCGAGCTCGCGCACGATCATCGTGGTCAACCTAGCGTCCGGTGCGGACGCGACCCTTGGGGACGGCCATCGCCGGCCCGGTCGGCACGATCTTGGTCGCGCGGGGGCGCTCCTTGCCGCTCGGCTTCCGGATGAACTGCCACCAGATGAAGAACGAAGTCGACAGCGCAAACACCACGATCGATACCCACGCGTTGAGGCGCAGGCCGAGGAAATGGTGCGCCGGGTCGACTCGGAGGAGCTCCTCGAAGAAGCGTCCGAAGCAGTAGTAGGAGACGTAGAGGGCGAAGAGCCCCGGCCGGCGGATCTTGAAGCGCCGGTCGATCCAGAGCAAAATCGCCACCCCGATCAGGTCGTAGGTGAGCTCGTAGAGGAAGGTCGGGTGGAAGGTCTCGTAGGTGAAGTAGCCGGGCGGCCGGTGCTGAGGATCGATCTTCAGTCCCCAGGGGAGGTCGGTCGGCTTGCCGAAGAGCTCCTGGTTGAACCAGTTGCCGATCCGGCCGATTCCCTGCGCCAGCAGGAGCCCAGGGGCAACTGCGTCCATGAACAGGCGCACGCTCTGCCCCGAGCGGTGCACGACCCACGCGCCCGCGAGGACGCCGAAGAGAATTCCGCCCCAGACGCCGAGCCCGCCCTGCCAGACCGCGAACGGCCCCCACCACTTGTCGGGGACCTCGTTCCAGCTCGTGACGTCGTGGTAGAGCCGCGCGCCGACGATCCCGGCTGCGACCCCCCACACCGCGACGCGGAACACGAGATCCCAGTCACCGCCCCACCTGACCCACCGGTACCCGGTCAGCGCGCAACAGGCCGCGATCGCGAGCAGGAGCATGAGCCCGTACATGTGGATCGTGAAGGGCCCGAGGTCGATCGTGCCGCTCGACGGCGACGGAATGAACGCAAGGAAGCTCACCGGCAGAAGATTCTGCCGGTAGCTGTCGTCACCTGCTTGTTAGAGCAGGATCTGAGCGGCCAGCTCGGCTGAGCAGCCCGACGAAAGGAGATCGATCGCGAGGTGCAGGTCGATGTCCTGCCGCATCGCGATCTCCGCCGCAGTCTGCGCGCCGTAGCCCGCCATCTCGAGCTGCTCGGCCCGCCAGGCCTCGACCAGCTCGATCTCTTCCCTGATCTCTGTTTCCGCCACAGTCATCTCGCTTCTCTATTCGGAAGAAGCGGCGCTGTGGTTCTCCCCTTACCGGGTGATCTGTCGACCGAGGTCGAGCATCTGGCCCCTGTTCAAGCCACCCTCGAGGCGATAGGTGCGGTTTCCTTCCGTCCAGAGGAGGACGTTTCCGGCGAGCCGCCGCTCCATCTGCCGGGTCTCGCCCGACGACGACACCCACGTCAGGACGTGCTTGCCGCCTTCGAGCCAGAGACCGAACGAGCCGATGGGTGCGGGCTCGACCCTGGTGTCGGGACCGGCGAACTTCTTCGTGAGCCCGGTCTGGTCGCCCTGCAGCTCTGCGAGGAGCACGGACTTCCCGTGGTAGTTGAGGATGGTCGCGAGCAGTCCGGGCCGCGCGTAGAAGCGACGTGGCCTCGGTGCATTGAGGACCAGAGGCACGCCGGAGCTCTGCTCGGCTTCGCGCAACGAGAGCGCGGGCCCGAGCCCGGCGACGAGCGAGCGCTCGCGCGCAGCCGGCAGCGTCTCGACACGTTCGATCGTCACCGAGCCGATGTGGAAGAAGCGAAGGATCGCGCTGCGCGCCGGCGGCACCGCCAGTGCGATCCCGATGGCAACGAGGAGCGCGAGCGCCAGGACCAGTGCACGCCGTTGACGCGGCTTCCGTTCGATCCGCTCGCGGACGCGGGAGCGGAGATCCGGCCCCGCCGGAATGTCGAGCTCGCGTCCGAGCGCGACGAGTGCCCGTTCGAGCTCAGTCATACGACTCCCTCAGCCGGTCGAGCGCTCGAGCGCTGCGGGACTTCACGGTTCCCTCTGGAAGGCTCAGCGCCTCGGCGACCTCGTGCTCCGACAAGCCGGCGAAGAAGCGAAGAGCGATGACCACTCGCTGGTCCTCCGGCAGCTCGTTCACGGCCGCGAGCAGGGCGCCGCGCATCTCTGCCGAGAGCAACGACGCCTCGGGGGACGGGGCCGCGTCCCCCGAGGGTTGCTCCGTCGCCGCCCGCAGCGCGAGGTGCGCCCGCCGTCCCGCCGAGCGGCGGCGGTTGCGAGCCTCGTTGGCAACGATCTGCAGGAGCCAAGGACGAAAGGGCGCACCTTCCCGGAAGCGCCCGAGCGCGCGCCACGCCTTGACGAACCCGTCCTGCGCAGCGTCCTCCGCGTCGGCTGCGTTGCCGGCGATCAAGTAAGCCGTGCGAAAAGCGATGCCCTGGTGTGCGTGCACGAGCTCCTCGTAAGCGTGAGTGTCGCCGCGCTTCGCGCGGCCGATCAGGTCGGATTCGTCGAGTGGTCGGCCCACCACCGCCTGCTTCTACACCGTCCGGGCGTCCGGAGTTCCCGCAGCCCATACTCGCGCGTCTACGCTTGACCTTATGCCGAGGCTCGTAGGCATGAACCACATCGCGCTCGAGGTCGACGACATCGACGACGCGCTCGCCTTCTGGGAGTCGATCTTCGGCCCGCTGGAGCTACGAGGCCGCGGCAAGCAGATGGCGTTCATCGACATGGGCGACCAGTTCCTCGCGCTGGCGCGCGGACGAACGCAGCCGCCGGACCAGCACCGCCACTTCGGCCTGGTCGTCGACGACAAGGACGCCGTTCGCGCGCGACTGCATGAGCTAGGCGTTCCGGTCTCATCCGGTCGGGGCCTGGACTTCAGAGACCCGTCCGGCAACCTGATCCAGGTCGTCGACTACCGCGACGTGCAGTTCACGAAATCGGACGGCGTGCTGGAGGCGATGGGTCTCGAGGGCCTGGAAAAATCCGAGTCCGCCCTGGTCGAGCTCCGCGCCAAGGGCATCTCCGTCTAAAGGGCCGGGGTCAGACCCTTGTAGTTCAGGACGTGCCTGCGTGAGTCACGCCTCGAAGGGCTGGGGTCAGACCCTTGCAGTTCGGGACACGGCTCGCTACGCGCGGATGTAGACCGGCGTCCCGAGCGGCAGGATCTTCGCGAGCCGGCGGACGGCGGCATTGCGGAGCCGGATGCAACCGTGGCTCACGTTCGAGCCGATCAGTCCCGGCTGGTTCGTCCCATGCAAACCGACGCGGCCGTCGCCGCCGGCGAATCGCTTCAGCACGTTCGAGTGCGCCGACAGTCCGAACGAGAACGGGCCGTACGTGCCGTTCGGACTGCTCGGCTTCAGAAGCTCGACGATGTAGTACAGACCACGCGGAGTCGGCGTCGAGCGCGTCCCGACCGCGACCGGATACTTCGCCAACATGCGTTCCCCACGCCACAGACGCAGCTGGTGACTCCGTAACCGGATGACGAGCCGGTACCCGTTCGTGTACACCCGCAACGCACGGCGGCGCACCCAACCCTGACTGCCGTTCGGCCGAGTCGGCAAGAACACGCGCACCCAGTCGCCCTTCGTCGCACGGACGAGGAACGTGCGCTGCGTCCCGTTCTCGTCACTCCGCCGGAGCACGAGCGACGCGTGCTTTGCACGCGGCGACCGATAAACAGCGATACGCCGAATGCGGACGTGCGCGACCTCGCTCATCCCGTCCGGCTGCCACGGCAGCAGACGCTTCTGCACCTTCGGCTTGGACGTCCGCGGCCGCGGCCGCGGACGTGACGGCGCAACCCGGCGCGCCCGCACAGGCGCCGACGCAGGCGGCGGCTGCGGAGCAACCGTCTTCACCTTCGTCGCAGGCGCCGGCCGCGCCGGCTTCTCAGCAGCGCGATGCGCCGACTCACCGGCGCAACCGGCCGCCAGGATCGGGACGAGGACCCAGCTAGCTGCTCGAGCTGTCGCCAACGGCTATCCGGTGAAGTTCGGCTGCGCCTTCTTGGCCTTCGCGGCCGGCGCAGTCCCGTCGCCCCCACCGCCGCCACCGCCACCGGTGGTGGTGGTCGTCGTCTCGGTGGACGTCGTATCGGTGGAGCTGGAGCCCGTCGAGCCCGTCGAGCCCGTCGTCGAGGTGCTGTCCGGCGTCGTCGTCGTGATCGTCGTGACAACGGTCGTGCCGCCGGTGGTGATCGTCGTGACGATCGTCGTCGTCGCCTCCGCCCCGAACGGGGCGGCTCCGGCGGTGAATGCGGCGGTCGCCGCGCCGAGCGTGATCAGCGCGGCGAATGCGGCCCCCCACAGCGCGTACTTCTTGTACTGCCTCCTCATACCCCCTCCTTGTCGTTCCTGGCCGTACGAAAGAAGGCTTACCCACCCGCGGAATAGCTATTCCCCTTCGAGTATCCGCGCGTATACTCGGGCGGGATGAGCGGCTCGACCGACGCGGCCATCGACGTCGCCTCCCGCTTCCTCGAGAACCTCGAGTCGGTTATTCGCGGCAAGCACGAGGAGATCAAGCTCGTCCTCGCCGCACTCGCCTGCAGAGGCCATGTCCTGTTCGAGGACGTCCCGGGCACCGCCAAGACCGTCCTCGCCCGCGCGATCGCGCGCAGCATCGAAGGCGCGAAACACGCGCGGATCCAGTGCACACCGGATCTCCAGCCGACCGACGTGACGGGCCTCTCGGTCTACAACCAGCACACGCGCGACTTCGAGTTCCGCCCCGGGCCGATCTTCGCCAACACCGTGCTCGTCGACGAGATCAACCGCGCGATGCCGAAGACGCAGTCGGCGCTGCTCGAGGCGATGGCCGAGCACCAGGTGACGGTGGACGGCGTCACTCGGCCGCTGATCCAGCCCTTCATCCTGCTCGCGACCGAGAACCCCGTCGAGTACGAAGGGACGTTCCCGTTGCCGGAAGCGCAGCTCGACCGCTTCTTCGTCAGGACCGCGCTCGGCTATCCGAGCCTGGAGGACGAGTTCCAGATCGTGCTCGATCAGCAGGCCGAGCACCATCCGCTCGCGGGCCTCGGTGCGGTCGTCACCACGCCCGAGGTGACGCAACTTCAGGACGCGGTGCGCGCGGTCTACGTCGACGAGCTGCTCCGCCGCTGGATTGTCGAGCTCGTCCGCTCGACGCGCGAGGTCGAGATGTGCGCGATCGGCGCATCGGTGCGCGGAACGCTCGCGCTCGAACGCGCCGCGCGCGCCTGGGCCCTCCTCGACGGGCGCGAGTTCGTCGTCTCGGACGACGTCGAGCATCTCTTCCTGCCGGTGATCGCACATCGCGTCGGGTTCCGCCCCGCCTTTCGCGCGCAGGCTCGCCGCACCGGCTGGGACGACGCGCTCACTGACTTCCGTGACGCCTGCCTGCGACTCGTCCCCGCGCCGGAACTGCGGCGCGGCCAGCCTGCGTAGGAGCTCCCCCTGCCCGACGTGACGTTCGAGCTCGTCCCGCGGGGTCGGATCGTGGGACTCGCGTTCGGCGCGATGCGCAGCGCGCGCCGGGGAGCCGGCTCGGACGTCGCCGGCTCACGGCGCTACGTCCCGGGAGACGACGTGAAGGCGATCGACTGGGGCTCGTCGGCGCGGCTTTCCTCGGCTCGCAACTCCGACGACTTCATCTTGCGCGAGCGCTTCGCGGAGGAAGCGCCGCGCGTCGTGGTCATCTGCGACCGCCGGCCCGACATGCAGCTCTTTCCGCGCGGCTTCCCCTGGCTGCGGAAGGTGGACGCGCAACGCGCCGCGATCGAGCTGATCAGGGCGAGCGCGATCGAGGCGCACGGTTTCCTCGGCTACCTCGACTTCGGCGAGAGCGGCGACGAGCCGTTCTGGCTGCCGCCGCAGTCGCAGTCGCTGTGGGAGTACCAGGATCGCGAGGCCGAGGGTGCACCGTTTCGGGCACCCGCGTCCAACGTGGAGCATGCGTTCGACTTCCTGATGTCGCATCCCCGTTCCGTTCCGGCCGGCACGTTCGTGTTCGTTCTCTCCGACTTCCTCGTCCCGCCGCCCGCGGAGACCTGGTTGCGCGCACTCGAGCAACGCTGGGACGTGATCCCCGTCGTGCTCCAGGATCCGCTGTGGGAACGCAGCTTTCCGGACGTCAACGGCTTCGTCCTCGAGCTCGCGGACGTCAGCGGCAGCTCGCGGCAGGTACGGCTGCGACGACGCGAAACCGCGGAACGGCGTCGGGCGAACGAAGCACGCTGGGAGAACCTCGTCGACGATTTTGCGCGTGCGTCACTCGAGCCGGTCGTGATCGACTCGAGCGACGAGAGCGAGATCCTGCGCGCGTTCCTCGACTGGGCCGAGACACGACAGGAGGGCGGGGAACGAGCGTGGTGAAGGTCATCGCACTCCTCGCTGCCGCGGCCGCATCACTCGCCGTCGCGGCGAGCGCCGGCGCAGTCGACCGTCCGATCCACGTCGTCACGACCGTTTCACCGGGGCCGCATTTCTTCGGCGATCCGATCCAAACCGACGTGGACATCCTGATCGACACGAAGCGCCTGGATCCGAAGGCCGTCCGCGTCGACACGAAGTTCGACCCGTACACGCGCCTCGCGCGGCCGCAACAGATGAGATCCGACGACGGTTCGGTCACCCGCCTGCGCTACCACTACCTGCTCACGTGCGACACGTTCGCGTGCCTCACGGGAGACAAGACGCAACGGACGATCCACTTCGCTCCGGCCACGATCCGCTATCGCGATCGCCAGGGCAAAGCGGCCAAACTAATTGCGAGGTGGCCACGCTTCCGGTTCGTCTCCCGTTTCGGCGGGCCGCGCTACCTGCCGCAGACGGCGTCGGAGGTATCACGGGGGATCCAGTACACGAGCGACCCGATCGTGCGTCTCTTCGCGAGCATCCGCGCGCCGAGCCCGTCGTACCGGCTGAACCCGATCGTCCTCGCCGTTCTCCTGTTCGCCGCGGCGCTCGCGGCGCTGCTGGGCGCGGGCGTGCTCGGGAGGCCGCTGTACGCGCTCGTGCGGCGACAAGAGGTAGACGGCGGACCCGAGCTCACGCCGCTCGAGCAGGCGCTCGCCGCCGTCGACGCGGCGACGCGTCGCCAGCCCGGGAGCGCTGAGCACCGTGAGTCTCTCGCCTGGCTGGGGCGCGAGCTTCGCCGCACGAACCTGACCGCGCTCGTGGGACGGGCCCGCCGACTCGCCTGGTCCGAACAGGCGCCGACCGCCGACGCCTCACGTCAGCTCACCGCTGACGTCGAAGCCGGCCGGAGGAACGGAGCCTGATGGCCGCCGGCTCGCTGCCACTCGCCGACGCTCCCGCGCTGTGGCCCTTCGCGCGCCGGACACGCCTCGTGCGGCTCGGCCTCGGCGTCGCAGTGCTCGGCCTGTTCGCCGCCATGGCCTACTCGGCGTTCCACCTGCACACGCGCGCGACGAGCTACTTCGCCCAGGGCGGCAGAGGGATCCTCGTCATCGATCTCTCGGCCAGCGTCGACCCCCGTGCGAACCAGCGGCTGAGGACGCTGATGCGAACACTCGCGAACAGCGACCAGCGTCTCGGCTTGGTGGCGTTCGAGGAGCAGACCTACGAGCTCCTCCCCCCGGGTACGAGGGGTGACGAGATCCGCCCGATGCTGCGCTTCTTCGGCACGGCGAGCCCGTCGGTCAGGAAGGAGACGCCGTGGTCGGTTTCGTTCCTCGGCGGGACGAACATCGGCCCCGCCCTGCGGCTCGCGCGTCAGGCCGCCGAGCGAGACGGAGCGGGCTCGGTTCTCCTCGTGAGCGACCTTCAGGACTCGACCTCCGACCTGCCGCTGCTCGCCGACGAGATCGGCCAGTACCGAACCGAAGGTCTGCGGCTGCGCGCACTGCCGATGTTTCCGCCCCCGGAGAGCCTTGCGCTCTTCACGAGCCTTGCCGGCAAGGACGCAATCGTGGACAACCGCGTCCTCCGCGAGAACGCTGCCGTCGCGCAGCATCAAAGCGTCGTCGCGGCGTTTCCGGGCTGGGCCTTCCTGCTCGCCGCAGGGCTGCTCCTCGCCCTTGCGCTGAACGAATACGTCGGCCGCAGGCTCGAATGGAGCCCCTCATGAGCCAGCGCGCGATCGTCATCCGCGCCGCGGCCGTCGCTCTCCTGACAGGGATCGGAATCGTGTCTGCACTCGCGGCCCGCGATGTCCTCGCGTGGCGCGGTCAGACCGCGCACGCAGACGTCGCGATCGCGTCGTTCTCCCCCGACCTCGGCGTCTGGCGGCCGCACACCTGGCTGCCGGCCGCAGCTTCAGAGTGGCTCGTAGGTGCGGGCGACGACGTCGAGTTCGGCCAAGCGCTGCAGCACTTCCAGGTTTTCCGCGGTCATCAGCAGTGGGGACTGTTCGTGATGAACGGGGTCAACGACGAACCCAACGTGTTCGCGCACCGCACGCTCGAGCTGGCCCAGCTGGAGTTCAAGTTCGAGCAGATCGCCAACAGCTCTCGTAGCGCCGAGCTGCGCTCGCGAGCGCGGCAGCTCCACGGGATCCTCCTCTTCCAGCACCTGATCCTGCAGGGAGGAGACGCGAAGACGACGCTCGAGCGAACGATCGCGGACTTCACGCAGGCTGTTCGCCTCGATCCGGGGAACGAAACCGCCAAGTACGACCTCGAAGGACTGCTGTACCTCTACAAACCGCTCTCGAACGGCGAGCCGCCGCCGCTCCTCAGACAGAGGTCGAACATCGGCCCGGACAGCGGCGGCGGCGGCAGTCCGGGCTCGAGTGCGGGAGCAGGCGGCTTCTAGTGTCGATCACGTTCGTCACTCCGCTCGGCGCCCTCATCGCCCTTGTCGGGCTCATTCCGCTCGCCGTGCTCGTCGTCGAGGAAGGCCGGCTCGGCGCCCTCTGCGAGAAGCTGGGCCTGCGACCTCCCCCGTGGCGCCCATCGGTCGAGGTCGGCGTGGCGCTGACTGCCCTCGTCGCGGTGCTCGCGCTCGCGCTGGCTCAGCCCGTCGTCGCGAGCCACACGACGACGAAAGGCCGCGCCGACGCCGAGGCGTTCTTCGTCTTCGACGTCTCGCGCTCGATGAGCGCGCGTACCGCCGGCTCGCCGACCCGGTTCGAGCAGGCCCGCCACGACGCGAAGGAACTGCGTGCCCGGCTCGGAAACCTCCCGGTCGGCATCGCCTCGCTCACCGACCGCGTGCTTCCGCATCTCTTTCCGTCAGTCAGCGTGAACGCGTTCAACGCGACGCTCGACGAGTCACTCGCAGTCGACCGTCCCACGATGTCCCTCGCGTACGGAGACTCGATCGGAACGAAGATCGGCGCGCTCGCGGACCTCGTCACCGGCAACTACTTCGAGCCCACCGCGAAGAAACGGGTCGCCGTCGTCTTCACGGACGGCGAGACGTTGAATGAGCGCCTGTCGAGCCTCCCCGCACGCCTCAAGGACGGAAACGTCCGCGTTTTCTTCGTCCGTTACTGGCGCGTCGACCAGCGCGTCTACAACTCGACCGGCCAGATCAATCCCGCGTACTCCCCCGATCCGAGCTCGACACCGATTCTCGACGGGCTGGCACAGTCGATGTCGACGCGGGTGTTCGAGCCCGGGCAGATCGGCCAGGCGGCGGCCGCCGTGCGCGCGGTGATCGGGAAAGGGCCGACGAGGGCGCGCGGACGTGAGCTCAACTCGTTCTTGCTGGCCCCGTACGTACTCCTCTTCGCCATCGTGCCGCTCGGCTTCCTGCTCTTCCGGCGGAACTTCCCCGCCAGTTAGCCGGTCAATCGCCGTAGCCCGGCGTCACGAGGCCGCTCTCGTACGCGTAGATCACGGTTTGCACGCGGTCGCGCAGATCGAGCTTCTGGAGGATGCGGGCGACGTGGGTCTTGGCGGTCGCCTCGCTGATCACGAGCTGCTCACAGATCTCCGGGTTCGAGAGCCCGCGTGCAAGGAGGTCGAGGACCTCACGCTCACGCGGCGTAAGCTCCGACACCGGTGCCGGGGCTTGCGCCGCGGCGGGCCGTTGCCGGACGAATTCCTCGATCACGGCGCGCGTTACGGCCGGCGCCAGAAGCGCCTCGCCGGTGGCGACGATCCGGACGGCGGCCGTGATCTCCTCGGGCGGCGCGTCCTTCAGCATGAAGCCGCTGGCGCCGGCACGGAGCGCGTCGTAGACGTAGGTGTCGAGCCCGAAGGTAGTTAGGATCAAGACGCGCGTGTCGGGCTGTGCACGGACGATGCGACGAGTCGCCTCGATCCCGTCGAGCACGGGCATCCGTATGTCCATCAGCACGACGTCGGGTCGCAGCCGTCCCGCCGCTGTGACGGCGTCTTCCCCGTCGACGGCTTCGCCGACGACCGTCGTCTCAGGCTCGTTCTCGAGGATCTTCCGCAGTCCGACGCGGACCAGGGCTTGGTCATCTGCGATCAGAACGGACGTCATCTGATCGGCAACACGACTCTGACGGCAAATCCTCCGCCAGGACCGCGACTCGCGTCGAACCTGCCCCCGTAGAGAGCGACCCGCTCACGCATCCCGACCAGACCGTGTCCACCGCCCGAAGCCCGTTGGCTGCCTCCCGAGCCGTCGTCCGCGATCTCGAGCTCGAGCGAGTCGGGGCCGTAGCGAACGTGCACCGTTGCGCGTGCATCCCCCGCGTGCTTGAGCGCGTTCGTCAGCGCCTCCTGGACGATCCGGTACGCAGACAGCTCGATGCCGACCGGCAACTCACGCCGCTCCCCCTCGATCGACAGCTCAACGGGCAGACCCGCGTCTCGAAGCTGCCCGACGAGCATGGGCACGTCATCGAGCCCCGGCTGCGGCGTCAGCGGCTCGTTCCCGTCACCGCGGAGCATGCCAAGCAGCCTGCGAGTCTCGGTGAGCGCGCTCCGCCCGCTCTGCTCGACTGTCTCCAACACCTCGCGCGTCGACGCGTTCGCATCACCGAGCACGCGCCGCTCGGCGCCGGCTTGGAGGACGATCATCGAAACGTGGTGTGCGATCACGTCGTGCAGCTCGCGTGCGATCCGCGCCCGCTCCTCAACGACCGCCTCACGCGCGGCGACGTCACGCTCGCGCTCGGCGATCCGCGCGCGGCGATCGCGGTCACCGATCACACGCCGGACGAGCAGCATGACGATCCCCTCGACCAGGGCGAAAGAGACCGCCTGCTTGAGGGTTGCACCCGGCCCGAGGCTCGAGGCGAGAACCGCCGCCATCACGAGCGCGAAGCCGACCGCGAACCGGCGTGGCGGCGTCCAGACGGTCAGCGCGTACAGCGCACAGAAGTTCGCGACCGCCTGAGAGAGGATGTTCGGGCCGGCCCAGAACGCGAACTCCACCGATTCGACGATCGGCACCGCGACACCAACGAGCATCGGATACCGACGGCGAAATGCGATCGATGCCGTCATGAACGGCGTGATCAAAGCTGCCCCCAGCTGATGGTCGCCGGCACTGGTGCCGAGCCAGATCTCGAGCTGTGCCACGATCGTGAAGACGACGGCGACCACCCGATCAACGGTCAGTGGGTCGAGCCGGAGACGGCTCAAGCGAGAAAGGAGCGTCTGCACCTCCCTGAAGTTAAAGGGCAGGAGCTCGGATGTCATCGGCCGGTCGACTGATCCGGCACGGCCCAAAGATCAGTCAGCCGGCTGACGCGAGGATCGCCGGACCGGCCGACGAAACTCCGGTCGCTCCCTCCTACCGTCGTAAGGGTCAGCAAACGGAAGGAGC
>Ga0307299_10000162_pt1 | contig 21785 bp, 17 predicted proteins | sample ER_DNA_159_FD_194466 | JGI IMG/M metagenome (GOLD analysis project Ga0307299, IMG submission 194466) | Bulk soil microbial communities from the East River watershed near Crested Butte, Colorado, United States - ER_DNA_159 | ecosystem: Environmental > Terrestrial > Soil > Floodplain | place... | reverse complement strand
CGTCCGGTAACCCGTCACCTGTCCCAGGAGACCCAGGATCGGCTCCTGCAACACGACGTGGATCATGTTCACCGTCATACCGCTCGTCGTCACGCCATCGCCGCTCGGGAGCTGCTCATTCAGCAGAACGTAGCCGACTCCGGGCAGGGTCATGCGTGTGTTGGCAGCGGGATCCGAGACTGCGGCCCCGCCGACGACGAGATTGCCGAGGCTCGACCCCGCGGCGTTGCTGTTGACGCCGTTGTCACCGATGCTGCTACTCGCCATGGCAACGACGCCGTCGGCGGTGATGAGGCCGTTGAGCAGGTTCACCACGCCCAACGTCGCGCTGCTCACGGCCGTGGAGCCGTCCGTCGCGTCGGCGTCGCCGGTCACGATGCTGAAGAGGTCCTGCGCCGTCACGACGCCGGGCAGCGAGACGCTCTGACCCTGATTCGAGGCCATCGCCTCTCCGGCTGGGAGGACGACGTACGCCAACTTCTGATTCACGGTCTTGGTGCTCACGCCGACGCCGAGCGCCTGGCCTTGGACCGAGCTCGCCAACACCGTCATCGGTAGGACGAGACCCAGCAAACGGATCGCCCTCCGGAATGTGTCGATTCTCATTGCGTCCTCCTTACCGGTGCGTGGGGTGGAACTGTCTGTTCCCGCCCGTCAGCGTGCAGGCAGGCTCCGCCGGCGGTAGATCGGGATCTGGGCACATCACCTCGTAGCCGATGGCTGGGACACGGATCGCGAAACCGTCGTGGCCCACGCCGGGCTCCCCGTTGTCGCAGTCGAAGACTTCAAACTCGGCTTCTTCTCCCGTGTTCTGCACGCGCAGCACGCCGCCCCAGTGCGCCGCCCCATCACTGCAGTCCGTGTCCGTCGCCTCTTCGGCGAACGTGATCACCGTGGAGTGGAGATTGAGAGGCTGCCCATTGATGTTCCACTCGGGCCGGTGGTCGACCCATTCCAAGGAACCCTTTTCGGCCAGACAGTCCCCGTTGTCATCCATGACGTGGGCGCCGAAGGTCTCGTACATGTGGCTCGCCGGCGGATTCTTCTCGGCGGTACCGGGGGGATAATCGATCCGTCCGCCGCCCGTGATCTTGAGCGGCGTACACTGGAATACGTTGAAATGCGCCAGCGGCGTGCCGATCGTCGGCGCCAGCGCGTTCGGCTGCCGGTCGCAACTCCACGCGACCAGGGCGACTCCGATCGGAGCCGCGAGCAGCGCGAGGCTTCTCAGCGTGATCATAGTGTTCGCCTCCGCGAGTGTTGGTGTGGTCTGCCAATGGCTCGAAAAAAGCAAAGGCAGTGCCAAACCCCGGGGCGCGTAACTTCCGGTGGATCAACGGCGTGGAAATCGTGGCTCGGCTGCGGCGGCACGCGCGCGCAGCAATGCGTGGCAGCAAAGCAAGACGCCCGAGCGTCTCGCGCCCGGGCGTCATTCGCTGCGCGTTACTTCCGATCAGCGCGAGCGTCTCACCGCGTTGAGCGCGTTGACGAGGCCGGCGCCCACTTCGAAGCGCGCGTACCCGGGCATCGGATCGGCGGTCTGTTCTAGGAGGTTGCGCACCTGATCGGGCGTGAGCCCGCCGCCGGCACGCTCCTGCATCAACGCGACAACGCCAGTCACGTGCGGCGTCGCCATGCTGGTGCCGCTGGCACACGTATAGAACGGCGCGAACTCCGTGCGCAAATCGCACGACGAGGTCAGATCGAAATCGTGCGGTGCGTCACTCGTGTTCAAGACCGTGCCGGTGGACGCCCGCGTGGAAACGATGTGGACCCCGGGAGCCGTCACGGTGGGGTGGTACAGAGGATCGCCGGGGATCCCGCGCGACGAGAAGTCCCCGAGCATTCCGCCGGGCTGACAGTGCGTCGCCCGGGCGAGCGAGTCGGTGATCGAGCAGCTCGCCGCCACGCCGATCACCCAGGGCGCCACGCTGTACGGGTTCAGCGTGTTCTCGCCCGGTCCCTCGTTCCCCGACGCGAACACCACCGTGATGCCACGATCGTGCACGCGTTTGCTGGCGATGCTGACGGGATCCTGAGGATCGAAGGGCCCGGTCGTGCCCCAGGAGTTGTTCACGACCTTGATGTTGTAGCGGTCCTGGTTCTGCAGGATGTAATCGAAGCCGGCCAGGGCCCAGAAGATGAACAGCACGTCGCCCGTGCCGATCCCGATCAAATTGGACCCCGGAGCCACGCCCGTGTACAAGCCGTTCGACATCGCGCCGTTCCCGCCGGCGATCCCCGAGACGTGCGTGCCGTGCCCGACCGAGGTTTCGCTGTTGGCGAGGTTCTCGAGGTAGATCGATCCCGGACACGGCAGGTTCGCGAAGCACACAAGGTCTGCCCCGTTCGCGAGGATCTTGAGGTTCTGAACCGTGCGACTCGGATACTGCACGTCGAACTGATAGAAACCGTCAATGCCGCTATCCAGGATAGCCACACCGACCCCCCGGCCGCTCACGCCATAGCGCGTGCGCGCCTGGTCGGCCTTGATCGTCGGCACGCTCTGATCGAGCAGCGCCAGCACCGCCGGCCGGGAGCCTGTGCCGAGCCAGGCGAGGCGCTTGTTTTCCGACACCCGCACGACATCGGGCAGCGCGGCGATCGCGTTCACCTGCGCTGGCGTCGCGAGCGCGCCCACGAACGGGAGCTGGCGCAGGGCGCGGGCCCCGGCACCCAGCGCCATGACGCGGCTCGCAACCGCATCGCCTGTCGTCGCCGACTCGTCGTACTGGACAACCACGAAGATGGGATCAGTGCTGAGGGTGCCGCCGATGAGGGATGCCAGTGCCGGAGCAACGGTGTCCGGTGATTCGTGACTGATCGGCTCGCGACAGGCCCCGCCCGTGCTCACCGCCGCCGCCACCGCCACCACAACGCTCAGCTGCGTCCGCAGTCGCATACGTCCTCCGCTGGAGAGTGAGTGAGACGTCACATCATCGGTCACGCCATTTGGGGAAGCGCCATCGCGCGTCGGCCGCGCGGCGCGGGCGCAGGCTCCCGCTCGGAGGGGAAGGCCGCGCCGTCGCACAGCACGCTCGCAATACGCTCCGCCGCCCGTCCGTCCCAGCGTTCGAGCACGGGACGCACCGGCGCGCGCCGAGCGAGCGCCCGGCTCGCCGCGGCGAGGAGCGTGTCTCGGCCCGCCGCCACCAATCGATTCGTGCCGTGCTGGCACGTCGCGGGGTGGTCGGTGTTGGAGCGCAGCGTGATACAGGGGACCCCGAGGTAGGTCGATTCTTCCTGCAGGTCATCCGCATCCGTCACGACGAGCGCCGCTCCGGCGACGAGGCCCGCGCGTTCGAGGTAGTCGGCTGGCGCGGCGACGATGCGGACTCGCCTGGAAAGCTCGGCCAGGGCTTGCACCACCTCGGCCGCCGGCTCGTGCAGATTGGCCACCGCGTACGCGCCGGGATCGGCCGACGGCGCCCGCGGCAGCGCCCAGCACAGCTCGTCCACCCGCAGGCTCCCGACGAACTGGATCCGTTCCTCGGCGACGCCCTCCGCCTTCAGGGCATCGATCGCGTCGCGCGACGGGACGAACAGCAAATCGGCCAGCCGGTCGGCCACGAGGCTCGCCATGGTTTCGCCGCCCTCGCCCCGCAGCCCCGCCTCCACATGCCCGAAGCGGATGCCGAGGGTTGACGCGGCGAGTGCCGCCGCGGCCGCCGCTCGATCGCCCCCATACGCCAGGACGACGTCCGGCTGCAGCTTGACGAGCGCCGGCTCGAGCCGTTGTAACATCAGCCCGGTCTGCACCCCATACGAGCCTTCACCAACCTCGAGGTGGTACTCGATCCGCGGGAGGTCCAGCTGCTCGGTCGCAGCCAACACCTCCGGATCGTCGTGCCGCCCGGTATGGATGATCAGATGCTCGACGTCGCGGGATGCGCCGAGGGCGCGCGCCACCGGCGCCACCTGCACCAGGTTCGGGGGGGGACCGACCACGGAGAGGACGCGCATCAGCAGCCTGCCAGGAGACAGAGGGCGAGCGTGATCGTCGCGACTCCCCCGACAATCCGCACCGTCGACTCCGTGTCCCGTGCGCGGGGCACGTCGATCTGATCGCCGGCCCGCAGGCCGAGATCTTCCAGCGTAGCGCCGCGGGCGATCGCCGCCTGGAGCTTTGGACCGCTCCAGATCCGGGAGCCGTTGCGCTGAATGCGCATCTTCTCGACGCGCGCCTCCTGGATGGGCCCGCCCGCCACCATCAGCGCATCCGCCAGCACGAGGTCGGTGGGGACCGCGTAAAACCCAGGCCGCGTGATGGCCCCCTGGATCGACAGGCGGATCAGCGCGCGGGCGTGGACCACGGGATCCTTGAGGTAGCGAGCGAGCGCCTTCTTGAGATGAGCCTCGAGGCCGTTGCGCGGCACACCCGCGAGCGATACGGCGCCGATCACCGGCAGCTCGATGGCCGGGCCGGCGACGACCGTGAACGTGTCGGTGAGGGTCGAGTCCCCCTCCACCACGAGGAGGATCCGATCGCCCACCTGAAACGGCTCGGACGACCGGGCATTCTGGGCCGCGGTCTGGGCCGGCAGGCCGAGCAACGCGGCGACGATCAAGAATCGGATCATTCGGATCATTCGGGGCATGGGATCACTCCACCGTGACGCTCTTCGCCAGGTTGCGAGGGCGATCGACGTCGCACCCCCGCTGCACGGCGATGTGATAGGCCAGGAGCTGCAACGGAATGACGGTGAGCACCGGCGACAGCAGCGGGTGGCACGCGGGTACGCGGAGCTGATGCTCGACGAGATGGCTCAGATCGCCGTTGCCTTCGCTCGTGATCGCGATGATCCGGCCACCGCGCGCTCGCACTTCCTGCATGTTCGAGACGACCTTGGCGTAGACGTGGTCCTGCGGGGCGATGCAGACCACCGGCATGTTCTCGTCGATCAGGGCGATCGGCCCGTGCTTCATTTCGGCGGCCGGATACCCCTCGGCGTGGATGTAGGAGATCTCCTTGAGCTTGAGGGCGCCCTCGAGCGCGACGGGGTAGTTGACGCCCCGCCCCAGGTACAGCGCGTTGCCGACGCCGGCATAGGCCGCGGCCACTTCCTTCACCTGCGGCTCGAGCTCCAGCGCCCGGGCCACGAGCTCGGGCAACCGCTCGAACTCGGCCACGAACCGCCGTCCCTCGTCCACGGCCATCTGCCCGCGCTGGCGCGCCAGGTAGAGCGCGAGCAACAACAGGGCGACCACTTGCGACGTGAAGGCCTTGGTCGAGGCCACGCCGATCTCCGGCCCCGCGTGGAGGTAGATGCCCCCGTCCGCTTCGCGGGCGATCGTACTGCCGACGACGTTCACGATTCCGGCCACGTTCGACCCGGTCGCACGGGCGGCGCGCAGCGCCTCCAGCGTGTCGGCCGTCTCGCCCGACTGCGAGATGGCGATGGTGAGCGTGCCCGGAATCCGCAGCTGCCGGCGGTACCGGTACTCCGAGGCGTACTCGACGTCGACGGGAATGCCGGACAGCTCTTCGAGTGCATGGCGGCCGACGAGTCCCGAGTGCCACGACGTCCCACACGCGACGATGAGGATGCGCTTGATCCGCATGCACTGACCCGGCGACAGGTTGAGGCCGTTCAGCCGCGCGAACCCTTCACCGGGCAGCAGGCGCCCGCGCAGCGTATTGCGCACGGTTTCCGCCTGTTCGCAGATCTCCTTCAGCATGAAGTGCGGATACGGCCCCAGCGTCAGCGCCTCGAGATCCCACTCGATGGCGTCCACCGCGCGTTCCTGCTCGACCGCGTCGCGGTCGAGAACGCGGTACCCCTCGGCCGTCAGCACCGCGATGTCGCCGTCTTTCAAATAGACGACCGACCGCGTGTGTCCCATGACGGCGCTGGCGTCGGAGGCGACGAAGTGCTCGCCCGCGCCGACGCCGAGCAGCACCGGCGAGCCGCGCCGCGCCACGACGATCTTGCCCGGCTCGGCAGCCCAGGTGACCGCCAGCCCGTACGTGCCCTCGACGGGGGCCAGGGCCGCGATGACACGTTCCTCGAGGGTGGCACCCTCGGCGTCTTCGATCAGGTGGGCGAGGACTTCGGTGTCGGTCTCGGTGGTGAACTGATGGCCCGCGGGCTCGAGCCGCATCCGCAGGACGTCGGCATTCTCCACAATGCCGTTGTGCACCAACGCGATCTCGCGACGGCAGTCCGCGTGGGGATGCGCATTGACGTCCGTCGGCGCGCCGTGCGTCGCCCAACGGGTGTGTGCGATGCCGCACGTCCCATGCACCGGGTCGCGCGACAGCAGATCGGTGAGGGCGGAGACTCGGCCCGCGATCTTTCGGGTTTGGAGGCCTGCCCCATTCTGCAGCGCTACGCCCGCAGAGTCGTAGCCGCGGTACTCCAGGCGCGCGAGGCCTTCGAGGAGAATGGGCGCGGCCTGCCGCGACCCGACGTACCCAATGATGCCGCACATGCCCCAGCAGTACTTCAAGATTGGGGCCCCGCCTGACCGTTCCGCGCATCGCACGTCGTAACCAACCGGAATGCAACGAGTTCTCTCGTTGATGCGGCCCCAACACGGTCGCGGCGCTCCCACGATTGCGTTGCGCGGCCGCGGCAGCATGCCCACTTCGCGCCGGTGGTTGGGAGTGCGTCGAGATGGCCCCAATCCTGCGACGACTACGTCACGGGAGGTACCCCATGAGCGACTCAGGGCCATCCGCCGGCTTGCCGCTGGCGCTGGTGGTCGGCGAAGAAGAAGGCAGCGCACGACGCATCGAGGAGCTGCTCGGCGCGAACGGCTTCGCCGTGCTGCGCACCCCGACCGCGCAGCACGCCCTCGCGCGCGCCCGAACCACGAACCCCGACGTCATCGTCATCGAAGCCGTGTTGTCCGACATGAGCGGACTCGTGCTGTGCCGCACCTTGCTCGAGGACCCGCGCATCTCGAAGAGCACACCCATGCTCGTCGCCACGCCGCACAACCCGACGCGCGAACAACGCATCGAAGCGTTGCGCGCCGGCGCGTGGGAGTGCGTCGGCCCCGCGACCGATGAAGTCGAATTGACCCTCAAGCTCCACGCTTACATGCGCGCGAAACTGGACGTCGATCGTTCGCGGGCCCAGGGCCTCCTCGATCCAGCGACGGGGTTGTACAACCGGCAGGGGATGGCGCGCCGTATACAGGAACTCGGCTCATACGCGTTCCGGGAGCACGGCTCGCTCGCCTGCGTCGTGCTGGCCCTCGACCTGGAGCCCTACGCGCTCATGGCCGGGGACGTGGCGGCTGCCGCGATTCTCCGGTCCGTCCAGGCACTCCAGTCTACCGGGCGTCTCTCCGACGTGCTCGGACGGCTGGGCCCCACCGAATTCGCGGTGATCGCTCCTTCGACCGACCCAACGGGGGCGTTGCGGATGGCAGAGCGCCTCGTTCGGGCGATTCGCGAGAGCACCACCGCGGCTGGCGATCGGTTGCCTGTACAACAAGTCCGCGTCGGGTATGAGGCGGTGTCCAACGTCGGCTACGCACCCATTCAGCCGGTGGATCTGCTGGTGCGCGCGAGTGCCGCGCTGCGCCGCGGTACCGCGGAGGGGGGAAGGTCCTGGATCCGCCGCTACGACGATGGCATCGGACCCGCCGCCCCGACTTTGTCTCCCTAAACGAGCCGGGGCCGGGCCCCGCTCCGCCCGTCATCCTCGTCCATGGCCTCGTAGCCCGGGAGGTGGTAGGAGTAATAGGCGTAGTTGCTGCCGGCCCCGCGCGGCACGTCGTTCAAGACGGCGCCCAGCGTTCGTACCGGGAGACGATCGAGGACCTCCAGCTTCGCGCCCGTCATCTCGCGGTGGCTGTACCCCGTCCGCAGCACGAGCAGCACGTTCCCCGTCGCCGTCCCCAGAATGAAGGGGTCCACGCCCGCCCCAAGCGGCGGGCTGTCGATGAGGATCACGTCGTAGTCCGCACGCAGCGTCGTGATGAGCGTGGCCATCGCCGGCGAGCCCAGCAGCTCCGGGGCGCGATGCGACCGCGTGCCGCAACCCACAAACGACAGCCACGGATACGCGCTCGTCTGGATGATCTGATCGCGCGTCACTTCCTCGCGCAGATAGTCGGTGAGGCCCGGCTGCCGGGCGGCCTTGAACCGGCGGTGCAACACGCCGCGCCGGATGTCCCCGTCGATCAACAGCGTTCGGTGGCCGCCGTCCGCGAAGGTGAGGGCGAGGTTGGCCGCGAGGAAGGACTTCCCGTCTCCGGGCCCGGGGCTGGTGATCGTGACGAGCAGCGGCCCCGCGGCTCCGTACGCGTGCACGAGATTGAGGCACACGCCGCGCAGCGCTTCGACGACTTCCGCCGGCTCTTGGTCCCGGCGCAGGTGGGGCACCGCTCCGAGGATCGGCAGGCCGAGGTCCCGGGACACCTGTTCCGGGTAGCGCACGCGGGGATCGATCCGGTCCAGCACGACCGCACCCACCACGCCCAGGCCCAGGCCCGCGAGCAATCCCATGAGCAGCAGGCGCGGCGCCGTATTCTTGACGGGACGCTGCGGCACGATCGCCGGATCGAGAATGCGTACGTCCGGCACGCTCGAGGCCTCAGCCGCCAGCGTCGCTTCCAGGAAACGCCCTTGCACCGTGTTGTAGGACTCCTCCGCGAGCTGCACGGAGCGGCGCAGACGCGCTTCCTCGACCGAGCGAGCCGGAATCTGACGGATCTCGCGCGAGGCCGCATCCACCTGCTTCCCCAGCTCCGTCTCGCGCACGCCGAGCTGCGCGACGAGCGCCTGCGCCAGGCCCGGGATGGTGCGCCGCTCGAGCTCGGCGATTTCGCCGATGAGGCGCTGCACCAGGGGGTATTCGTCGGAGTAGTGATACCGGTACGTGCGGAGCTGCGCCTGCTTGTCGCTCAGCTCCTTCAGAGCGTTCGCCAGCTCTGGTGAATGTTGGACGGACCCGATCGCGGCAAACGCGTCTACCGGAAAGCCCGAGCCGCCGGCCTGCGTGAGCGCGCGCACAATCGCCTCGCGGTCCCGACGCATCTGCTCCCGCTGGAGCTGGCGGTCGAAGAAGTCGCTCACCACTGGGTCGCGCATCTGGGCACCGCCGGTGCCCTGCCCACCCGCCGCCGCCGGCTGATCCGACGGGAGCGTGATCGTGCGCATGCGGAACCCTTTCAACGCGGTCTCGGCGTCGTCGAGATTGCGTTGCGCGTAGCCCCGCTGGTCCTGGAGGATCTTGGTCAGCTCGGTGAGTTTCTCACGCTTGAGCTGTCCCGCGATCTGGACGAAGCGCGCCGTGAGCGCGTTGAGGATGTTCGCGATCTGCCGTGGACTCGTCCCGCGCAGCTCGACCGACAGGAAGTTGCCATTCAGGTCCATCCGCACGTCGAGCCGTTCCCCCAGCCGGAGCGCGGCGTCGCGCGGCGTGGCGAGCGTGAATTCAACTTTTCGGCCCGGTGGGAGCAAGGCGGGCGCCGGCGCCCACCGGAAGCCGAGCCTGGCGCCCACCGAATCGCCCACCACGCCGTGCTCGAGCGTCGGGCCCTTGGCCGCGGCGAGCTCGTAGTTGCGCCCGGCATCATCGACGGTCAGGACATAGTCACCTGGTCGAAACGTGTCCGTCACGCCGAAGGCTGAGAAGCGGGCGGTGTCGTCGACGGACGTGGGCTCCAGATAGAGCCGCTGCTCCCGCACCACGTGATCGAGTACGACGTATGACCGGAGCAGGTCGATCCAGGCGTCCGACGAGAGGAGGCCTCCGGCGCGAATCGGGCCGGCACGGTCCTGCTCGCGGCGGTTATCGGGAACGTCGATCCAGACGGTGGCCTGGGCGACATACATGGGCTTCAGCGCGCGGACGGCCGCGATCCCTCCCGCCGTACCAAGAATCGACGAGAGGACCACGACCCACTTGAAGTGCCACAGGGCGCTCATGAGGCGGCGCCAGTCCGTCCCCTGCTCTTCAACGGCGACGGCCGGCGCGCGTGGACGCGGCATGATCGGAGCGAGCCCTTCCGGCAGGCGCGTCACCGGCAGGTGTTTCGATGTCATACCGCCGTTACACAGCAAGTCCGATACCGTGAGAGGCGCCGTGTTGCGACGGCAAGCATGTCGCAATTCAGTGCACGCCGCCTCGCACCCGGGTGCAGGTTGGTGCAAGAACGCCTCCACGCGGCCCCCTCGGTACCAACCGCAAGTGCCGGTATTTCCTCGTCGTTCCGGCCCTGCGGCGCCATCGCGACAGTGTGGCCCGATCCCTGCGTTAGGCGGGCGCGGGAGGAATGACCATGTCGACACCGCTGGCATCGAACAACGCCGGAAACGGCGCAGACCCGGGCAATGTCAACGCGCTGCTGTCGATCGGGCCGGAAACCAAGGCCCGCATCCGCACGCTGGTCGTGGACGATGAGCATACGTTGCGCGAGAGCTGCGCCAGCGTGCTTCGCCTCGAGGGCTACGAGGTCACGGTGAGCGGCCGCGGTCAGGAAGCGCTGGAAACACTCAAGCGCCGGCCGTTCGACATCGTGCTCGTGGATCTATACATGTCCCAGGTCGACGGCCTCGCGCTACTGCGCGCCGCGCTGGCGACGAACCCGGACACGATCGTGATTGTGATGACGGGCAACCCCAGCGTCGAGTCGAGCGTCGAAGCGCTGCGTCAGGGCGCCTGGGACTACCTGCCCAAGCCGTTTTCAGCCCAACACCTGCAGATCACCATGGGGCGCGCGACACACACCGTGCTCGTGGGCCAGGAAACCCGAGACCAGCAAGAGGATGCCGACCGCGAGCAGTCGCCCGCCGACAAGGCGATGCTGCTCGGGACGTCCTTGGCCTTCCGCAAGGCCATCGAGCTGGCCCGGCGCGTCGCCCCCACCGATGCCTCGGTGTTCATCACGGGCGAGAGCGGCTCGGGCAAGGAGCTCATCGCCCAGTTCATTCATCAGCATAGCCGGCGCTCCAGCCGCCCCTTTGTCGCGGTCAACTGTGCCGCGCTCCCGGAGCCCCTGCTCGAGTCCGAGATGTTCGGACATCGCAAGGGCGCCTTCACGGGCGCGGTGCGCGACAAGCCCGGCCTGCTCGAGACGGCGAACGGCGGGACGCTGTTCCTGGACGAGCTGGTCGAGATGTCGAAACCGATCCAAGCCAAGTTGCTCCGCGTCATTCAGGACGGCGTGGTGCGCCGCGTCGGCAGCGAGACGACCGACGCCGTGGTGAACGTGCGCTTCATCGCCGCCACGAACGGTGACGCTGAGGCGGCGGTGCAATCCGGCGCCATGCGGGAGGACCTGTACTACCGCCTGCGCGTCGTGCCGATTCACGTGCCCCCGCTGCGCGAACGGCCGGAGGACATCCCGCTGCTCGCCGAGTACTTCCTGTCGACGTACTGGGTACGCCACCGCCGCAAGGGTGAGACGTTCCCCAAGCTGTCCGACGGGGCGATCCGGACGCTGTGCACACACCCCTGGCGGGGCAACGTGCGCGAGCTGCAGAACGTGATCGAGCACGTGGCGGTGCTCACCGAGCCGGGGGCGATCATCCGTCCCGAGGATCTCCCGCTCAGCGCCGAAGCGCGGCCGGCCGTCAGCACCAACCCGGCGTCGCTCATTTCGACGCTGCTCGAGGAGAGCTATCACGTCGCCCGCGAGCGCGTGATCGCGCAGTTCGAGATGCAGTACCTGACGTGGCTGCTCTCGCGGGCCGGCGGCAACATGTCGAAAGCGGCGCGGATCGCGGGCGTGGATCGGACGACCCTCTACCGGCTGATGGAGCGGCACGGCTTGCAGCGGAGCCCCAACGCCGCCTGGGTCGTGGAGCGTGAGACCGCCGAAGCGAGCGAACCGGTGCCCCAACCGCAGCCGGCCGCATGAACAGGAAATCGAACGCAGTGCGCAAAGAGCCTCACGAGCCAACTGTCTCCTTCGCGGGACAGAAGGGCCAAGAGCTCGTCGTGGAGCTAGCGCACGACCTGCGTTCGCCGCTTACCTCCATCATGTTTCTCGCCGAATCCATGCAGCTCGGCCAGAGCGGCCCCATCAGCGAGGCGCAGCGCCGGCAGCTGGGTCTGATTCGCAGCGCGGCCTTGTGCCTGTGCTCGATGGCCAGCGATGTGCTGGACCTGTCCGGTCGTGGCGAGAGCCTCACGGACAGCGAGCCCACGCCGTTCTTGATCACCGATGTGTTCCGCTCGGTACGGGACCTGGCTCGGCCCCTCGCCGAGGAAAAGGGACTCGATCTGCGCTTCCTCGCGCCGGAGCTCGAAGAACGCATTGGGCACGACCGCGCCGTGGCGCGCGTGCTGCTCAACCTCACCACGAACGCCCTGAAGTACACCGACCAAGGTTTCGTCGAGGTCGCCGCCCGCGAGACGAGCGACACTCGCATCGAGTTCTCGGTCCGTGACACCGGCCCGGGGATCGACGCGCTGCAAGGAGGGCCCTCAGTGCGGCGTGACTTCTCGACCGCCGGCTTGGGCCTCGGGATCTGCCGCAAGATCGTCGCCGCGATGGGTGGTGAGCTCTCTGCTGCGACTCACCCCCAGGGTGGGACCAAGTTCAGCTTTGAAATCGAGATGCCCCCCGCGCCCGTATTCGTCTGAGAAGCCGGGCCGCGCGCGTCGCGCCCTCTCCACAAACGTCGTCGTAGGCACGCCACGTAGCAGCGGTACCGCAGCCCGTAACTCCTTATATTTCAGCCGATTGCACCGAAGTAGGGCAGCCAAAACAGGCACGCGCCTTGCTACTCTCGACGGCCATGACTTCACTGCCATGGCTGTATCCGACAACCGGGCGGGCCCGCATCTCGGCGCGCCGCGCGGATCGCGAAGGTGGGCGGCGCATCCTCAATGTGGCGATCGCGGCGCTGGGCATCGTGCTGGCGCTGCCGGTCATGATCGTGATCGCGATCTTGATCAAGCTCACGTCGCGGGGTCCGATCCTGTTCACGCAGACACGCGTCGGACTCGACCGCCGAGCGCTGACGGGGGCGGGCGGCAATACCCTCCGTCATGTCGACACTGGGGGCGAACTCTTTACGATGTATAAGTTCCGCACGATGCGCGTGCAGACCGAGAAGACGGATCAGGTATGGGCGCGCCCCGACGATCCGCGCGTGACCTCCATCGGACGCGTGCTGCGCAAGCTGCGCCTCGACGAGCTGCCCCAGCTCTGGAACGTGCTGGTGGGACACATGAACGTCGTCGGCCCTCGCCCCGAGCAGCCGTCCATCTTCAACTACCTGCGCGTGCAGGTCGAGGGCTACGCGCGCCGCCAGCGTGTGCGCCCCGGCATCACGGGGTGGGCCCAGATCAACCTGGCGTATGATCGATCGGTGGACGACGTGCGGGAGAAGGTCCGTTTCGATCTCGAGTACATCCGCAACCAGTCGGCGCTCGAGGACTTGAAGATCATGGTGCGCACGGTGCCCGTGATGCTGGGCCGCCGCGGCGGTTGGTAATCACCACTCCCCTTCCAAACGACTCCAGAACGCGCCGCCGCTGAGAATCACCGCCAGCACGTCGGGGTCCTTGGCGTGCGCCAACGTCCAGGGACCCACCTGTCGGAAATAGCTGTGCCGCTCGGACATCTCTCGCACCATGCTCGGCTCCAAGCGACCGGAGAGCATCACCGCCCCGGCGTTCCAGGCGTCCACGAGGAGCAGATGGAAGACCGGATCGGCGGCGCCCTTCCGGGCGACGAGCTGCACCACCTCGCTGACGCCGCCGGGCTCGAGGAGGTAGAGGAACCACCCCACGACCTCCCCGCGCGCGTCGCGCACCAGACGGCGGCGGAGTGCGCGATGCGGCTCGTTTTGCTCCGCGACGCTCAACAACCATTGCAGCGCTCGCGTGTCGTACTCGGGGCGCAGCGCGCGATCGCCGCACACGGCGGGGAATTGGCTGGCCATCACGTCCAGGGGGAGATCGTCGGTCGTGTAGCCGTCGAGCCCATCCCGAGAGCGCGTCCGCGACCGGGCGAGCAGCGCGTCGGCAACCGAGCACAGCGGCCCGAGACTCCCGGTGACGAAGCCAGGCACGCCGCGGCCGCGCAGCCACGACAGCGCGTGCCGCGCCGGGCGCACCGGCCGCTGCCACTGAAGACTGTAGAGCAACGCCGTCGTGCCGCCGACTCCCTCCCAAATGCGCCGCCCGGCATCCGTGCCCAGGTCCGACAGCAGCAGGTCCTGCGGTCCGGCGAACACCCGCTTGAGGAGCCTCACGGCCGCGAGCTGATCCCCACCGCCTGGTGACACCATGAACTTCGTGGCCACGGCGCCTCGCAGGGGTCGCCCTCGTAACACCAGGGGCCGCGGCTGCACCCCGGCGAACCCAATGATGGCCCCGCTCGGGTTCCGATACACGAGGGACGGCAGCTCCTCATCGTACCACGGGTTCTCGAAGAACACGCGCTCGAAGTACGTGTCGAGGCGCGCCGGCGCCCTCCGCCCGTTGTCCAGAAAGGCCGTGCGGAACAGGTCCAGCACTTCGGGAATGTCCTCGCGACGGAATGCTTGAATCGGATCCACGGGATGGCCTAACTCAACGCGCCGCGACGGGTGGGCTCCCACACGGGCGCGGACCGCCCCGCCAGGAACCGCAGCCACGCGTGCAGCACGGCCACGTTCCCGGCGACGACGTAGGCCGGCAGCGCCAGCACCCGTGGCATCGGCTTGCCCGCCCCCGCCCCCGCCCCCCTCCCCTCCGGCCATACCCACGCGATCCCCGCCAAGGCCCCGAGCGCCAAGACGCCGGCGAGGACCAGGCGGGCCCACGGGACCGTGAACGCCAAGGCGCTCAGCGCGCCCAGCGCCACGACGAACGCCCACGGCACCAGCCAGCGGCAGACCTTATGGCTGAGCAGCATCCACGCGAACGACCCATAGCGAAGCGGGTTCAGGAGCGCGCGTCGGTGCGCGAGGGTCGCCAGACCGCGGGTGATGGTTCGGACCTTGCGCCGATACTCCTGGTGGAGAGACGCGCTGCGGGGGACGAAGCAGAGCGCCTCGGGAACCGACACGGCGCGCCGTCCATGCTCTCGGGCCGTCAGCGCCGCGCTGAAATCGCGGCTCAACGCTTCGGGAACGGGGTGCATGTGCAGATCGGCGCGGATCGCGTACAGGCAGCCGGATGCGCCAACGATGCTCCCCACCGCCGTCTCCATGTCGCGCACCCACATCTCGTACCCGACGTACGCTCCTTCGCCGGCGTTTGCCTGGGTCTCCAGATTCGCCACGCTGACGTCGCGCGCCGAGGCCACGCCGACGGAAGGATCGCGACACGCCATGACGAGGTGCTTGACGGCATCGGCGTGAATCCGGACCGAGGCGTCCGTGTTGATGATGATCTCACCCCTGAGGTGCAGGCGCGCCGCGTTCTCGGCGGCCGTCTTCCCCTGTCGGCGCGGCTGACGGAGCAGCTCGACCCCACGGTCGGCGAAGCTCGCGACGATCGCATCCGTCCGATCGGTGGACGCGTCCGACACCACCAGGATCTGGCGCCGGTCGGCCGGATAATCGAGCGCCAGGATCCCGTCCAGGGTCGCCGCGATGACCTCCGCCTCGTTGAACACGGCGAGCTGGATGCTGATCTGGGGCCAGTCCGACGAGGGGGGGCGTGGCCCCGAGCGCTGCGTCCGACGGACCAGGCTCAGCAGCTTCAGCATGGCGGGATAGCCGAGGTACGTGTACAGGCAGACGCCCGCCGCCGCGGCGAGAATCAGGTTGGGCAGCACGGTCACGCGGCCACCAGCCGATAGATGGCCTCGTAGCGCGCGAGCCAGGGTGCGACGGCGAAGTCGCGCTCCACCCGCGCCTGCGCGGCGCGAGCGCGCTCCCGCGCGGTCGCCGGGTCCTGGTAGACGCTCCGAATCGCCCCTGCCAGCGCCGCGGGATCGTTGGGCCGGATGAGTACGGCCTCCCGCGACGATACCACGTCGGGTACTCCGCCGACCGCCGTGGCCACGACCGGCACGCCGGCCGCCATCGCTTCGAACAGCGCCATCGGCGTGCCTTCGGTGCGCGAGCTCAACACGCACACATCGAAGGCGGCGAGCACGCGAGCCGCGTCCGGGACGACGCCGTGCCAGCGCATCCGCCCGTTCAGGCGCAGCTCTCGGGCCTGGGCTTGGAGCGACAGTCTCATCACGCCGTCGCCCACGACGGACGCGAACAGGGGCAGATCGTGGAGGTGCGGCAGCGCCTGCACGAGAACGTCGGGGCCCTTCTCGTGGCTCAGCCGGCCCAGCCAGCCAATGGCGAAGCCGCCCGGCGGCAGGCCCAATGCACGGCGGGCGGCATCACGGTCGAGCAGCGGCGCGCCCGGACTCCACGCGTTGCGGACCTCGTGCAGGCGCGATGTCGGGACGCCGGCGCCCCGCAACCGCTCGACGAGGGGCCGCGAGACGGCGACCACGGCGTCGAAGCGGCGGAAGGCACGGCATTGCAGCCACTCGTAGAACCGGTTCTTCCATCCGCCCGCCGTGAACCCATGCACGGTCGTCACGACCGGAACCCCCAGGCGCCGCGCGACGCCCGCGTCCACCACGTCGGGCCGGTACCCATGGGTGTGCACGACGTCCGGTCGGAGCTCGCGGCACAGGCGGGCGATGGCGGCGCGCTCGGTCCGGTACCCTCGCCCCGGCACCTGCAGCGCCCGGGTGCGCACGCCGGCGGCCGCCAGCGGCGCGAGAAACATCCGCTCCGCTCCCGCGCCGCCGACGATCGCCGTGACGTGCACGTCGTGCCCCAAGCCACGCATCCCGCCGGCGAGCATCGTGACGACGCGCTCGAGCCCCCCGAACTCGGCGGGCGCGACGACGTGCAGGATGACCACCGACCGCGTCCCGTCAGCCCGTCGCGCCCACCGTGGACCTCGCCACGGCCGGCATGGGGGAGAAGGGGGGAGATCGACGAGGAGATGCCGGGGGCCGCAGGAGGGCGGCGGCGACCGCACGCGCAACCACCGCGGCTCCCGCCGGCGTGCAGTGAAAGAAGTCGTAGTAATTCTCGAGGCTCGGCCTCAGTACGGGGCGCAGGTCGAGCTGTTCGACGCCGGCCTCCGCGGCAATGGCGGCGGCGCGCGCGTCGAGGCGGCTCATCAGGTGTCCCAAGACATCGAGCGTGTAGAAAGTGGTAATGGTCTGCTTCCACGCCTTGCCCACACCCCCGTGCCAGAAACTCGCGGCCTCCTCAGGGCTGGCGTCCTTGTCGAACCACGGCTGGCGCGCGACCAGCACGCGCTTCGCCTGTGACGCGGCGCGTGCGACGAGGCGGCGGAAGTGGTGCTCGAAGTTGTCCAGCATCACCGCTGGGTCGGCCACACTCGCGCGCAGGTCCGTTGCCTGGGCGCGCATCGTCCGCGCTGCCGCGACCCACGCGCCGGCCCCTTCGCGCACGTCCATTGGACGGAGTACGGCGCGCCGCAGCCGCCGAGCCGCTTCCGTCGCGGCCCACCGCCCGGGTCTCCAGCCAAAGCGTTGCTCGGGATGACACGCGAAGGTGTCCGCTACGCCTCCGGCCTGCGCCGGTCGTGACTCCGGCGCCCCCTCCTCGAGCCATTTGAGGACGTCGCTCGCCCCAACCATGATCACGATGGCCGAGAGGGGCGCGCCGTACTGCGGGAGCACGCGCTCGAAGATCAGGTCCAGTTCACTGGAGGCGATCCCGGAGCGCGCGATGTTCCCGACGTGCACCCGGGTTGCGCGCAGCTTCTGCAGGCTGTCTGACGACGTCAGCAGGCGTTCGAGTGCCCCGGGCCAGCTCGTGGGCTGGTCGAGCGCGAGGCACTCCGCGGCGCTCCCGCCGGCGACGAGAACGCGGAAGCATCCGGTCCCGTCCCCGGGGACCTCGCCGCCACGCTCGCCGTCCGCGTTCACGTCGAGCCGCACGCGCGGCTCCACATGCGGGAACACCCCTGGGTCCTGGCGCAGCTCGACGCGCAGTCCCGGTACCCAGACGTGGTACCGGGTGCGCCGGCGAATCCACCAGCGGCTGCCCACCTCCGCCGCGCCGAAGAGCACCAACGCCGCGAGCGCGCTACCGGCGATCCAGAGCATCAGACTCGGCTCCATGCCCGCTGGAGCGAGGCGCGCAGGTCGAGGTACGGATCATTCCGATACACGAAGAAGATCCAGGTGACGGCGAAGAGGAGCGTCATAGCGATCCCGGCCCCGACCAGCCCGCCGATGCCGCGGACCTCGAGGCCGCTCTTGAACCACAGCAGCAGTGCCAGTACGGGTAGGGCGCCCAGGACCGCCCGCGGGATGACGTAGCGAACGAATCCGACCACCGAGACGTCCAACTCCTTGCACGCCTGCAGGAACACGGCGGCGGCGAACAAGACATTCGGAATGGCGGTACCGATCGCGACCCCAGCGAGGCCCAGCGGGCGTACCAGCAGGATGCTCAGCCCGAGATTCACGACACCCATGACCAGAAAACCGATCGTCGGTAACCCGGCCTTCCCGAGCCCCATCAGAATGGGGAGCGCCACACCGCGCACGGGGAGGAAGAAGAGATACGAGACCATGAGGATCTGCAGCACCTCACCAGCCGGCTGCTCGAAGCTCGGATCGACCCACCAGGCGATGAATCTCGGCCCCAAGACGATGAGAAACAGTCCGGCCACCATGGTCAGCGACAGGGCGATCTTGGACCACTTCAGGAAGATCTCCCGCAGCTCGGCGCTCTTGCCCTGCGTCTGCAGGCGTGTGGCCGTCGGCATGACCACCGCCGCGATGGACAGCAGGAACTCCATCAGGTAGATGATGAAGCTGTTGGCGACGGTGAAGTAGGGAATCTTCCCCACGTCCATGTACGCGCCGATGACGATCGAGTCCGTTTCGAACGAGAGCCGGGTGCCGGCGTTCAAGACCAGGACGTAGAGACTGAACGCGAAGATGGCTCGGGTCATCCCCCAGTTGAAGTCCGACAGCCGCATCCGCGTCTCGGGATGGCGACGCCGCACCAGCAACCAACAGAGCCCGAAGTCGAACGCCATGCAGGCCAGTTGCACGAGCGCCAGCACCGTCAGCGACGCGTGCAGGACGAGGAGGCCGATCGTGAGCCCCAGGCGGAGCAGCACGCCCCACAGGCGGACCATGTTGCGCGGCACGAAGTCGTCATGCGCCGACAAGACCGCATTGGGGAGGAGCGCCACGAAACCCAGAGACACGAACACCACCATCAAGACGAAGGCCCCCTGCGCGTCTCCCTCCAGGATCCTCGGGATGGTGTACGCCCGGAAAAAGAAGAACCCGCCGGCGCCGACGACGAGAGCGATCCCGCCCAGGAGCAGGTACAACGCCGTGCAGCTGCCGATCGCCTCGTTCAGCTTGCGTACGTCGCCGTTCGCCACGTGCTGGGCGAAGTAGCGCACCGAGGCCATCGGCACGCCCAGCACCAGCAGGCCCAGGTACCCGGTGATCGCATTGATGAGATTCCAGGTTCCGTACGCGTCGTCGCCGAGCTTGTGGATCGTGAACGGCGTGAGGATGTAGGCAGCGACCACGCTCACCACCGTCACGAGCCAGTTGCTGCCGACGTTCTTGAACACGACTCACCGTCTCCGTGATGGGTGGCTCACAGACCAGCGTGGCGCGCGAGCGTCATGAATCGATACGCGAACCGAGAAAGCACGTGTCGTGCCACCGGTCGGGGCTACCGCCCTTGCGGAAGGTGTTGCGCGGCCGCCTCGCTGACCGTGGCGAACGTGAATGCCGTCAGCCCCGACAGGCCCTCGAGATACTGCTCGATGGACGCGTACAGATGCGCGACATCCCGCGCCGTGGCCGCGAAGGGACTCAGGCCGGGCATGAAACTCGGACTGTGCCAGGTGAGATGCAGGTGACGCACGCCGTGCTCCAGCAGCCGCCGCGACAGCGTCAGCATGTCGGCGACCGATGCCAGCTCCGGGCACAACGTGAGGCGCTTGATCAGGCCCGTGCGCGCCGCGAGCCCGGCCAGGCGGAACCAGCGGAGCGGGGCGGCCTCGAGCATACGGCGCGCCGGATCCCAGAGACTGAAGGGCCCGCGGTTGAAGCCGTAGGAAAGGGGGATCTCGACCAGATCCCCGTCGGGCGCGGGCTCCCGCACATCGCGTCCCGCGGCCAGACGGTACGGAACCATGGGCGCGCCGACGAACGACGGGCCGTCGTCCGTCGTCTCCAAACTGACGAACGGGCTGACGCTGCTGTCCACGCGGTACCCGCAGCTCAGCAGCGCGGCGACCGTGTCACGTCCGATGCCGTACCTGCCGGTGCGGAAGGCGGTAGGCGTAAACCCAAACGCCTCCTCCAACGCCGCCGTGAGAGACTGGATCTTCGCCAGCTGCAGCTCGGCCGGGAGGTTTTTGAGCATCGAGTTGCGAGGCTCGAACGCCTCCGTGAGGGGAGGTGTGTTCCACGGGTGCAAGTGGGCCCCGATCTCAGCGCGGTCGTCGCTCCCCACTTCCCGCATGACGCCGGCGGCTTGCGGATCGATGGCGACCTGATACGTCGTGAAGTAGGTCGGCCGTATGCCGAGGCGATCGAAGAACGCCGCCATGCGCGGCAGCTCGCCGATGTTCTCGAGCCGGACGTCGTGCCGGCTGCGGTCCCAGTTGTCCTCCTCGGTGTCGATGGACACGATGAGCCGGACGCCGTCCGCCACGCGCGTTGCCACACGATCGATCACCGTCGCAGCTCCGCCACCGTGTCCAAGGCGCGCAAGCACCGGCCGCCCCAGCCGGACCGGAAGACCACCAACTCACGCGTCATGCGTGGCGACGAGGTCCACTGCTGTTTGTAGGCGTCATCGCCCCGCAAGAAGTTGAATGCCCGGTAGCCCCGCTCGATGGCCCGCTGGATCATCATCCCCATCAGCACGAGCCCCACGCTTTCCCGCTCCCAGCGGGGGTCGCGCCCACCCTGGTAGAAGTACACGGTGTCGCCCAACGCAAACCCGTACCATGCCGCCGCCGGCTGCCCGTCGAGGTCCAGCGTCGCGAGCCAGAGGCGTTGCTCCCGCGCCATCTCGCGGGCGAACCGCCGTTGCAGGCGCTCGCTGCGCGGGTCGCGAAACGCACCGCCCCCCTCTCCTGCGCCATCCCACCGCTGTGCGTGCAGCGCCAGCAGGTGGCCCCACCCCTCGTCGAGGCGGTCCTCGTCGTAAACCGTCAGGGCCGCCGCGTGGTCCCGATGCAAACTGCGCTCCTTGCGACGGAGGATTTGGCGCCGGTTCGAGCTGAGCGTCGCCAGATACGCGTCCCACGACGCGGGGAGCTCGAGCTGCGGACAGCGCCACAGCGGCCGCTGTCGCGCGGCGTGGCCGCGGTCCGCGAGCGCGGAGCCCAAGCGTTCGGCATTCCGCGCTCCTTCCATCAGGTTGCCCAGGATCACCACCTGCCATGGCAACGCTTCGACCGCCGCCGAGAGCGCCGTCACGTCGGCCTCAGGAAGCGCCGCCACGTCCAACTCGTCGGGACACCCGACGTCTCCGATCGCCCACGTCAACGCACGCACCCAGACGCGGCGGAACCGGACGCGGCTCAGCCGGACCGGGAGGAGACTGTGGAGCGACCCGTCGGGGCCGTGGAGCGCCAAGACCTCGCTCGACTGCAGCTCCGCCGGGGGCGCCGCGTCTACCCACGCGCGGTGCCAGGCCCAGCTCATGAACGGCGACGGCGCCGCGGCGCGCGCCAGCACCGCATCCCAGGCAGCGGGCCCGAGTGCGAGCGCGTCCGACAGCGTCATCCGCGTCACCCCGGCCCGTGAGACGGCCGCCGCCCGCTCCACAGCTACGAGCTCCGTGTTCCCTCCAAGTGCTCAGTGTGAATCGCCGGTGCAAGAGCCACGCCGCGCTT
>Ga0307299_10000161_pt1 | contig 21857 bp, 19 predicted proteins | sample ER_DNA_159_FD_194466 | JGI IMG/M metagenome (GOLD analysis project Ga0307299, IMG submission 194466) | Bulk soil microbial communities from the East River watershed near Crested Butte, Colorado, United States - ER_DNA_159 | ecosystem: Environmental > Terrestrial > Soil > Floodplain | place... | reverse complement strand
CAAGACGCCCAGGTGGGACAGCGCATCCACGACCGCGTTCTGGACCGCCGGGGTCGAGCCGATCGAGCCCGACTCCCCGATCCCCTTGGCGCCGAGGGGGTTCACGTCGGTGAGGGTTTCCGTGTTGGCGGTCTCGAACGTGGGCAGGTCGGCCGCGCTCGGCGTCAGATAGGTGGCCAGCGTTCCGGTGACGGGGTTGCCGACCTCGTCGAAGACGACCTCCTCGAAGAGCGCCTGCGCGATCCCCTGTGCGATCCCGCCGTGCTGTTGTCCCCGTACGAGCGCCGGGTTCAGGATCCGGCCACAGTCGTCGACGGCCACGTGACGGATCAGATCGACGGAGCCGGTCTCGCGATCCACCTCGACCACCGCGATGTGCGCACCGAACGGGAACGTCGAGCCCCGCTCGCGGTAGACGCCCTTCGCCGACAGCGACGACCCGCGGTCCTTCGCGGCAGCCGCCAGCGCAGCCCAGGCGACCGCGCGGTCGGGAGCACCCCTGACGCGGAACCCGCCGTCGGCCGGCCCCTCCAGGTCCGCGGCATCCACCTCGAGCAGCTCGGCGGCGAGCGTCCTCGCCGCGTCCGCCACCTCGCCCGCCCGCGTCGCGACCGACGAACCGCCCGCCTGGAGCGAGCGGGAGCCCCACGTCCCCTGGCCGCGCTCCACCAGGGCCGTGTCCGAATGGATCACGCGCACGTCCTCGATCGCGACGCCGAGCACACCGGATGTCAGTTGGGCGAAAGCGGTCTCGTGTCCCTGGCCGTGCGACGACGTCCCGGCGTAGACGGTCACCCCGCCGTCGTCCTCGACGTCCACGCGCGCGAACTCCTTGGACGAGAACGACGTGATCTCGACGTAGGTGGCCACACCGATCCCAAGTAGGCGAGGGTCACCCTGCTCGCGACGGACCACCTGTTCCTTCCGGAGGTCCTCGTACCCCGCCAGCTCGAGCGCGCGATCGAGCGCTGTGGCGTAGTCGCCGGAATCGTAGGTCGTCTCGGTCGCCGTCGTGAACGGGAACGCCTCCGCCGGGATCAGATTCTTCCGACGGAGCTCGACCGGATCGATCATCAGCTCCTGGGCGAGCATGTCCATCGCTCGCTCGACGCACGCCGAGGCCTCCGGTCGCCCCGCACCGCGGTACGCGCCGACCGGGGTGGCGTTCGTGACGACCGACCGCCCGCGGTAGGCGATCCGCGGGATGCGATAGACCCCCGCGAGCATCTCGCCGGTCGTCGCCGGCAAGAACGCCCCCAATGGGTAGGCGCCCATGTCGGCGACGATGTCCACGCGCATGCCGACGACGGTCCCGTCTCGGCGAGCACCGATCTGGACGTGCTGCACCTGCGCCCGCCCGTGCCAGAGCCCCAGCATCGATTCGCTGCGGGACTCGGACCACCGGACCGGTCTGGCCAGCAGCTGCGCCGCTTTCGCGACCGCCAGGTATTCCGGGTAGACGGGGATCTTCGCGCCGAAGCCACCACCCACGTCGGGCGCGATCGCGCGGACCCGCTGTCGATCGACGCCGAGCAGTTCCGCGAGGTCGTTGCGAACGTCGAACGGCACCTGCGTCGACACCCAGACGGTGTAACCGTCCCCTTCGGGAACGACGGCGATCCCATCGGTCTCCATCGGCACGGGGGCGAGGCGTTGGTTGACGAAGCGCCCCTCGACCACGACGTCCGCGCCGGCGAGGACGTCCTCGTCCCAGTCGTGCTCGAAGCGGTGGGCGACGTTCGTGCCGATCGCCGGGAACAGGAGCGGAGCGCCGTCCTTCGCGGCCAACTCGGCATCGGTCACCGCGTCGAGGGTGTCCGCCGACGCTCCGATCAGCTCGGCGGCGTCCTGCGCCTGTCCCGAGGTCTCCGCGATCACGACCGCGAAGGGTTCGCCGACGAACCGCAACCGATCGCGGGCGAGCGCCTCGCGATCGAAAGGCTGGTCCAGCTCTCCGCCGGGCGCCTCCACGTTGCCGGCGGGCGGCTGGGCAGGGAGTTCCAGGTCGTCCGCCGTGTACACGGCGACCACGCCCGGCATCGAGCGAGCCTCGTCCAGGCCCTCCACCCCGGAGAGCCGAGCATGGGGGAAGATGGAGCGAACGAAGACCGCCCGCAACGCTCGTTCGATCCGGATGTTCTCGAGGTACCTGCCTTCCCCACGAAGGAACCGTGGGTCTTCGGCGCGAAGGGCTGGGACGCCGAAGGTCGAGGGAGGGACGGCGGTCACGGCGGACATGGTCCCATAGCAGGAGGGAAGGGAACGATGCGAACCATCCGTCTGCTCACCGCCGCAACGTGTCTGGTCCTGCTGCCATCCACGGTGGCGGCGGGCGTGGCCAACGGCGGCGCCGTCGCGGCGCCGGCCGCGGCCGCGGCGATCAAGGTCGTCCCGGTGAAGACCGGTCTGAACGGGCCCTCGGGGTTCACGTTCTCACCCAACGGGAAGATCTGGTACCTGGAACGAGCCACGGGTGAGGTGCGGATCCTCAACCCGAAGACCGGCGTGGATCGTCTCTTCTACAAGATCGCGAGCGTGAACAGCGCCGGTGAGCGAGGGGCGCTCGGGATCGCGTTGGATCCATCCTGGCGAACGCAGCCGTTCGTCTACGTCTACGTCACGCGGACGTGGAACGGCGCGCTCCGCAACCTGCTGGTGCGGATCCGCAACGACGGCGGACACGGGACCCGCTTCCGGGTCCTGCTCTCCACGCCACCCAGCGCGACCGGCTATCACAACGGCGGTCGGATCCGGTTCGGTCCGGACCACAAGCTCTACGTGATGGTCGGCGACGGACACGCCTCATCGAACGCGCAGGACCGAACGAGCAACCTCCAGGGCAAGATCCTGCGGCTCGACCGGGACGGGACGGCGGCGGCCGGGAACCCGTACCGCCGCATCTGGTCGTTCGGACATCGGAACTCCTTCGGGTTCACCTTCGACCCGAAGACCGGCCGTCTCTGGGAGACCGAGAACGGGCCCGAGTGCAACGACGAGATCAACCTCATCGTCAGAGGTGGGAACTACGGCTGGGGAGCCAGCGCGAACTGCGGCGGCACGGCGCCGGGGGACACGAACAACAGCGGCCCGACGCCCCGCCGTCTCCCCAAGACCTACTTCCCCACCCCGATCGGGATCACCGGGGCTGCGTTCTGCCTCGCCTGCGGGTTGGGACCTTCCGTCAACGGCGACCTCGTGTTCGGCATGGTGAACAGCCCGTATTCGATCAGGGCCGTCAACATGAACGCGGCTCGCACGGGGTTCTCTGCGCCCCCACGGGTCCTGTTGAACGCGTCCTCTACCGGCGGCGTGCACTCGCTCGAGATCGGGCCGAACCACCGCATCTACTTCAGTGGGCCGAACGGGATCTACCGGCTCGCCGCCGCCTGAACGGGACCTTTGGGGGGTCGCGCGTTCGAAAGAGGTCCGGTACGCTCCTTGTGAGGGGGGAGCGTCCGTCCCCCGACGGATGCAGCAGGGAGGTCTCGCGGTGAATATCGGCCGTCCCAAGCGGATCATCGAGATCGAGCCCGTCACGGTTCCGCTGCCCGAACCACAGATGCCGATGCCGGAACCCGGGCCCGCACCCGTGGAACCGATGCCGGTCGAGCTCCCGGTGGAACCGCCCGGTCCATGAGCTCCAACGTCTCCCTCGCTCGCGAGCTCTCGGTCGGCGCCGCGACAGAGCCGATCGTGGCCTGGCGAGCATGGGCGCTCACGGGGCATCGCGACGGGACGGAGCTGTTGCTCCGCCCGGTCGCGGGGCGTTCCCGCCCCTGGCGCCCGATGGAACCCGCGGAGGCCGCGTGCAAGCACGCCCGCCTCCACGGAGCACCCAACGTGGACTGCTCGTGCGGGCTCCACGGCACCCACGACGTCGAGATCCTCCGGCGGACGCGCTGCCCCGCCGTCCTTGGTCGGGTCGCGTTCTGGGGGCGCGTGATCGAGCACGAGCTCGGATACCGGGCGCAGTTCGGCTACCCACAACGGCTCGCGCTCGTCTGCCAGTTCTGCTTCTGGCTGTGGGGACCGCACGGCACGCGCCCGGCGGTCGTCGGATGGCTCCAGCGCGACGAGCTGATCCCCTTCTGCTGGCCTCACCTCGAGCAGGCGCAGCGCTACGGGATGGAACCGCGACGATTGCTCTCCGCGGACGAGGTCGACCTCCGGCTCCGCGAGACCTACGCGGTCGACATGCTCGCCTTCTAGCCGGCTACAGGTAACCGCCCGGCTCGGCCTCCGCCTCGATCTTCGGATCCGCCTCGCTGCGCGCCGTCGCGTCCTGCGGCGTCTCGGCGGCCGGGCCTTCGAAGAACGTCTCCCCGCCGAACGAGCGCTTGAGCTCGTCGTCCCAGCGGTCGGCTGCGAACGTGATCAACCCGCACGCGTAGGAGATCTGCTCGGTCGTCAGCTCCTCGGCGAACAGCTCCATCGCGATGCATACGGTCTCGTCAGTCACGAACGCACGGGCGAACGAGAAGCTCGCATTCATCTCGTTCAGCTTCTCGAGCAGCTCCGGCGAGGGCTTGACCCCACGGAGCATCGGCGACGACACCTGCAAGAGCGGGTGGCCACCGGCCAAGCCCTCGAGGAGACGCACGTTGACCGCCGAGGAGCCCGCCCGGATCGGGATCGTCCCGTCGTCGAGGACCTTGAGCTCCTCGACCCCCAGGAACTCCTTGACGGTCTGCTCGACGAACGGGCGGAGGACCTCCAGGCGCGTCACGCGGCTGATGCTACTTCCCGTTGGTTGAGAAGTGCTGGTAGTCGATGGGCCATGACCAATCGCCGCCCCACCCCCACCCGATCGTGTGGAAGGCCTTCCAGACGACGTCGCCGTGGAAGACCATGCCTTTCCGCTTGTTCGATCGATCCGCGTACGCGGCCCCGTTCGGTGGAGCGACCCCGCCCGACCAGAGCTCCGGGTTCTCGACGGGGTTGATGTCGATCGCCTTCCCGTAGGCATGCATCGACCAGGTGCAACAGACGCCGTTGCGGTACCGGCAGTTGAACGCCGACGTGTTGTCGTGCTTCATCGAGCGCTTGTCGTCGGCGCCGTACCGGTCGACCAACCGCATCCTGTGGATCGGGAAGCGAGCCGCGTAGAGCTTCCCGAACAGCCGGGCGACATCCCGCGCCGCCGTGCGATGCACCACGAGCCTGCCGTGATGCGCCAGCCGGTCGAACCCCCAGAAGGTGACGCCGACCAGACGCAGGTCGCTCAGTCCGACCGGGCATCCGGGACGCCACGAAGACCCGCGCATCAGATCCCGGACCGACGCCGGGAGAGGCCGCACGCTCGACCGGTACGCCGGCGCCGGCGCCGGCGCCGACACGGCGGCCGGCGCGAGCGGAACGAGGACGAGCGCCAGCACGACCAGGACGAGAGCACGTCGCATCCGCCGATGATGGCGCATCGGGCCGAGGAACGTCCGACCGTGGCTCAGGACGAGGGTGGTTCGAGGTCGCCCAGGCCCTTCTTGCGGGCCGCCGACTGCGCCAGGCGGAACCGAAGGCTCTTGTCACCCTCCTGAGCGTCTCCGTTCGTCCCCGAGGTCCCGTTCCCGTCCGACGGAGACGGAACCATCGAGCGGAACGCGGGGATCGGCTCAAACTCGGGATCGAGTTCGGGATCGAGCGCCGGATCGAGCTCAGGCTCATGATCCTGTTCGGTGTGCGCCTCGGGTTCGGCTCCCTCGTCGAGCGAGCGGATGCCGTGCCGCTCCGCGAGCAGGTCGGCCTCGAGCTTGGCCGCACGTTCCTCCGCCACCTGGGCGCGTTCGATCGCGCGACCGAGCTCCTGGCGGAGCTCGTGAGCGTGCGGGTCCTCGCGAGGTGCAGCAGCGGGAGCCGGCTCGCGCTGGAGGGATCGCGCTTGTGCCAGATCCGCGTACGCGTTCCGGAGACGCTGGTCCATCTGCTCGAGCTCCATACGTGTCGCGTCCAGCTGTTGCTCGAGCTCCTCTGTCCTGGCATCGGGCGCGTTCGTCGTTGAGGGGGGCGCCGCTTCGAGCTCCACGACGCGAGCCCGGAGGGCGTCGCGCTCGGCGGTGAGCTGCGCCATCTCCCCACGGACGGCGTCCCCCCCGGACTCCGCCTCGTGCGCCCGCCGCTCCAGGTCGGCCTTCGCGGCTTCGACCTCTCGCAGCTGCAGTGTCACCGCGGCCGTCGTCGCTTCCAGCTCCGCAGCTCGCGACCCGAACTGTGCGACCTTGGTCTCGAGCTCGTCGCGGACCGCTTCCGTGGCCTCGGCTCGCCGCGCGCTGTCCGCGGCAGCGGCCATCGCCTCCTGCGCTGCGCGTTCCAGCTCGGCGATGCGGTCATCCGCAACCGGCTGCATGTTCGCCTGGCTGGCCTCGACGAGACGAACCTCGAGCTCGGTCACGCGCGCTTCGGCGGCCGCGGCCCTGGCCTCGACTTCGCGGGCTCGCTGGCCTGCTTCCTGCGCGAACCGTTCGGCGGCGGCGAGCCGCTGCGCGGCCTCGCCGTCGCCTGGAGCCGCCGCGCGCGCCTCGGCTTCCTCGACGCGCGAGACCGCCACCTGCAGCTGTTGCGTGAGCTCCATGACGTGCCGGCCGGCTTGATCCTCCTGTTCCCTGATCCTGGTCCGGAGCTGCTCCAGCTGAGTCTCGAGCGCCTCGCGGACCTGGATCTCGCGCTGGGCCTCCTTCTCCGCTCGCTCGACGTCCTCCTTGGAGGGAGTTCCGCCGGCAGCTGCCGACTGCTTGTCCTTCCGGAAGGTCCACCTCTTCGGTTCGGGCTTCGCTGCCGCCTCTTCGGTGGGTCGGGGCGACGTTCCGGGCGGGGAAGCCGGTCGAGAATGCGCACGGGCGCGAGCCCGCTTGACGGCGAGCCGCTGCGAGAGGAGCAAGAGCGTGATGAGCAGGAACATAGCAGCCGCAGCCGCCAGTCCGAGCTGGACCGTGTGCCACGGCTGCTGCGATGCTGCTTCCAGAGGTTGATAGGGCTGCTCCACGGACACCGCGCCGCCTGGCTTGCCCAGGGCGCCTTGGAGCCGCACATACGTGTGGAGGAGCTCGATCGACGACGGTCGCGCACCGATCGACACGCGATCCATCCCGGCGACGCTCGACGGCGCGCCGCCGGCGGCGCTCCGGATCGCATCCGCGTCGCCGGGCTTGGTCCCCGGATCATCGGCCGGGTCGGACGAGAACAGCAGCGGCCCGTTCTGCGCGAAGACCCGAACGCGGACGATCACCCCGGCCGCGAGCACGCCGTTCCGGAGCTGGTTCCGGAGCTTGGTCGCGGTCGCCTCGGGCATCGGTTTCGCGAGGCTGGCCTGGCCGACGATCGGCGCGATCGTCTGCCGAACGAGGGCCGACGCTCTGCTCTCCTGGGCGTCCACCTTCGACGTCAGGGCGGTCTTCTGCATGAACGACGCCCCGCCGATGAGGAGACCACACGCGACGACCAGCACCGCGAAAAGCGGCCACTTGGAGCCTTTGCGGTCGTCGGTTCCGATGATCATCCTCGTCCCACGCGTCGACGGAGGCACCACGGGCGCCTTCCCTGCTGTGTGCTTCGGCGCATGCGGGGACGACCTGAACCCCCGGGTTAGGACTTCGGACCTTCCAGACGTATCCGAAGACCGGACGCGTTGTGGCGCAGTGACCTTGAAGGCGGACTGGTCTCGGCAGCTCGCCCTCCCTTGGGGTCGGGACGGTCCGTACCCGCCGTGCGCGAGAATCGGGGACTGTGGAGACCGCGACGCAGACGCTGCATCGGCTCACGTCCATCGACCGCGCATTCGCGGATTCGGCGCAGCGCGAGTGGACGGCGCCGGTCGACGACCCTCGCGTGGTCCAGGGCTTCGATGCCAACGACCTGGATCGTTTCCCGTGGTTCTACAAGCGGTACGGCCAGTCGCTGCCACGACTAGCCCTTCCTCGGAACCTGCCGTCCACCACGGCTCCGGCGGTCGCCGTGCTCGCCGGCACCGCGGACGTGGCTCGCACGGGGCTGGATCTGCCCCAGCTCTCCCGCCTCTTGCATCTGTCGGCCGGTGTCGTCCGCACGACCGAGCGACCGTACGCGGCCTGGTTGTTCCGCGCCGCCGGGTCCGCGGGCGGTCGTTTCCCCTTGGAGGTGTACGCCGCCGTTCCGGAGGGCATGGGAGTGCCCGCGGGCGTGCACTGGTACGACCCGGAGGACCACGCCCTCATGCAGGTCGGACCGCCACCGCGCGGCGATACGCCGACGCTCGTCGTCACCGGGGTCCCGTGGCGCACCGGCTGGCGATACCGAGAGCGCGGATACCGGCACGTGTACTGGGACGCCGGCACGATGCTCGGCCAGCTCCTCGCCGTGGCCGAGTCCGCGGGGCTCTCCGCGTCGTTGTACAGCCGATACCCCGACACGTCGGTGGCCGCGCTCGTCGGCGCCGACGGGGTGCACGAGTGGCCCGTGGCGGTCGTTGCCTTGGGCGACGGCTCGCCCGTGATCGATGCCGCGGGCCCCGTCGCCGCCGGCGACATTGACGCAGCGCCGTTGGAGTTCCCCCTCATCACGGCCGCGCAACACGCCGGCGACCGGGACGCGCTCGGGCCGCCGTGGGCGCGCGGCGCCCCGGTCGACGTCCCCGTCGTCGGACAGGAACCGATCGAAGCCATCGTGCTCGCCCGCGGCTCGCAACGACGGATGGACCCCACGCGCGGGCTGCCGGAAAGCACCCTGCGCACGTCTCTGTCGGCGGCCCTACGGGGCGTCGATCTCCCCCACCGCTTCGTCGTGCACGACGTCGAGAGCTTCACGCCGGGTCTGTACCGCTGGCCGGATCTGGCGGCCCCGGTGCGCTCGGGCATCATGCGCGAGGAGTTCTACCACGTGTGTTGGGAACAGGGACTCGCCCGGGACGCAGCGTTCGTCGTGATCGCCGCGACGGACGTCGGCGCGCTCGACGATCGGGAATACCGCGACGCGCACCTCGCCGCGGGCGTGGTGATGGGAAGGCTGCACCTGCTCGCCTACAGCCTCGGCGCGAGCGCCTCGGGGATGACCTTCGTCGACAGCGACGTGCCCGGGCTGTTGGACGAGCCGCTGGATGGTCTGCTGTTCACGTGCGTCGGCGTTCCCGAGTACGCGTCCTCGGCGGGCGGCCTGCCGGGCGCACCGACCGCCGTTCGCATGATGGAGCCACGGTCGTGACGCGGCGACGGAGAGCGCACCCCGAACGGTCGAACCGTTACAACGGCAGCACGTTGGCCGTCTCGGCTCCGCCGAGCGCTGGGAGGCCGTATCGAGACTCGATCGCGGCGAGTATCGAGTAGTGGGTGTATGGCGTCGGATCGACGGAGCCCGGCACGACGCCGGAGCCTTGTTCCGCGGCGTAGAGGACGCCGGATTCGTCATACGTGATGACCACGGTTGCCCCGCCGGCGACCATCGCGGGGACACGAGCAGCGAGCCAATCATCGCCCCGGCGCAAGAGCTGGGGCGAATCCTGGAGGCAGTTCGTCCACTGGGTGCTCAGGGAACCGTGTTGGTCATCGCAGATGTTCGGGGCGATGAACGAAACGGCTGGCAGCGCGGCCGGATCGAACGCGGTGAACGGCAGGACGTGTGAGGCGCACAGCGTCGGGTCCCCGAACACGGACGGGAACGGCGTGGCCGGATTGTGTCTCAGGGCGTAGGGGCCGTCAGTGACCGGATCTCCGAAGGAGACGCCGTCGTAGCACGGAGTCGGCATGGCCTCCATGTAGACGCCCCAGCTCTGCCCAGCCTCGGTCAGTTGGTTCCATACGGTCGTCGGGCACGCGGCCCCGATGCTGGGATCGCCGGCGATCACGGCGTCGCTGGTGGATCCGCACGACGACCCTGCGGCGACCTGGAGATAATCCGGCAGCGAGGGTCCCACGGAGTCGCCTTCACGGTAGTCGGTGAAGATGCGACCGTCCGAGGAGAACCGGTTGAGGTAGGGCGTGTTGGGGTTCCCGATGATCTCGGACGCCGACTTGTTCTCCATGAAGATGATGACGACCGGGTTATCGGCAGCCTCTGCGGGTGGCGTCATCACGTGCAGTGGGGCGGACGGCACCGAACGGTTCCCGGATCCGCGTTCGAAGCCGTCCGCGAAGGCCGTCGTGGCCGCGGCCGGCGCGATCGTCGTGACGGCGGTGAAGATCGACAGCGAAGCGGCGAGGGCGGCGGTGGCAAGGCCTTTCCGCTTCTTGTGCCCAGGAAGCACATCTCGTTTGCTCGTGTGCACCAGAGCGCGTCGTTCCGCGACCACTCCCTACCCCGATCCCTCGGATGAACCGTCAGAAGCCCCTCGTAGCTCGCTCAGGACTACCACTTTTCCGCGTCGCGGGGCCTGAAACATGATCTCGTACGAAAGCGCCGAACCACAGCATCCGGGCGTGCACCCCGGATGTGTTCCGCCGCTTCAGTGGTACGAAGGCGCGCCGCCTCCCTTGAAGACCCGGAACAACAGGAACAGGGACGGAGCCACGAGCACGATGCCGATCGCGAAGCCGAACGCGATCGGCCGAAGAGCGTTCGCCGGGGCAGCCGCGTCGGCAACCGTCATGTCGGGGACGATCAGGTAGGGCCACTGCGCGACGCCCCATCCCGTGACCACGGATGCGACGGCAACCGCCGCCGCGACCCGCGCGACGCGGTAGCGCCGGCGTGCGACCGTCCACAGGGATGCGATGCCGCCGACGGCCGACAGCACGGCGAAAGGCCAGGCTCGTGTGAGCATCCCGTGCCAGAGCTGCGGTGAGACGTTGCGGGTGACGAGGAGTCCGAGCATGGCCACCACGCCCGACACGGCACCGGAAACGAGCGCCCGGCGGCGGAAGACCTCCTCCAGCACCCGATCGTCTCGCTGCGTCGCTTCGACCGTCAGGTAGCTCGCCGCGAGGAACGCGCACGACGCGAGAGCCAGCAGCCCCGTCACGATCGACAGCGGGCCCGTCCATGAGCCCCAGAGGGGAGCGATGACCGTCGATCCCGCGACGCGGATCCTGCCGGAGGCGACCGCCCCCGCAGCGGCGCCGAGCGCGAGCGGCGTCACGATGGAGGCGACACCGAACACCCTCGTCCACGTCCGTTGCCACGCCGACCCCCGATCGCCCCACGAACGGAACGCGAACGCGGCACCGCGGAACACGATCCCGGCGATCGCGATCGAGAACGGCACGTACAGGGCGAAGCCGAGGGACGCGAACGCGGCCGGGAAGGCGGCGAGCAATCCGGTGACCACGAAGATCAACCAGACGTGGTTCGCTTCCCAGACCGGACCGATCGCATCCGAGATGAGGGTCCGCTCACGCTCGCGCATCGGTCCGATCGCCAAGAGATCCCACACGCCCCCGCCGAAGTCCGCTCCGCCGAGCAGCCAGTACAAGGTGAGACCCCCGCCGATCACGACCAGGATCGCGACCTCGAGCTGGAACGTCGTCATGCCGGCGCCTCGACGTCGGTTGCTCCGCGTGGCGTCCGCGCGAGGCGGAGGAGAAGCCACGCGCACGCGACGCCGAGCAGGACATAGATCGCCACGGTCGCCACGAGCCAGAACGCGATCCCGGGTCGCGATGTCACGGCATCCGCCGTCCGTGTTTGGCCGTAGACGATCCACGGTTGACGACCGAGCTCGGTCACCACCCAGCCCATCTCGAGCGCGACGAAGGTGGCCGGTCCGGCAACGGCAACCGCTCGGAGGAACCACCTCGTTTCGGGGAGTCGGCGGCGGCGGATCCACCCGATCAACGCCCACAGCCCGAGTGCAGCCAGGGCGAACCCGATCGCCACCATGATCTGGAAGGCGAGGTGCACGACGACGACGTTCGGGCGGTCCGCCGGCGCCACTTCGTCCAGCCCGTGGACCACCGCGCCCGTGTTGCCGTAGGCCAGCCACGAGAGACCTCCCGGGATCCTGATCCCGAGGATCGTGCGTTCTTGCGACGGGAGCGGGATCCCGCCGATCGTGAGGGGCGCATCCGCGGTCGTTCGCCACAGCCCTTCCATCGCGGCGAGCTTCACCTGCTGCCGACCCGCCACCAAACGCGCCGCCGCGTCACCGACGACGATCTGGATCGGAGCCAGGGCGAGCCCGAGCACCAGTCCGACCGCGAGCCCCCGACGGTGGTACACGTCGCGGCGTCCCTTGAGCATCCCGACGGCGTACACGGCCCCGACGGTGAAACCGGTCGCCATGTAAGCGGCCACGATCATGTGGGTGGTCATCACCGGGGTCGAGGGGTTCAACATCGCGGCGATCGGTTGCACGTCGACGACCCGGCCGTTGCTCACGGTCGCGAATCCGGTCGGCGTCTGCATCCACGCGTTCGCGGTCACCACGAACCATGCGCTCGCCACGCCACCGATCGCCACGGGCCATCCCGCGGCCCAATGTGCCCACGGCGAGAGCCGATCCCACCCGAAAAGGTAGATGCCGAGGAAGATCGCCTCGATGAAGAAGGCGAACGCCTCGAGGGCGAACGGGAGACCGATCACCGCGCCCCATCGCCCCATCAGCCCCGGCCAGAAGAGCCCCAGCGCGAAGGACAGCACCGTGCCGGAGACCGCCCCCACCGCGACGAGGATCCCGAGCGCCCGCGCCCATCGCCTGCACAGCGCCATCCAGACGGGGTCGCCCGTTCGGTTCGCTCGGTACTCCGCGAACAGCAGCATCGCCGGAAGGCCGACCGCGAGCGCCGCGAAGACGATGTGGAACCCGAGCGACACGGCCATCTGTGCTCGTGCCGCCTGGAGCGAAGTCAGCGCGACGATGATCACCCTGGTGGAGACGAGCGGACTCGAACCGCCGACCCCCTGCTTGCAAAGCAGGTGCTCTACCAGCTGAGCTACGTCCCCGTGGCTTTGACCATACCGATTCGCCGGAACCAATGCCCCCACGTACGATGGCGTTCCCCTGCCGTTCCAGGGGTCCACGGGCGAAGGAGGGCGCGGCGACGGACTCCCTGCTGCTGTACAGGGGTGGCTCGATGCCCGGGACCGAGGAAGAGCAGAAGACCGTGATGGATGCCTGCTACTCGATCATCAGCGCGGATCCACTCGACGCAGCGTCGACATGGCGAAGGGCCGTCCGGTGCTGCAGGGCGGTGCCACGATCACCGTGTACGAGACCTTCGCGGTGATGTGAGGGGCATCTCACTGAGCCGTTCCCACGACCGATATGACCTCGGCGTCGTCGGGCTGGGCGCCTTCGGCTCGGCGGCCGCGTACTGGGGCACTCGTCGAGGCGTCAGCGTGGTCGGACTCGAACGGTTCGAGCTCGGCCACGGACGAGGTGCATCCGAGGATCATTCGCGGATCATCCGGCGGAGCTATGCCTCGGCGGATTACGTCCGGTTCACGCGAGCGGCGTTCGAGACGTGGGGTGAGGTCGCCGACGAATCGGGTGAGCAGCTCCTCACCATCACCGGCGGGCTCGACCTCTTCCCCAGCGATCCGATCGACGAGCCCGACCCTTATGTCGCGGCGATGCGCGAGGAGGGAGTGCAGCACGAGGTCCTCGACGCAGCAGCCCTCGTCGCGCGCTGGCCGGCGTGGCACGTCTCCGACGAGGTCGTCGCGATCCACCAGGACGATGCGGGGATCGTGGCGGCCAGCCGGGCGAACGCGGTGCATCGGCGCCTCGCGCTCGCGCGAGGCGCCGACCTCCTCCCGGAGACACGCGTCGATCGGATCGTGCCCGACGGCGCAGGCTTCGCCCTGGAGACCGCGACCCGCACCATCGGGTGCGGGTCGCTCGTGATCGCGGCGGACGCGTGGATGAACGAGGTGCTGGCGCCCTTCGGCGTGCGCCTCCCGCTTCGGATCCTCCAAGAGCAGGTCACCTACTTCGACGCCGCGGACGCTCCGTCGTTCGATCCCGCGAGGTTCCCCGTCTGGATCTGGCACAGCGACCCGCACCTGTACGGTCTGCCGTCGTTCGGCCAACCCGGTCCGAAGGTCGCGATCCACGGCGGCGGTCCCGAGGTGACCCCCGAGACCAGAACGTTCGAGCCCGACCTCGGCTACGCCGCTGTGGTCGACGGGTTCATCCGCGAGCACCTTCCCGGTGCGGTCGGCCCGCCGATCGAGGTGCGGACGTGCCTGTACACCCTCACGCCCGACCAGGACTTCGTCCTGGATCTCGTTCCGGGAACGTCTCACGTCTCTTTCGCACTGGGCACGGCCCACGGGTTCAAGTTCGCGAGCGCCTTCGGTCGCGCGTTGGTCGACCTGGCGCTGGATGGGGACTCCGAGTGGCGGCTGCCCCGGTTCGCGGCGGATCGCCCGGCGCTCACCGAGCCCACATGACGATCAGCGCTGTGTCCACCCGGGGCGCTTGCCGTCGTCTTCGAGGAACTGCACGAACGGTGAGTCGTCGTTCGCGAGGCCGACGATCGCCCGCACCGTCCCGTCAGCGTCCAGCAGCCTGAGCACGGGCGCGCCGCCCGCCGCGAGCCCGAGGCGCACGCGAACCTTCCCTCGCTGGTCGTAGAGACCCATCGTGGGGGTTCCCTGCTCGGCGAGCTTGTGGCGATGTTCCAGCTCCCCGTCCTCGACATCGACCCCCATCGTGGGCGAGGCATCCGATCCGAGCCCGAACTTCGCCCGGATCCTCCCGTTCTTGTCACCGAACGCCAGGGACGCCGAGCCGTCCGAGGAGAGTCCGAAGGTCGCGCGGACCTTGCCGTTGTCGTCGGCGATGGCCAGACCGGCCGCCCCGTCCGCCTGGACGCCGAACCGGGCTCGGACGCTCCCGTCGGCATCGAGCATCGAGAAGAACGGGTGTTCGTCCGCGGACAGCCCGATCCGCATCCGGACGTGACCGAGCTCGTCCACGACCTCGAACTCCTCGGCTCGAACGACACGCTTCTTCATGGCTCCTGGGCGCGGTGGAAGACCGCGAGCGTATCGTCGCGCACGCGCGAGCGCCGCTCAAGCGTTGAAGGAGGGGGAACGCGAAGTGAGAGGCCGCCGAAACCCGAAGGCTCCAACGACCTCTCGCGTGATTTCTACCCCGGGGAGCCGCTCGCCGTCAAGCCGAGGCCGGAACTTTGTCGCTCTTCATCACGGGATCCGGATGAACAGGCGCGTCCGCTGAAGGTCCGGCTCGTTCTTGGTCCCAGCGACCACCGCCTCGATCGGCTTCAAGGCTTCGCCGACCCGGTTGTCGAAGGAAGCAGCCTCGGCCGGCGGGAACTGACCGCGGACGACGGCGACGATGGCGGGCACGTCGAGGTACAGGACGCCGTCATCCGTCGGAACGCTCGCCGTGGCCGACGTGAACCGCGGGTCCCCGGAAATCGCTCCCCCGCCCCGCTGGACGTCGATCACGTGTTCGACCTGGGAACGCGAGGAACCGAGAACGGCCACATCCCCGATCACCGCGTACGCCACCGGGAGAGCGGCGCCCGAGGCGTACGTGACCGGGATCCCGTTGTGTTCCTCCGTGGCCCAACGAACGGTCTCCCTGGTGGCCCGGCACGTGCCCTCGAAGGAACACGACGCACCGCCGGCGCCCAACGGCAGGCTCTGCAACGTGGTGTCGAGCCACTTCGACGTTGCGTCGGGATCCTTCGTGCCGAACATCAGGACCCCGCCGACCGGGATCGGACCTGCCTCCGGGCTCGCCGCGGCGGCGACATCGCCGGTCAGCTGGGACAGCAGCCCCCCCGGCCCCGTGAGGCCCAGCCGCTTGAACTCTTCGTCCGCGTGCGGATCGCTCGACGAGATGCGGTCGACCTGATCGGTGATCGCGGCGTCGAGGTGCTCGACCGCGTACATCCCGAACGCGTCGTCGGGGATCAGGTCGATCAACTGATTCGGATGGTCGGCCGCCGACAGCGTCTGCCGCTGGACGTCGGAGAGCTTGGTGTCGTCGTACATCATCACCGTGTCGAGGGCCAGCCCGTCGGACTCCGCAGAGACGGAGATCCCGGCGCCGTCGAGCGCATCCAGGCTCGTGACGCCGGTCGTCAGGCCAGCGGCACCCACGACGTCGCCGAACGTGCCGAGGAGCTGACCGGTGTTGACGAAGGCGATACCGAGCCGCGACTGCGGGAGCGCGCCGCTGACGCGCTGGAAGGCAGGGTCGTCCGCGATCGCCGGCCCACCGTGCGCCGTGTCGATGACCGCCGAGACCGCTCCCTCGTCGGATCCCAGGACGACCACGCCGTCGACGATCGCGAACGCCGGATGTTCGGGCGTCGTCGACACGGTGATCTCGACGCCGTCGTGATCGGAGACGTGGAAGCTGGCGCCCTGGCTCTCGAGCCCTGCTCGGAACTTCTGCAGCGACGCGGCGGCGGCGTCCTCGTCATCCGTCGCGATCAGGGCGGCGTAGGACGTCTCCTGCGCGCTCTTCACGTCCACGTAGAGCCCGACCTCCGACCCCACCCATCGCACGTCTTCGTGGGTCATCCCGACATCCCGGAGCAGGTCGTCGAGGGTCTCGTTCAGTCGTTGCTGCAGCCCATCCTGGCCCCCGAGAGCGGGGAACTTCGACGCCATGCGGAGGAGGTTCATCTTCTGGCCGGCGGCCGGATCGAGGTTCGCCGTCACGACGACGTCGGCGCTCGCGGGGATCTTGTCCAGGATCGCTTCGCCGCTGCCGCGGAGCAGCATGAATCCCGCAGCGCCAGCGGCGCCGGCCAGCACCAGGACCGTGGCGAGTGCGATGCCGGCGATCTTGAGCCCGCGACGGGGCGCGGCGGGCGAGGCCTCGCCTCCCTCGGTCACCTCCGCCATGCTGATCGGCAGGGTGCCCTCGGACGGGGCAGGGAAGGAAGAACCGGCTCGCGACGGCGGGTCGAGGCTCCACGTGTCGCCCGGCCGCGCATCCTCGGGCGGGCCCGTCACATCGTCCGTCGGGGGTTGGTCGCTCACGGTGAGGTGTCCTTCCGTCGGCGTTCGGTCGCGCCGAGGTATCGACCGCGCACAACGGCAAGCGTAGTGGCCATCCGTTCCCTCCGCGAGGAACCGGCGGGCTAGGCCTCGAGCACCTCACGGCGGAGCGTGCACGCCTCCAGCCGTTCGGGCAACGGCACCACGCCGATGCCCGGGCCGTCGGGGACCCGCATCGTGCCGTCGCCGTCGAGCACGAACGGCTCGGTCAGGTCCTCCGGGAAGTACCGGGCCGAGGCGCTCGTGTCGTTGGGCAGCGTGAACCCCGGCATCGCGGCGAGGGCGAGATTGGTGGCCCGGCCGATCCCGGTCTCGAGCATCCCGCCGCACCACACCGGGACGCCGGCGCGGAGACAGACGTCATGGACCGCGCGTGCCTCGAGCACGCCGCCGACGCGGCCCTGCTTGATGTTGACGATGCGGCAAGCGCCGAGCTCGAGGGCGGCGGCCGCATCGGCCGCCGACCGGATGGACTCGTCCAGGCACAGATCGGTGCGGATCTGTGCCTGGAGCTTCGCGTGCTGGACGAGGTCCTCGTGATGGAGCGGCTGTTCGATCATCAACAGGTCCAGGTCGTCGAGCGCGCGGAAGACGTCGACGTCATCGAGGGCGTACGCGGCGTTCGCGTCGACCGACAGGAGGACGTCCGGATGGTCGGCCCGGATCGCCGCGACCCGGTCGAGGTCCACCCCGGGCGCGATCTTGAGCTTGATCCGCCGGTAGCCGTCGGCGAGGTACCCGTCCACCTGCGCGCGCAGCTCATCGACGGTCTCGGTGATGCCGACCGACACGCCGCAGACGATGCTCTCCCTGGCCGCTCCCAGGTACGAGGCGAGGGACTCGCCGCGCCGTCGCAGCTCGGCGTCCAGCACCGCGTTCACGAGGGTCGCCTTCGCCATCGGGTTGCCCCGGACGAAGCCGAAGACATCGCGCAGCGACTCCGCCGACACCTCCGGCTCGTGGAGCAGCGTGGGCCCGAGGAACGTCTGGATCGCACTCCAGACGCTCTGGTTCCACTCCGAACTGAAGTCGGGCTCGATGTCGGCGACGCATTCACCCCATCCCTCGGCGCCGTCGGTCTCGACCCGGACGACGACGCATTCCTTGCGCGTCGCGACCCCGAACGACGTTCGGAACGGCCGCACGAGCGGCAGCCCGACCAGCCGGAGCTCGATGCGACTGATCCTGGTCATCGCGCCGCATCCTCCTTCGCGAAGAGGTAGCACGAGCGGTCGCGATCGAACGCGACCCCGATCTCGCCACGCGCCATCGCCCCCTCCACACGCGCCGCCACATCGTCGCGCCATCGGCGCGCCTCCTCCGGATCGCGCGTTCGCAGATCCTGATGATCGACCGGGATCGGGATCCGCGTGCTCGGCCCGGTGATCGATCGTGGGCCCGGCTCGCGGACGAGCTCCCAGCGAACCATGAGCCGATCGCTCCGCTCTCCGACGTTGAGGTCGTCCGTCATCGCGCCGTAGTAGTCGCGCGTGAACCCGTCCACGACGGCACCGAGCTTCCCGAGGTTGAGCCACGCGTTGCGCGCGAGGAGCGGGTCGAACGTCCACCGCACCACGTGGATCTGTTGCTCCAGCGCCTGAGCACGCTGGGCGAGCTTCAACGCGTACCCCACGCCCCGGTGGCGGCGGTCCGGCACCGCCGCGAGCATGTGCGAGTGGACGTGCAGTCCATCTTCGTTCACCCCCGCCCAGCCGAGGACGAACCCGATCAGGTCCGAGCCGTCGAAGGCTCCCCAGCACACGTTGCCGCTCGCCGCCAAGGCCCGGATCACCTCACGATCGATCCGCTGACCACCCCAGGTCGCCTGGATCACCTCGTTGATCAGATCGGCGTCATCGACGCCGGGAAGCGGCCGGAGCTCGACGCCCGCGCCGCGTGCCGCGGCGCGGGCGAGCTCCCAAGCGTCCGTCATGGCGGCGAGCGTAACAACGCGGAGACCCGCGCCGATGGCGCGGGTCTCCGCCAGGACTTGTGGCTTCGGTGGCGGCTATCCGCCGGCTGGAGGGGGAAGCTCTTGCCACTCGACATCGTCGAGGTCGCTGCCCTGCTTCCGCTTCCAGAACGTGATCGCGGCTCCGATCGCCGCGATGATCGCCGTCAACTTGAGGAGCTTCCGGAAGAAGCCCTTCTTCTTCTTGCCCGTTCCTTCGCTGTCGTCGCCCAAGGGAACCCTCCTCGTCGTGAGCCTGGATGACTCGAACCACCGACCCTTACCCGATCACGGCTCTCCGAAGGGTAGCCGCTCCCCTCGGCGTTCGGGAAGGGCCTGCTCAGAGGGCGTTGCGCGGACGGGCCTGCGTGGCGTTCTTCGCGTGCGATCGTGAGCCTGGATGGGACGTGCCGGACGGTGGTCTGCGACCGCGATGCCACCCCGTTTGGGTGGCATCACCCGTCCGGGTGCTCTTCGCGTTCGTCGTAGTGGCGGATCGTCCTGCGCATGCGGATCAACACGTGGATGAGGTAGTCGAGTTGGTCACGATCCAACAAGTAGCGGTCGTCGCCGACGCTCAACTCCGCAACGCCACGTCCGCGCTCGTCCTCCATGAACGAGACGCCGATCGACGAGACTGGCTCGGGCTTGGTCATCTGCGTCCTCCTGATGATCCACCGGAGGTTCAGCGGCCTTGCATAGAGACTAGGCTCCAGTCATGACGACGTCAGTCGAGCGCGAGCTGATCGTTCTCGCGATCATCTACTTCGTTCCGCGCACCTGAGTGGGGCTCCTTCGCAGAGCGATCTTCGGCCCAAGACGAAGGAGAGGTCCCGTCTTGAGCCGCCGGATGTGGTTGCTCCTGATCGTCTACGTGGTGATCGGCGTGGTGGTGGCCGCGTCGCATCATTATTTCGCCCATCTCGACGCGCTGAAACCGATCGTGGCCGCGGTCCTCGCGGTGCTGCTGTGGCCCCTCGTCCTCATAGGGGTCAGCCTGCATTTCAAGTGAGCGACCTTCGGCAGTTTGCTGCTGCCTGTCGCACGACAGAGTTCGGCGCCCCCAGGGCTCATCCGTGCTTGTTCACCATCTCCTTCTCGACGCCGACCGCCCGTCGAAGGTCGTCGATGTCCTTCGCCGAGATGCTCCGGCGAGTCCTTGCCGACACCGGCATTCCTCTCGCGCCACCATCTGACCCGTAGCAAGTCGTCACTGAACGCTGTGCCGAGCTGCGGAGATGCACGCCAGAGGCGAGCGGAACGCCCGTTGTTATGCGCTGTCGCGAGCCGCGAGCAGAGTCTTGATCTCAGCGATCGTGGCGGAGGCCGACGCGACGGAATCCGCCAGATCCTTCCTGAGCTCCTCAAGGTCCTCGGTGGACATAGTCACGATCGCCTGCTCGTTCGCTCGGACCTTGACCGCGATCCCTTCAGCCCGGGCGAGCATCTCGCGGGCGTCTTCGAGCGGGGTGTTCGGCACGACGTCACTCTAGTACCCGGCGCGTCGGCCAGGAACCCTCCCAGCTGGGGAGTCGCGCTCTGCTGCTGCCCTTCCGTGCATCACGACGTTCACCGTGGCGAAGGTCCGCTCGTCCCATTTAGTGCCAAGGGCATGAAGGCGGTCTTTGGGGCTTAGGGTGACTTGCGGTGGATGTCCGACTGAAGCGCGTGTACGAGCCAGCGAACCATTCTGACGGGTACCGGATCCTGATCGACCGCCTCTGGCCGCGAGGGATGTCGCGGGAGCGAGCAGCGTTGGACGCATGGGAACCTGAGCTGGCGCCGAGCACCGAGTTGAGGACGTGGTTCGGACACGACCCGCATCGCTTCGAGGAGTTCCGTCGGCGCTACGCAGATGAGCTTCGCTGGCAACGTCCGCGTCTCACGGAGCTCCGGCGGCAGGCGCGCGACGGCAGGCTCACGCTCGTTTTCTCCGCTCGAGATACGGAGCATAACGACGCGGTCGTCCTCGCCGAGGTCGTGCGCCGAGGGCTGCCGTTCAAGCGTGGCACGTCGTAACCCGCCCCCTCTGGCATGGCCTATCCAGGCTCACTGATAGGACAGGATCGGTCGATGAGTTCAGCATGAGGTGGCTAGTGGTCCTCGCGGCCCTCGCGTTGTTCGTTGTCGTGACGGTGTCCATCGTCCAGGATCGCCCACGGCCTAGGCAGCCCTACGATGGTCCTGCCCCATCGCCGCCCTGTCTCGCGTCGCCGCCGGCGGGGTGCGCGTAGGTGAAGACCTGGGGCATCGTCGTGATCATGGTCGTGATCCTCGCGGGTGCATCCGCATGGTCCGTGACGAGGGCGAAGCGGCCTACTCACCGGGTCGAGTGTCTCGGCCCGATGACGCCAGAGGACAACCCCTGCTACGAGCCTCCGGCCTAACACCAGACGCATGATCGTGATCTGAGCGACCTGATCCTGACCAGATCTCGACCAGGACAGGAAGGACATGACGGCATTTCACGGACTACCAGCGGATTTCGCGTGGGCCTGGATGGACTTGAACCATCGACCTCTTCCTTATCAGGGAAGCGCTCTAACCGAGCTGAGCTACAGGCCCGTGCACTCAGATATCGAAGGACGCGAAGACCTCGTCGAGGGTAGCCAGGCTTCCAGAACGCGTCAACGAAATCCGTCAGCCCCGGTGACGCTCGGAGAGCGTGACCTCAACGCCACCGACGATGTCGCTGATCAGGTTGTACAGGAGTGCGATGAACACCGCCAGCGCCGTCCAGACGAGCGCGAACACGCATCCGACGAAGAAGAGCCAGGTGAAGATCTTCGTTCCATCGATGATGGCTGGCGTACATCGATACGTGCCCTGATCCGGCTTCACCAGGCACCCGATCCATTGCGCCATCGTGTCGGTGACGCCTGCGGCCTGGAGCACCAGGAAGATGATCAGCAGCGCGAGCCAGAACACGAGCATCATGCAGAACGAGAACAGGAGCGAATATCGGAACACCGAGACCAAGCCGAAGCGCCTGATCGTGACCTTGGTCCGGCGTGGCTCCCCGAAG
>Ga0307299_10000157_pt1 | contig 22037 bp, 18 predicted proteins | sample ER_DNA_159_FD_194466 | JGI IMG/M metagenome (GOLD analysis project Ga0307299, IMG submission 194466) | Bulk soil microbial communities from the East River watershed near Crested Butte, Colorado, United States - ER_DNA_159 | ecosystem: Environmental > Terrestrial > Soil > Floodplain | place... | reverse complement strand
TGGCTCCCCCCCAAAGCCTCGCGATCCGGCGATGGACGCGGCCGCCGCCAGCTCGAGCTGGCGCTCGACCACCCCCACGAACACCTGCGCTTCGGTGGGCTCGCGGCACACGAACGGTTGCTCGCCGAATACGCCACCCTCGGCTTTTCAGCGGGGGCGCATCCGTTCAGCCTGGTGCGCGAGGCGTTGCCGCCGGGGATCGTGTCGAGCGACAAGCTCGCGACGCGTGAGCACGGCGCGATGATCGAAGTAGCAGGGCTCGTCGTGGCGCGCCAGCGCCCCGAGACGGCGAAAGGGTTTGTCTTTGTCCTGCTGGAAGACGAGGCAGGGATGTCGAACGTGATCGTCCGGCCCGACATCTACGACCGCTACCGCGCGGCGGTGCGGGGCGAGCCGTTCCTCTTGGTGCACGGCACGCTCGCCAAGGACGACGGGACCGTGAACGTGATCGCGGAGAAGGTGGAAGGCCTGCAGTGCGGGCCTTTCCTCAAGACGATGCGCCGCGTGGCCCCGGACTCGAAGGATTGGGGGTAAGCCGCTAGACTACAGCATGCGCCGACTTTCCCTGCTCTGCCTGCTCGCGGCCTGCGGTGGTTCGGCCCCGCCACCTTCCCCCTCTCCAGCACCAGGGGCGGGGGGATCAGCACCGATCGCTCGTGCGGCCCCGTTGATCCTCAACTCGGCCCGAGTCAACGGCACTACCCTGGCGTACCGCATCGTGGGAGACTCGGGCACGCCCGTCGTCTTCGTCCACGGCAGCGTCGCTGACCAGGGCGACTGGGACCGCCAGGTTACCACCTTCGCCCAGACGCACCGTGTGCTGGTCTACAGTCGCCGCTACCACCCCCCGAACCAGCCCGTCAACGACGACCAGACGTACTCGCCGATGCTGCACGCCGAGGACCTCGCCGCCCTCCTGTTGCAGCTCGACCTCGCGCCCGCTCACATCGTGGGTTCGTCGTACGGCGCGTACACGGCGCTGGTCCTGGCGCTCGAGCATCCCGAGCTGGTGCGCTCCGTGGTGCTGGGTGAACCGCCGATCATGCCCTTGCTGAACCGTACACCCGAAGACGACGCGCTGCGCCGCGCCTACTTCGCGAACGTTCTCGATCCGGCCCGAGCCGCGTTCGCTCGCCGGGACTCAGTGGGCGGCCTGCGAGCCTTCCTCAGGGGAGAGGGCCTCGCTGCGCCGGCCGACGCAAAGCTGCTCACCTATTCGTTCGAGCTACGCCACGAGATGCTCGCCAACCGCGAGCAGTACATGGCGCCCCTCACGTGTCGCGACCTCGGGACGCTCCATACAGGCGTGCTGCTCGTCAGCGGCGATCGAAGCCCGCCCGTATTTCACGCCATCAACGCCGAGCTGGCGCGCTGTCTGCAGAACGACTCGACGGCCACAATTCCGGGCGCCGGGCACTCCATGCACACGAGCAACCCGGCGTACTACAATCAGGTGATACTCCGCTACCTCGCGACCCACTAACCTGCAACGGAACCCCTGGTTGTTTAGGTATTGGACATGAACACTCAACTTGCCACACTCGCCGGCGGCTGCTTTTGGTGCCTCGAAGCCGTCTTCCAACAGCTGCGCGGCGTGACCAAGGTCGTGTCGGGATATGCGGGCGGGAGCGTTCCCAACCCGTCGTACCAGGCCGTCTGCACCGGCGCCACCGGCCACGCCGAGGTCACGCAAGTCGCGTTCGATCCCGCTGTGATCTCGTACCGGGACTTGCTCGACGTCTTCTTCACGATTCACGACCCCACGACCCTGAACCGCCAGGGTGCCGATGAAGGCACCCAGTACCGCTCTGCGATCTTCTATCACTCAGGCGAGCAGAAATCCGAGGCCGAGCAAGCGATCAAGGAGCTCGAGATCGAGAAGGTGTGGGATGATCCGATCGTCACGGAGGTCGTGCCGCTCGAGCAGGTCTATCCGGCGGAGGGTTACCATCAGGACTACTACGCGCGCAACGCGAACCAGCCCTACTGTCGCGCGGTGATCGCGCCCAAGGTGGCGAAACTGCGTACCAAGTACTTCGAGAAGTTGAAGGCCTGACAAGGAGGCAACCATGAAGGGTTTGGCACTACTCCTGCTCGGGGCGGCCACCGCCGCGGCGGCGCAGGCACCGCCCGCGGGCGCCAGCACCCCGTTCGTCGTCGAGTACTACTACACGGCGCGGTGGGGCTTCGCCGACGAGTTCATCCGGCTCTTCAAGAAGAATCACTACCCGGTGCTGCAGCGGCAGAAGGAGCTGGGGAACATCCTCGAGATCCGGGCGGAGGCGCCGCGGTTCCACGGCACCGAGGACGGGCGTTGGGATTACCGGATCACGCTCGTGTGGAAGAACGCGGCGGCGCCGCACGAGACGTTCCCCGAGGCCGAGTTACGCCGGCTCTTCCCCGATCAGGAGACATTCCGGCGCGAGGAGCAGCGGCGTTTCGAGATTCTGGCCCGGCATTGGGATGTGCCGGTGGTGCAGGTGGACCTGACGAAACCCTAGCCGGCCCGGCTCTTCCCCAGATACGCTCGCACGAGCGGCACGACCCGGCGCCGCACCAGCGCCGTGCGCAGCAGCTCGCGCTCTTCGGGCGTCACCTCGATCAACATGCGCTCAGCGTTGCCGGACCCTTCCTTCACCGCGACCGGCACGCCGTCGCGGTAGAGGATCCGGTTCGCCGCGACGGCGGGCAGCGTGTCTCCCGGCGTCAGGATCCCGACGAGATTCAAGGGATCGGCACCGCTCACCGCCACCAGCTCCCCGCTTCCGGGTTCGCGTCGCACCGACCGGAGCAGGCCGATCGCTTCGGGCAGCGCGTACTGCTCACCGGAGAACCCACCGACAAACCGGCCTCCGCGCACCTCGCCGCGCGCCTCGAGCCGCCGGTACACGCGCAGCACGTCGCGCCAAGGCGCCAGCAGGCTCTCACGCTGCACCAAGCGCCGGAACACGACGCCGTAACGCCGCAGCAGCTGCCAGGCGATCGCCTCGGCAATCTGCTCGTCGGGGAGGGGCGAGCGATGCCGCACCCGCGACCACCGCCCCGCGGTCTCGACGCCGAATGCCGCGACCCTCCCGCGGCGTCGATACCCGCCGATCGGTTTACGTCGCGCCGACGGTACGAGCAGCGCCCGCAGTCCCGCGAAGCTGTCCGACGACACCAGCCCCCATGAGACCAGCTCGCCCAACCCCTTCTCGACCTCGGTCCGGAGCAGCCCCGTGCCGTTCACCAAGTCGCCGAAGAACGAGGCCCCGCGTTCGTCGAGCGTCGTGAGCAACGCGCGCGCCGTGTGCGACAAGGGGAGGGACGCCGGATCGAGATCGGGCGTCGCGGCCTGCCATACAGCTCCCCGTTCCCGCCGGAACAGCGCAATGGGCGTAGTGCGGATCGGCCCCGACTTGCTCCGCGTTCCCCCTTCCACGTGGGGCGCGGCGGTGAGCCGGCCCCAAGCCGTCTCCCCGGACAGGCACAGGCCGTCGAGCCAGAGCGGATCGTAGTCGGCGAGGCGGGCCGGCAGGACGTCCGATTCCCACGCCCCGGCCGCCAGCTCGTAGCCGTCGAGCACGTCGAGCACCGCCGCTAGGCCCTCCGGCCCTTCGGCGTTGGCGTCCGGCGCGACGCGCTGCCACCGGAACAGGAAGCGGAGGAAATCCGCCGCCGTCACCGGCTCGATTTCCCTGCGCAGCCGGTCGAGCGTGTAGCGGTGCACGCGCGCCAGCAGCCGCCGCTCGCACCACTCCGTGCCTGCCACGCCCGGTGAGAAGCGCCCGCGCAGCGCGAACCCCTCGTGCTCGAGGTCCGCGAGCGCGATGTCGACATCTCCGGTCGGAAGCCCCAAGACTCCGGCGATCTCCGCGGCGGTCGTCGGACCGATCACTTCCAAGCGGCCACGTACCAGCTCGCGGATCGCGTCCTCCCGGGTCCACGTCTTGGCGCGGTCGCGCTCGGGGACGGTTAACTCCGGCTCGAACACACCGCCCGGGAATGCCGCCGCGAGCATCGGGACCCGCTCCGCAGCGACCCAGAGGCGCCCGTCCATCGTGGTCGCGCGCCCCGCGCCACGCAGGTCGTCGAACAGTACGAGCCAGTCCTTGTGAATCGGTGCCGCGCCCATAACGAGCAGCGCGTCGTGCAGCTCGTCGCCGTCTTGAGCATCGGGCCAGGCCTCCTCGCGCACCCGCTCGATGGCGGCCGGGTCGAGCTTTCCAAACTCCTCGGCAGTCTTCACGTCGAGCCCGCGCCGCGTGATCACGGCTTGGGTGCGGCGCTCCTCGAGCGGCGCATCGTCGAGGAACGCGTAGGGCCGCGCGTTCAGCACCTCGTGACAGAGCGGCGACGGCTCCGGCGTGTCGCGCGCCACCAGGGTGAAGCGGCCCGCTTCCATCCCCTCGAGCACGTGCTTCAGTCCGGGGAAATCCATCGCTTCGAGCAGGCAGTCGGCGATCGTCTGGTTCACGAGCGGATGGTCGGGGATCTCGCGATCGCCCACGAGATTCTCGGGGCAGGCGAGTTGATCGGGGAAGACGGCGGCGACCAGATCCTCGGCGTCCATCCGTTGCAGCGGCGTCGGGACCTTCCGCCCGCCGCGAAACCGCAGCACGGCGAGGGCGCGGGTCGCATTCCAGCGCCAGCGCGTGCCGAACACGGGGGCGTCGAGCATCGCCTGGACGAGGAGCGTCTCGGCGGTCGCGGGCTTCAGATACTGGAACACCTCGTCCAACGGAAAACTGTGCTGCGCGCCAAGCGAGAGAATGATGGCGTCTTCGGTCGCCGCCGCCTGCAGCTCGAAGTTGAAGCTGCGGCAGAACCGCTTGCGCAGCGCGAGCCCCCACGCGCGGTTGATGCGACTGCCGAAAGGCGCGTGCAGCACCAGCTGCATCCCGCCCGCCTCGTCGAAGAAGCGCTCCAGCACGAGGCATTGCTGCGTCGGGATGACGCCCAGGATCTGTTTGGTGGCCGCCAGATACTCGACGATCTGGCGGGCGGCCGCGTCCGCGAGGCCGATTGTCTCGCCCAACCAGCCGATCGCCGCCGCCGGGTCGTGCAGCCGGTCGTCCACGTCCTGGCGCAGGCGCGAGACCTCTTCGGACAGCTCGATCGTCCGCCCCGGCGCCTCGCCGAGCCAGAACGGGAGCGTCGGAGGTTGTCCCTTGGCGTCGGCCACGCGCACCTGACCCGACTCGACCTTTACCACCTGGTACGAGGTGTTGCCGAGCTGGAAGATGTCGCCCGGGTTGCTCTCGATCGCGAAATCTTCATTCAGCGTGCCGACGAACGTCTCCGTCGGCTCGAGTATCACGCGATAGTCCCCGAGGTCGGGAATGGCGCCACCCGAAGTGATGGCCGCGAGCCGCGCCCCGCGCCGACCCTTCACGCGGCGGTTCACGCCGTCGTAATGGAGGTGCGCGGCGCGCCGCCCGCGCCGGGTGGTGAAGCCCTCCGCGAGCATCTGGACGACGTCGTCGAATTCGCGCCGCGTCAGGTCGCGGTAGGGATACGCCGAGCGCACGAGGTCGAAGAGGGCATCTTCGCTCCACTCTTCGCAGGCCGCCGCCGCGACGATCTGCTGCGCCAGGATGTCGAGCGGTTTGGCGGGAATGATCAACCGGTCGAGCCGGCCCTCCCGGGTCGCGCGGACCAGCGCCGCGCACTCGATCAACTCGTCACGCGACAGCGGGAACAAGCGTCCTTTAGGTACAGACGCCAGCCGGTGGCCCGAGCGCCCCACGCGCTGCAGCAACGTCGCGATCGACCGTGTGGACCCGACCTGGATCACGAGGTCCACCGTCCCGATGTCGATGCCGAGCTCGAGTGAGGCAGTGGCGACCAGGGCCTTGAGCTCGCCCCGCTTGAGTCGCTCCTCGGCCTCGAGCCGCTTTTCCCGGGACAGGCTGCCGTGGTGACTCGTCACCTGATCGGCGCCGAGCCGCTCGGAGAGCTGCATCGCGAGCCGCTCGCACAGGCGTCGTGTGTTCGCGAACACCAGAGTCGTGCGGTGCTCCGCGATCAGCTCCGCGATGCGGGTGTTCACTTCCTCCCATACCTCACCCGCCATCACGGCCTCGAGGGGCGAACCCGGGATTTCGATCGACAAGTCGAGCGTGCGCGCGTGCCCGGAATCGATGATGTCAGGGAGCGGCGCGTTCGTGCCGACCAGGAAGCGGGCGATCTCGTCGATGGGCTTCTGCGTCGCCGACAGCCCCACGCGTTGCGCCCGCTTGCCCGTTAGGGCGTCGAGCCGCGCCAGTGAGAGCGCCAGATGGCTGCCCCGCTTGTCGCGGGCGACGGCGTGGATCTCATCCACGATCACGGTGCGCACCGTGCGCAGCATCTCGCGCGCCCGTTCGGACGTGAGGATCAGGTAGAGCGATTCGGGGGTGGTGACGAGGATGTGAGGCGGCTGCTTCACCATCGCCTGGCGGTCGGCCTGGGGCGTATCGCCAGTGCGGACCAGCGTGCGCACTGCGACGTCCGGTAGTCCCGCGGCCTCGAGCCCGGCGCGGATCTCCGCCAGCGGCTCGGCGAGATTCTTCTGGACGTCGTTCGAGAGTGCCTTCAGGGGCGAGACGTAGAGGACTTGGATCTCGTCGCGCAGCTCGCCGGCGAGGCCCTGCCGAACCAGTGAATCGATCGCGGAGAGAAAAGCGGCGAACGTCTTTCCAGAGCCCGTCGGCGCCGCGATGAGTACGTCGCCGCCGCGTTGAATCACGGGCCAGGCGTTACGCTGCGGCTCCGTTGGCTCGGCGAAGCGGGCGCCGAACCAGCTCTGGATGGACGGGTGAAAACCGGCAAGCGTCATTGGACCGAATATACCCCGAAGCTCAGCCGAGCGCAGCCTCGAGCAAGAGCCCGCGCAGCGCGGCGATCCGCTCGATGGTCTCGCCGATCTTGTTGTTCGGGGTGGAGGCGCCCGCCGTGACGCCGATCGTGAGCGGCCCTTCGGGGAGCCACCGATCCTGCCGTGTTTCGGCGTGCTCCCCCACGGCGCGGTGCCGGATGGCGCCGGTCTCGGGCTCGATGCAGGTGGCGTCGGCGATGTGGTAGGTGGTCACCTTCTGCTGGCAGATCGCCGCCAGGTGCGTCGTGTTGCTCGAGTTGTACCCGCCGATCACGACCATCAGGTCGAGCGGCTCCGCGATGAGCTTGAGCACCGCGTCCTGCCGCTCCTGGGTCGCCGAGCAGATCGTGTCGAACGTGCGGAAGTGCTCGCCCAGCGCCGGTTCGCCCCAGCGCCGCGCCATGCTCTTGCCGATCTCGGCGGCGATCGCGAGCGATTCCCCCGACAGCATCGTCGTCTGATTGGCGACGCCGACCCGCTCGAGATCGCGGTCAGGATCGAAACCGGGTGACATCTTCTCCGCAAAGCGCTCGACGAACGCGTCCCTCGTCCCCCGCCCCTCGATGTAGTCGCACACCACGCGCGCCTCGGTCATGTCGCGCACCACGACGTACTTGCCGCCGGGGTATTTGTTCACCTGGCTCGACGTGGCCTTCGTTTCTTCGTGGTAGTTCTTGCCGTGCACCAGCGCCGTGAAACCGTCCCGCGCATACGACTCGACGCGCTTCCACACGTTCAGCACCGAGCCGCAGGTCGTGTCCACGAGCACGCACCCGATCGCGCGCAGCCGCTCGAAGTCCTTCACCGTGACGCCAAAGGCCGGGAGGATCACGACGTCCTGCGGTGTAACCGCGCCGAAGTCGAACTCTCCCCCCTCCGGCCGGTGCAGGAACTGCACCCCCATCGCCTCGAGCTTCTGGTTGACGTGGGGGTTGTGGATGATCTCGCCGACGAGGAAGGTGCGCTTGCCGGGGAACTTGGTGCGCGTCTCGTACGCATACTCGACGGCCCGGTCCACACCGTAGCAGAACCCGAACTCTCCGGCCAGGCGGAAGGTCAGGTCGCCCACGCGCAGGAGGTATCCCGCGCCGCGGATGGCATCCACGACCCGGCTGTGATAGTCGGCGGTCAGGGCACCCTCGATGGCGCCCTTCAAGCCGAAGCCTTTACGGAAGTAGGTCTGTTCCACAGTGGCCTTCAATCTAACCGCACGCCCCGCCCCCCGCGGATGGCGTCGAGCACGCGCTGCACCTGCCAGCCGTCGCGGAAGGTCGCCGGCTCGCCTTCCGGCACGGCGCCGCCGATCACTCCCACCATGTCGCGCAGCAAGCGCACGAACGACCGCGCCCACATGTTGTTCGGCTTCGTCTTCTCCCACAAATCGTCCGGAGCCGAGACGTCTTCGAGGGGGCCCCCCGCCTTGCTTAGCTCCACCTTGGTCTCGCCCGTGAGCACCAGCGTGCCTTCGCTTCCGGTCACCTGTGCCAGGTGACCCGGGCCGTGCTGGGCCACGGCGCTCAACGTGATCGTGGCGACGGCTCCGCTCGCCATGCGTAGCACGCTGCTCGTGAAGTCGTCGGCGGTGACGGGGAGCCTGACGCCGCTCTCGTCGGTCCGCTCCGTCACGAACGTTTCGACGAGCCCCGCGACATAGGTGACTTCGCTGCCCGTCCAATAGCGGCACAGGTCGATCAGATGGGACCCCACCGCGCCGAGGATGCCTCCGCCGCGCGCGCCGTCGAACCACCAGGTCCAGGGTGCGTCCGACGCCTGCGGGCGGCCGTCGCCCCGCAGGTACGGTTTGAGCGACAGCTCGACGTGGCGCACCGTGCCGATCGCACCGCTCCGGATCAGCTCGCGCGCCCGCCGGCGATTGGGCTCGTAGCGCAGCTCGTGATCGACCCAGGCAAACCGGTCGGGGCGCCGCCCGGCCGCCGCCAGCATCTGCGCCGCCTCGTACGCGTCGAGGGCGGTCGGCTTCTCGCACAGCACGTGTTTCCCCGCCTCGAGCGCCGCGATCGCGTACCGCGCGTGCGAGTCCGGCGTGGACGAGATGATGACCAGATCGACAGCGGCGCTGCGCGCCAGGTCGACGCCGTCGTCGAATACGTGCGGCAACTGGAAGTCCCGCGCCACCGCCTCGGCGTTGGCGCGGTGGCCGCTCGCGATCGCCGTCGCGCGCGCGCCGGGAACGAACGCGAGGGCCGGGAGCTGTACGCGCCGCGCGAAGCCCGAGCCGATGAACCCGATGCGGACCGTCACCGCGTGAACCGGCACGGCACGGTGTCGCCGGGTGGGGGGAGCGGAATGCCGGCGTACGTCGCCTCGACCTTTACTCGAGCGCCCCCCTCGAGCCCCGACCCCTGCACCCGCGCCGTGAGCGCCTCGTCGGTCGCCGTCAGATCGACCGCGCCGCTGTCGAGCGACAGGCCCTGCGCCATGTCAACCAGCATGTAGCGAACGGCGACGTTCGCGCCGCGCGGCGTGATTGAATCACCCAGGGCGATCAGTGGGAAAGAGCCGGTGGCGAGCGAATCACCGCGGCGCAGCAGCGCGAGAACGCCGTTGCCGCGCTCGTCGGTCGCTTGGAGGAGCAGTGAGGGCCCGCCGCTGCAGCGATGCGCCGCCGCGGGCACCGCGAAGGCGACGGTGTCGGCGTGGGGACGGACGATGGTCGCCCGCAGGCGGACCGGCTCATCCGCCGCCGTTCCGGCCCCGCTGCACGCCACGCCCAGCGCCACGATCACCACGCGTCTCAGGGCGCGGCGACCCCGAGCGCCGCCCGTGCCGCTTCCGGGCTGAGGGTGTGCGGGGCGAGGGCGGTCACGAGACCGCCGGGGAGTGGCTTGGGCTTGAGGCTCTTGCGGTCGACGCAGACGAGGACCATCCATCCCGCCGCAACGAGACTGGCTCTGCCGTCCATCAGGACGTCGAAGTGCAGGGTCATGGACTTGGTGCCGACTCGGCCGACGTACGCGGCGACGCGCAACCGGTTGTCGAGCCGCGCCGGCCAATAGAACTCGCTGTGCACCGCCTTGCGGGGCAGGAACACGTTGTAGCGGTCGAACATCTCCGCGTAGGCGAGCCCGCAATTCCTGAACAACTCCGTCTCGGCGATCTCGAAGAACCGCACGTAGGAGCCATAGAAGATGATGCCCGCGAAGTCCACATCGGACCAGCGGACATACTCTTCAATAAGAAATGGCCCGGGCGTCATGCCCGGGGAAGGTAGGATGCTACCGGGTGGTGCGAAAGCCGTCCAAGCCGTAGGCCTTGAGGCGGCGCCACAACGTGGTGCGGCTGATGCCGAGCCGGCGCGCCGTCTCGGCGAGCTTCCCGCTCGTGTCCTGGAGTGTCTCGGTAATCGCCTGCCGCTCCCGGTCGGCCAGCGTTTGGGGCCCGGCGGCGAGGATCGCCGCCTCGCCGAGTGGCTGCGCGCCGCTCTTCAGCGCGGCGAACCGCGCGCCAAGATTCTGCAGCCGGTTGCGGACGTCACCATTCTGACCGTCGATGACGCGGCGTGCGGCGGAGTTGGCGAAGAGCACTCGGCCCTGGGAGTCGAACACCACGATTCCTTCGCCGACCGAATCAATCACGGCCCTGGCGAGGGGGGAGAACGCGGGCGGGGCCGCGGCTGCGACGGGTTTGTCGATCATATGTCAGTTACACCTCAGTACAAATTCGCGCGTCACAAGGTTTCAGGCCGCACCAGGGGTCGTGTTAGGGTCGTGTCAGGGTGAGACGCCTATCTCGGCCAAAAGGTTGCGGTTGCCGCCGCGCTCCACGGACTTCATTATTGACCACCAGGACAGATACGTGCCCAAAGACTCCGGACCCAGCCGTTCGGCCATTCTGGCCGCCGCCGTGCATACTCTGAAGCGCGGCGGCATCGAAGGGTTCACCCTGGACGGAGTGGCCCGGCGCGCCGGTGTGGTTAAAGGGCTGGTCCTCTATCACTACGGATCACGCGGCCGATTGCTGCGCACGGCGGCGACGGAGGTCGCCAACGAGCGGGCTACCGGGCTCGCGAACGCCTTGGCACGCGGTGCGGGGACTGTGGCGGTGGATGCGTGCTGGGAGGAGCTGCGGCGCCAGGCAGAGGACGGCACTGCCCGCGCCTGGCTAGGTTTATGCGCCGCGGGCCTCATCCAGGGACGAGCCAGCGACGAGGGGCTTGAGAGCGCCGCCCGGCAGGCGGTGCTGGACGGCTGCGCCGCCGCGCTCGCCGCGGGAGCCCCCTTGGCCGACCTGCGCGACGCCTACCACGCCTTGTGGCTCGCCCTTTTGGATCTCAGCGACGACGCCGGCCCCGCCGGCTAGCACCACCCCTCGTGCGGCTGCGGTCGCCGCGCACCAGCCCCCGCAGTCCTTCCCGCAGTTCCTCGAGCGACGCCGCCCGCACCGCGTCATGTTTGCCGCGCGTCACCGTGAAGCGGACGGGCCGGTCCAACGGCGGGACGTCCCGTGGCTGGAGCCGCCGCGCCTGGCCTTCCTTCAAACGCATCCGGACGACCCCGACGCCTTGCTCGACGTCGTAGTCGAGCGGCACGCGGTCGCCATACAGGTTCACCGCAGCGGGCAGCGCGTCGAGCCGGTGGCGTTCGGCTTCCGCAATGACGGCGTCCGGATCGAGCACGACCCGGGTCGCGATGAAGTCGTCCCACGAACGGACGTTGGCGAGTTGCTGCGCGATTTGCTCGGCGAGGCGATCTCCGTTCGCCTGGGAGAGCTGTCCGCCCGAGCGGCGCCAGAAATGGCCAAACCGCTCGAGGGCACGGCGCAGCTTGCCCTGATCGGGGTGTGGCGTCTCACCGGCTAGCAGCGCTTGAACGAGCGCATGCCGGGCGGCATCGGCCAGCTCAGTCGAAAACGGGCTGTGCAGCGGCTCGACCTCACGCTCCAGCGTGAATCCTCCGTAGACCACGGTCCGCACCGCCATCAATCCCTCGCGCCGGCGCTGCCGCTCGAACACGACCGCCGGCGGTCCGCGCCGAGCATATCGCCGAATCGCGCGCTCCGGGACTTGCGTGCCCTCGATGCTGGCGCGCGGCACGCCGAACCGGTCGGCGAAGTACCGCAGCGTCCCCGCGATCGCCCCCCAACTGCCGCACACCGACGTCCGGCTCACCCGCGCCTCACGGCCGTCAGCCGTTTCCTCGTCGATCACGAGATCGAACGGCATGATCTTGGCCAAAAGGTCAGCAAAGAGCTCCAGCGCCTTCTGGTCGGCGTAAGGAAGGCGCTCGGGCAACGGCACTTCGAGCTGCCGGTACACAGAGGCGGTGCCCAGGGCGACGTCCTCGATGGCCTTGACCAGCACGCCACGCCCCTCGGCCCACCGATCGATCTCCTCGCGGAACAGGTGCCGGGGCAGTCCGTAGACCTCACCCAAGTAACCGTGTTTGTTGACCGCCTCGGCGTAGACGTTGTACGCCGTGAGGTGGTCGGACCCGGCCAGGATGAGCCCCTTGAGCTCGCGCTCCTCGCGGGTCATGCGGTGCAGCGACTCGATGTTGGCCGCCACCGCCACCAGCGGAATGAGCGGCGCATCGGCATGATAGAGCAGCTCTCCCCACGGCCGCTCCACCGGCATGGCCTCGACGGAGCGACCGTAACTCGTTAGCCGGCCTTTCTCTATGAGCGCGCGCTCGGTCAGGAGCGTGACTGCCTCGCGGTAGGCGCGGCGGTCGAGGGGAACCGGCAAGTCGAGGTCCGCCGCGTCCACGCCGATCGCGGCGCAGGTGATCGCGACCCGCTCCGCGTCACCCGCGAGCTGGAACTCGGGAGGCGTCGGCCGCAACTCCTCGAAGACGAGGTCCCGGTCGCTCAGGATGTACACCTCGCCGCCCTCGACGCGGCCGTGTACGCGGCCGGCCATCTGAAGGATTTCGTTCGCGCCCAGATAGAGACGGGTCAGCACGTTCTTGCCCCGCTCCACGACGTTCGTGTACCGGGCGTCGTAGATCACGACCGTGTCGAGCCCACGGATGTTGAGGGCGGACTGACCCGCCGCGGTCATCGCGAGGAGGAAGGGACGTTTGACCAAACCGTCAAGAAAAGGCCGGATCACCCGGATCGGCTCGCCGCCGTGGTAGAAGGCGGTGGCGAGCGCCTGCCACCGGTCTCCCAGCTCGCGGGCGATCTGCTCGACTTCCGCCCGCGTGGGCACGAACACCGCCACGCCGCGGCGTTCGCGCAGCACGCGCTTCATGAAGCGCTCGCTCAGGAACTCGAGCGGTTTCTGGGCAAGCACCTGTACGTTCGCCGCCTTGGCCGGGTCGAACGCTCGAGTCTCGAGCACCTCGGCCGAGTCCAGGTAGTCCTCGTAAAACGCGGGGTCCACCGTTGCCGACAGCCAGATGAACCGGCAGCGCGCCCGTTTCCCGAGCGCCAAGCACAGCTCCATCTCGGCGGAGGTCTGGTGGATCTCGTCCACGACCAGGGTGTCCTGCGCCGTGATGAGCCCGTCCTGGAACCAGCGCCGCGCGATGCCGGTGGTGATGATCACGACGTTCCAGGTAGGCGTCTCCGGCGTCGCTTCCCGCTCGCGATTCACCACCCCCACCTTGAGCGGAGCCTTGAGGATCGTCTCCGCCACGCTCCGGATCGCGAGCGTCTTCCCGGTGCCGGTCCCCGCCACGATGCCGAAGCCTCCGGCGCGCGCCCCCGCGAGGCGCCGGATGTCGTCGCCGTGCTCACGCTCGAGGATGGTTTCGATGTTGAGGCCGAGCGCAAGCTCGATCGTCTCGCACGCGGCGCGCGTCGGCGCGATGACGATCACCCTCCCGGTGGCGGGCTCGGCGGCGAGGTAGGCCTGGGGATCGGGAGGAAGGAAGTGGTCGCGGGAGATACGCACACCCGCAATATTAGGCCCTGCGCCCCCGAGTGTGCACCCCGCCCCCCGACCGAGAGGAGAGCGTCACATGTCCGTCCCGCGCTGGGCCTCATTGCTGCTCGTTCCGTTTGGCGCCGCCTTGGGCCAGGGGCCCGACACGGCGGCCGTCGATCCCGAGCAGTTGGAAGCGCGCTTCCATTACCAGACCGGGAGGGTCGTGATCGGCAGCGGGTTAGCGACGCTGAACTTGCCGAAGACGTTCCGATACTTGGACCCGAAGGAAACCGACGTCGTTCTGACCACGTGGGGGAACCCGCCCGGTAACACCACGCTGGGCTTGCTCGTGCCGGCCGGCACAAGCGTATTCGCGGCCGAGTCGTGGGCCGTCGTAATTCAGTACGACGAGGATGGGCACGTCGACGACGCAGACGCCGCCAAGATCGACTACACCAAGATGCTGCGAGACCTGCAGCGACAAACCCGCGATGACAACGAGGAGCGAACCAAGGCCGGCTACGCGCCGATCGAGTTCGTCGGTTGGGCCGAGACGCCGAGCTACGACAGTCTGAGCCACAAGCTTTACTGGGCCAAGGACCTCCGCTTTGGCAGCGAAGGGGGCCACACGCTGAACTACAACATTCGCGTGCTGGGCCGGCGCGGCGTCCTCATTCTCAACGCCGTGGCGACCATGGAGCAGCTGCAGCCCGTGAAGACGGGTATGGCGAACGTGATCACGTTCGTGGACTTCAACGACGGACACCGGTACGGCGATTTCGTCGCCGGCCGGGACAAGGTCGCTGAGTACGGCATCGCGGCGCTGGTCGCGGGAGGGATCGCGGCCAAGGCTGGCTTCTTCAAGGTGCTACTCGCCGGGATCCTAGGGCTGAAAAAAGTGCTGATCGTGGTGGTCGTCGCCGCCGGCGCGTGGCTGAAGCGTCTGTTCGGTCGCAAGCCGTCCGCAGCGCCGCAGCCGCCCCAGGCATAGCCAAGAAAAAGCGGGAGGCACCAGGCGCCGCCTCCGGACGGCTGCCACTGTCACGCGTGCATCCGGGGGCACGGCTCCGAAACCAAGGCTACCACCTGTGCTGATGGACCCGCCGATGCGGCCGCACGACGATCACCCGAGCAGGGCGATAGGGCCGCAGCACGACGATCGTGGGGCGACGGTGGTACGCGTAGTAGCGGTATCGATGGTACCCGTACCCATAGGGCCGGGGATGATACGCCACGAACGGAGCGCCGAAGGTGACCGTCACGCCGACGCGCGTTTGCGCGACCGCGGTTCCGGCGCCGACGACAAACAGCAGAGCGAGCATTGCCAGTGTGCGTTTCATGGGATCCTCCTCCCGGCCGGTCCTTAGGGAAGACCCGTGCCACCGGCTAAATGCTGTCGTAGTAAGGCGTTGCAGAATGGCGGGAGAGTGAACCTGTCCTGCAGGGAGTACAACTGTTTCTAGAAACTGATTCGTGCCACGCTCAAGCCGAGGCGGTGCGGGACCGGACCGACATCGAGCGACACGCGCCGCTCGCGATTGATGGCGGACGCCCGACGCGGTGCGTCGATCTGCGCACCGATCCAGGCCGCCAGAATGATCGTGGCGCTGACGTTCCTCGTGGCGCAGTTGGTATGGTTCACGACACAGTCCTCCCAGCTACTCCAATACAACCCCCAGCCGATGGTTGCCGGTACCGCAAATCCCGCGGCTCGGCCCCAGTCGCCGTTGTAGGCTTGGCCGAGTCCCGGATACACAAAGCTGAGTGCCCACGCCGTGCTGGGGCTTTTGCGCTTCTGCGGCCGCCCGACATCTTGGGCCTGGGCGATCGGGGCCAGGACCGCGAGGCACAGACACAGCACTACCGCTCTTTGGTGCATATGACGGGCGGCGTGTTGGGGGTCCGGGATTCGATGCAGGTGAGTGCGACCGGTGTCGTACCAAATTCCTCGTTCACACGGCTACTCGCCTCAAACGCCAATCGCAGGATGCCGGCCACGCGCGCGCAGATGGTGTAGCCGTAAACACGGTCCATCGGGGCGAGGATGATGACGGCGTCGTGCCCCTCGGTAGCGGGGAGGTAGAAAGCCCCTGCGGAGTCAGTGGTTGTCTGGACTGCCGGAGCGCCGCAGAGCGAATCGCCATCCACGGTCGCGAGTGCGAGCTGCACCCCGCCGAGGGGTTCGCCGGTCTCGGCGCGATACTCACCAACGATCGGTGGAGAGGTGTTGTACGTGTGGGAGAACGGCAGACACGCCCAGAAGCTGATCGCGACGGTCAGCCCTGCGATCACACCAGTCAGTTGCCTCACGTTGAGACCTCCGCTGTTCCCTACCGAATACTACCTCGTCAGTATCTCTGCAGTCGAGTCCGACAAGACGTTCGAGAAGGGCGAAAGCGACGTCCCGCTCAGTCGCCGAGACTGATCCCGATGTCCCGCGCCGTGATGATGGTGTCGGAGTCGAGGGGGACGCGTTTCGGAGTGGCGATCGCTTGCTCGATCGGAACCGCGGAAATGGTGGGAGGTTGTAGCGCGACCATGTAGCCGAACTGGCGCTCGGCGATGAGCCGCACGGCTGCGGCGCCGAAGCGCAGGCCGAGCAGGCGATCGAATGTGGTCGGGCTGCCACCGCGCTGCAGGTGACCGAGGACGAGGGAGCGCGTCTCCTTGCCGGTCATCTGCTCGATCGAGTGCGCGACCTTGTCCGCGATGCCGCCGAGCCGCTGGTGTTCCGGATCGATCAGCGAGACGGACCCGCCCTTGGGCGCTGCACCCTCCGCGACGACCACGATGCTGAAGTGCCGTCCCTCGGCTTCGCGCCGGCGAATCTTGTCGCACACCTTCGTGATGTCGAAGGGAATCTCCGGAATGAGGATCACGTCGGCCGAGCCGGCGATCCCCGAATTGAGTGCGATGAACCCCGCGTGGCGGCCCATCACCTCCACCACCATGACGCGCTCGTGGCTTTCGGCGGTGGAATGGACCTTGTCGATCGCGTCGGTGGCGGTGGCGACGGCGGTATCGAAGCCGAAGGTAGCGACCGTACCCCCCACGTCGTTGTCGATCGTCTTGGGGACGCCGACGACGGGAATGCCTTTGGACATGAGGTGCAAGGCGATGTTGAGGGTACCGTCGCCGCCGATGGCGATGAGCGCCTCGAGCCGAAGCGCGTGGAACGCGGCGACGAGCTCGTCGGAGCGGTCGCGCTCCTCCCAGGTGCCGTCGGGGCGCTGGCGCCGCCACTTGAAGGGATCGCCGCGGTTCGTGGTGCCGAGGATGGTGCCACCCAAATGCGTGATGCCGCGCACCTGGGCCGGACCGAGGGGGACGACTTCATCGTCGCCGAGCAACCCGTCGAACCCGCGCCGGATGCCTACGCACTCCCAGCCCCGGTTGACCGCGGCCAGGACCGCTCCCCGAATGACGGCGTTGAGGCCCGGCGCGTCGCCGCCGCCGGTGGAGATCGCGATCTTCACCGCGCGCCGGCGGCGGCCTGCTTCACAAGGCGCACGACTTCACCGGGCTCGGCGTGACGCCTCGCGCTCTTCTTGGAGAAGACCGTGCGGCCGTCCACGTCCACCTCGAACACGCCGCCGGAGGACTGAATGAGCTTCACTTCCGCGTGGGGAAACGCGTCGCTGATCTCGGCCGCCAGACCGGTGGCCCGAGGTTCATAGTTTCAGACGACGCAGTACTCGATCGTGACCTTCATGTCGTGAACGATAGCCGTGCTTGACACGCTGCGCCACGTACCCGAGCTTGCGCCACACCCTCTATGAAGGCCGCCCTCTCGCTCCGCGTCGTCGTGTCCCTGGCCGGGCTCGCGTCCCTCGGAGCGGGCGTCCTGGCCTACGCGCGCGGCACCGCGCCCGCGGGCGAGAATCTGGCCTTCGCCGGCGTCGCGTTGGTGTTCGCCGCGGCGCTGTCGCGCCGCTTCGGCATCGCGCTGCCCGGCAACGGCTTCTCCTCGTACGTCGTCGGCGTGATGCTGTACGCGATCCTCGACCGCGGCTGGGCCTTCGCCGCCCTGATCGCACCGTTCGCGATGCTCGTCGGCGACATCCCGCTGCGGCGCCTGCCGATGCGGGCCGCGCTCAACAACGCCGCGCATCTGACCATGGGCACCACCCTCGTCGGCTTGATGTACGAACGCGCCGGCGGCCAGACGGGCGCCAGCGCGCTGACGGCAGGAAACCTCTGGCTCGTGGCGTTGGTGATCGTCGTCCTCCCGATGGTGGTGAACGGCACCTTCTATCTCGACCTGGCCCTCAACCAAGCCATGGCCTGGGTGGACGCGCGGCTCACGCTGCGCTGGGAGACGATCATCTACCTCGCGTCCGTCGCCCTCGCCTTAACCTGGCTGGCGCTGATGCACGCGGCGATGCCCACGGGACCGACCGCCTTGGTGGCGGCCGGGCTCCTCCTCGCGACGGTCGGCAGCCTCTACGTGATCCGGCTCGGGGTGCACGCCGACGAGCTCCGTCTCGTGCAGCGGCTGGCGCAGGCGATCGCCGCCGAGATGAGTCTGAGCCGCAGCTTCACCCGCGTGCAAGAGTTGACGCGGCAGCTCGTCCCCTGGGAACAGATGGGATTCGCGCGCTACGACGCGCGCGCCCGCCAGATGGAGTTGTTGGCCGACACCGCCGCCCAGCCCGGGGCGGCGTTCCGCTTCGACGCCGACGCCGGGCTCACCGGTGAAGCGGTGCGGCTGCACCACGCCGTCGTGGCGCACGGCCTTGCCAAGGACCAAGTGGTCGTGCCTGGAGCCGAGACGCCAGGCGCCGAGATGCTCGTGCCGCTGTACCACGCGGGGCAGCTCGTGGGGCTCTGGAGCGTACGGCATTCCGACCCCGCGATGTATCGCAACTCCGACGGCGAACTACTCGAGCTGCTTGCCCCGCAGCTCGCCCTGATGGTCGCCATCGAGGGCTCGCTGCGACCCGTGACGGGAGCGTCCGACCAGACCACGCAATACGTGCAGACGCTGACGGCTACGACGGAGGAGATCCACGCCTCGAGCCAGGAAGTGGCGGCATCCGCCCAGCGCGCCAGCGAAGGCGCCAGCCAGGCCGCGACCCTCGTGACGACGGCGGCACGCGAGGCGGAGCAACTGAAGGAAAGTGCCGGCGAGCTCGCGACCGCCGGAGACCGCACGCGCGACGCCGGGTCCCAAATGGAGAAGACCGCCGAGAAGGTGCGTGTCGGCACGCAGGGCGCGGTGCGCCAGCTGACCGACCTCGGCGCCACGACCGAAGAGAGCGCGGCGGAGGTACGGCGCCTCCGCGACGTGGCGGCGCAGGTGGAGAAGTTCTCCGAGACGATCGGCTTCGTCGCGAACCAGACGAATCTGCTGGCGCTCAACGCCACGATCGAAGCCGCCCGGGCCGGGGTGCACGGCCGCGGCTTCGCCGTCGTCGCCGACGAGGTGCACAAGCTGGCCGAGGAGAGCGGGCGCGAGGCGCGGAACGTCGGGAAGTCGGTGCAGGACACGCGCCGCGCGCTCGACCGCGCGGCGCAGCTGCTCGAGCGCATCCGGGGCGACCTCGGTGAGGTGGTACAAAACTCGGCCGACTGGGTAAAAGACCTCGACCGCATCGCCGAAGCGGCGGCGGAAACGGCGCGCGCCGGCAAGCGTGTCGCCGACGTGGGACGGCAGAGCGCCGACCTCGCAGCGCGAATCACCCAGACGCTCGGCCAGGCCCGCACCGCCGCACAGACCTCGTCCCAGGAAGCCGAAGCCGTCGCCGCCGCTGCATCCGAGCAGCTGCGCGCGATCGAGGACCTCGCCCATGGCGCCACCGAGTTGTCGGCCCTCGCCGACAAGCTGTCCCAGGCCCTCCGCTTCATGCGTGGGGAGAACGGCCACCGCTAGGCTGCTTTCTGCCGTTGCCGCCGCCGTCCTCGTCCTGGGCTGCGGCGGCGACGCGTCGGGGCCGGTGTTTCGGGCGGCACGGCTCGACTACGTCGACGGCGCGATCGAGCCGATTCTCACGCGCGGTCAGAAAGTCGTCCTCGAGGGATTTGGTTTCGGTGCGGCCCGCGGCTCCGGGGCCGTGCGCTTCGCCCGTTCGGGCGGGGGCGAGGCCGACGCCGCAGTGCCTGACTCCGCCTGGAGCGCCCTGACGATTACCACGACGGTGCCGGACTCCGCAGGGTCCGGCACGCTCACCGTCATCACCGCCGCCGGCACGCACCTCACCGCCACCGTGCATGTCCTGGCGGCGCCAACCTTCGACCCTGCCCTGCTGACGTGGCAGGCCCGTGCGTCGTTCCCTCGCGCCCCGGTCGGGGTCGCGCTCGCCGCAGCCGAGTTCCCCGCAGGGGCCGTCCTGAATGCGACGCTGTACGCCGCGGGCGGGGCGGAGCCGTTCGACAGTAGCGGCCAGATCATCATGCTCCCGGACTCTGGTGTGTACGTCGCCCGCGCGGACGCAGGGGGCGCCGGCGCCATGACCGCGTGGGTGCGGCAACGAGACACGACCGATGTGACGCGCAGCAGGGTGCTTCCAGTCCCGCGGGCGTTTGCGGCCGCGGCGGTCGCGACGCGTTACAACTCCCGTCTGCCGGGGAGCGCCCTGTATGTGATCGGCGGGATCGACACCGCGGGGCACGCCCAGGCGACGGTGCTGGGTGCCGACGTCACGGCCGACAGCGTGAGCCGCCGCTTCATCTTCTTAGAGCCGCTCCCCACGCCCGTCGCCGGCGCCATCGCGGTGGTGCGCCGCGGACGCATCTACGTCATCGGCGGCACTGACGACCAAGGCCAGCCGCAGCAGGCCGTCTACGTAGGGCGGATCGGCGTGGACGGCCACATCGACGGGTGGTACCAGCAGCCCCCGCTTCCCGGACCCCGGGCGTATGGCGGCGGCCTGGTCCGGGACGGCCGCGTCATGGCGATCGGTGGCGTCGCGGGCGTCGTCCCGCCGGGCGGTGGTCTCAGCGCCACGCCCCAGCGTCTGGTGACGAGCGACACGGCGCCTGTGAGCCTCGTGTCGGGATTCTTCACCGGCCCGTGGGGATCAGGACCCACGCTCCTGCCCGAGGGCCGCTCACAGTTCGCCTTGCTCGACGTGGGAAACGCCGTACTGGCCGTCGGCGGGATGTACGCCGGCGCCGCCACGAACGCCGCCGAAACCATCGCCGCCCCCGTAATCGGCGACTCCGTGGGTACGTTCGCGGGGCCGGTGGGCACCCAGATCTGGGACCAGACCTGTGGCGCGGCGGGAGCCGGCACGCTGGTCGGACCCACCGGAGTGACGTGGCGGGAGGCCGACGGCACCCCCCGAGGGCTCGTGCTTGGCGGGATCGACCTGGTCACTCAGGTGCGCCGCTGGTGCGCCTGGGGTTTCTGATAGGGAGTCAGACTGTTAGTGTGGGGGAGTCATCCGCCCGTCACTTTGAGGAGCTTTCGCCCATGCGCGCACGAATGACGCTGGTGCTGCTCGCGATCGCCGCCGTTCCCACACTGGCCGCCCAGCGGGCGCACCAGTTCGAGATCGGGCCCTTCGGATCGTTTACCCGGTACGACCGGGCGTTCAACCTCGACAAGCAGATAGGTTTCGGCGGACGGCTCGGGTACTTCTTCGGCTCCGTCGTCGGCCTCGAGGTCGGTGTCGGGTACCAGTCGCCCAGCGCGGCGACCGGCTCTGCGACCGCGACTCTGACGGATTTCAGTTCCAGCTTGGTGCTGAACTTCGGCAGCGAGCGCAACATCTTCTACATCCTCGGCGGCTACTCGCACCTCGATTTCGAAAAAGCCGCTCCCTACCGCTTCAGCGATCACGCCGTGCACGGTGCCATCGGCGACCGGATCTTCCTCGGGGATCAGGTGGCGCTCCGCCTCGAAGCGCGGGGGATCTACGCGCCCTCGACGGGGTTCGTGGGCGGCGGTGAGTGGGCAGGACACATCGTCGGATCGGTCGGTCTGTCGATCTTCACGTCAGGCGGGTTCCGCGACTTGGACAAGGACGGCGTAGCCGACCGGCGCGACACTTGTCCGGGCACGCCGACGGGCGCGGTTGTGGATGCGCAGGGATGCCCGACCGACTCCGACCGTGACAAGGTCTACAACGGGCTCGACGCGTGTCCCAACACGGTCGACGGCGCGCAGGTGGACGCGCGCGGCTGCCCCACCGACGCGGACGCGGACGGCGTGTTCGACGGAATCGATCAGTGCGCCGGGACGCCCACAGGCGCCCGGGTGGATGCGCGCGGCTGCCCCACCGACACCGATGGCGACGCGGTCGCCGACGGCATCGACCAGTGTCCCAACACGCCCGCGGGCGCGACCGTGGATGCCACGGGCTGCCCGACCGACAACGACAAGGACGGCGTGTTCGACGGGATCGACAAGTGCCCGGGCACGCCCGC
>Ga0307299_10000156_pt1 | contig 22165 bp, 18 predicted proteins | sample ER_DNA_159_FD_194466 | JGI IMG/M metagenome (GOLD analysis project Ga0307299, IMG submission 194466) | Bulk soil microbial communities from the East River watershed near Crested Butte, Colorado, United States - ER_DNA_159 | ecosystem: Environmental > Terrestrial > Soil > Floodplain | place... | reverse complement strand
AAGACGTCATCGCGAAGATCCGCCCGCCATTCCCCATCAACCCGTGCTTGACCACGCCTTGCGACCAATACACGAGGGAGTGGGCCATCACGTCGAGGGTCATGTCGATGTTCGCCTTGTTCAGAACGTCGTCCCCGATGTAGGGCTTCAACGTACCGAACGCGAGCGAATGGAGCAGCACGGCGACGTTCAGCTTCTGCTTGGCCAGCTCCACCAGCACTTCGTTGCGCTTTTCTTCGTCGGCGGCGTTGACGTTGAAGTACTGGGTCTTGCGACCCATCGCCTCCAGGTCGCGCCGGATCTCGGCCACGTGCTCCATCCCAGCCTTGCGGTCGAGGTGGACCCCGGCGATATCATACCCCGCCTTCGCGAGGGCCCGGGCGGCTCCTTCACCGAATCCGCTCGAGGCGCCCAGGATGAGGGCCCACTTCGGGGTCGTCGTCTGCGCGTGTGCCAAACGTTCCTCCGGCAATCGGTGTCCGGTATTATAGCGCAGGTTCGATGAGAAGCCACTTGTGGATCTGAGCGCCTGGCTGCTCGCGTCTCCGTGGATCCTCGCGCTCCTCGTCATCCTGTACCGCTACGCCACCCGCCGGCCGCAATTGCGAGACTACCCCCCGGCTACGGCCGGCCCGTTGATCTCAGTAATCATCCCCGCCCGTAACGAAGCCCGGAACATCGAGCGCTGCGTCCGGTCGATTCTCGCCGCCTCCTACCCCACCATCGAAATCATCGTCGTAGACGATCGCTCGACCGACGGCACCGGCGACCTCGTCGAGCACCTCGGAGCCCGCGTCCGGCTGGTGCGCGGCGCGGAGCTGCCGGCGGGATGGTTCGGAAAGCAGTGGGCGCTGGTGCAGGGATACCGCGTGGCGCGCGGCGAGCTGCTGCTCTTCGCCGACGCCGACACGACGCACGAGCCGGAGCTGATCGCGCGCGCCGTCACCGCCCTCGCGACCGAGCGGGTGGACCTGTTCTCCGTCATTCCGCGCCAGGAGATGGTGACGTTCTGGGAGCGGCTGATCCAGCCGCACGTGTTTCTGGCCCTCCAGTCCCGCGTCGGCGACCTGCGACGCCTCAATCGCACACGCATCGCCTGGAACGCCATCGCGAACGGCCAGTTCATTCTTGTCACCAAACGTTCGTATGAAGGAATCGGCACGCACGAGGCCGTGAAGGACTCCGTCACCGACGACGTGATGCTGGCCCAGACCTACGTGCGGCAGGGACTCGACATCTTCCTCGCGCACGCGGCGAGCGACATGATGACGCGGATGTACGGCTCGCTCCGCGAGATCATCGCCGGATGGTCCAAGAACCTCGCGCTCGGCGCCCCCCTCATGGCGCCCCCGGTGCGCTGGATCCGCACCCTGCTCCCGTACGTCATGTGGATGCCGGCGCTGCTTTGGCTGGCTCCTCCGATTCTTTGGGCCGCGTTCGGCTGGAGGTTTGCCGCGATCGCGACGGGCGCGTCACTGATCACCTGGATCGGCATCTACGCCGGCGAGCGCGGCCCGGTCCGCTACGCGCTGCTCTACCCGCTCGGCGCCGCGATGGTGGCGTTCATCATGATCCGCTCGGCCTGGCGCGGTCGGCGACTGATCGAATGGCGGGGCCGGAGCTATCGGGCCTAGAAATACAGGCCGAGTGCAACCAGCACCCGAATGCTGTTGTAGTAGCCGTGCCCCGTCCGTTTGGAAAACGAATCGTTTCCCTTAAAGGAGAGGTAGCCGGCCGAAAAGCTCGCAGTTCCCCCAACGCTGAGGCCTGACGTCAGCATATACGCGCCGCCGAGCTCGCCGTTGATCCCTGCGTATGTCGAGGTTTGCCGATAGTGAGTGCCGGTCAGATCGAACGCCTGATCGGTCAATCCGCCTTCCAAGGCCAGCGTCTGAAAGGAAACAACCTTCGGATGCCGCGTCTGGTAGAAGCGCTTCCCCAAACGCGCATCGAGATTGACGAATTGTTGGTTAGCACCGGTCGTCGTGCCAAAGTTGTCCGTGCTCGTCGCGCTGATCACATTCATCGCGTTGGACAAATCCAAGAGCCACGCCGAGTGCGCGCTCGTGAACTTCAAGACCCCAAGACTGAACAGATTGAAATTGCCGCCGAACTGCATCGCCCACTGGCCACGGTGGAAGGGAAGCGATTCGGGTACGGGTGGGACGTCTTGAGCGAGCAGTGTGCCGGGGAGCAGGACCAAAGCCGACAGGAGCAAGGGACGAGCGTGCATAAGGCGCCTCGAGCAGGGGTTGCCGTAATCTGAGCCCCACCCGAACCGCTACAACTGCAACCGCACTAAACGTCATAACCCTAGTTGCCCGACAGCACCCGCTGCGCCAGCACCGCCCCGGCGAGGACGCTCACCACCGCCGAGCCCAGGTGCAGCGCCGTTGCCCAGGTCGTCCCGCGCCTGGAGGCGACCCGCACCAGCGCCCCGAGCGTGAGCGACACCGCCAGCATCCCCAGGATCGTCCCCGCCCCGAAGGCGGCGAAGTATGCCAGCCGCAGTCCCGGAGTCGGCGCGGCCGCCACGAGCAGCACCGCAATCGCGCCGCTCCCCGCGAGGCCGTGCGCGATGCCGAAGCCGAGCGAACGCTTGGCGTCGGGTCTAGCATGGACGTGGGCGTGGCCGGTGTCTTGGGCGTGACTGTGCAGGTGGAGATGCGGACTCTGGTCATTCTGAAGATGGGCGTGCAGGTGCATGTGCCACCGCCCGCGCGCGTAGCGCAACACCACTGCGCCGCCGAGCAGCACGAGCAGCGCCGCGACGACCAGCTCCGCTGCGGGCCAGAGGGTCGGTGGGAGCTGGACCCCAAGGGCCACCACGAGGAGGCAGATGGCACCTACCGTGGCGGTATGACCGATGCCCCAGACGAGCCCCAGCCGTGCGGCGCTCCACAGGCTTGACTGCCGGCTCGCGAGGGTCGAGACGGCAGCGAGGTGGTCGGGCTCAAAGGCGTGGCGGAAGCCGAGCAGGCCGCCCACGGCGAGAACAAGTAGAATATCCGGCACCATAGCGCCCGGAATCTAATGCACTCAGCCGAGCAGCGTCTTCACGAGATCCACGCCCGCTACGCTCCCGTCGACGTGCGGGTGCAGGAGATCCTGGCGAACATCCGGCGCGACTGCCGCGAGCTCGACCCCAAGGCGCGCAACCAAGGGAACGAGCGTCAGGTCGAGACATTCATCGCGTGGCTCACGGCGCAGTACCCCGGCCGCGCATACGAAGTCACGCGGGGTAGTCGCGCAGCCCCCGTGTCCCCGGACGGCGCCCGCATGTGGGAACGAGCACGTGCCCACGCGGGTGAGCCCTGCGTCGTGATCGAACGCCAGCGGCTGTCCAAGTGGGCGGTACGCACCACACGCTGGAACTATCTGTTCACCGTCCCCGGCGAGAGCGATGCGCAGGTGCTGCTCGTCGCGCACTACGACACGTGGCGCGGCCCTGGCGCCGACGACAACACGACCGGCGAGGAGATCCTCAAGCAGTACCTCCTCGCGGACCTGCGCGCGGCGACGCGCCCCAAGCTCACGCACGTCTACTTCTTTGCCGGCTCGGAAGAATGCGGGCTCGTCGGGCTGTTCTCGCAGCTGCTGCTCTCCTTTGGCCTCTTCGCCGGGAACTTTGCGCTTACCTACCGCGACTGGGGGATGCTCGCCGTGGCGATCGGCCTGCTGCCGCTCGCGAGTTACCGGTTCGGCGTGTCGGGCTCGCGTGAGTATGTGCGCACGCTCACGCAGACGGAGCTCGGTCGCCTGCGGGCGGTCGTGTCGGTCGACTCGGTGGGCGAAGGGCGGCTCTACATTCCGCGCGAGACGATGGGCGCCGACTTCATCCGCGTGTTGATTCCCTTCGGCGACTACGACTCACTCAACGACCTCTTAGAGGAAGCGGCGCACCTCCACGGAATCAAGTACAACAATTTCCTGGCGGGCGGCACCACCGACCACGTCTCGTTCCTCGAGGTGAACAACGGGCTCCTGGCACGTATCCGTGAATGGGTGACGCGCCCTCGCACGCCCCCGCTCCGCATCCCCGCCACGGCGCTCGTCGCGATGCTGCCGGGGAAAGCGTCGCCGATCGTGTTCGGCGGCAAGATCCACACGCGCAACGACACCCCCGACCGCGTGTACCCGCAGCCGCTGCGCGAGACCCTGCTCGTGCTCGACTATTTCTTTTACCGGATGGACGGCGGGCCGCGGATCACGCAGCCGCGCGAGCTCGACGAGTTTCACTACGCTCGGGCTTACCGCGCCGGCGCCGGTTACCTCGTCGCGCTCAAGGACGCCGTCGAGCCGAACCGCCGCAACCTGAATGCGGTGTACCGAGCCACCCTCGAGCGCCACGATGGGCGAGCCGTCGCCCACCTGGGCGACATCGTCGATTGGGGAGTCGAAACGCGGCTCTCCCAAGAAGTCGCCGAGGCGTGCGCCGGCCGCGTGGAGTCGTGGACGCCGGAGCCGATGGACGAGCTGGAGGTGGTGGGCGCCGGTGGTGGCGTGCGGCTGCACTTTGCGCGTCGCCGGTCCGTGGTCGATCGGCTGCGCCAGGGCTTCCACAACGCCATGTCCGCCGCCCAGGGCGTCGTGCGCAGCTTCTTGTTCATCAGTTTTTTCGCCTTCGCGTACGTCCTCGCCAACGTCGTGAGTTGGCTCTTGGACCGCGCCTTCGACCAGTGGCCAGCGTTCGCCCTGTGGGTCGCCGATCACATTGGGATCACCCTGACCGCCATCGTCCTGCTCGAGGTGACCATCCTGCTCCACCTCATGGCTCGGCGCGTCCCCGCCTGGATCGACAACGCGTACAGGCACCAGAACAAGGCCGATAACCTGGGTAGCTTGAGGCGGATAGGGGGCTAGGTCGATGCTCTACAACCTTATGCCCTGTCGGGATATCCAATCCCGTGCATGGCCAGACAGACCCTTGAGGGACCTCTGACCCGAGACGAGCCGGCAGCGTTGGCGGACGCGGAAGCGGTAGACACGGCCCTTGCCGCAAGCGGGGATGCCAGTGCGTTCGAGCGGCTGTACCGCACGCACGTCAACCGCGTCCACAGCCTCGTGCGCCGCATGCTCGACGCCGACGAAGCGGACGATCTCACCCAGGACGTCTTCGTTCGGGCCTGGCAGAAGCTGTCCACGTTCCGAGGCGAGTCGGCATTCGGAACCTGGCTGCACCGCCTGGCGGTGAACGTGGCGCTGGGGCGGCGCAAGACGCTGGGAGTCGAACGGGGCCGGTTTCACACGGGCGAGGATCCGCTCGAGGGGTTGTCCGGCCGGCGAGAGACGCCGGAGATCTCGATGGACTTCGAGGAGGCGCTCGCCAACCTCCCCGACGGAGCCCGGCAAGTGTTCGTGTTGCATGACGTGGAAGGATATCGCCACGAGGAGATCGCGCGCATGCTCGGCGTCGTGCCGGGCACATCGAAATCGCAGCTGCATCACGCGCGGATGGCGCTGCGGAGGCACCTGGACCGATGAACGACCAATGGACTGACCGGCTCTCGGAGTACGTGGACGGTGAGCTCGCCAACGGCGAGCGGACCGCCCTCGAGGCGCATCTCGCGACCTGCGCGGCCTGCCGCGCGACCGTCGAAGAGCTGCGCCAGGTCGTGGCGCGCGCCCGCGCCCTCGACAATCGCGCCCCCAAGGCCGATCTCTGGCCCGCCGTCGCGAAGCGGATCGGCGCGGGCAAAGTCGTGGACATTCGCTCGCGTCGCTTCAGCTTCAGCGTGCCGCAGCTCATCGCAGCGAGCGTCGCGCTGATCCTGCTGTCGGGAGGCGGCGCGTGGATGGCGCTCAAGCCGCCGCAGACCGTCGTCGTCACGCCCAGGCCCGACTCTGGGTTTACGGTGGTCAACGTGTCGACCCGCCGCGCGGATGCCGCCATCGCCGATCTGCAGGATGTGTTCGAACGCAACAAGAGCAAGCTGGACACGTCGACGGTGCGGGTGGTGCAGCAGGCCTTCACCACTATCGACCGGGCGATCGCCGAGGCGCGCGCCGCCCTGGAAGCCGACCCGAGTGATGCCTACTTGAACCTCCACCTCGCCGACACGATGCGGCGGAAGCTCGAGCTGTTGCGGCGGATCAACGCGATCGCCGCGGCGCAGTCATAGAGAGGATAGACAAGACATGCTGACGTTACTCGCTGCCGTCACACTGGCCTCCCTGGCCACGCCCCTGCAAGGGGAAACCGATACGACGTTCGCCGTACCGGCCGGCGCGAGCCTTTCGGTCAACAATTTCGGCGGTGCCATTGTCATCCACGGATGGACGCAGAACCGCGTCAAGGTGCACGCCGAGCACGGCAGCCGCGGCAGCATCGAGGTCTCGCTAGTGGGCAACACGGTGTCGATCAAGGCCAGCAGCCGGCACGGTGCGCCCTCGGTGGTGGACTTCGATATCACCGTGCCGCAGGACATGGCCCTGACCCTGAGCGGGACGTACACGGAGATCGAGGTTGAAGGCGTGCGTGGAGCGATCAGCGCCGAGACGGTGGATGGCTCGGTGGACGTGCGCGGCGGGAGCGGCATCATCACGCTGCACTCGATCCAGGGATCCGTGACACTGGCGGACGCGACGGGCCGTATCGAGGTGAACTCCGTTAACGAAAGCGTCGAGCTGTCGAATGTCTCGGGTCAGATCAAGGCCGAGACGACGAACGGCGACATGACGCTCAGCGGGATCAAGGCGGCGAGCGTGGAGGCGAGCACGATCAACGGCGACGTGGAGTATGAGGGGACGATCACCGACGGCGGGACGTATTCGTTCAACTCACACAACGGCGATATCAGGATATCGGTCCCTGAAGCAGCGAATGTCACACTGACGGTCGCAACCGCCAACGGTGACATCGACGCCAGCTTCCCGCTCCCGTTCAGGGGCACACGTGAGAAGCACCGCTACACGTTCAAGCTCGGCACCGGCAGCGCGCGGATGGAAGCTGAATCGTTCCAGGGCGACATCGAGCTGCGCCGTCCATCGGAAATGCAGATGCGCCACAAGGACAAGGACAAAGACAGAAACCACGAGGAGAACTAACCATGCGTCGCTCGACCGTCACGTCTTTCATTCTGGCCGCCCTCGCGCTCAGCGCGTTGCCCCTTGTGGGGAACGCGCAGACCCCCGACTTCCGTTGGCACGGCCGCCTCGCGACCGGCAAGCGGGTGGAGGTGAAGGGCGTGAATGGTGACGTGCGCGCCACCTTCACGACCGGGTCTGAAGTCGAGGTGACGGCGGCCAAACACTCGCGCCGCTCCGATCACGAAGACGTCAAGATCGAGGTGATCGAGTACGAGGGCGGCGTGACGATTTGCGCGGTCTATCCGACGCCGCGCCGCGCCCGCCAGGAGAACAAGTGCGAAGTGGGAGACTCGTGGCACTCGAGCACCGACAACAACGATGTGACCGTTGATTTCGACGTGAAGATCCCCGCGGGGGTCCAGTTCACGGGCCAGACGGTGAACGGCGAGATGTCGGCCGAAGGGCTCAGGGCCGACGTGAAAGCCAGCACCGTGAACGGCAGCGTCAGGGTTACGACAACGGGCCTGGCCGAAGCCTCGACGGTGAATGGCTCGGTGTACGTGGAGATGGGCCGGGCGGACTGGGATAACGACCTGGATTTCAGTACGGTGAACGGCGGCATCACAGTGGTCCTGCCATCGGTCTTGAACACCGAGATCCGCGCCTCGACCGTGAACGGCGACATGACGACGGACTATCCGCTCACCATTACTGGGCGCTTCGGCCCGCGCCGCATGCGCGGCACGATCGGCACCGGTGGGCGGACGTTGAGCCTGTCGACGGTGAATGGGGAGATTCGGCTCAGAAAAGCAACGTGATGTGTTGAGCGCGGCTGACCCCGGGGCGTGGCCCCGGGGTTAGCCGACCGCAGTAAATCGCACCAGCCTGCAGTAACCCGGTACCTAATCTCCGACCCACCAGCCCCACCTTAGCTCCCCTCCTAGCCGAAGGGGCCCGTGGTGTTGCGGGAACTTCTCGCCCGCACCGAGCAGATCGACGATCTCCGCGACCTGTTTCGCGTGCTCGGATACGACGCGGCGTGGGAAGCCGTACCACCCGGGCCCTGGCTCGGGGAGGAGGCGGCGCGCGCGGCGGGCGTGACGCGCGCCGCACTCGTCGCGCGGCATGAAGCGTTTCGCGTCTTCGGCCTCGAGGCCGCTGATCCCGAGAGCGCTGCCCGGGCCGCCGCACGCCGGCTCGCCGCGAGTGGGGAGCGGGGCTTGGCGTGCGCGCTCGGCGGTATCCCGCGGCGCCTGGTCTGCAGCGCGTGGCGCGCGGCCACCACCGGTGCCGTCGGCATTCGCCTCGTCACCGTCCCTCTGCTGCGCCCTCCCGGCGCGGTGCTCGCGACCCTCGAACGCCTCGCCCCCGCCGCCGGCGAATCGGCCCTCGCCCTCAGTCTCCGAGTTGGTGAGGTGTTGGCGATCGAAGGGGTCACGCCGCGCTTCTTCCGCGCGTTCCGCCAAACGCTCGACCGCCTCACCGGCCGCTTGACGGCCCCCGCCGCCCACATCGATCGGCACGCGTTGGCACTCACGGCCCTGACCCGCGTCCTCTTCCTCTACTTCGTGCAATCGAAGGGTTGGCTCGACGGCGATCGGCGCTACCTGCCCCGGCTGCTTCAGAACGCGCTCAGCCGCCGGTTGCATTTCCACAAAGCCTTCCTGCATCCCCTCTGTTTCGGCGTCTTGAACCGGCCCCTGGCGAGTCGCAGCAAGAGCGCTCGCGCCCTGGGCCGCATGCCGTTCCTGAACGGCGGGCTCTTCGAGCCGACAGGTCTCGAGCGGCGCCACGGGCCCGCGATCTGGAGCAACGCCGACTGGCGCGACGCGTTCGACGACCTGTTCGAGCGATTCCACTTCTCGGTGCGCGAGGACGACGCCGGCGAGCTGGTCGCGCCCGACATGCTGGGGCGCGTGTTCGAGGGGGTCATGGACCCGGGGGAGCGCCGCGCCAGCGGGAGCTACTACACGCCGGCCGCATTGGTGCGCGAGATCGTGCGCGCCGGACTCGAGGCGGCGCTGGTGAATCGGGTCGGGCTCAGCGCGAGCGTCGCCGCGCGCTGGATTCACGAAGGGCTCGCCCCGAACCCCGCGCCTGACCTGCGGGCACTCACCGTGCTCGATCCTGCCGCCGGATCGGGCGCCTTCCTGCTCGGCGCCTTGGGTGAGCTGGTGGCGCTGCGGCGCGCCGCGGGCGAGGGGCCCGCCCTGGCGATCAAGCGCGACGTGCTCGCCCACTCGCTGTTCGGGGTCGATCTGACGCCCACCGCTGTCCGGCTCACCGAGCTGCGTCTCTGGCTCGCCCTCGTCGCCGACGACGACACCTTGGACTTGGGCGCCGTCGCGCCCCTCCCGAACCTCGACGGGCACGTCCTTCAAGGCGATGCGCTCCTCGACCCGCTCGCGCTCGCGGGTTCCCTGGGCAGGCGCGGCATTCGGATCGGCGGCCCCGAGGTGCGCCGCCTCGCTGCCGCGCGGCGGACGCTGTTCGATCTCGCGGGGCCCGCCAAGCGCGCGGCGCAGGCGGAGCTCGGCCGGGCCGAAGCGGCGCTCGCGCGCCGCCTGTTCGCCGAGGCGACGGCGGGACTCGAAGACGCCATCGGAGCGCTGCTGGCCGCTGCCAAGGATCGCGACTTGTTCGGGCGCCGGCGCGGACTCGGGCCGGCAGAGCGCGTGTGGCTGTCCCGCTCGCGCCGCAGCCTGCGGGACCTCCGTTCCGCGGCCCGGTCGCTCCAGCGGGACGGCACGGTTCCCTTCTTCTCGTTCGAATCGCACTTCGGCGACGTCGCCCTGCGCGGCGGCTTCGACCTCGTCGCGGGAAACCCGCCCTGGGTGCGGGCCGAGCGCCTGCCGCCGCGCGTGCGGGAGACCCTCGCGGCCCGCTACTCGTGCTGGCGGCCCGCCGGGGAGGGGGCGAGCTTCGCCCACCTTCCCGACCTCGCCGTCGCATTCACCGAGCGGGCACTCGAGCTGGTGCGCCCTGGTGGCGCCGTGGCGCTCCTTGTCCCGGCCAAGCTCGCCACCAGCGGGTACGCCGAGCCGCTGCGCCAACACCTGTCCCACCGTACGCGCATCGAGCGCGCGGCGCCGCTCACCGAGCTCGCAGCCCGGGCGTTTGCAGCCGCGGTCTATCCGATGGCGCTGGTCGCCACGCGCGCCGATGCAACGGGGACTGAAACCACGGCTACCGCGCTCGGGCCTAAGCCTCGAGCGCCGGCGGTCCCGCAGCGTCTGTTGCAGGCCGCGGGTCCCTGGATCCTCGTCCCCGACGCCGCCCGCATCGCGCGGCGATTGCGCGCGGCCTTCCCGACTATCGGCGATCGCTGGACGCCGCAGCTCGGCGTGAAGACCGGGGCGGACGACGTGTTCCTCGTGCCGGCCGCAGGCCCGGGAACGCGACCCGCCGTGCGAGGCCGCGACCTGAGTGCGTTCCGCTGTGAGGCGCGGCTCCACCTCCTCTGGACCCACGGCGCCGACGGCCGGACTCTGCCGCAGCTTCCCGCAGCGGTCGCAGCGCGGCTCGCGCCGCACCTGGAACGGCTGCGCCGCCGCGCCGACTACCGTGCCGGCGCGCCCTGGCAGGTGTTCCGCACGTCGCTGGCGCGCGCGCCACATCGGGTCCTTTGGCCAGACCTCGGGCGGCGGCTCGCCGCCGCCGTCCCCGAGCCGGCCATCGTTCCGCTCAACACGGTGTACGGCATCGCCACGCGGGACCAGGACGACGCCGCCGGGCTCGCTGCGTTACTCAACTCGCGCTGGCTTACGGCGTTGGCGCGCCTCGTGGCCGACCCGGCGCGCGGCGGCTTCCACCGGTTCAATGCCCGCGTCGTGCGGACTCTACCGATGCCCGGCGCCGGCTCACCTGTGTGGGCGACGCTCACCGCGTTCGGAGCGCGCCACGAGGCCGCCGACGACGCCATCGCCGATGCGTTCGAGCTCGACGAGCGCGACCGCCGTGCACTCGATCCTCGCTGAGCACCTCATCCCGGTCCCGGAGCCGCTTGTCGTGGCGCTCCGCCCGCGTGGGGAAGCGGGGGGCGAGGCGCCGGCGCGCGCGGTCGCCAGCCGCGCAGCACGCGCGTTGCTCGACGGGCCGGCGCTGGAGGCGGCGGGGCCGGAGGCGTGGCCGCCGTGGCTCGCGCCGCATCAGATCCCCGCCGCGGAGCGGTTGAGCGCGATCCTCGCTCGCCACGGCGGCGCGCTCCTCGCCGATGCGGTCGGATTGGGCAAGTCGTACGTCGCCCTCGCTGTCGCGCTCGCCCACGACGAGCCATTCTGCCTCGTGGTGCCCGCGGTTCTCGTCCCGCAATGGCGTGGGTTACTCGCACGGTTCGATGTGGATGCGCCGATCACGACGCACGAGTCCCTCAGCGCGACACCGTGCCGTCCGTTGCCGCCCGTTGCCGCCCGCTGCCGCCTTTTCGTCATCGACGAAGCCCACCGTTTCCGCAACCCGGACACCAACCGCCATCGCGCCCTCGCGCGTCTCGTCATCGGCGCGCGTGTCCTGCTCGTGACGGCGACGCCCGTACACAATCGTCTCGCCGATCTCCTTCATCTATTTCGGCTGTTCCTGCGAGACCACGCCCTCGCCGCGCTTGGCGTACCGTCACTCCGCCGCGCAACACTGGGTGAGGTCGACGCGTCGAGCATCGCACCCGCAGCGGCGCGCCTGGTCGTGGCACGGAGCCGGGGCCGCGTGCAAAGTGGGTACGCCGGCGGCCCCATTGCGCTCTCCTTCCCGCGGCGCAGCGACGCCGAGCCCGTGCGCGCTGGGTCCGCGCCTGACAGCGTCGTGGAGGCGCTCGTGACCGGCGTGGGCCGCCTCACCGCGGGCGGCACGGCGGCCCCGCTCTTGCGCCTCATGCTACTCCGCCGGCTGGCGTCGAGCCTGCCCGCGTTCCGGGCGAGCCTCGCGCGTCACGAGGCCTATTTGGACCTCGTCGAACGCGCGGCGGCCGATGGCCGCCGGCTCTCGCCACGCGAGTTCCAGCGCTGTTTTCCGCGCGCCGAAACGCTCGACGTCCAGCTCGTCCTGTTTCCAGTGCTGCTCGAGCAGGCTGGAGCCGCACCGGTCACTGGTGACCGGCGTGAGCTGGCGCGCCTGCGCGCTCTCGCCTCCGACACTCGCGACCTCAAGGCCGACGCCCTCGAGCGGCTGCTCGACGCCGTGCCAGGCAAGACAATCGTGTTCACGGACGCGCGTGCGACGGCGCGATACCTGCTCCAACGCCTGCGGACGCGACGAGCGGCTGCCGTATTCGGGGCGGGCGGCAGATTCGCGGCTGGCGAGGCGACCCGGCACGAGGTGCTGCGCGCGTTCGCACCGGCGGCGCAGGGAGCGTCCCCGCCGCCACCGGCCCTCGAGACGGACCTCCTCATCGCCACCGATCTGCTGAGCGAGGGGCTCAACCTCCAGGACGCCGAGCGGGTCGTGCACTACGACGTGCCGTGGAGCCCGGCGCGTCTCGCTCAGCGTGTGGGCCGCATCGATCGGCTCGGCTCGCTCCACGAGGGGATCGCGACGGTCACGTTCCTGCCGCCCGAGCCGCTGGCTGCGGCCCTCGCCCTCGAGGAGCGCCTCGCCGCCAAAATTCGGGCGCAGGTGGCCGCGGGGTCTGCGCAGATCGAGACCGCTCGTGGAGCCCTGGGCGAGTCTCCGGCGCTCGATTGGTGTGACCGGCTGAGCGAGCTGGCCCGCCGTGCCGGAGACGCCGCGCCGATCGGGGCGTGGGCGGTGGTCCGCGGCGACCGGGATGCCGCGGTGCTCATCATCCGCCTCGGAGGGCTGGTCGACGCCATCGTCGTGGAGGGAGGGATCGCCCGGGCGGACCCCGTCGCCGCGACTCGCCTGCTCGCGCACGCATTCACGGCGGAGCCGGCCGCGCACACCGCACCGACTCTAGGGCGTGCGGTGGAAGTCGCGGCCTCGCTGGTCCGCCAGCGGCTCGCCGCTGTGCAGGACGCCCGCTGGCGCGCCACCGACCGCGACCGGTTCGCACGCCGGCTGATCCCATGGGTGCTCTCGGCGGGACGCCGGGCCGCACGCAGGGGTGATGCCCCGCAGCTCGCTACGCTCGACGCACTCGTGTCGCGGCTCGCATCCGGAATGACGGCGGGAGAGGAGCTTCTGCTCGAAGACGTGCTCTCGCGGCGTGAGCCGCTAACGGTGCGGGATCTCGCGGCCTGGCACGAGCGCCTGCCGCCCTTGGGGAGCGACGACGTCGGATTCGATGTGGAGCTGATTGCCGCGCTGGTGATACAGCCGGCGACGTAGCCTCCGGTTGACGCGATGCGCGCATCCGGGCAACGTTCGTCTCATGGACACTCGCCGCTGGCTCTTCCCGGGTCTCGCGCTCGCGCTGTGCGTCGCGCCGCTCGCCGCCCAACAGTTGCCCATCACCACGCGCACGCTGCCGAACGGTCTCGAGGTCATCATCATCGAGAACCACGCGGTGCCGATCGTGACCGTGGAGCTGGATGTCCGCAACGGAGCGTTCACCCAGCCGCCCGAGTACGAAGGCTTGGCCCACCTCTACGAGCACATGTACTTCAAGGCCAACCGGGCGATCCCCAGCCAGGAGCGCTACCTCGAGCGCAGCAACGAGCTGGGCCTGGTGTGGAACGGGACGACGTCGGAGGAGCGGGTCAACTATTTCTTCACCGTGGGCGTGGACAGCCTCGCGCCGGCGATGCAGTTCATGGAAGACGCGATCCGCTATCCGCTGTTCCTGCAGGAGGAGCTGGAGCGCGAGCGGCCCGTGGTGCTCGGCGAGTTCGACCGCGGCGAGGCCAGCCCGTTCTTCCATCTGTTCCGCGACGTGGCCCGGACGCTGTACACCCCCGCCTACTACTCGCGCAAGAACGTGATCGGCGATCGGACGATCATCTCCACCGCCACCCAGGAGAAGATGCGCACGATCCAGCAGCGCTACTATGTCCCCAACAACACGGCGCTGATCCTGTCGGGCGACATCACCCCGGCGCGCGGGGCCGCCCTGGCGGACAGCATCTTCGGCGATTGGCCGCGCGGCGCCGACCCGTTCCCTCAAGCCCCGGCCGATCCGCCGCCGCTCACCCGCTCGAAGTCGGTGATCGTCGAGAAGCCCGTCAACAGCGTCACCTTGCTGATCCAATGGAATGGGCCGAGCGTGGGGCAGGACCCGGGTGCGACGTACGCCGCGGACGTTTTCTCTACGGTGTTGCGGAACCCCACGAGCCGCTGGATCAAGCGCCTGGTGGACTCGGGGCTCGCCTTTTCGGTGGACCTCAACTACTACACGCTGAACCACGTCGGCCCGATCAGCGTGTTCGCGCAGACGACCCCCGACAAGCTGCTCGCCCTCGAGCGCGCGGTGTTCGAAGAGATCCGCCAGTTCGGCGACTCGACCTACTTCACCGACGCGCAGCTCGACGCCGCGCGCAACCAGATCGCCGTTCAGGGAGCGTACGAGCGCGAGGAATCGAGCGGCTTTGCCCACACCGTCGGCTTCTGGTGGGCAGTCTCCAACCTCGATTACTACGCCGGATACCGCCGCAACATGCAGGCGGTCACCCGCAGCGCCCTCATCGACTACGCGCGGCGTTACGTGGTGGGCAAGCCGAGCGTCGTGGGCGTCTTGATCAGCCCGGAAGCGCGCGCCGCACTCGCCCTCACGCCCGAGGCGCTGCTGCCGCCGGGAGTGGTGCCATGAACCGGATCCTGACGCTCCTCGTGCTGCTCGCCGCTGCCCCGCTCGCGGCGCAGCAGCCCGCCGTCGCCAAGTTCACCGCCGGCGGCATTCCGGTCATCCTCAAACCGGTGACCGCCAATGAGGTGATCGCGATTCGGCTCTACATCCGAGGGGGCAGCGCGAACCTGACTCCCGCCACGGCGGGGATCGAGCAGCTCATCGGCGCGATGGCCACGGAAGGCACCGCCAAGTACACCAAGGACGACTTCGCCGCGCGCGCCACGGCGAGCGGCGTCGAGTTCGCCGCCCAGGCCGAGCACGATTACACCGTCTTCTCGACCCGCGGCGTGACGGACCACTGGGATGAGACGTGGGACTTGTTTACGCAGGCTGCTCTGCATCCCACGTTCCCAGAAGCGGAGCTGGGCGTCGTCCGCGAGCAGATCCTGAATGGTCTGCGCCAGCGCCGTGACGACGCAGACACCTACCTGCGCTGGCTGGCCGACAGCGCCCTCTACGCGGGTCACCCGTACGCGGTGGATCCGACAGGCGCCGAGGCATCCATCACAGCGCTCACGCGCGCCGCGTTGGCCCGCTGGCATGCGCAGCGGATGACCAAGGAAAACCTGCTGCTCGTCGTGGTGGGGAACGTGTCCCGCGCCGATCTCCAGGCCAAAGTGGCCGCGGCATTCGGCGCGCTGCCGGCGCGGGGCGGGGCCGCCGCGGCGACCGCACCGCTCCCGGCGCGGACCCCGTCGGTCACCGTCGTGCAGCGCGATCTGCCGACGACCTACGTCATTGGGGTCTTCCCAGCCGCCGGCCTGTCGGACCGCGACTACCCCGCGCTCCGCGCCGCCACGGAAATGCTCTCGGATCGACTGTTCGAAGAAGTCCGGACCAAGCGCAATCTGAGCTACGCCGTGTACGCGGGGATCCAGAGCGACCGCGCCAACAGCGGCCTGATGTACGTGACCGCCGTGGAGCCTGACACCACCGTGAAGGTGATGCTCGCCGAGGTGCGGCGTCTGCAAGACGAGCCGATCGAAGCGTCACGCATAGCCCAGGGCATCAATACCTATCTCACGCAGTACTTCATGGGCCAAGAAGCGAACATGAGCCAGGCCGACCGGCTGGGCCGCTACGAGCTGCTCGGCGGCGGGTGGGATCGCGCGGAGACGCTCGTCAATCGCCTGCGGGCCGTGCGGCCAGAGGAGATTCAAGATGCGGCACGGCGCTACCTGCGGAACTTCACGTTCGCCGTGATCGGGGACTCGACCAAGATCGACCGGAAGCTGTTCACGTCGAAGTAAGGCGAGGGCGCCGTGCAGCTTTCGACCTTCCTCTTCGACCTCGACGGCACCCTCATCGACTCGATCGACCTGATCCTCAGGTCGTATCGCTACACGATGGGGATTCACCGCGCCAACGAGCCACTCCCCCCCGACGACGTCTGGATGAAAGGCCTCGGCACACCCCTGCGGGTCCAGTTCCGCCACTGGACCGAGGACACCGCCGAGATCGACGCGATGGTCGCCACCTACCGTGAGTACAACCTCTCGCACCACGACGCCCTGGCGAAGCCATACGAAGGCGTTACGGCGGCGGTGCTCGCCTTGTACGCTACCGGCAAACGTTTGGGCCTCGTCACCAGCAAGTTCGTGGGAGGCGCCCGGCGCGGCCTCAAGCTCGTAGGGCTCGAGCAGGCCTTCGAAATCATCGTGGGCGCCGACAGCGTTACCCACCCCAAGCCCCATCCCGAGCCCGTGCTCAAGGCCCTCGACCTGCTCGGCGCCGCCCCAGAGCGAACAGTGTTCATCGGCGACTCGCGCCACGACCTGGAGTGCGGCCGCGCCGCCGGCGTCAAAACCGCCGCCGTCCTGTGGGGGCCCTTCAATCGGGCGCACCTCGAGGATCTCGCGCCGGACTTCTGGCTGGAGAAACCCGGCCAACTAGCGCAGCTTTACGACCCATGACCCCCACCTCCACGAAATTCGTTCCGTTCGACCTCGAGCGCTGGCAAAGCACGTGGGAGAACCGCGTTCGGTTCAATCTCTCCGAATCGGGCGTCCACCCGCTCTCCATCCAGGAGCTGCTCGGCCTCGCCGGGGCCTCCGCGATGCCGCTCCTCGAAGTGCGCCTCGGCTACAGTCAATCGAACGGCACCGACCTGCTGCGCGAGCGGATTGCCGCGCTGTACCCCGGCGTCTCCCCCGACCAGGTGCTCGTCACCACCGGTAGCTCGGAGGCGAACTTCGTTACCTGCTGGCGACTGATCGAGCCCGGCGACAAAGTCGCCGTGATGCAGCCCAATTACCAGCAAACGTGGGGCCTCGCCCAGAACTTCGGCGCCCAGGTGCGGTCGTTCCAGCTGCACGAGAAAGAAGGATGGGAGCCGTACGCCGAAGAGGTTCGCACCGCGATCGCGCCGGGAACGAAGCTCGTCGTGGTCACGAACCCGCATAACCCGACCGGCCACGTGCTGTCCGACGCCTCGCGCAAAGTGATCCTCGATCGCGTCGCCGAAGTCGGCGCGTGGCTCCTCGTGGACGAGGTGTACACGGGCGCCGAGCGGGGCGGCAAGACGACGCCGTCGTTCTGGGGTGCCTACGACAAGGTCGTCGTGGTGAACGGCCTGTCCAAGGCGTACGGGCTGCCGGGGCTGCGCATCGGGTGGATCGTCGCGCCGCCCGCCCTCACCCAGGAGACCTGGGCGCGCCACGACTACACCACGATCGGGCCCTCGGGCGCCACCGATCATCTTGCGGCGGTCGCCCTCGACCCCAGAGTGCGCGAGAAGCTGATCGACCGCACGCGCCGCATCCTGAACGCCAACTACCCGGTGATGGAGGCGTGGCTCAAGGGGTTCGGCGACACGTTCACATGGCACCCGCCCGACGCGGGCGCGATTTGTTGGGCGCGTTACCGCCAGGCGATCCCCGCAACCGAGATCGTGGAGAAGGTCCGCGCGCAACACAGCGTGTTGCTCGTGCCCGGCGATCAGTTCGGGATGCCGTCATTCCTGCGGTTCGGCTTCGGCGACGACTTGCAACATCTCCAAGCGGCGCTCGCCGAAACGGAGCGCGCCCTGCGCCGCTTGTTCACCGATTGAGGCTCGCCCCGCAGAAAGACCGGGAGAGCGCGGTCATTCGCGCGCCGCACGACGGCAGCGAGGTCGGCGTCGTGTCGCTCGCCGGCCCGGAAGAGGTGCGCGCGGCCCTCGACGCGAATGTCGCCGCGGCGCGCGCCTGCCGCACCATGCCGGCGTACGAGCGCGCCGCAGCGCTCCGCAAAGTCGCCGACGGTCTCGTCTCCGAGCGCGCCGATCTGGCCCGCACACTCGCGCTCGAGGCCGGGAAGCCGATCGCGCAGGCGCGCCTCGAGCTCGACCGCGCCGTGTTTGTATTCCGCGACGCGGCGGAAGAGGCAACGCGCATTGGCGGCGACGTACTTCCCGCGGACGTGCTCGCTGCCGGCGCCGGACGCATCGCGCTCACGCGGCGCTTCCCGCTATCGCCGATCGCCGCGATCACGCCGTTCAACTTCCCGGTGCTGCTCGCCGCTCACAAGATCGCACCCGCGATGGCGTGCGGTGCGACCCTCACGCTCAAACCTCCCCCGCAGGACCCTCTCACCACGCTGCGGCTTGCCGAGCTGGTGAAGGCGTCGGGATACCCGGCAGGCGGTATCAACGTCGTTCCCTGCCACGTCGAAGTCGCGCAAGTGATGATCGAGGATCCGCGGGTGCGGCTCATCACGTTCACCGGCAGCGCCAAGGCGGGGTGGGCGATCCGCGCCAAGGCGGGCACTAAGCGCGTCGCGCTGGAGCTGGGCGGCAACGCCGCGGTGATCGTCGAGGCCGACGCCGATCTCGCCTGGGCGGCGGCACGCTGCGCCGTGGGCGGATTCACGTATGCGGGCCAGTCGTGCATCTCGACCCAACGCATCTATGTCCACGAATCTGTTTACACGCAGTTTCTTGACGTATTTGTTCAACGGGTTCGTCAGTTGAATGTTGGCGATGTGCTCGACGGGAAAACGGACGTGGGTCCGCTTATTTCAGCCGACGCCGCCGAGCGCGTGGAGCGGTGGATCGGCGAAGCGGTGGCAGGAGGCGCGGAGATTGCGCTGGGCGGCAAGCGCACCGGTCAGGTCCTCGAACCCACCGTGCTGCTGCACACCAAGCCGGACATGAAGGTGAATTGCGAAGAGGTATTCGCGCCTCTCGTGACGGTGACGCCCTACGCCAAGCTCGACGACGCCATCGCCGCAGCCAACGCGTCGCCCTACGGGCTGCAGGCGGGGGTGTTCACGACCAATCTCCACACGATGTTCCGCCTCCACGCCGAGCTCGACGTCGGCGCGGTGAATGGGAACGACATCCCGGGTTTCCGCGTGGACCGGCTCCCCTACGGCGGCGCCAAGGCTTCGGGGCTGGGGCGCGAGGGCGTGCGGTATGCGATCGAGGAAATGACCGAGCTTCGCGTGCTGACGCTGAAGCTCGACTGACGTGCACAACCGCCTGCGGCAGCACCTTCTCGATCTCCTCGGGTTCACGCCCATGAGCTACCGGCCGCCGCTCCCCCGGCGCTGGTGGATCTACTGCGCCGTGGCCTATCTCGCCCCGAGCGTCATCCTACAGATCGTGCCGGCGGCGGACGTGCCCTACCGCGACCTCATCTGGCTCCTCACGCTCGTGCCCGCCTACGTGCTGTCCCTCCATTACGGCATGCATGGGGCGGTATCCGGCCTCGTGATGGGGACGGTCCTGTTCACGGCGATCCAGTTCCTCGTCGCCTGGAGCCTAGAGCCCGAGGACTGGCGCATCACGGTGCCGATCTACGTGGCGTACGGGGCGATCGCGATCTCGGTCGGCTGGCTGTCGGAGCAGCTCCACCTCTTCTACGACCGGGCCATCGAGGGCGAGCGAGTGGCGGTGGTCGGGCAGGTGGCGGTAGCGATTCGGCACGAGGTGAACAACGCGCTGGCGGCGATCATCGCGGAGGGGCAGCTGCTCGAGCAAGACGGCCGGCTCACGCATCCCGAAGACGTAAGGTCACTCGACAACATCATCGCGATGGCCCGCCGCGTGAACGAGAGCATGGAGAAACTCGCCACCGTCTCCCACGCGCCCGTGACCGACTACGCGGCGGGCGTGAAGATGATCGACATCACCAAGCTGTAAGCTACAGGCCGACCGCCCGCAGCAGCACGTAGCTCAACCCGGCGACTCCCGCAGCCGCGGGAATCGTCGCGACCCACGCCCACACGATCTTCCCCGCCACGCCCCAGCGCACCGCCGAGACGCGGTGCGCGACGCCCACACCCGTGATCGCGCCGGTGATCGTGTGCGTCGTGCTCACCGGAATGCCGAAATGCGATGACAAGAATAGCGTCAGGGCGCCGGCGGTCTCGGCACAGAAGCCTCCGAACGGCGTGAGCTTCGTGATGCGCTGGCCCATCGTTTTGACGATGCGCCAACCCCCCGCCATCGTGCCGAGGCCGATGGCTGCATGCGCCGACAGGATCACCCAGACGGGGATCTCTTTCGCCGACGTGAGGTGGAAGGCCTGAATAGGGAAGGCGGCAAACAGCGCCTGGCTCGATACGAGCAGCGCGACGATGATGCCCATCGTCTTCTGGGCATCGTTCGTGCCGTGCCCGAGGGAATACGCCGCGGCCGAGACGAGCTGCAGCACGCGGAACGTCTTATCGACGGAGCGGGGCAGCGACCGTCTGAGCATCCACGACAGAGCCACAGTGAGGAGCAGGGCCAGTGTGAGCCCGAGCAGCGGCGCCACCACGATGAAGATGAGGGTCTTGACCCAGCCACTGGCGATGATCGCCGCGAACCCCGCCTTGGCGACCGCCGCGCCCGCGTAGCCGCCGACCAGGGCGTGGGAGGACGACGTCGGGAGCCCGAGCCACCAGGTCGCGAGGTCCCAGATGATCGCGCCCAAGAGGCCGGCGAGAATCACTGTGGCATCGACGACGGTCAGATCGATCATCCCGCCGCCGATCGTTTTCGCGATCGCCGTCCCGAAGACGAACGCGGCCACGAAGTTCCAGAACGCCGCCCAAATGACGGCGGCGGTCGGGGACAGGACGCGGGTGGATACGACCGTGGCGATCGAGTTCGCCGCGTCGTGAAACCCGTTGATGAAATCGAAGGCGAGGGCGACGAGGACGACCGCCAGGACGAACCAGACGGACCCGGTCATCAGGCGTGTTTGATTGTGATGGACTCGACCACGTTGGCGACGTCCTCGGCCTGGTCGAGCGTCTGCTCCAGGTTGTCGTAGATCTCCTTCCACTTGATGATCTCGATCGCGTCGCGCTCCTTCTCGAACAGCTGGCCGAGCGACTCGTGGTAGATGGCGTCGCCCTCTTCCTCGAGCTGTTTGGCTTCCACGCAGAAGCGCATCACGTCGTCGCCCTTCTTGAGCCGCCCTACCGCTTCCGCCAGGACCGCCACCATGCGCTGGATGACCTCGGTCAGCCGGCGTACGCCCTGCGGGGCGACGCCGAGCCGGAAGATCTGGGCGCGCCGGGCGCAGCCGTCCATCGCGTCCATCACATCGTCCAGGTCGGAGGCGAGCTGGTGGATATCCTCGCGGTCGAGCGGCGTGATGAAGGTGCGATCGAGCCGGTTCACGACCTCGTGGGTGACCTGGTCCGCCTCGTGCTCGAGCCGCTTGAGGGCCTCGACCATCGGGGTGCGGCGGTCGGGTGCGGCCTCGAATAGGTCGTGCAGGTACTGGGCGGCTTCCTTGTTGCGGTTGGCGACGTCGGTGAAGAGGTCGAAAAACTCCTCGTTACGCGGCAGCAGGCGCACGCTGTTTTGTCCCCTGGAAGGGTGCCGGGCAAAGATAGCGGGGGACGGAAAGGGCCACTAGGTTATCGAACTCATGACCACTCCCCAAGCCCCCCGCACGGAATTCGTCCGGGCGATCTCCCGGCTCGACGCCACGGCCCTCGTCGTGGGATCCATGATCGGCTCCGGCATCTTCATCGTGTCCGCCGATATCCTCCGGCAGGTGCAGTCACCCGGCCTCCTGTTGCTGGTGTGGGGGCTGTCCGGCGTCGTCACGCTGCTCGGCGCGCTGACCTACGGGGAGCTGGCGGCGATGTTCCCCAAGGCCGGGGGCAACTATGTGTACCTCCGGGAGGGGATCTCGCCGCTGTTCGGCTATCTCTACGGCTGGACGCTGTTCGTCGTCATCCAGACGGGGACCATCGCCGCGGTCGCGGTCGCATTCGCCCGGTTCACGTCGGTCCTCGTGCCGGCCCTGTCGCCCGACGTGTTCCTGGGCACCACGCTCCACTTCCCACAGCCGATCGGCGACATCGCCGTGGGGTTTTCGGCGCAACGCATCTTCGCGATTCTCTCGATCGTGGTGCTGACCTGGATCAACGTGCGCGGAGTGCGCACCGCCGCGTTCATCCAGACATCGCTGACCGTGA
>Ga0307299_10000155_pt1 | contig 22191 bp, 15 predicted proteins | sample ER_DNA_159_FD_194466 | JGI IMG/M metagenome (GOLD analysis project Ga0307299, IMG submission 194466) | Bulk soil microbial communities from the East River watershed near Crested Butte, Colorado, United States - ER_DNA_159 | ecosystem: Environmental > Terrestrial > Soil > Floodplain | place... | reverse complement strand
TAGGCCAGGCTCGTCGCGGTGTCCGCGATGCGCACGTGACGCAGGCTGTTCCACGTCGCGCCGTCATACTGGACAGAGTCGGCGAGCCCGTTCGGATCCCGCACCCGGACCGGCCGCACGCCCCACACATTTCCAGCGGACAGCGTGCCGTACGTGAAGATCGTCGTGTCCGACGCGAGAGCGATCGTCTTCTGTGGGAGGCAGCGATCGGCCCCGGCGCCGCTCGTCCCGTAAACCACATTCGTAATCCCGCCCACCACATCCTTCATGGACTTGAGGCGTGAGCACCACGCCTTGCCCGGGGCGCCGGTGGGGTCGACCGTGACGGAGTCGTAGACGTAGGTAACGGTGTCGAGCGTGAACGTCGTGATCGGCCACTGGACGGTATTGCGCGACATCGTGTCTACGCGGCCCAGGGCATCGTAGTGATAGATCACCGAGTCGGCCATTTCGGGATGGTCGGCCGATGCCACGATCTTGGTAACTCGCCCAACCGAGTCGCGTGCGATCCGGCGGACGAAGTCGCCGGCCAATAAGTCGGTCGTCGGTGCAAAACGACGCACCATTGTCGGACCCCCGAACTTGTCGACCTGAAAGTCGGTGGGCCACCTGGTGAAGTCCACGAACGTGCCCTTGAACCAGTTGGCCCAGATCAACCGCTCTGCCAGCATCGTGCCGCGTCCGCGATTGGCGCGCGCCACGGCGCGCCGCAGCGGGTCGCGGTAGTCTGCGACGCCCGAACCAAAGTGGTCGGGAGGTCGGGTGGTCGAGACTGGGAGAAAATAGAGGTCATCGTAGGCGAATCCGGTGACGATCGGAGCCGACGTCGTCGACCGAGGATCGGTAACGGTCTCAATGTAGGCGCCGGGAGCACCCGCCCGGTATGAGAACAGCGTAGAATCAGTGATCGTCGCGTTGCGCGGGATCGTCACCCTGCGCAGCCGGTTGCTCGCATCGTACGCGAGCGTCGCCATCGTTTGGAGTGACCCGCCCGTCCCGCGAATCGCGATCCCGGTGACGGTTCCTGTGGCTCCGTACGTCAGCTCGTATTTGATGCCGCTCGGATCCGTGATCGTCAGAAGGCGTGTGCTGTCCGTGCCGCCGCCATACCCGTACACAGTCCGGTTCGCCACGAGGTCGGCGGTCCACGCCTGCCAGCCGCTCGGCCGGAACCCTACGCTGGCACCATTGTCGAGGTAGAGCACATACTTCGCTCCGACCACGTAGGAGCCCGAGCCACCGAGGTCCACCAGGCGAGCGGTCTCGCCCGGGGGCGTGACCCACACGCCGCTCACTTGCCGAAAGATCGTGTACGAGCCGTCACCCGAGAGCCAAATCGCGGCCGGGACGCTCTGCGACGTCTGTCCGAAGATCAACCGACTCTGCTCCGCGAGCGCCCAACCAGGGCCGAAGCGCGTCATCGTCGTGTCGGACAGCTGGAGGTACACGACCTCTTGCCGCAGGGTGTCGTCTCTCAGGACGCTCCCCGGATAAAAACTGCGCGCAGTCACCGTGATGGGCCGGATCGCGACGTTGCCCGTGATCGGCGTGTCCACCGCGACGCCGAATACGCGGTGCTCGAGCGATGCATCGTCCCAGAGCGTATCCGCCTCGGTCACACCGGCGGGCCGTTTGGCGCCGTAGTAGCGGAGGGTGCCTCCCGCGATGACCCCGCTGGCTGTGGGCCAGGCCCAGAGGGAGTCCGGGGCTGCCTGAACTCGCATTACTTGCAAGTCGACGGGCAAGAGTTGCGCCGCGCGCTGGGAGGCCGACCGGTACACGAGATGCAGGCTGCGGTCCCGATCTCGGGTCACGAAGCCGGGGATGGCCTGCGTAAGCGTGATGCCGCCGCACTGGATCGCGCCAAAGGCAGCGCACTCGCCTTGGTCGAGGTGTGAAAAGTCGCGCAGCGGCGCGAGCCCAAGTGGCTGCACTGTGTTCCCTTGTCCCACCACGAATCGGGACCGGACATAACTGCGATGATTGGTCGAGTCCGCGACACTGGCGATCAGTTCGTTCCACCCACCGTTATCGCTCGACGGGTTGGCGCCGTTGTAGTGGTGGAGGAGCGCGCTCGTGGCGGGCAGGGTCCATTTAGAGCCGGGGATGTCGAGAGAGACAGTCGTCACGCCGCTGCCGCTCACCGGCTGCCCATTGTTCACGATCAGCACGTCGTTGAGCCAGATCTTATACGTGCTCGGGTTGATCGCGCCGGGCCACTCCATGAGCGCGCCAACGCTATCCCTGGGACCGCCACGCTTGCGAGGACTCTTCTGCACGAGGGGCGCGCCCCTGACACCTGGCGTCGCCACGGCTGCCGACAGTCCAACGGGAAAGACGCCAATCGACTGTGGTGGGAGGCCACCACCATGGGTCCCGCTCCAGTCCGCATACGGATACGTATCCCATAGCGGGTCCGTCGTGGTGCCGTTCTGCCAGAAGCTCCAGTCGTATTGGGAAGGCGTGAGGTACGTGTAGATGAGGTCGCACTCCTTGTTGTCTACGGCTTTGTAGTCGTGCGTCGAGGTCGAAATCACGATCGTCGAACCCCACAGTGCGCCGGCTCGGAAGATGTAGCCCGCTGGGAGGCCTGCGCCGTAATTAGCCGGCTGCGTGATGTACGAGAACGGGTTTGTGAGCCGGATCTCCGGCGCATCGATGCCCATGGGACAACCGCGCAAAGAATCGACAGGCAACGGGAGCGCCCCGGGCAGGAGTCCCTCCAGGCCGGCCCCCTGAGGAAGTCCCAGCGAGTCGTCGAGCACCGAACCGGCGAGCGACACGGTCTCGTTGAAGGTCGTGAACAGCGAATCGCACCGGCCGTTCACCGCACACGCGTACGTGCCGAACTTGTGGTAGCCAGCGGTGAGACCGAGGTTCACGGCCTTGAGCCCGGTGCTCGTTACCGTGACGCGGTTCCCAGAGACGAATGTGCTGTCGGCTCCGTCGATGAGCAGGCGGAACGAGCTGGACGTCACGCCGCTCGAGTGCGAAAACGACGCCTGCATCGTATCGGTCGCGACGAAAGACGCCGAGTCAAGAGGGTTCATGTGACTGGCGATCGGGACGCCGGTGACGGTAATGATCCCGCTGTTGAAATACTGGTAGCGCTCGTAAATCGTGACGCCGTCCCAACTCTCGTTCTCGATGGTGATCTGGTGTGTGAACTGCCCCAGACCCTTGGTGGTGTAGTTGATCGTCACGACCTGGGTGGCTCCGCTGCCGATCGCGAAACTTCCGGGGGTCGGATCGCATGTGAGTTGAGCCACGGGAGCGCAGGTCACGCTGGCGAAGCCCTCGATGTCCATTTGGTTCCGTACGGTCAGCGTGTACGAAAACGGCCCGGCCTCGGCCGAGCGCGTCACGGGCGCAAACGTGTTCGCGATGATGCGTATGCCTGGGCACGGATTCTGGATCGTGCCGCACACGGCTTCGGTCGGCGGGGTGGGTGGCGCTGGTGCCGCGAGAGGCACCGAAGTCGACAAACTCAGAGCGGGAACGGTGAGTGCGACGAGCAGTCGAGCGCGCATGGGCCAGGCCGTGAAGGAGGAGCAGTCGTTCCGGACGCCCGGAGCGCCCCGCCCCAAGGCATCCCCCGTGCCGCGCTAGCGACTCCCTTGCGAGATTCGCAAGTACCGAATCCGCCTCGACTTTGCATTTCTTATCTGCAGAGTGTCGTGACTCTGGCGTCACACGCGCGCGCGCGCCGAGTTGTGCGGGGAACGTTGGAGGCGTGTTCGTACCTGCTGCGCGCCACGAGGCTTAAGGGGCGTCACACGCCAGCGTGTCTGCGTCCGCCACGATCTTGCGCGCCGTGTGATTCGTAGCGTCGACGCAACATGACGTTTAGTGCGGAGGGGATTGCGATTTCGCGGCGTGTTGCGAAAACTTCCCACACGCCCTCCGAGCAACGCCACTCGAAGCCAGGTCCGAGCCATGATGCCCGTCCATGCTCCGTCGCTCGTCGGTTGTTCTGCTGCCCTCCGCGCCGCGCTCGATCTCGCGCGCCAGTTCGCGCACCTCTGCCACCCCGTTCTCCTCGTCGGGCCCACTGGCACCGGCAAGAGCACACTTGCACGTTTGCTGCACGAGTGGAGTGGGCGCACAGGAGACTTTGTTTCGGTGACAGGCGGCGAGCTGGTGGATTCCCTGTACCACAATCAGCTCTTTGGGCACGAGAAGGGATCCTATACGGGCGCGAACGATCAAGCGCCCGGCGCATTCGAGCGTGCCGCCACCGGCACGCTTCTCCTCGACGAACTACAACACTGGTCCCGCGACAAGCAGGCGGCGATCCTCGCGCCGCTCCAGGATGCCCGGGTGACGCGCGTCGGTGGCCGCCGCGCCCTGCCGATCACGTGCCGCGTGGTCCTTGCTTCCACGATTCCGCTCGATCGACTCGTCCGAGACGACCAACTCCTCCCCGACCTCCAGTACCGCATCGGGGATCTCGTCATCGACCTGCCCGCGCTCGCTCGACGCCGCGAGGACATCGCGATCCTGGCTTATCACTTCCTCGACGGTGAGCGCGAGGTGAGCGGTACCACCGTGCCGGCACTCTTCGACCCCGCGGCGCTCGAACGGCTGCTCCTGTATGACTGGCCTGGCAACGTGCGCGAGCTGCAGCGCGTGGTGCAGTACGCCGTGGTGCGAGCCACCGGGCGCCAGCGCGTTCGCGTGGGTGACTTGCCCGCTCGCGTGGCGGCGGCAGGGGGAGGAGAGGTGGCGTGGAGAACGTTGACCCACAGCGAGCGCGGGGCCCTAGCCTCGTGGGCGTTAGAGCGCGCCCGCGGGCGCAGGCTAGAGGCGTCAGCGCTGCTGGGCTGGCACGTCAACACGATCGATAAGCACTACCGGCGTGCGGTGTCATCACACGCGACACCAGATTCCGCCTCGGACCGAGGCCCTCGGCGTGTGACGCCCGCTAACGCTCGCAGCGACAAACACAAAGGTCGGCGCACCATCCTGACACCAGCACGAGGGGTTGGGGTTGTCCCGTGTGACGTCAGGCCGGCGGCTGAGCACCCTCCATTGTCGCAAGCGGTGTAACGGCAGCGTCTTAGCACAGTTCTCGCCGCCCGGCACGACACCTGCCTAGGTCCTCAGAGTCAAATTCGCTTGGGGGACCGCCGTGCCCACGGCCTTGCTTTCCAAACTCGACTTACCCGACGCCTTCGAGGCCGTCTACCTCGAGGCCAATGGCGTCTTCCCGCTCGACATCCAGGGCGATCGCGTGCGCGTCGCCGTCGCGGGCGCGCCCGCCGTCGAAGTGCTCGACGAGATCGAGCGCACCTACGACGCGTCCGTCGATCTTGTGCCCGTCCCCCGCGAGGAGCTCGTCGACGCCATCCGCCGCACGTACGCGGCGGCTGAATCGGTCGTGGAGCTGATCAGAGACCTGGATGCCGAGGTGAGGCCCGCCGGCGACGCGAGCGATGCACCGTTCGCCGACGCGCGTGACCTGATCAACCAGGCCCCCGTGATCAAGTTCGTGAACCTCTTGATCCGCGAGGCGCATCAGTCACGGGCCTCCGACATCCATCTCGAGTCCACTCGCGAGGGACTGCGCACGCGCTTCCGGGTGGACGGCGTCCTCACCGATGTGCCCAGCCCTCCAAAGGGCCTGCAGAACGCCGTCGTCAGTCGCGTGAAGGTGATCGCGGACTTGGACATCGCCGAGCGGCGGGTGCCGCAGGACGGGCGCATCCGCGCTCGCCTCGAGGAGCGCGAGTTGGACCTTCGCGTGTCCACAGTGCCGACACTGTATGGGGAATCGGTCGTGCTACGACTGCTCGATCGCGGCGGCCGGCCCGTGGGGCTCGGCGACTTGGGGATGGCGCCCGAGCTGCTGGAGCAGTTCCGGCATCTCGCGCTGCGCCCTAACGGTCTCCTCCTCGCCACCGGACCAACCGGAAGCGGAAAGACGACGACGCTCTACGCGGCCCTGGGCCTGCGCGATACGCGCAGCGAGAAGGTGATCACTGTCGAGGACCCCGTCGAGTATCACCTCGAAGGCGTCACTCAGATGCCCGTCACGCGCAAGGCCGGGGTCACGTTCGCAAACGCGTTGCGCAGCATTCTGCGCCAAGACCCGAACGTGATGATGGTCGGCGAAATGCGCGACCCGGAGACCGCGGCGATCGCCGTCGAGGCCGCGATGACGGGCCACCTCGTGTTCTCGACCGTTCATACCAACGATGCGGTGAGCGCGGTTCCGCGCCTCACCGATCTCAAGGTGCCACGCTACGAGATCGCCGCGTCGCTCGTGGGCGTGCTGGCGCAGCGCCTGGTCCGGAGAGTCTGCGCCGACTGCTGCGAGCGCTATCGCCCCGATCCGCAGGCGGTGGCGTTGCTCGCGCAGGAGCCTGTTGGCGCGATCACGCTGCAACGCGGCAAAGGCTGCCCCGCCTGCCGCGAGACCGGTTACCGGGGCCGAACGGGAATCTTCGAGTTGCTGACGATCACCGAAGAGATGAAGGACGCCATCGCGCACGACCTGCCCCTCACCCGTCTTCGGCAGATGGCCCGCGAGGACGAGATGCACACGCTGCGCGAGGACGGTTGGGCCAAAGTTCAGGCGGGGATCACGACGGTCGAGGAGGTGCTGCGTGTCACGGAACCGTAGGGGGTTCACGCTCATCGAGCTGCTCGTCGTCATCGCGGTGATCGCGGTGCTGGCGGGGCTCGTCGGGCCGATGGTGTTCCGCAACGTCGGCGACGCCAAGGTGACGGCCGCCAAGGCGCAGCTCGAGCTGTTCGGCCTCGCGCTCGACCAATACCGGCTCGACAACGACTACTACCCCAGCTCGGCGCAGGGATTGGAAGCGCTGCGCTCCACGCCTCAGGGCGAGCCCGGGGCGCGCAATTGGCGCGGACCCTATCTGAAGAAACCGGTGCCCCTCGACCCCTGGGGACGGACGTACACGTACGCGGTCACCGCATCGGGCTATGCGCTTTTCTCACTGGGGCGCGATGGTAAGGAGGGCGGGGAGGGCGAGGACCGCGACATAGGACGCGATCAGTGACGGCGTTCCGATACGAAGCCGCGCGCTCCGACGGCGGTCTCGTCCGGGGACTGCTCGACGCCGCGTCCGAGCCCGCGGCCGCGGCAGTGCTCTCGGCGCGCGGACTCTATCCGATACTCGTCGAGTCATCTCCGGTATCGGTCAGACGTCCTTCGCGTCGAGCCCAGGCGACGGTCTTCGAGAGCCTCGCGGCCTTCGTCGACGCCGGCGTGCCCCTGGAGAAAGCCCTTCAGGCGACGGAGCGCGTTGCGGCCGACCCGCTGCGCGACGTCCTCGCCCGCGTGGCGCAGCGAGTGCGGGAAGGATCATCGCTCGGCGTCGCGCTGGCCGCGGAGCGTTTGTTCTCTCCCGTTACGGTGGGATTGGTGAGAGCCGGAGAACGAGGCGTCGGCCTCGGTGCAGCCCTCGGTCAAGCCGCCGCGCAGCTCGAGCGCGAAGCAGAGACCGAATCGCGGATCCGGACGGCGCTCACGTATCCTGCCCTCCTCGCCGTCGTGGGCTCCGGCGCGATCGCACTGATCGTGCTCTTCGTGATTCCGCGCTTCGCCGCACTGCTCGGCGACCTGGGCCAAACTCTTCCCACGGCGACGCGGATTCTGCTCGTGCTGTCGGACGCGGCCCGGAGCTACGGGCTCGTGCTCGGCGCGGCCGGCGTAGGCCTAGCGATCATCGCCGTCCGCGCAATCAACGAGCACCGGCCCGCATGGCATGCGTGGCTGCTGCGGTTGCCGATCGTCGGTGCGCTGCGGCTCGCGCTCGCGAGCGCCCGCGCCTCGCGCACCCTCGGCGCACTCCTTGGCTCGGGCACGCCGGCGCTGGCGGCGCTCGAGATCGCGCGCGAGGCGGCTGGCGACGCCGCGGTGGCGACCCGGATCGCGGCGGCGCGGAGCCGGGTCGCCGAGGGGCAGGGACTTACCGCGGCGCTCGAGGCCACGGGCGCGCTGACCTCGAGTGCGCTCCAGCTCGCCGCGATCGGAGAGGGGTCGGGACGCCTGCCGAACCTTCTCGCTAAAGCGGCCGACCTGGACGACGCCGAGGCGGAGCGTCGTCTCAAGACGCTAGTGTCGTTGCTCGAGCCTGGCCTGATCCTGCTCTTCGCCGGTCTCGTCGCGTTCGTCGCGGCGGCGTTGCTCCAGGCGGTCTATGCGCTGCGCCCATAGCCGCGGGGTGACGCTCGTCGAGCTGCTGGTCGTGCTCGCACTGCTCAGCCTCGTGCTGGGGGTCAGCGGACTCGCCTTGGCGAGTCTGCGGGAGCCGCGAGAGGCTGACGCGCTGCGCGAGCTCGCTCGTGCGCGGGCGCAGGCAATTCGCACCGGCGTGCCTGCTCGAGCCGACACGACCATCTCCCATCTCCCTTCTCCCTTGTTCTTGCCTGACGGCCGGGCGATCGGTCCGAACGTCGATCCGCTCACGGGAGCGCCTCGTGCGCCGTGAACGCGGCGTCGCCCTGCTCGAGGTGCTCGCGGCCGTGGTCATCCTCGGCGTCGCGGGGCTGGCGCTCGTCGAGCTCGTAGCGGGCGGCACGCGCGCGGTCACCGTGGCGCGGCAGCGCGAGCGGGAGTTGGCCGACGAGGAGCGGCTGCTCACGGCGTGGAGCCTGCTCAAGCGCGAGGAGCTGGACCAGCGCATCGGCGAGCGCGTTGTGGGGCCCTACGTCATGCGAGTTCAGCGACCCGAGCGCGGCCTCTATCGGCTCGCCGTCGAGCGGAGCGCGGCGCCCGGAGTGGAGGAGTTGGTGACGGTGGTCTATCGAGCGGGGGCGCCGTGAGTCGACCTCAGGGCTTCACTCTGATCGAAGTCATGATCGCGCTTGCGCTGTCTGCGCTTGTCGTGCTCCTGGCGCACCGAATCTTCGCCGGCGTCGTCGACGGCGCTCAGAGCCTCCAAACGGCGCGTACGACTCTCGACCGCGAGGGCAACGCGCGCCGGTCGCTCACCGAGATCTTCGGGTCGCTCGACGTGGGCACCGAGGGCGCGGGTGGGTTCGCGGGGCGGCCCACTCGCGTCGAGTTCACAACCTGGCAGCGCGTACCCGCTGGATGGCTTGAACGCAGGCGGGTGAGCCTCGGAGTCGAGAGTGGAGCGCTTGTCGCGCGGAGCCAGATGTCAATCGCGCTCGAGGACAGCGTGAATGGCGTCGAGTTCGACTACCTGCTCGAGCCCGGAGCGAACGCTGCGTGGGTACGGGAGTGGATCTCGCCGGTCTCGGCGCCGGTGGCGGTGCGGGTGCGCATCGTTCGTGGCGCCGAGGTCGACACGCTGCTGTTCATCGTGGGGTCGCGCGGATGATTCACAGGCTAAAGCCTGCGCTCGGCAGAGCGATGCCCTTAAGGGCAGTGCGGGGCCGAGCCCACGCTTCAGCGTGGGAATCGCGAGAGGGGTTCGCTCTCCTCACCGTCCTCTGGTTGATCACCGCCCTCTCCACCGTGGTCGGCGTCGCGCTCGCCACCACGAGACTCGGCCAGCGTACCACGCTAAACCGCATCGCCCTCACGCGGGGGCGTTGGGCTGCGGAAGCGTGCCTCGCCATTGTCCAAGCCCGTTGGGCGCAACATCGACTGGCGGATACCGCGACGATCGATCTCGGTCGAGGGATGCGGTGCGATTGGTGCATCGAGGACCCCACGGCGCGCGTCAACGTCAACATCGCGGAGCGGGAGGTCCTGGATCGGATCACGCCAAGCGCTGACTCGATCGTCGCCCGGCGGCGCCTCAATCCACTCGCGGATCTCGGCGAGGTGCCCGACCTCGATCCGACGCTCTTGACGATCGACGGGCCCGGGACGATCAACCTTTCTGCCGCTTCGAGGCGGGTGCTGCTGGCACTCCCCGGGCTGTCGGCGGAGGCCGTGGACCGATTGCTCGCGCGGCGCGCGCTGGGACGACCGGTCGGGAGCCTCGACGAGCTGGCGGGTCTGTTGTCGCCTGGCGGACGCGAGGCGTTGCTGGCGCGCTACGCCGACCTCGCGCGGATCGCGACGTTCTCGCCGCCGCAGCTCAAGATCGCTGCAACGGGCGGCATCGGTCGCGAGCCGCCTCGCGCGACGATCACGATCGTCGTCGTGCCGCTGCCTGAACGGCTCGCGGTGATTCGGAGGCAGATGTGGTAGTGGGTCCCGCGCCTCTGCTCGGTATCTCGGTGGGCGCGACGCACGTCCGCGCCGTGCTTTGGTGGCGCGACGCCGTCCGCTGGGCGGGGGCGGCGCCCTACGATGGTGCCGACGCGCTGGCGGAGGCCATCGCCCGGCTCGCGGGAGAAGCCGGAGCACCGGTGCGCCGCGCGCGAGTCGTCCTCGAACGGGACGTCGTCCAACTCCGCTCGATCGTTCCAGCGCCACCTCTCAAGCCAGGTGCGATGCGCCGCTACGTCGCCCTCGAGGCCCCTCGCCTGTTTCGCCACAACGGCGCGGCGCTCGTGACCGACGGCGTGCGTGTCGCCGTGACTAAGGACAGCGCCGCGCTCTGGGCGGGCGCGGCACCGGAGCCGCTCGTGTTGGCGGTGCTTGCCGGGTGTGCGCAGGCAGGGCTCGCGCTCGGGGCGCTGGGTCCCGCGGCCGACGTCCTGCCCCGAGCCACATCGAGCCCGCACGGATCCCTGGTCTTCGCGAACGGCGGCACCTGCGAGGTGCTCGATGTCGGTGACGGCGGTACGTGGCAGAGCCGTTTGATTCGGGGACTCGCGAATGGGGGGTCGCCGGCTCTCGCGGCACCCTTGGCGGCCCTGGGGGAGGAGGCACACCACTTCACGGCCGCGTATGCCGCCGCGATCGCGCTGCCGCGGCTCACCCTGTTACCCGCCGAGGCGCGCGCAGCGCAGGAGCGGCGCGGCCGCCGGCGGGTGATGCGGCTGGTCGGCGTCGGCGCCGTGCTGTGGCTCGTCGCGGCGGGCATCCACGTCGGCCGGCTGGCCTGGATCCGGCAGTCGGCGACGCGATCGCTCGGCGCCGCCGCGCCAGCCGTCGATTCGGCGCTGGCGGCGCGCCGCGACCTCGATCTGGCCCGGGCGACACTCGCGACCATCGCCCGCGCCGAGGAGGGTCGATCCCATCACGTGGCACTACTCGCTGCGGTCACACAAGCGCTCGGCGACTCGACATACCTCGCCGCGTTTCAAGTCATGCCGGACCGTACGGTGCGTGTGGCGGGCTATGCGCCGGTGGCGGCTCGCGTCGTGGCGTCGCTCGAGCGCCTTGCCATACTGAGAGATGTCCGGCTGGAGGGACCGGTGACACGAGAGCGCGGAGCAGGGAGCACGGAGCAGGATCGATTCTCGATCGTGGCGCGGTTGGAGGTGGTGCCATGACGCCACGCGACCGGCGGGCGCTGAGCTGGGGCGGTGCGGCGCTGCTTGGCGCTGTCTTGCTGCTGCGCGTGGTGCCGTGGACCGTTCGCACGGTGGCGGCGTTGCGAGCTGAAGCGGCAGACCGCGTACTGACAGTCGCGCGGGCGAACGAGGTCCTCGCGGGCGCACCCGCGACGCGGGACTCACTCGCCCAGACGCTCGGCGCGGTCGTCGCGCTCGCTCCGCGGCTCGTGGATGGGCGCACGGCCGCCGACGCACAGGCCTCGCTCTCTGGGCTCGTCTCACTCGCGGCGAGCCGCCACGCGTTGCGGGTCGTGCGTCTCGATCCGGTCCCCGATTCGGCAGGCGATGGAGTGTTCAATCGCGTCGCGGTCCACGTCGAGCTCGAGGGCGACATCGCGGGGCTCACGCGCTTCCTCGGCGCCGTCGAGAAGGGCGATCCGTTGTTGACGCTGCCCGCCCTGTCGGTCCAAGCGATTGACGCCGCCGGCCGTCCGAACGCCGCAGAGCAGCTGAAGATCGAAGCGACGATTGCGGGACTGTATCTGCCCAGGGGAGCGAAATGAACGAAGGCGTGATGAGGCGTATGACGGCGTGGTGCTTCGTGGTGAGCGGGGCAGGGGCGGCCTTGTGGGCGGCCGTCATGCTTCCGGTTCCGGCGCCGGGAATCGCCCCGCCACGCCCCTCCACGCCGTTTCACGCCTCTTCACGCCCATACGCCGCCGACTCGCTCGCGCGCCTCGCGACGTCGCGCGATGTGTTCCGGTCGGTGCGCCGTGCGGCGGCCGTCGCCTACGATCCGCAGCGGGCCGCCGCGCCGGTCGAGGTCAATCAGCCGCCCAAGCCGACACTCGCCCTGCTGGGGTTGGTCGCGGGCAGCGAGGCCACGGCAGTGATCGAAGGCTTTCCAGGAATCGAAGGGGCCCGGGTGGTGAGGGTGGGCGATGTGGTGTCGGGGCTACGCGTCAAACAGATCGCGAGTGATCGCGTCCTGATCGCAGGAATGGATACCACGTGGATGCTGAGGGTGAGGGAGCCATGGAAGCCATAAGGGCAGCGCTCGCGGCCACAGTCCTGGCAGTTGCTCCACTGTGCGCCCAGGATACGACAGCGGTTCGGGTCACGAACGACAGCGTCACCGTGCGCTTCGTCGAAACCGATATCCGCGCCGTGATTCAGGCGCTGGGGCGCTACCTGCCCAAGCCGGTGCTCGTGGGCAACGTGCAGCCGGTCCGCGTGTCACTCGAGACGCCGGGACCGGTGGATCGGACGACGCTCCTCGCGCTGCTCAAGGGGCTCGTCGAATCGCAGAGCCTCGAGTTCACGGAGGACTCCGCGTTCTTCCGAATTGCGCCCCGCCAGACCGATGTCGCCCGCCCGCCCCCCGGGGGTGGGGCAACGCGCAGCGACTCCGGCCCCGTGCAGCTCTTCGTCATTCGGCTGCGCCACGCGCGGGCCTCCGACGTCGCGGCAACGGTGAACCTGCTGTTTGGCGGCGGTGGGGAGTTCTCGGGCGGCGCGGGTCTGTCAAGCGGCACGTTGTCCGACGAGCTGCGCCGGAACATGGTGCCGCCGGGCGGCCCCACCGCCACCGGCCCACCATCAGCGAGTGCGCCTGCCCGCCCGTCCACCCTGAGCGGGACCGTTACGATCGTCCCGGATGAGCTGACCAACTCGCTGCTGGTGCGCGCGTCGCAGGCCGACTTCGACGTCATGAAGGAAGCGGTAGATCAACTCGACATCCGCCCATTACAGGTGTTGATCGAAGTCCTCATCGTCGAAGCGCGGCACGACCGTTCATTCACACTCGGCGCCGATTGGCTTGTGCCCAAGCAATCGGTGGACAACGGGAACGGGACGGGCGAGGTGACCCTACCGGGTGTGGCGGGTGGTCTGGGGGATCTCGTCATCACGCTGCTCAAACTTGGCCACGCGGACGTGAACGCGACAATCCGGGCGGCGGCGACGCGGGGCGACGTCAAGATCGTATCGCAGCCGGTCCTCCTGGCATCGAACAATCAGGAGGCGCGGTTTCTCGTCGGCACGCAGCGCCCGTTCATTCAACTCAGTCGATCCCTGCCCACCGATGCGGCAAGCCGGGACCAGGTGATTCAATACCGCGACGTGGGCACGAAACTCACCGTGCGGCCGACGATCAATCAGGACGGATACGTCTCGCTGTTGATTCAGCAGGAGATCAATCAGGCGACGACCGAGCTGGCCTTCGGCGCGCCCGTGATTTCCACGCGTGAGGCCGTGACGCGCGTGCTGGTGAAAGATGGGCAGACGATCGTCCTCGGCGGACTGCGCGACCAGCAGCGCGACGTGAGTTCGGGAGGGGTGCCGATCCTCTCAGGTATTCCTCTGATCGGCGGCTTATTCGGGGGCTCGAGCCGGCGGACGAACGAGACGGAGTTGTATCTCTTCCTCACGCCCCGGATTCTCCGCACCGATGCGGATGCCGACAGCGTGACGGCGCCGCGGCTGCGGACAGGAGGAGGGCGGTGAGAGGCCCACCTGAGCTCGGCCCGATCGTCGGAGAGTCCGTGGCGATCCGGCGAGCCCGCGAGCTGGTCGAGCGCTACGCCCCCACCAACCTCTCGATCCTGCTCGTTGGCGCAACGGGGACGGGTAAGGAGCTGCTCGCGCACCACATCCACATCCGCAGCGGACGCGTGGGAAGGTTTGTGGGGGTGAACTGCGGCGTACTGCCGCGCGACATGGCTGACGGGTTGCTCTTCGGATACGATCGCGGCGCGTTCTCCGGAGCCGTCAAACGTCACCGCGGCCACGTGGAGTGCGCGGATGGCGGCACGCTGTTCCTCGACGAGCTGCTGTCGTTGTCTCTGGAGGGGCAGGCCAAGCTGCTGCGGGCGCTCGACACGGGTGAGATCCAACGTCTCGGCGAAGAGACGGAGCGGTACGTGGACCTCCGCGTGGTCGGCGCGGTGCAGGACGATATCGAGGACCGGCTGACGCGTGGGGCGTTCCGAAAGGACCTGCACCAACGCGTCGCCGGGGTGGTGATCGAGCTTCCCCCGCTCGCCGATAGACCCGAGGACGTGATCCCGCTCGCCCGCTACTTCGCGGCGGAGCGCGGTCAGGTGCTCGAGCTGGGAACTCGCGAGGTGCTCGCCGCGCATTCATGGCCGGGCAACGTGCGCGAGTTGCGCCACGTGATCGTTCGGGCGGGCCACAGCGTCGAGAACGGCACGCTTCCCCCGGGAGCGGTCACGGAGGCCATCGCCCTCGGTGCCCCGGGGAGAAGAGCGTTGTCTCAGGGCCCCATCCTCGGTTCGTTTACGCGCGAAGGGCTGATCGCCCTGTGCGAGACCCACGCGTGGAACGCGGAGCGCATCGCCGGTCACCTGGGGATGGGGCGCACGATGTTCTTCGCCGAGTTGCGCAACGCGGGGCTAACGCTCCGCGCGCTGCGGAAGTTTGCAGCGTTCGCGAGCGTTCGCGAACGTTCGCGTACCTCAGTGAACGCTCGGCCGCGGTCCGACCTGCCGTGATTCGTAAGTCGTTGTCCAGCATGCACGATTGATTCTGACGCGAGCGGCACGGCGCGTGCCTTAGGGGGTCCTCGAACCCTCTTGGGAGTGTCCCGTGTTCGCTCGCCGTCCTGTTGTCTCGATCGCCGGTCTCGTCGCCGTTCTGATCCTCGCGTACGCGGTCCCGGCGGTAGCCCAAAAGCCCAAGCCTAAGCCTCCACTCCCCGGCGGTGTCCAGCCGCAATGTCAAACCGGTTGCATTACGTACTCGGTTATCGTCGACCCGCACAACGGTACCGTAACGCGGCCAGCGAATAGCGGTCCTTTCACCGGGACGTTTACGGTCTCCAACACGAGCATGCCCATTGGCACGGTCGACAGCTACACGTTCACCTGCTCCTCTACGGGTGACGTCGCGTGTGGTTCCGTGAACCCGGCGTCCGCCACGCTCTCGTCCGGTTTCGCGATGGGCCCCACCGCGCCGCCCGCGTTCGGCCTTGTCATGCGCTCCCTCGGGGGGGGCGGCCGAGGGGGCGCGCAATCCATGGGTTCGTGGACGCGCCATCGCACATCGGGCGCCTATCCTACGTCCGTGGATGTCCAAGTCACGTATACGGTCGGCGCGACGGGGGGCACCCTCTCTCTCACGGCCAACAGCCCTTTTGCCAGCGACCAGGGTTCGTATACGGTCTTGGTGGCGGGGCCTCCGACGGTCGCGCTGCGCAATCACAACGGCGACAACCGCGACCGGTCGCTGTGCCTCACCGCGGGCGCCGGCGAAGCGGCGGCGTGGGGGTGCGGGGACCTGGTCGTCACGCATGGACTTCCCAGCTACGCCACGATGGGCCGCGAGCGCAGCTTGTCCCTCCTCTACAACTCGGCGCAGGCCGTGCCCAAGCCGGTCGTCGCGGTGGCGGTGACCGAGGGCGGCAACGTCGCCATGCCGGACTCGGTGCACGTCGAGCTGCTCGTGAACGGCGTCCCGCGGGCTACGGCGACCTACAACAGCTGGGGCGGGACGCCGGCCACGACTCGGCAGATCGCGCTCACCTACGACGCGACCGCCGACTCGACCGGCCTCTATCCCTTCACGTTCCTCGTGCGCAACAAGTACGCGAGCGGGAACTACGATGCGACTGTGAGCGACACGTTGATCGTTGTGAACCGGTCGCAGAGTGAGTTCGGCGCGGGGTGGTCGCTGGTCGGCGTCGAGCGCTTGGTTCTCGCTCCGGGGAATCGGATCCTCTGGGTGGGCGGCGACGGCTCGGCCAAGGTCTACCGCAATGTCGGGACCAATGTGTGGCAAGGTGCGGCGGGAGGTTATCGAGACACAGTCAGCTACGATCCGGGGACGACGCAATACACCCGCACGCTGCGCCACGGTGTGCAGGTGAAGTTCGACGCCCAGGGACGCCACATCCAGACCGTGAATCGCGTGGGCCAGACGAGCACGTTCACCTGGAGCGGCGCTCCGGCGCGGCTCATCAGCGTTCAGGTGCCGCCCGGGGGCAGCGGGACGACGTACACATTGGCCTACGACGGCAGCGGGAAGCTGGACGGCATCAGTGACCCAGTCGCACGTGCACTGAACGCCACGGTCGTGACGGGGCAATTGACGAGCCTCGTGGATCCCGACCTGTACAGCACGAGCTTCGGGTATGACGCGGCGGGGAGGATGACGAGCCGGACCACGCGGCGCGGCTTTGCCACGAAGTTCGTATATGCCAAGAGCCTGCGCGTCACCCAGGTGAAGGTGCCGCTGAACCCCAGTGTAGCGGACACGGCCACCACGTCGTTTACGCCGTGGGACGAGCGCGGCCTCGCGTTCGGGTCGGGGTTCCAGACCGCCGTCGATACGGCGACGGCCTACACGAAGATCGACGAGCCGCGCACGAGCGTGGCGGACACCGCGACGTTCCGGGTAGACCGGTGGGGCGCGCCGGTGAAGCTCGTGAATCCCATTGGCGCGACGACGGCGCTCGTGCGCGGCGACGCGGCGGTACCGGCGCTCGTAACCCAGGTCACCTTGCCCGACGGGCGCATTCAATTGATGACCTGGAACGCGCGGGGGAACCTGACCCAAACCCGCGACAGCACGCTACAGCTCACGAATGGCCAGCCCACGGCGGTCACGCGGTGGACGTACCTCTCGCCCAACACGCAGGACGCCCCCGACAGCATCATCGATCCCGAGGGGTTGGTCGCCCGTTACACCTACAACAGCTGGGGCCTCGTGTCCGACGCGATAGCCTCCAACGGGCACGTGACGCACATGGACTTCGTCACGAGCGGAACGCTCACCGGTCTGGTCCAGGCGGTGACGGAACAACTCGTCCCGGCCTGGGACACCCTGAGCAAGACGGAGCCGAATCAGAATCTGCGCGTAGCGTTCGCGTTCAACGCGTTGGGCAACGTGGTGAGCGACACGTCACCAGCGGGGCGCGCGAAGACGTACACTCGGGACGGGCTCCAGCGAGTGACGAACGTCTACGACCCGGCGGGGCACCGCGTGGAGATGGTATATGACCCGCTGAACCGGTTGCTCCAGTCCATCCAGCACGTGGAGGGGATCGATTCCGGGTTCGCGGCGCCCCTCGTGACGCGCCAACACTACGACATTGACGTGCTCGACTCGATCATCGACCCTCGCGGCGTGATCCGTCGCTACGTATACGATGCCGCCGATCGGCGCACCGCCGAAATCGATGACTTTGGGAAGACAGAGGCGACGTATTACGATCGCAGCGGCCTCGTCGACTCGGTGCGCTTGCGGTTCGACGAGGGTACGAGCGGGTTCGTGACGCGCTACGTCTACGACGCTGCCGGGCGTACCCTCAAGAAAGCGTGGCCGAGTCGCTCGCCCCTAGTCGCGGACTCCATCCTGTTTGGCTACGACATCGTGAACCAATGGACCACGGCGACCCAGGCGGCCCGACAGATCACGCGCACCTACTACCCCACGGGCTTGCTGCGCTCCGAGGCGCAGTCGGCCGTCGGTGGCACGTCACCGCTCACCTTCATGTATGCGTACGACCGGGCCGGGCGGCGCACTTGGTATCGCACCGGTACGGCCGGGGACCTCACGTTCAGCGACAGCATCTGGTATCGCTATGACGCGCCGAGTGGGGACTTGCGGTGGATCGGGGTGCGGTGGCGCCGAGCCTACGGGCCAGGGACGCCGCCGATCAAGAACGACTCCGTCCAATTCTGGTGGGATGGGATGGGTCGCCGCGACACGCTCATTTACTCGAACAACACCCGGGTGAAATTCGCGTACGACGCGGATGGGATGACGCGCCTCGTGTGCGCCGATCACCCGGGCGGTCCGGCCATCCCTGATGTTTTCGACTTCACCTACTATCACAAGTCGGTGAACGTGGATGGCATGATCCTCGGCACCACGAACTGGAACACCGGGTTGTCGGGCTGCGGGCAGAACAGCACGATGCAGCTGGTCTACACGCAGACCTACGACAGCCGGCATCAGCTGAAGACGCAGGCGTCGGGGGGCGGGACGCTGGCCAACATCTACGATGGGTCCGGGAACATCATTCGGACCACGACCAACACGTCCGACAAGGTGTTCGTGATCGGCGCCGGCCATAACCGCCTCACGCAGTTCTACTTCGCCAGCAATCCGGCAGTCGGCACGAACTACACCTACGACTGGAACGGCGCGCGGTTCACCGAGGAGCCGTTCTGCCCGGGGTGCAATCCGGCGACGACGCTCGGCGCTCGGAATTACTACTACGATGGGCTCGGTCGCATGACCGGCCACCAGGAACTCGCCTGCCAAGAAGACCCCGTGACCGGGAGCTGCACGGGCGTGTATTCCTTCGGGACCTCCACGGAGTGCCGGTACGATCCGCTGGGCCGGATGTACGATCCGTGCGAGAATGCGGCGCCGAATCTTGGTTTTGACGGCGACAACGTCGGGTTCACGGGGCCAAGCGACGGCTCGATCTACACGTGGACCTTCGTGCACGGACCGGGTGTGGACGATCCCATCATGGGGTACCACCACACCAACGATGTGGGCAATGACAAGTACTGGTACTACATGACCGATGGACAGGGGCGGCAATTCGCCGTCGGGGACGCCAACGGGTACGATATGTCCACGGACATTCAATACTACCAGAATGGGGGCAAGCTCGCGGGCGGGACCAAGAACTCGAACACGTTCGGGGCGGACCGGAATCACAACCCCGGGATGTACAAGATGAGCTTCTTCCGCAATCGGTTCTACGACCAACAGACGGGGCGGTGGACGCAGGAGGATCCCATCGGGATGGCGGGAGGGCTCAATCAGTATGCGTTTGTCGGGAACAACCCGGTCATGTTCACGGATCCGTTCGGGTTGGATTGCTTTGACTCCAAGGGCAATCGCATCCCGTGCCAGCCTGTGCCGGGACACATGCGTCTGGCCACGTTGAACAACAACAACACGCAGTGTACCACGAACACGCGCGGCAGTGGCTTCGTGATGCGCACCCGGTCGAACGGTGACCAGTATCAGCATCAAGGTGTCGATATCGCGGCGGCTCCCGGCACCGAGGTGTCTGCCATGTACGACGGGACGGTGACAAAGGTCGTCAACGCCTCGAATGCGGACGATGACAACGCCGGTTATCGCGTCACGATCCGGTCAGACCACGATGGGAAGGAAACGACGTCGTACTGGCATCTCTCTGAGACGTCGGTGAAGGTCGGAGAACACGTGCAAGGCGGGGATGTTATTGGGAAGAGCGGCACAACCGGTAACGCGAATCCTGCGACATCGGGCCGCGAGGCGCATCTGCACGCCCGCAAGCAGCTCAACGGGAACGACGTCAATCCGGGGATCCCCTAAATGCGGCGATCGCATCGAATCGGCCTGCTGTGCCTCGCTGGAGCATGGGCCTGTACCACCGCCCGCCCAGAGCAAGCCAGCGAGCAAGGTGGGACGACAGCCTGCGCAGCACGAGTATGGGAGCAGTTTGGACGTCAGGGGAGTAGGCCGGAACGCCAACCGGCCTACATCGCCTCCGTCACGCCAGTGCCCGTGCGCGCCGTACTGGACACGATCGTTTACGCGGACACGGTCGATTTGAATTGCGATGGGCGGACGGACTATGTGGCCCAAGGGCGTACTCGAACAAGCGGGGAGCTCGCGTTCGTCGCGTTCGTGAACGACAGCACGGGGTGGCGGCGTGTGCTGATGTCGACCTCTCCGGTCCAAGGAACGGAAGCCATGGTGCTCGCCGCCGACCTCACCGGAGGCGGGCGCCGGGATTTGATCACGGTGGGGTCGGACGAGGGCGGCTACGTGCCCCGTGCCTTCCGGTGGCGCGGGGAACAGTACGCCCCCGTGGCGATTCCCCGGGCCTACGTGTTACGGCAGGAAGAGGATTGGGATGCGGCATGCCGGCAGAAGATCAACCCGCAATGGGTTGCCGGCGGCGTACGGCTCCTGCGGGAGACGATCAGCCCGGCCTCCACCGCGGGGCACGGCGCTGACTGCGACCTGCCCGAGGATACGCTTCGCGTCGTGGGTGATTCGCTCGTTCCGGTCCGTCCGTAGCAGGTCGCGAGCGTTCGCGAGCGTTCGCGAACGTTCGCGTACCTCAGCGAACGCTCGGCCGCGTTCCGACTTGTCGTGATTCGTAAGTCGTTGTCCAGCATGCACGATTGATTCTGACGCGCGCGGCACGGCGCGTGCCTTAGGGGTCCCCGAACCTCTTCGGGAGCCTCCGGTGCTTGCTCGCCGTCATGTCGTTTCGATCCCCAGCCTCCTCGCCTGTCTTTTCCTCGCGCTCCCCGCTCCCGCAGCGGGGCAGAAGCCGAAGCCCAAGCCACCCCCGACGCCCCCCCCTGGCGGCGTAACGCCAGCGTGTGAGACCGGGTGCATCCCGCCGCCCCCGCCGTACAAAGTCAGCGTGACGCCGGACGGCGCGAGCGCGGGCACCAAGCCTGCCAACACGGGGGGGTACAACGCCTCGTTCACGGTGCGCAACGACGGCACCGAAAACGATGAATACAATCTCAATTGCGACCTCTCGAGCGGCACCGTCAACTGCACCGGTCTCAGCGACACGTATCTCGCGCTCGCCGGGGGCGCGTCGGCGAGAGTGTTTGCGTATTACGACGTGGGCGATGCGGGGCCTGGTTCGGTCGTGCTCCGGGCCATGCCGGTCTTCGGCGACCCCCCAGACAACGGGTCTTGGACCGTGACCGCGGGAGCGCCGCCCGGAGCACCCATCGTAGCACTGCGCAACCAGAACGGGGACAACCTCGATCGGTCCCTGTGCCTTACAAGCGGGGCCGGGGAGGCCGCCGCCTGGCAATGCGGCGATCTCCTCGTCACCCACGGGCTTCCAGGCTACGCCACGCTGGGGCGAGACCGTTCCGTGACCCTCCTGTACACCTCGGCGCAGGCGGTGCCGAAGCCGGTCGTGGCGGTGGCAGTGACCGAGGGCGGCAACGTCGCCATGCCGGACTCGACGCACGTCGAGCTGCTCGTGAGCGGCGTGGCCCGGGCCACGGCGACCTACAACCCCTGGGGGGGGATCCCGGCGACGACTCGGCAGCTCGCCCTGACGTACGACGCCTCTAATGACTCCACCGGGATCTACCCGTTCACGCTCCTGGTCCGCAACAAGTATGCGACCGGGGCCTACGACGCGACTGTGACGGGGAACCTGATTGTCGTGAACCGCACGCAGAGCCAGTTTGCCGCTGGATGGTCGCTCGCAGGGGTGGAGCGGCTGTACCTCAACCAGGGCAACGGCCGGATTCTGTGGGTGGGGGGGGACGGCGCGGCGAAGACCTACGATTCGGTAGCTGCCGGCACCTGGCGCGGGGCCGCCGGGGCCTTCCGCGACACGCTGCGCTACGACGTCCCGACAGCGTCGTACACGCGGGCGCTGCGCCATGGTGTGCGTGTGGTGTTCGACGCTGGTGGGCGCCACGTCCAGACCCTGGACGCGGTGGGCCGGGTTACGACCTTCTTCTGGACCACCGCGAACAATCGGCTGGACAGCATCAGCGTGCCACCGGCCGGCCAGGCACGGACCACCTATCGACTGTACTATGACGGCGCGGGCAAACTCGATCGCGTGGTGGACCCGGTCGGACGCGCTCTCGACGCAACAGTGTCGGGCAACCGCCTGATCCAACTGGTTGATCCAGACTCGACCGTGTACCACACGGACTTCGGGTACGACGCTGCGGGCCGGATGACCAGCCGCACGACGCGACGCGGATACGCGACCAAGTTCGCGTACGCGAAGGGGCTGCGGGTCACACAGGTGAAAGTGCCGCTGGACCCGACGACCGCCGACACGGCGACTTCGACCTTCACGCCCTGGGACGAGCGGGGCCTGGCCAA